>ORJL010110413.1_pt1 | contig 21282 bp, 14 predicted proteins | sample 1779941 | NCBI WGS metagenome assembly ORJL01 (sample SAMEA104232317, study PRJEB22302) | groundwater metagenome | biome: forest; feature: aquifer; material: groundwater | place: USA | collected 2011-08-07 | depth 5.8 m
AAGGAGTACGATCGCTATCTTTTAGGATCGAACAAGATTCATGGGGATTGGGATTTCGACCTCCTTTCCCAATACTTCGACATCGACACCATGCTCGTCTCCGGCTTCGACGACAACGACCTGTCGATGGTATTCGCGGATGCGCTCGAGGCGACCGACGATGAATTCGATGTCGAGGAGGAATTGAAAAAGATCAAGAAGCCGAAGGCAAAGCTTGGTGACGTTTATGCGCTCGGTCCTCATAGGCTTATCTGCGGCGATGCACTTGACCTGGAGACGGTTAAGAAGTTAGTCGGAAAAACGAAGATCGACATGGTCTACTGCGACCCCATCTATAACATCAAAATTGATTACGACCGTGGCGTCAGCGGCAAGGCTTCCTACGGGGGAATGACCGACGACTCCAAGTCCGATGAGGCGTATCGGATTTTTCTCAAGCGGTCGATGGAGAATGCGTTATCGGTGGCGAAGCCGAACTGCCATTCTTTCTATTGGTCTGATCAGAAATACACCGGCATGGTGCAAAGCTTGTTTTCTGAACTTGGCTTGACGAACCGCCGAACCTGCTTATGGATCAAGGGACCCGCAAATCCCGTGCCAACGGTTGCCTTCGGAAAATGTTACGAGCCCTGTAGTTATGCTACGCGCTGTAACCCATACCTCTCTCCTGCTTTCATGAATTTTTCTGAAGTACTGAATAAGGAAATCGGCATCGGCAACAAGTTGCTCGACGACATCATGGATATCGTCGACATCTGGCTCATGAAACGCATCGCGGGAAGCGAATATGAGCACGCGACGCAGAAGCCCGTGACGCTCCATGAAAAAGCCATCAAACGATGCACCAAGCCGGGCGGAACCATCCTCGATCTTTTCGGTGGCAGTGGCTCCACGCTCATCTGCGCAGACGCGCTCAAGCGCGTCTGCTTCATGTCGGACATCGAGCCCAGATTTGTCGACCTCATTATTAATCGCTTCGAACGATATGCCGGAATCAAAGCTCAAAAAATCAATTAGTACGGGAACAATCTGGCGGCTCGGTGAACACCGCCTCGCATACGGTGACGCATGTGACAAAACTCTTCTTGCACGACTGATCGGAAAAGAGAAAATTAATCTCATCTGTGCCGATGTACCCTACGGCATCGGCGTGGTCGAGAGCAAGCGGAAGTTTAAGACGCTCGTCAAGGACAAGGCAATTCAAAACGACCATCTGCAATCCGAGTCAGAGTACCGCGCCTTCACTAAGGATTGGTTAATGGCAGTCTCGCCATTTCTTGCCAAAAAGAACGCGGCGTATATCTTCAATGCCGATCGTATGGTGTTCGCTTTACGTAACGGTATGTACGACGCAGGGTTCAAGTTCGCCCAGCTCCTCATTTGGATCAAGTCCCATGCCGTCATAGGCAGGCTCGACTACGCGCCGATGCACGAGCTGATCGTCTATTGTTGGCGTGGCACACATCTGTTCCGTCGGAGTAAAGACAAGTCGGTGTTATTTTATCCCAAACCATCAAAGAGCGTATTCCATCCAACAACGAAACCTGTTGGGCTCATTCGTCGTCTTGTTCTGAACAGCTCGATCATTGGCGACGCAGTGTATGACGGATTTTGTGGATCAGGAACCACTCTACTCGCCTGCGAACAGACGCGACGTCGATGTTATGCGGTAGAAATCGACGAAGAGTATTGCCGGACAATTATCCGCCGTTGGGAACAAATGACGGGTAAGAAAGCCAAAGTTTTATGAAAAAGAACGACGAAATGAAAGGGGCATTTTTGGAGCAGCTCGCCAAAACTCCGGTCGTGCATATCTGCTGCGAAAAAGTTGAGATCAGCAGGGCAACGTTTTATCGATGGAAAGCGGAGGATGTGGAGTTCGCAAAAAAGGTCGATGGGGCGATGCTTCAAGGCAGGCTCATGATCAACGATCTCGCCGAGTCGCAGTTAATCGTGGCGGTTCGTGATCGAGATATGCGCGCTATTGTGTATTGGTTGCGTCATCACCATCCGGACTACAAAGCTAAGCTAGAACTGGAAGGTTCGATACAACTCATCCAGGAATTAAATGATGAACAAAAAAAGCTAGTGCGGGAAGCACTGCTGTTGGCCAACGTGACATTAAGTAAATCCGAAGATCAATCTCAAGAAAACTATGAAATCGACTCAGACCTTTGAAGCAATCACCAAAGACAGACTCGTTCGACTTTCTGTCGCACAGGAGAGTCATTTGATGTTTTTTCACATCTATTTTCCACACTATGTGAAATTTCCAATTGCCGAATTTCAAAAGGATATATTTAGGATTACCGAAGACCGATCGAACAAGCTTGCGTGTATCCTCGCGTTTCGAGGATCCGGAAAATCGACCCTAGTTACACTTTCCTATGTGCTTTGGTCGATACTCGGCATACAGCAAAAAAAGTTTGTGCTCATCCTCTGCCAGACTCAGTCCCAGGCTCGTCAACAAATGGCTAATATCCGTCGCGAGCTTGAGAGTAACAGACTTCTGAAAAGTGATTTAGGACCCTTTCGAGAAGAGATAGGCGGTGAGTGGGCGATGTCCTCCCTTGTCTTCAAAAATACTAATGCCCGTATAATGGTCGCCTCCGTCGATCAATCAATTCGTGGCGTTCGCCACTACGAACACCGTCCCAATCTTATTGTTCTCGACGATATTGAGGATCTCAATTCTTGCAAAACATATGAAGGCAGGAGCAAGAGTTTCAACTGGTTTACTCGTGAAATCATTCCACTTGGAGACATCGGCACGCGGATCATTTTAGTTGGTAACCTCGTCCATGGAGATTGTCTGATGATGCGACTTAAGGAAAAAATGGATGAAGGTGAGTTGTCCGGAATATTCCGTCGGTTTCCATTGCTCGCAGCCGACGGAACCTGCTTATGGCCTGGCAAGTTTGATACTCCAGAAAAAATCGAGGAGCTCCGTATGAGCGTCGGTAATCCACTCGCCTGGTGGCAAGAGTATTTGCTTGAGGTCGTTACCGATACTACCCAAGCGATCCACAAGGAATGGATCAAGACTTACCCGTTCATTCCAGAAATGACGTCGGCTAACCACTACCGTTTTACAGCGACGGGTGTCGATCTTGCAATCTCGGAAAAAGCCGCTGCTGATTGTACCGCAATGGTGAGTGTGCGCGTCTTCGGCTTTAAGGAGCAAATGAGAATTTTTGTCCTGCCGAATCCAGTCAACGCACATTTGAGTTTTCATGGGTCGCTTGAATGTATTCGGAACATCCATAATGTGCACGGCGCGAAGTGGGAGAACAAGATTTTTGTTGAAGACGTGGCCTTCCAACGCATCGTGATTGAACAATGCCAAGCGGAACATCTTCCTGTAGAAGGATTTTCTCCAGGCAACACCGACAAGCGGACACGTCTAGCATTCGTTAGCCATCTTGTTCAAAACGGACAGATCCTTTTTCCAGAGCACGGTGCGGAGGATCTTATCCGACAAATCGTTGGGCTTGGAATGGAGCGATTTGACGACTTAGCAGACGCATTCGGGATAGTTATATTAAAGTCCATTGAGTCCCATCATGGCGCACATACGCCGCTTTCAACAAAACGTTCCCCCATGATTACGTCGGGATATATGACGATGAAGTTTTAATAAAATCAACGATACTCTGATTAATTATTGGAAAGTCATTTTGTAAAAAATGGTTCCAGTTGTTCTCAAGGATCTTGAGTTTATCATCCTGGTTGACATCGTCGGTACCGAGAAGCTCAAAGCTGTATATCTGAGCCCACTTGCCTGTGAGTTCTCGACGAATGTGATTGAAGGTATTTTTTGTACTCTGAACATATTCAAACAGACGCTCTCTGATCGGGCTTATGGTCGGACCTAAAAATAGTTTAAGTTGCACTCGTTCATTTCCGTCGACGTTATTCTTGACTTCAAAAAGCACAAAGCGTTTGCTTCGTGTCCACGTTGAGCTACGCATGTCGGGGATGTTGTCCCAGATGGGTACTGCAAATCGAATTCGGTGTATGTCGCCGTGGTCGAGCTCGAACTGACTGTGCTTTTGGATGAGCTCCCGAATCTTGTCGAAAACATCCTCACCGCCTTCTGGCCTGTGCTCAATAATCAAATCAATCGCTCGCCTGTGTTCAGAGTAGACTTTCCGACAAAGCTCGGCAATTTTGTTGTCTGGCATAAAATGTCGTTCAATCATTTTTTGATAGTGTTGCATCAGTGTCTTCACGTCGGCCGAGATGCTCGGAAGCACGGCGAGTTCCTGGAGGCAGACACGCATATCGGTATAGCTGACCGCCTTCCAACCTTTGTCCGTCGGCTGCTCGCCGGTTTTCGTGAGATAAAAATAGCGCCGATCGTAGTCCGGATAGGCGGAGTCGATGATTTTTCGATAGCGCTGTAATTGATCTGAGTGCTCCGTGGTGTCTATTTTATTTTCAATGGCGATGATGATTTTGTTTGCGCGGTCACGAACAAGGATGTCGATATGCTCCCATTCCCGTAAAACATTGATGATGGGTGTGTTCTCTACCGCGACGTCCATTTCCCTGCAGAAAATTAGGTAAAAGGCGTCGCCAAATCCGTGGGTCTCCGATGGGTCAAAGAGGAAGCCAATGAAGTCCGAATGGCGAAGCTCACGTCGTACGGCACCGGTCGCCTCGAAGATGTTAAAGGAGGAGATCTCTTTTTCAAGCAACAAAAGTCCGTCCACATCGGATACAAGTTTTTCAAAAATTGCTTTCTCCATAGTCGATGGAGGCGGGGCGAAAAACAAAAGGACACCCCTGCCTGAGGTGTCTAGGCCCAAACAGAAGGACGGAGTCCTTGCTGCTTGTTTTATCAGGAGGGATGCCCATTTGGACGCATCAACGACTCCTGATAGCCAAGCTATCGCCCTTTCGGGCTACTTCCTTCTGTTTGAACCTAGACGTTGAAAGGATAGCTTACAAACCCTTTTAGGTAAAGCAAAAAACGCCAATGCTTGGCGTCAAAAACAAGGCAAGTTTTTACAGGATTTTGAGGAATTATTACCTATTTCACCTCGCGTAGGTGCTGCCAGATTGCGTACATCGCGTACGTGTCTCGCTCACAATAGGCAAGCATATTCTTACGCAATTCTGTGAACGTTGCTGGGTCAATGAGTTTAGGCCAGCTCGCAGATGCAGTGATGCCATCTTGAATAACGAGATTGTCGTAAGAAAGACTGGGACAAAGCACAGGAAGAACCTTCTTAATCGACGCGCTTCCATTGAAGCGCGAGTCGACGTAGTAACCTTTTTTTACGATCATCATCAAATCGTACATGCGATTATTGATACTTGTCATGAAGTCCGCGAACTCTGGCAGGTGTCCACCAATCTCCGCATTGCGTGAGGCTTCGAAACTAGCATTCCAGACAATCACGCTTCCTGTATCACCTATGTGTTTCTTGAGGGATGCGGCGATAGCTGGAGCTGGATCGATCATTTCGTTCACGAGGAATTCGTAATGTTCGGGATTTGTTTCAGGCTTCCGTACAACGTGAATGGAATACTGAAACACAACGTGCTGGTAGGGACGATAGCCGTTAAAAAGTGGCACTGCCGGAAAGAACGTTTCATAATCCAAAAAGTAGAGTGGGTACTGAAGACTATCGAGTTCAGACTTGATCGCATTTTTATCGATTGAAATGGTCGGCTCGACTTTCGCATCAGGAAGATTCACCTCGCCAAGCTCTGCCATGATGTCGACCGGAACCTGTTCCGATTTGATGAGACCGCGTTTAAGAAAAGCAACAAGCTTATTCTTCGGAAGCGACGATGCGATGGAATACACGTCGTCGTTTTTGAGTTCGCTGAAATAACAGGCGAGGAATTCACACTCGGCAGGATTGTTGCAGGACATGACATGCAAAAGTCTCGGCATTTTGTCCCAGTCGAGGACGGCAAGGGCGCGTAGGATTTCTTTCTTGGCCATCTGCATGATGTTCTCGACCTCGTTTGTGATGTCCACTTGGGTAAAAAGTTGTTCTGGATCGATCTCACCATTGCGAACATACTGATTGTTGACATGCACAAGGAACGTACGCGAAATACGGACACCCGCTTCCTCAATACAAATGCGCTGGAATGCGACATCGGTAATATGTTCCTCCTTCACGCTTGTTGAACTCTTCACTTCGTAAATATTCCACGAACCATCACCGTTTTTTACAAGAATATCGGAACGACATGTGATTGTGCTCGTCATAAATGTCGGTTGAAGCAAAGCTGTCGCGCCAGTTGCTATAACTTTCTTCGTGCTCTCAACGGCTCGCTTACCGAATCCATCAATATTTACCGCGTTCGGAAATAACTTTTGCGCCCAGCGATCGACCACATTTCCCTCATCAAAAATACGCTGAAGCGCAGCGTCGATTGGAGGAACCAAATCAGGACGCTGCTTCACAAGCCATAGCTCGCACGAGCAACGCAGGAATTGCATGAAGTTGGATTTGGAGAGCATAGAGATTATTCTGATTCCTAAACTATTCTACTTGACGTCAAAATTTAGCAATCCGCTCACCGTCGAATGGATTGTTATTTTTTCTGTCGGAACGATCACATATCGCCATGGCTTAATTATCCCATTTTTTCCAACGCTCTTTGTAACCAGTTCACAGTACTTGTCTGCTGTTTTCTTTTTCTCTTGTACGTCAAAATGGTATATTTCTTCATCGGGTTTAACTTCAATCATCACAATTTCTTTTTCAAATTCAACGACAAAATCTGGCTCGTAACGGTGTTGTGAATTGCCTACCTCATCGCGCCAATGAAGTCCTTCAAATTGATTGGGTGCTGGTCGAAGCCAATCTTCAACTGACTCATCGCGATCTAAGAGATACGCCATACGTACTTCATACGAAGATAGATCAAAACGATACATAGCATGACACGCTTTCTTAAAATATCCATAAAGTAACCTTGGAGAAAAAGTGTCTACCTGAGATTCAAGCGAAACGGGTTTTTCACCTGAGGACAAAGAAATATTGTACTGCTCAAGGTAGGGTTTTGCTTCACGAACACCTGACTCCAAATAGCTCTCGGACTTGAATTCTTTGTGCGTAAGTATCTGATCGTATATTTCCTTGGCAATTAAGCGGAAATTGTTTTCCACCATCATCTTCAGCGCATTATTGTCACTGACGAATGATCGGTAGTGATCTGCCGCTTGTTTCGTTAGCTTAAGTAAAAGACTCGTCTGATTATTATCATCGTAGTCAACAAGTGGTTCTTCCACGAGAGCCGAGAGAATAGTACTTTCAGGGCTCTGCGCTCGACCTTCACCAAGGCTTGATACACGAGTGAGTTCCGTTTCTCTGTGGCCTGTGTAAGCTACGCCAAATAAATCCTTTTCTTCTTTCCCTTGTAGAGACTGTTCGAGTATCGACGCATCTGTCGCGTATCTGCTCAATTTCTTGGTGTCTAGATCAAAATCGGTAATGATGAGCTCTCCGTAATGAGGAGTAAGTATTAACCTTGGAATAGGGATATTTCGAACCTCTATGGTCTGCCTAGAGATACGCCCTATATTTTCCAGCTCCTGCTTTGCAGGTTTGCTTAACAAATTAAGCAACGACCCCTCGTCGTACACTATTTCGGACGCTATCTTTCTCGCTTCATTTTTCGCTGCATTCTCAACGATCTCATCTACTTTGTTACGTATGGTTAGAGCAACAACATCCTCTGGTGTGTCCGTCCCAATTACCGCACTCACGGTTTTTGTTGCCTGAGCCTCAATCTCCTGCATGATTGCTGGGCTGGCTTTAATTTGCTCCTCAATATTTGACACGAACACTGACTGTATTTCAATTACTTCTTTTACAATCTTTGTATCGTCAGTCGAGATACTTTCAATATTTGATGGTTGAATGAGTTTAGAATGCTGTGCTTCCTCGATAACCTTTGCGTATTTATCATGCGCAACAATCATGACGCGATCAACGTTTTTATTACCCGTCTTTTCTCCGTAAGGGAGACGCAGACCGCGACCGATTGTTTGCTCCGTTAGGATTTGAGCAGCCGACGAACGAATTGGTGCAATAGTGTAGATATTGGCAACGTCCCAGCCCTCCTTCAGCATGTTCACGTGAATGACGACTTCCACGATATTGTCGGGATGCTCGAGCGATATGAGCTTCTCAATCGTTTCGTCTGCCTCCTCGCCTTTTGTCTTTGTGTGAACCTCAATCACTTTGCCCTTGTAAGCACCGCCTCGGAATTGATCGCTATCAATCAACGCACGTAATGCGCTCGCGTGTGCAGTATCCTTGGCTACCACAAGCATCACAGGCTTCACCTCAGTCTTCCCGTTTTCGAGTGCGTACTCCTTTAAAGCCACCTTCGCACGTTCGTGGAAAAAAGCGGCAAGCTGTAACTTGCGAGCATCTGTTTCAATAGACTCTGCATCCCACTGACCGAAATCCACATCTGCTTCCGTGCCCACCCATGGATCCTTCACGTATCCATCTCGAATGGCATCGCCAAGGTTATATGAGTAGAAGATGTTTTTCTTGAGAATGAGATCGGCGTTCTTCTTCGTGCTCGTCAGAGTCAAGTATGGAGTGGCGGTGAATTCAAGTCCAAACACGGGATCAATGCGATCAAGGGAAGTCATCGCGGCATCCGCGTGGTAGTGGTGGGATTCATCCATGAGTACCACCAAGTCGCTCTGTTCTTTCAGATAGTCGAAGTAGGACAAGAGCTTGCCATCTTCAACACCAAAAACTTCCGACCCTTTTGTAATACCTTTTTCCTTTTCGATATCCTTCTGCGCAAACTGCTGGATGTTAAAAATGTTTACTTCAATCTTATTTGCAAAAAGCGTAGCTGTCTGACTTTGCTCGTAATTATCCTTCGTAATCACTTTTACATTCGAGGTCGTGAGCTCTTCAATCCCTCGAAAGACGTACTTCGGATTATTCGCCTTACTGAAATCTTCCACCAATTTGCGGTAGATGGTGTTGCCTGGAGCGACGATCATAAAGTGCTGAACGCCATACACAAGATACAAATAGGCAACAAAAGCCCCCATAAGACGGGTTTTGCCCACGCCAGTGGCTAAGGCGAAGGTGTACGCGGGGAAGGTTCTCTCAAAGGCTTGAAACCGACTCAAGTCAGATACTGTGCGGGTGTACTCTCTTGTTGCCTCCTCTAGTTCACTTACGTTTCCACGAACACTTTTCATACGCGACAATACCTTCTTGCCCGTTTCGCTTTCGAGATATTCAGCAAAAAGCAACAGACTCTTCTCTTGAGGAGTTCGCAAGCTCATCGCGTTCGTTATGTACTGTAGAGCATGTTCTTTATTCATATTTAGTTGTCGTCAGAATCATCCTCTTCCTCATCGACTTCTTCCATTGCACTTTCTTTAATGGGGAGGAGATACTCTTTCTTACCGAATTGGCACGCCTTTAGAATCGACTGCGGTATTTTCTTAATCGTGATACGAGTATCCACCTCCTTACATCCGGGCTCAAACTTCTTCGGACAAATAAGCAGTGTTTCGTTCGGACTCAAGTGACTCGCAATCTGCTGAACCATCGCGACAGAGAGCATCTGCGTGGTTACGTAGATGCTGTTAGCGCCTTGCCCTTTGCCTTGCTTCCAATACTCGCTGGTACTCGGGGCGAATATGTAGTTAGTGAGCTTGCACATCGCGCGAATGAGCTTGGTGTCGTTGTAGTAACCATCAATCACCGGATTGCCAAATTCATCAATCGTAACGAAGCTCGGCGCAAGCTCGTAAAACTTAAATCCGCCGCCGCCTTTCCAGTTGAGAAGGTCCGAGAGATTCAGCCCGTCGCAACCATCAACCACTTTTTTCATGCGCTCTTGCACATATGTATATGCATGATCTCCCATTTCGATACCAATGTATTTCCTCTCTTTTTTTTGAGCAACGGCAACTGTAGTACCGGAGCCCAAAAATGAATCCAGTATTAGATCTCCCTTTTCTGAGCTGAGATCGAGTATGAAGTTAAGTAGTTTTTCGGGTTTCGGGGTACCGAATAAATCAGTCACTTTTATATCAGGAAATAGGGTTTTTAATTCATATTTTGCTTGTCTATTCTGGCCTGTAACTTCCGGGTCTGTCCAGAGTGTCGAAGGCGGTAGATTCTCCATATCTTTTAGATACGTTCGTCTGATTATTCTGCTTTGATCCTCAGAATATCTAATCTCGCCAGTCTGTATTTTTTCAACAATGGTCTCTTTTGACCAACGCCAGCCATTAGGCGGATGCTTAATCACTGCCCCATTTGGGGCAATAAGATCAAATTGGAGATTTGGCCTGAATGCGGGATTGTTTAAGGGGTTACCATCAAACCAAGGCCCCCGTGGATCATTGTCAGGATTTTTAAAATGTGTTCTCTTTTCCGGATCATTTAAAAAATTTGGTGCCCAATTTGGATTTCGAGAATAAACTAATACACTATTATGATCTAAAGAAAATGTTTTAGAATTATTATTACTATTGTCAGTCGACCGCCAAATGACATTTGCAATAAAACCTGTTCTTCCAAAAACTTCATCGCATAAAAGCTTCAGATAATGTGCTTCATTGTCATCGATCGTGATCCAAAGGCTGCCTCTGTCCGGATCGAGAAGTATTTGTAACAACTCCAAACGTGGACGCATAAGAGATAGCCATGTTGAGTGCTCTACACTATCGTCATAATGCTTGAAGGCGCTTCTTGTATTGTATGGCGGATCGATAAATACACATTTCACTTTGTCGGCATATTCGGGTAGCAACGCCTTTAGTGCAAGCAGGTTGTCACCATGGATGATCATGTTCTCACTCTCCTTGTCGCCATACGACAAATCAGTCCGCTCCTCCAAGATGCGAGGCTCAATGTTGGCAATATCATATTCGGGATTATTCTTCCCGACCCACGTGAGTTCTAGTTTTTGTTTGTTACTCATAAAGGATTAAATGATTTTCCAACTGATCGTGAATAATGTCTCAACCTTTGACCGTTGTTTCAACTGAGCCTCAATCTTCTCAAGCAAGGACTCCTTTTTCACATCCACCTCATCCTGCGTATCGAAGAGTTTATTACGCATTTCATTTCGCTTTTTCTCAGAGTCTTTGATCACCCGCTGAGCACTAAGCTTCTCGTCAAGGTTAACAATTTTCTTCGCGTTTGTTTTTGCTGTTTTAATATCGATATCAAGCTTTCTCAGATCAAGCTCGAGCGCTTTCTTCACGTCATCTGACCAGTTGTCGAGTTTATCTACTTCGGCATCAAAGAACTCTCCATTCCGTTCCATAATCTGCTTAGATGTGGCTGTTATGGTTTGCTGTTCAATCTCCTCCAGCTTTTTATGCTCATCGGAAGATAGTGTATGCGGCGTAACTGACTGTGCTGAAAGTGAGAATATCTTTTTGATGATATCTGCCTCTACTGGTTTTCCAGTATCATCGAGTGCCGACACGACAACCGCATCCTCTGCTTCAAATGCTTCGACGGTATAATTTGAGACTTTCAGAATGCCACCTTTGCCCACCAGTGGCTGCAGGACGGAAATAATTGATGAATGATTTGAGTAATCGAAAACAATCTCGGCAGACTCAATCTGTTTATTTTTTACCTCATTCAATATCCTCTGTGCCAGTGAGTGTCCAGGGCGATAAACATGAGCGTCTTCCACATTTTTACCAATTTTGTATGGGCCTGGATCTATGTCATCATTTTTGAAAGGATTTACTTTGAGAGAAAAAGAATATTCATGTTCAGCAAAGTCGGCATTATCCCCCAAGTAGTAACGAGTAACATCCCACAACCAACGCTCATACGAGTCTAGATGTGCCTGACTCTCTTTTTGATTTAGCTTGAGCTTTTCGTGAACCTCGGCGTCGAAGTTCTCCAAGAGCTTTTGTCGCGTATCGGAGAGATTGCTCTGGATGCTTTCATCCATTTCTGCTTGGAGTGAGTCGAATGCGGTATTGATATCTTCTGCCGTTCGACACGTCTGGTAGATACCTGCAATACGCTTCTCGAAATCAACACCGGACTCGATAGAGCCGAGTACTTCATCACTAGCACCGAACACGCCTTTAAACAGCTTGAACTTCTGATCAAGCAATTCGTAGACACGCTGGTCAGCGGCGTTCTTTCTGTTCACGAAGTTAATGACGACAACGTCGTGCTTCTGGCCGTAACGGTGACAGCGACCGATGCGCTGTTCAATTCGTTGTGGGTTCCAAGGTAGGTCGTAGTTAATGACCAAGGAACAGAATTGTAGGTTGACTCCCTCGGCACCCGCCTCAGTGGCAATCATAATCTCTGCTTCATCTCTAAAATATTCGATGAGTGCGGCACGCGTATCGGCAGTCTTTGAGCCGGTCATTTTGTCAGTATCTTTATTTCGTTCGAGCCATTTTTTGTATATCTCTTTTGACTTGTCGTCGTTGTTCGAGCCGTTGAACAAGACGATCTTGTCTTTGTATCCGTGATTAGCAAGGAGGGTATCGGCGAGGTATCGCTGTGTGATGGTTGATTCAGTAAAGATGATGGCTTTCTTTTTAGCACCGAGTTCAGCAGTCATTTCAAACCCTTTTTTGAGTGCCGTGAGTAGAGCGTCTCCCTTGGAGTTGGTGTATATCGCTTGGGCAAGGCCTCGGAATCGTTCGAGGTCAGCCTTTTCTTGTTCCATCAGCGCAATGTCTTTCTCAGAAAGAGCTTTTTGTTCTTTCTCGTCCTCATCGTCTTCATTTTCTTCACTGTCGATCCATTCATCCGACATCTCCGGAAGAGCTTCAAAGTCTTGCAAAAGAGAGGCCGTATCAGAATCCTGAGGTTTTACTTTTGCTTTCGTGTCAGCTATCAAATGGCCGAGTTTTTGTACCAACTTACCGAGTGTACTTGCAATGGCAAAGGAAGAAGAAGCCAGAAGCTTACGCAAAATCAGTGTCATGAGCTGACGCTGGCTAAAAGGCAGAGCGTAGAGTTTCGTACGTTGGAGATACTCAGACATTCCGTCATATAGCTCGACTTCTTGCTCGGTAGGCACGTAGTCTTGAGTTATTGGCTTGCGCTCTGTGTAGTTGATGTACTCGAGCACTTGGCGGCGCAGTGTACGAATGCAAACTAGCTTTAGCCGGTTCCGTAGGTCGACAAACATTTCTTGTTTGGGCTCTACAAGCCCGACTTCACTTTCGTAGATATCCTGCTCGCGGGAAACTTTGGCGTAATTTGATTTGAAGCTTTTAAGATCACCGAACACGTGGTCGTCGATAATACTGACAAGCCCGTACAGCTCGAGCAAAGAATTTTGCAATGGAGTTGCTGTAAGTAATATTTTCGGTACTTCTGCGAGCGCATTTTTAATTTCTCGCGCAATCTTGTTGCTTGTTTTATAGACATTACGCAAACGATGCGCCTCATCTATGACAGCTAAATCCCATTTGGTTTGTTTAATATAGGGAGACTTGGATCGCGCAAAGTGGTACGAGCAAATAATGATTTTGTCTTCTTGGTTGAATGGGTTTAGGTTGCCCTCTTTTACGAATTGATTGAAAGACTTTGCTTCAAGAATTATCGAGGGTAAAAAGAATTTCTCCGAAAGTTCATCATTCCATTGTTTTCGTAAACTTGAAGGAACAATCAAAATAATGTTTCTCTTTTTCTCCGCCCATTTTTGAGAGAGAACTAGCCCAGCTTCGATCGTTTTACCAAGTCCAACCTCGTCGGCTAAAATTGCACCTTTTGAAAGCGGGGAACGGAATGCAAACAGAGCCGCTTCGATCTGATGTGGATTGAGATCAACTTGAGCGTTTGAAAGAGTCGAAGAAAGCTTCTCAATGCTGTTCGAAGAACAACGCTTGGTAAGCTCAAAGGCAAAATATTTTGCGTGATAATCGGTGATTTTCACAAACTGTTCTTATCAAGAAAATGAAGAATGTCCGCCTTGCGATACCTACGATCTTTTCGAGTCCCAAATCTCATCGCCTTAAGAACGCCATTCGCATCCCACTTTCGCAAAGTATTTGGATGACAGTTCAAAATATCACACGCTTGTTTCAGCGTCAGAATCTCAGGGAGCGTATCAATTTTGGTTTTTTCGTCTACCATAGTGACCTCACATAAGTTACTACAGTGTTTCGGCGAAGTAAAGGGGAAATTGATGTTTCTGACTTAAGAAGGTTACCAACAACTAGGCGGACTGGACGCCCCGTGGGGATTGCGTCATTGATGTGTTGTATGGAAAACAGACAAGGAGACATCGCGACCCGAACGGGGCTTACGCGCACAAAACACGAACAGGGAAAGCTGATAATTCCAGAGGCGATGAAGTACTGTCTCTATGCTCGCAAGAGCAGTGAGTCGGCTGAGCGTCAGGTTCTCTCGATTGATTCGCAAACCAAAGAGATGCTCCAGATAGCGGAACGAGACAAACTCAATGTCGTGGAGATCAAACGTGAGAGTCATTCCGCCAAGGCAACTGGAGAGCGACCGGTTTTCAATGAGCTTCTGCGAGAAGTGCGCGAGGGAAAATTTAATGGCATCCTGACGTGGGCACCGGATCGTTTGAGTCGTAACGCAGGCGATCTTGGAGCAGTCGTGGATCTCATCGACCAAGGGTTGCTTGTAGAAATACGAACGCATGGACAGACATTCTCAAATAATCCAAACGAGAAATACCTTCTAATGATTCTCGGTTCGACAGCAAAGCTTGAAAATGATCATAGAGGCGAGAATGTAAAACGCGGACTCCGAACGCGGGTGGAGATGGGGCTTTGGCCAGGCATGGCACCACTTGGATATACGGATCAAAACCTGATGGATAAGAAAGGTCAGAAGCTGCTTGATTCCGTTCGTGCTCCAATCGTGAAGCAGATGTTCGAGAAAGTAGCGTACGAGAAATGGAGCGGACGCAAGCTCTATAACTGGCTCAAGCACGATCTAAACTTTAAAACGCGCGGTAATAAGACGCTGACTTTGAGTGGCATCTATCGCATTTTCGAAAATCCTTTCTACTACGGACGATTCGAATTTCCACGTAACAGCGGTAACTGGTACGAGGGTAAGCACAAACCCATCATTACGAAAGAGCTATTCGATCAGGCGTATGTACAACTTAAACGCGACCAAATCGTGCGGGAGAACAAGGAGTTCGCCTTCACCAAACTGTTCACCTGTGGGTTGTGTGGATCTGGAGTATCAGCCGAGGAAAAATACAAGCAACGAAAAGATGGTGGCCATACGCGATACATCTACTACGGATGTACGCGAGGAAGAGATCGTGATTGCAAGAATCAATACATTCGAGAAGAGGAGCTTGTTGCCGAGATCCTAAAGATTTTTGACCAGATCAACATCAACGAACTTGGAATGCGGAACAAGCTCGATGACGAAATCAAACGATTCAGTCATTTTCAAAAAGCGGTCTTTGGGTCGGACGGAAAAAAAGAAGCCGACGAGGGCGATGTGAACATCCGGACGTATGCAAAGTATCTCCTCAAGGATGGAAGTATTTCGGAGAAACGGGAGTTGCTCGGGAACCTGAGGAGTCGGCTTGTCTATCAGGATAAAAAGGTGACGCTTTTGCAGGAGGGCTGAAATGGATCTGATCTATTTCAGTCGTTTTGTTGAACCGGTTAGTTTATATCCAGAAACAACACCTGTGTCCTTCACAAAATTTAGGTGTTTGCTGATGACATACTGTAGGTTGTCCATGCAACTTATCGCATGCTCCTTGTAGGCATCCAGCGGTTCAAGGTCATGTTTTGGATGGATCAATTCGCTCGCAATGCTGGCAATCTCATTCAGCTTTCTTGCCGCGGCCTTGTTTATGGGACATCGCCTCCGAAATAGGGAGTGACTTCTGCAGGTTGCGACCAGCTGTTCAATGCTTTTAAGTTTTCTTTTTCCTCGTTCCTGTTTATAAATTTCTAAACCCTTCCCGCATTTCTCCAATACGCGAATGAGCGCCTGTTCTGCGGCTGTTCGAGTGAGCATCGCGGAGGAATAGTAATAACCGAGTTCATACAATTCCTGCGCATGCATAAAGATGTCGAAGTAGTTCCCATCGTAGACCATTGCGCCACGATATCTCTGTGAAACTGTTATATGTCGTTTCCACATCTCAGGAAGCTCTTTCTTAAGTCCAGCTTCCCAGTTTGCAGCAAACGCAGATTTTTCTTGCCGTCGAATTTTTAGCGGCATGTAGCCGCCGCCCCTTACCGTTACGGGGGTCGTCACCTTAAATTGATCAATCAGATCTGCTCGTTTTTTGAAATCCACGTCCCAAATCCACCAATCCTTACTGAAGCGAATTATCAAAATTTTCGCTGAAGTTTTTTTCGCTCCTTTGTGATGCCAGCCAATATCTTTAATTTCTGACAATCTAAGGGCAATCGCCTTTCCATTATCGTCCGGGTTTATTGTTCTATCCTTAAATTCAATTTCGATCTGAACTTCTGCATCGAAGTAAACTTTTGACTTGCCGTCTGGAAAAATTTCAATCCCAATGGATGTGACGTCCTTCAAACCACGCCGCTTCATTTCCGGTTCGACGTATTTCGCATTTGCCCTATTTATCGCTTGGCCGATGCTTATGTTTGCTTCTACGTTTTTGTGGGGGACGAAAATTGGCATAGGAACCGGGAATTATTCAGTTGGTCTACGGTTGGGAAACGACCACTGTCTCGAGTCGTGTCTTAATCCAATCGAGGTCACTTTGAGCTTTATTCAACATCTCGGCGTAACAAATTTTGCAATAGTTCTTCTTTCCGCCCATATCATCAATTGTGACGAGACAGGTTTCGCCGGCCATAACAGAATGGTTCTTACGGTTACGATGGCAAATTCGTTTTTTTGCGGCAGTTTCAACCTCGAGCCGTATGAGAAGTGATTTTATAACAGCCATACCTAGTCTTTAGGAGGAATTTGGGAACGAATTTTATCGCGAAGCTCGTCACCGATGGCGTCTAGGCACTCCATCGCCTTACGAAGCTCAGGCTCCGACCAGTCCGGACGCGTGGCGGTGTCTTTTCCGACGCAGGCATTCGCTTCCTCATTCAGCAACTTTGCAACCGCTTTGACATTCTCCATCCGTGGGTTATTGAGGACGTGACGGCCAATCTCGCGACCCTTGCGTCCGAGGTTGAGATCTGAGAGAACACGAATCCCAACCGCGTTTAGGCGCTCTGACAGACGCGTTCGTGCTGCCTGTCGACCTCGTTGGGGAGTGACCACTAACGACGGTGTAGGAGCTTCGAAACCCTGCTCGCTGTGGTACTTCTTGCGAAGAATCTCTCGGAGAGCCTCAAGAGTAACGCCGAGATCCTGTATTGTCAGGCCTGTCCCGAGAATTTCCGTAGCGAGAAGCCGAGCGACAACGCGGTCGTCTTCCGGGTCAAGGAAGGACTCGCGCATAAAGTAGCTAATCACCTCGTTGGTTCCCTGCATACCGCCATCAAATCGACGTGGTCGTCCCGTACCAAAAGATTCTAGTTCTCCATCTACGACATTTTCTCCTTCGCCATGAATCCATTTAAGAATCGTGGCTTGATCATCTAGGTCGAATTCTTTAAAATCGTTCCAATGCTGTTCGTTGTTTAAGCCGACATGTGAAATGACGTACCCATGATTGTCCGGACTCTCCGGTTGTCTCTCCACGACAACGCGCATGATGCGGCCGACGAACTGGATATATGGTGAGAGGCTGAGATAAGGTCGAAATACCGCCGCGATACTAAGGCTTGGATGATCGAACCCTTCGCCGAGCATCTGGACTTGGACGATACAATCAAGCGTCCCTTGCCGTAAGAGTGCAATGACTTGCTCTTTCTCCTCGGGATTCATCTCGCTATAAATTTCTCGCGCCTTGAGCCCGCGCTCCTCATACAGGCTTCGCACCTGCTTGGCATGATCAACGGAACACGCCACTGCAATAATCTGGTGGTTATGTCCTGTTTGCGTTCGCATCTCGGAGAGCTTTTGGATGCTCTTGTCGACGATTGCGCGGTTGCATTCCGGGGACAACGCAACGCCCTTCCGAAACCACTGTTCCTCACGAAGGGCGAGCACCTCCTCAAGAGTATGTGCGTGCATTTCTCCACGGTAGGTGAATGTAAGCTTGGACGGTGCGGCATTCAGGGCCGTGATGGTCTTGATGTACCCCTTTAGCATTGCTTTTGTAAACGGGTATCGGTACACAATTGACCCGTTGAGCGGCTGTCCATCTCCACGAAATGGGGTTGCGGTGAGACTCACAACTTTTGCTTGAGGGAAGCGATCAAAAACCTTGCGCCAGCTCGGTGCTACGTTGTGATGACCCTCGTCGATGAGGATCATGTCAAAGAAGTTCGGTGGGAATTTAGGAAGCCAACGATCTGCGGAACTGGCAAGCTGCTGAATATTCGTAATAACGAAATGACTTGCAACACAGTCGTGGACGTTCGCGTCCTTTCCGTCCAAGATTGCTGCAAACGGCAGTTTGGAAGGATCGGAAATGACATCCGTTTTTCGTAGGAAGTTCTTCACGCTGCTCGTGTCTAATGCGTCGAAGATACCGTTGCGAATCGTGACGTTCGGGGCAATCACTAAAATGCGACCTTGAGCGATACCGTATGGAAGACTCGCGATGACACCTGTCTTTCCGCACCCGACGGGAATCTGCAAAATCGCCGGAGTGGATGCACTCTCAAAATGTTCCCGAACATGATGATGAGCTTCTCGTTGGGGTTCGCGAAGCTTGTTGTTCGCTTCGATATTCGCCGGCGTCGCGATAAAATAGTTAACGATAACTTCGTTGGTAGTCTCGGCAATTCGATAGCTCACCTTGTAAGGCTCGAGATTTGGTCGTCGGTACATTCTGTAGTCGTTGGCGGGATTACGCACAGGCTTAAGCTTGCCGCTTTCGTCCCAACGACGGAGAGTGTTAACCGAAATGCCAAGGTATTCGGCCGCCTCACGGATGGAGAGGAACTCTTTTTCTTGTTCATTCATAGAAAGTATTATCAACTATACCCAAGGCTATCAAACTATCTTTTCGGTGTCAATTCACTGGCTAGATATAAGTCTTCTGTGCCCAATTAAGCACCGTCAACGAAGCCGGGGACAATAACAAAACGACTCCTGTAAGGAAGTCGTTTTGTTTTGGGGACAGATCCCTATAGGTCGCCCCACGTGCCTGAGGCACTCGGGTCTTCCGATAAGAAATTGTCCTGGCGGAGAGGCAGGGATTCGAACCCTGGATACCTTTCGGTATATTCGCTTTCCAAGCGAACGCACTAGGCCACTATGCGACCTCTCCATAGCGCACTGGACGCGCAGAACTATAACAAACCTGGACATAAATGAAAAACCCATTCTGTTCAAGTTTATTTCGTTAAGGAAACCGAGTTGAAAAATAGAAAAGCCTGACCGGTGAGGATCAGGCAGTTGTACTTCAGATAAACAGCGTGAAGTCGTTGTATCCGCTCCCGCCGTCGAAGCACAGCGAGTGGAACCCATTGCGCGCGTAAGCATTCTCCTGGTTTTGCAGGTACCACGCCGCAGTTCTCCGGAGCAGAGCCAGACGCACGTAGGCGGGCTGCGCAAGCATCCGCGCCACGAAGCTCTCGACCACGTCTTCGCGCCAGCCGATGAACGACAGCAGCGCGACGAACGCGTACTCCGGACGGTAGGCCGTGCCGCCCCAGCGGTAGCCGTAGGGCGTCAGCACACCGTCGCGCTTGGGCCACCTCTGCGTGCGAGGCCATTTGGCAACGTACGCCATGAGCCCGTAGTACTCCATGGCCCACAGGTAGCTGTGGACGCTGAAGTGCGCGTTGAACTTTCCGGTCGCCCTCGGGTTGTCCGGGTTGAACGCCTGGATCCCGAGCCGCCACATCATGTGAAACGGCGTTACCGATTCGGCCTCCCCGAGCACGCCCTTGCGCAATACGCTACGGAGCGTGACGGTCGGTGAAGTCGACGCACGCTCGACCACGACCTCGTACAGGCACGGGCACGTGGGCGAGCTGTGAAGGACGCCTTCCTTGGGCGAGGGCCCAATCTTGAACGCCGAAGCGCGAGCTGGTTTCATTTCTTCTTCCTTCCCCGCACCGCGCGGGGTGTTGGTGGTGTTGGTCGGGAAACCATCGTCTCGCGGTTGCTATGAACCGCGCGAAATCGTTTGGAAGAAGAAACGATTTCGATTCGTATGTATCTTTGATGTGATCCTTGAATTCAGCGAATCTCAAGAAAACAGCATCCAAGATAACGGCTCACTCTAGACGATTTTTTCAGTTTTGTCAACCGTGCTGTCGTCAACCAGCAAACATGTCACAGTTATCATGTCAGCAAACATGTCACATTCACCTCCTTGATAGCATCTATCGACTCTATCGAACTCGAGTCCTTTCTCGTGGGCACTCCTTTTCTCAGGGGCTTTAGCCCCGTCTCACGTAGCTCGCGAGCGACGTGAGACGTCCCTGAACGCCGCTAAAGCGGCTAAGAAGAGAATCAGGGATGTGTGCATGTGACATCTTTGCTGAACGCCAACATGTGACATTATTGCTGAATGACTACACGGTCTCGTGGTGTTTTCGAATGACGGCGGCTAGGACTGTATGGACGGCGGGTTGCCAAAACGGGGAGAAAGCTTTAGGCTCAAACAGCCATCAACCTGGAGGTCGATCTCATGCCACTTCTGTCATCCGATCCTGCACGTGGAGAGCAGCAACGCACGCTCTACCTGACGCCTACCGTCACACAGGGAGGCGGCGATCCTTACCATGTGTGGGGTCCCACGAGCAGCCAATACTGGACCCGAGTGCTGTGCCCGCCCGAGGGATCCCTGTGGGCGATGCCCGACCTCTGGCGCAAGGGACTCGTCGTTGATGCGGTGAGCCTAGCGCAGGAACTGGGAGTCGACCAGATCCAGCAGAGCCGAGCCTGGATCCAGGGCGACCAAACCGTCGACGAGCTCCAGATCTGTGCGCTCGCGCAGGTCGGTGAGCACGCCCGCCTGCTCGTCGAATGGACGGTGAGTGAGTTCGTGCACTCCGGCCACGGCGACTCCGGCCCCGTGTGGGGGCGTGCCTGGATCGACCTACCACCGGCGTGCAGCGCGGACAAGATGATGGAGTTCATCAAGACGTGGGAGAGAGGAGCCGGGATCGCGCGCGAGCTCAAGATCGCGCAGGCGCAGAAGGACGCTGCGTGGCAAGCGCGTCTGCAAGAGCTGGAACTGGACGAGCGCACGATCGCTCGCAAGCGCGCTGACCTCCTCGCCATCAACAAGCTCGACGATGCGGCCGTCAAC
>ORJL011589379.1_pt1 | contig 21265 bp, 20 predicted proteins | sample 1779941 | NCBI WGS metagenome assembly ORJL01 (sample SAMEA104232317, study PRJEB22302) | groundwater metagenome | biome: forest; feature: aquifer; material: groundwater | place: USA | collected 2011-08-07 | depth 5.8 m
CCTCTTCCTGTTTCTTCGCAAGCTCGGCTTCCCGCCCCTGCTTCGCCCTAAGCACCTCTTCCTGTTTCTTCGCAAGCTCGGCTTCGTTCTTCCTGGCAAGCTCCTCTGCCTTGCGGCGCTTTTCTTTCTCTGCCTTCAGCTTCACTTCATATTGCGCGCGGACTTTGGCCTCGGCCTCTTCCCTTAGCTTTTGCGCCATCTCTTCCTTTCGCGAAGATTCCAGCCTGGCTTTTTCCTCGCGCTCCCGCCTCTGCGCCTCCTCAGCTCTCCTCTGCGCTTCCTCATCTTTCCTCATCTGCTGCACAGCCAGCTCGCGCTCCCGCTTCTGCGCCTCCTCAGCTCTCCTCTGCGCCTCCTCATCTTCCCTCATCTGCCGCATGGCCCGCTCGCGCCCTTCCTTATTTTTCAAAAGCTCCATTTTCTTCTCCGGAGTGATGCCAAGCAGGTCGTCGAAAATAGTCATGCGGTATTTGCCGCGCGTTTCCATGGTGAGCTTCCTCCGCCCTTCCTGCTCCTCGCGCATGCGCGCCTGCCTTGCGTGCTCCGCAGCCTCGCGCTCTCCACGGATTGCCTCTTCCCGTTCCCTGCGCACCTGCGCTTGCTGCCTGGCTTTTTCCTGTGCTGTTAGCCTCTTTTGCTGGATTTCCGCCCGCGCCTGCGCTTCGCGCAGCCTATTTTCTTCTTCCGCGATTCGCAGCCTCTCGCGGGCAGCTGTGCGCTTTGCCTGGACTTCGAGCATGCGCCGCTTCTTTTCCGGAGTGATGCCAAGCATTCCGTCGAAAATCGTGACATGGTACTTGCGCCGCAATGCCTCCTGCCTCTTCGCTGCGGCTTTATCTTGCTTCTGCTTCTCTTCCGCTTCTGCTTTCTTCTGCGCTTCAAGCCTTGCCTGCATTTCAGCCTCGCGCCTGCGCTTCAATTCGTCCTCCTGTTTCTTCTTCGCCTCGTCTGCCTTGCGCTGGGCTTCAAGCCTCGCACGCATTTCCGCCTCTTTCTTGCGCCCAAGCTCTTCCTCAAGCCTGCGCTTTTCCGCAAGCAAGCGCCTTTCAATCTCAAGCTTGGCCGCAAGCGCGGCTGCTTTTTTCTTCCCGATTTCTTCCTCCTGTTTCTTCTTCGCCTCATCTGCTTTCCTCTGCGCTTCAAGCCTTGCCTGCATTTCAGCTTCGCGCCTGCGCTTCAATTCGTCCTCCTGTTTCTTCTTCGCCTCATCTGCTTTCCTCTGCGCTTCAAGCTTCGCGCGCAGTTCGGATTCCTTCTTGCGCTGAAGCTCCAAAGCTTGCTTCTGCCCAGCCTCAAGCTCGGCTTCCTGCCTGCGGCGGATTTCCGCCTTGCGCTTCTGCTTTGCCTCATCAAGCTTCTTTTGGGTCTCAAGCCTTGAACGAAGCTCTTCCTCTTTCTTAGTCCTTTCCTCTTCCGCCTTCCGCTTTTGCCCTTCTTCCGCCCTTCTTTGCGAGGCTTCAGCAAGCATTTTCTTTTTCTGCTCAACGGTTCTGCCTGCGCAGCTGCCCCAATGCCTTCTGGCGCTCAAGTTCTGCCTTGCGCTCGGCTTCGATTTTTGAACGGATTTCCGCTTCCTTCGCTTTGCGCGCCTCTTCCGCCCTTTTGCGCTCCTCCTCCTCGGCCCTCTTCTCGGCTTCAAGCGCGGCGCGAAGCCCCTCTTCCTTTTTCTTGCGTTGCGCTTCCTCCTGCTTCTGCCTCGCCTCTTCCATCCGGCGTGATGCCTCAAGATTTGCCGCAAGCTCGGCAGCCTTCCGCCTCTTAAGCTCCTCCTCGCGCTTCTTGCGGGTGTCCGTTGCTATGCGCTCTGCCTCCAGCCTCGCCCGCATGGCCGCCTCTTTCGTGCGCCCAAGCTCTTCCTCAAGCCTGCGCTTTTCCGCAAGCGAGCGCCGCTCAGCATCAAGCTTTGCCGCAAGCTCGGCCTCCTTCCTTTTCTTAAGCCCCTCTTCCTTTTTCCGCCGTTCTTCCAAGACCGCGCGCTCGGCTTCGAACTTGGCCTTAAGCGCTTCTTCCCCCTTGCTCCGCATTTCCTCTTCGCGGCGCTTTTTCTGCCCCTCAATCTTCCGTTGCTCGGACTGCCTGGCTGCAAGATAGGCTTCCTTGCGCCTTTTTTTGTCCTCCTCGCGCTTGCGTAAAAGGGCATCGGAAAGCGCACTTGCCTCTTCCCTGCACTTTTGCGCCTGGCTTTTCTTTGACGAGGCAAGGCTGAAAAGCGAGCGCTTGTCGGACTCAAGGGACGCGAGCTGCGAGGCCTTTTGCGATTCGAATTCCTGCACGGTTTTTTCCGCGGTCTGCTTAAGGCGGCTTATTGCATCCTGCTTTTGCGCCTCCGTGCCAGCTACGCGCGAGGCAGCCTCGGATTTTATGAATGCGGCTTCCTGCTCGTAAAGCGCGCGTGCCGACGCCTGCTTTTCCCTGAATTGCGCAAGCCGCTCAGCCTGCATTCCAAGCGCGTGCTTTTCCATTTCCTGCTTCTGCGCCTCAAGCTGCTCGAGTAGCGCGCCCTCGCCTTCCGCTGCCTGCCTTTGCTCGCCCTTGTATTCTTCGCGCGCATCTTCGGCCTGCGTTTCCAATCCCTCAAGCCCTGCGGCAGCTTCCAGAGCCTGCCTTGCAAGGGCGGCTTCCTTTCCCTGCACGCTTGCCAGCCGCTTGGCTGCATTGCCAAGCTTGTCCGTTAGGCTGGAAAGCGCGCCCTCCAATTCGCTCTTTTGCTTTTCAAGGGCCTGATGCTGCGCTTTCTGGCGCGAGAGTTCCGCCTCCACCGCCCGCGCCTGCGCCTCGGCCTGGGTTGAGGACGAAATCATTTTTTCCTTTTTCTGCGAAAATTCCTTTTCCGCGGAAGCGAAGCCGGACAGCTTCGCCTGGATGGCCGCAAGCTTTTCCTGGCAGGGCAGGAGCTTCTTTTCCCCATCCTGCTTCTTGCGCGCGCACTCCCCCTCTTTTTTGGAAGCCTCGGCCAATGCCTGGGAAGCCTTGGCAACTTCAGGCGCCATGCGCTTTTGCTCAAGCAATGCGTGGATGAGCTTTTCTGACGTCTTGTCCTTGCCTTTTTTCTTTGACGCCTCGTCTTGCGGCGAGTCAAGGTGCGATGCAAGCACCCTTGCCTCGGAATCCATCTGCTCTTTATGGGAATGGATTTGCCTGTGCTTTTCCTCCGCAGCTTTCCGAACGCGGCCTGCGTGCTCAAGTTTTTCAAGCGCAATTTTCAGCCGATGCTCAAATCCATTCCGCTCGGCCTCAAGCTGCCCTGCTTGCACCCTAAGCTCCGTTGCGCCCTTTTTCGCTTCCCGAAGCCTCGCGCCCGCCTGCGCCCCCTCCTTTTCCTGCTCCTGCTTTGAATGCAAAATCCCGGCATATTGCTCTTCGGATTTTTTTATCCTGGCTGCAAGCTCCCCAAGCTTACCCATGCATTCCTTTGCGCTTCCCTCAATGGATGAGTGCTTGCCCTGGATTGATTCCAATCGCGCTTTCGCATCTTCGGATGACTTTTTTGCCTGCGAAAGCTTTTCCTGCATTTCAACAAGTGCGGATTTTGCCGTTTCGCGCGCGGCGGCAAGCGAGGATTCCTTTTTTCGCTGGCTGGAAAGCAGCGCCTTCTCCGCCCCTGCGTGCTTTTGGCGGATTTCGCTTTGCGCTTGCAGGATTTGCGCCAATCGCGCGCGCGTCTCTTCCTCAAGCCCGCGCTTTGCCTTGTTGTACTCGTGCGCCTGGATTGCGGATGACTCCTCGAATTCGTGCAGCTTGCGGGTGGATTCGCGCTTTGCCCCGATTTCGATGTTGCGGATGCGGCCATCATACTCGCTTTCAAAGCGCGCATAGGACTGGCTTGGCGCGGGCCCCGCCCTTGCCTGCACTTTTTTTGCTTCCTCGGAAAGCTCCTCTGCCCGTGCTTCGTGCGCTGCTGCCTCTGCCTCCAGATTTTTCGCATCTTTGGCAAGCGAGCGGGTTTTTTCCTCAAGCAAGGCAAGCTCCTCTCTTTCGCCTTTTATTTGCGGAGCCTGCATCCCTTCCTGCTTTTCCTCTGGCGCTTGCGCTTGCGGCCCAAGCCTCTGCATCTTCTTTTCGGGGGTTATCCCAAGCAAATCGTCGAATATGCTCATGCCAAGCTTGCGCCGAAGCTCCTGGTAATGCTTCTTTTTTTCCTCCTGCGCCTGCCGCTCTCGCGCCTCCTGCCCCTTTTTAGCTGCCGCAAGGCTGGCTGCAAGCTCGGCCTCTTTTTTGAGCCGCCCCCCCTCCTGCTGCTTCAGCTTTTCAAGCTCGGAACCGATTTCCTCTTCCACTTTTGCGCGAAGCTGCGCCTCTTTCATCTTGAGAAGCTGCTCCTCTTTGAGGTGCCTCTCTCCGGACTGCTTCTTTTCTACCATGATGCGCACGGCAATTTCCCGCTCGCGCTGCTTTGCCGCCTCTTCTTCCGCCCTTAAGCGCTCCTCCCCTGCCTTGAACTCCTCCGTGAATTTTGACCGAAGCTCCGCTTCCTTCCTTTTCGCAAGCTCTTCTGCGGATTTGCGCGATTCCGCCGCCTCTTTGCGCCCGGCATGTATCGCTTCGGCAAACTCGGCTTCGCGCTTGCGCTTTTCCTCCGCTTTCCCCTTGCTTTCTTTTGCCACTCCGCGCACTGCCGCGGCAAGCATTTCCACCTGCATGGATTTTTCGCGGGCCATGCGCGCGGCTTCCTGCTCCAGGCGCTTTTGCTCGCGACGGTCTTCCTCTTCCTGTTTTTTCTCTTCCCGGAGCATCTTCGCATGCCCCGCTTTAATCTGCCGCTCAGACCTTTTCTTTTCCTTCTGCTCTGCAAACATGCGCTTCTCCTGCTCCGCGAGAAGGGCCTTCTTTTCCGCTTCTTCCGCCTTCTTTGCCGCTTCCTCGGCTTTCCTGGATTCTGCGTCTGCCTTGAGCGCACCGGCAACTTTCGCCTTTCCTTGCGCATCCTTCATTTTCGCAAGCTCGTACGCAAGCTTTTGCTGCTGCTTTTCCTCTTGCTTTTCCTTCCGCGCGCTTTGCGCAATGCGGCTTTCCTCCTGCTTCAAAACTTCGGCCTTTTCCGCCCGGCTTTCCATCTTTTCCTGCCAGTCTGCCTTCTCTTCCGGCCCAGGCTTTTCCTGCACGCCTTCAGCCTCTCCATGCCAGGGCTTTTCCTGCACACTTATCTTCTTTTCCCCATGACGTGTTGCTTTCTGCCCAAACAGCATGCCAAAAAGCCCGGGCTTCCCCTCTTTTGCCGGTTCGGCCGGAGGCTTTTCCACTGCCATGCCCGGGGGCTTCCCCGCTGCAATATCCGCAGGCTTTGCCAAAAATGAATAATTGCAGCGCACGCAATTTTGAGCGTCCGTCGAATTGCCCGTGCCGCAGAACGGGCACACCCTGCCGCCTTGCGATGCAAAATGCTTCCCTTGCATGATAAAAGCGGGCTTTGCTTGCCCCAATTTCGGCGGGCTTTGCAGCACATACGGCTGCCTTTCCATGCCGATTTTCGGGGGGCCCTGCAAAACAAGCACGGGCTTGCGCGGTGGGATATTTTGCGGGCTTTGCGGGATATCCTGTTTCCCGGCCTGGAATTTTGGCGGGGCTTGAATTGCAGGCGGCTGCCTTTCAGCTTCGGCTTTTTGCATGCCGTGCAAGACAGGCATTTCATGCTTTTGCATAGGCGCTTCATGCTTTTGCGAGGATGGTTTTACTTCCTGAAGGCGGATTTTTCCCCTTTGCAGCGTGGATTCCTCATACACCGGCTCTTTGGGCTCAACGTGCCGCAGAAGCTTTTCTTCGCGCAGTTCAGGCTCGAAATGCGATTCATGGCGCTCTTCCTTTTTTTGGCGCTCGCCTATTGCAATGCCGCCGGGCAGCGCCACTTTTTCGTTTTCAAGGGGGTTTGCCTGGGGCTCGAAATTTTTCGCATGCTCGGAGAGGCGGTCAAAGACTGAAGGCTCTGCTTCTTTTGGCTTTTTTTCAGATTCAGTGTGGGCGCCCCTGCTTAGTTTTGAAATTATGGAAAAAGGGCTTTGCTTCTTAGGCTTCCCCTCTTTTTCACCCTCGTCCCCAACCCCAGAACCCATCCAACACGCCCGAATCTAAATCGGAAGGCTAGTTTAAAAACATAAGCACGGCGCACCGAGATAAAAATTGGCAAAAGTGAGCATGCTGGAAAAAACGCACTTGCACGGAAAAAAAGCATGCTGGCACCATGCCCATTCCACCACCGCAAAAATATTTGGCAGGCAAGGTTAAATAGTGGCTTTCCCAAATTATATCACGTGATGACGGATAGTGATCACTGAGCCTCACGCCCGGCTTCGGCCGGTCGTGCCACCAACCTCGCGGTTGATGGTAACCGGCAATGATTGGAGACGGACGGTCTGACTAAAATTCGTATGCCTGAGCGGCAGGTAAAATTGACAGATGACGAAATAGGATGCGGTGAAAGTTAGGTGATTGACTAAATGAAATATACCATTCGAATTGGAAGGAAAAATTATTTGGATTGCGTGATCAACGATATTCTTCAGAGTATTTCACCAATTCTTCGGTGAGCTTGTCAAACTGGTCTTTTTGGAAATAGATTTTCTCATTGATAAGAACCTGCGAAAAGCTAAACAAAGTTCCACATATAAGTTCATTTAGCTTAATTCGTAGTTTAAACGGGCGGGTTAAATTCGATAAATTGATATCTGCTTTTAGACATAACCATCTGTCAAATCCTGCGGGACGACCCCCATCATGAAGTTCGTTGTTCCAATAATAATAGCCTACGGAATATTCCACCCTCTGGCCTCTCCCGAATATCTTGGTGAATACAGATATGTTGTGTGGGCTGCGGCCAGCATTGGTTAGGGCAAGGCATAACTTATCTGCCAGGTTTATTTCCTCTGCCAATGGCTCGCCTTTGAAAAATCTGGCAAATTTTTCCCTGAGCTGGTTCCTAATTGGTACTGCAGTGGTTTTACATGTGTTTGATTTGTTTGCCATTATCATAATCAACCTCGTTATATCACATTCTCCATTATCCCTTTAATAAGCATAAATAGTAGCAAGTACTACTACTTTTTATCTATTTCTCTCCATAAATTAAACGTATGGACATATACGGAAAATTTAAGGAAATTGGCTTTTCGGAAAACGAGGCAAAAACATATGTTGCACTGCTAAAGCAAGGGGAGTCAAACCTCAAGTCACTTGAATCATCTACCTGCATCCACCGAGCCAACCTACTTGGGGCGCTAAGCAGGCTGGAGGGAAGGGGAGCGGTTGGAATAAGCTTTAGCGGGAAAAGGAAACACTACTACCCGTCCAAGCCCGAGGAAGTGCTTCAGAGAGTGGTGGAAAAAGCAGAACAGGCAAAACAGGAGCTTCTTGGGGAAGTGGCTCATCTCAGGAAAAGCTCCGAGCATTCCGAGATTTCAGTCTTTTATGGCAAGGAGGCAATCAGGGGCTATTTGGATGACGAGCTTGAGCGGGGGCAGCCCATAAATGTAATTCAGTCCACGAAAAACGTTGATATGATGGCTGGGCAGTATTTGTGGATAACCCGAGAAAAAAGGTGGCGGAAAGGGATGAAAATGCGCATTATCTATTCGAAAGTGGATACGGCACATGCCAGAAAGGCAGCTGGCGTGCCTAAAACAGAGGCAAAAATAAGCAATGTGGACATGGGACCGGTGACCGTTTCGGTTTATGGAGATAGGGTTGCTCTCTTATTCGGGGATGAGCCGAAAGTGGTAAGGATAACCAGCAAAGATGTGGCACACACCGTGCTTGGGCTGTTTGAATCAATCTGGCTGCAATCAAAAAGCGTTGGCAAAGCCGGGTCCGTAAATAATTTTGCTGAAACTCCAAATGTTTAGCCCGCTTTGCCGTCCGTTCACCCGGTTTTAGGCTAAAAACGCCACAGTTAATTGATGCGGGAAGGGCAAGCATTATAAGTATATTCAATAAAATATACTCATGTTCAAAAAATTGAATTTGTTTTCAAAAACTGAAATGAAGGCGTTAAGTTTCATCTCTTCAAAGGACGGGGAGCTGTTTGAGAAGCAGATTGCGGATGGGGCGGGCATAAGCGCAGGCTCGGCAAACAGCATCCTGAAATCGTTCGCAAAAATAGGGCTTCTCAAGCAGGCAAAAAAGGGCAAGATGCTTTTTTATAAAAGGAACGATGACAATCCGGCGCTTAGGCAGTTCAAGGTTTTCATAACAATAAACAATTTGATGCCCGCACTGCAGAAAATCGCCCCCCTTTGCACCAGGGTTGTGCTTTTTGGCAGCTGCGCAATAGGAAGGAATGGCGAAAAAAGCGATATTGATTTGCTGGTGATTTCATCGGCAAAAGAAGAAGCCAAACGGGCGCTTGATGGGGAAGACAGGATAAAGGCAATAGTACTGAATGGGGTTGAATACGCCCAATTACAGAAAAATGACAAGCCCTTCTATGACAGGATAAGCGCGGGAATAGAATTGTTTGGTGGTGAAAATGGATAGCCGGTTCAGGGAATGCCTGGATGAAGGCAGGCTTGTGAAAATTGGCGTGCAGCAGGACTTGGTGAAAAAGGAGCTTGATGCTGCAGAATTCGACATTGCAAGCGCGGAAAAATCCCTTAAGGGCGACAACCCGAAATGGGCGACAGTGCAGGGGTATTATGCGATGTTCCACACTGCAAAGGCGCTTGTTTACAACAAGGGATACCGGGAGAAGGGCCATTTCTGCCTTTCGATTGCGCTAAAGGAGTTGTTTGTGAACGGGAATTTAATCGAAGCAAAGCATTACGAGCGCTTCCGCGACTGCATGAACCTGAGGCAGGACGCGGATTACGGCCTGCTTTATTCGGATAAGTCTGCCGAGGAAGTCGTGCTTTGGGCAAGGGAATTTTTGGCAGAAGCAAAGAAAATGTTGAAGTGACCCCCGCCCACGTTTGCCGCGCCCTGCGCCGCGTGGCTATGGTTTTCTTTTTGGGGTGAAGCACTTTTTCTTTTCCAAAAGAAAAAGGGCTCAGCGGACGGTCTGACTAAAACTCGGATGCCTGACCGACAGGATGGAAACCATTCAGCTTAACTCAAGTTAAGTAAAATGCCAATTTGCTTAACTTAATATCGGATAATATGATATATTAGACATCCGATATAAACATTAATAGGATATAAGTTAATAATGCATATCGGATAGATACGATTATAAACTATCCGATACATAGAGCAAACATGGCAATAGATGAAAACATTTATGGGCGCATCCTGAAGAAGAAACGCGCCCTTGACAAATTGAGGCCTTTCAACAGGGGAGCCCTTGCGAAGCTGCAGGAAACTTTCAGGGTTGACCTGACATACAATTCAAATGCGATAGAGGGCAATTCGCTTTCCTTGAGCGAAACAAAGCTCGTCCTAGAGGAAGGGCTGACAATTGGCGGCAAAACCATGAGGGAGCATCTTGAGGTGACGAATCACAGCAAGGCAATTGATTTCGTGGAGTCGCTTGTGAACAAGTCAGGTATAGAAGAGATGGATGTGCTCAATTTACACGCGATGATACTGGATAGGATAGACCCGGAAAATGCCGGCTTTTATAGGCATGGGCAGGTCAGGATAAGTGGAACTGATTATTCGCCACCGAATCCGGTAAAAGTGCCTGCGCTAATGCAGGAGGTTTATGCCATATTGAAAACAAAGGGAGGCGAACCCATAGAAACGGCTGCAAAACTGCACCAGAAGTTTGTTGACATACATCCGTTCATCGATGGCAATGGCAGGACTGCGCGGCTGCTTGTCAACCTTTACCTCATGCGAAACGGCTATCCACCGGTGATAATCCTGCGGGCGGAAAGGAAGAAATACATCAACATGATTGTAAAGGCTAGGGAGGAAAACGACATAACGCCATTTGCAAATTTTATTGCCAAGGCTGTTGAAAGGTCGATTGATATTTACCGTGACAGCCTGGGCGAGAATCCGGGAGAATACCTGAGTTTGGCAGACGCAGCGAAAATCAGCAAAAATGTCTATAGCGAGGAATATCTGAGCCTTCTTGCTAGGACCGGGAAAATCGGGGCGGTCAAGTTCGGGCGGAACTGGAAGATAACGAAAGAGGCGCTGGAAGATTACGAAAATGAGAACAAAAAATAGGCGGCTCCGCACATTTTCCGCGCCCTGCGCCGCCTTTTGAGCGTATGGCCGCGTGTTGCGCCCATGGCGGATGGGCTAACCAATATTAGCGTTTAGAGCCGGATAACCATATGAAATTCCTTCTCATGCTTGCGCCCCTGGAGGGGGTGAGCGACAATGCGTTCCGCACCCTCTGCTATCAGAATGGCGCGGATTTGACATTCACGGAAATGGCGCGCGTGGCAAACCTGGCTAGGTCGAAAAAAGGGGAGCTTGAAAAAATCAGCATCACCAATTCCACTCCGGCGCAAATCCAGCTGGCTGGCGCAAAATTATCAGAATATGGAAAATTTCTTTCAGGGTTTAAGCCAACGGAAGGGTTCCGCGGGTTTAACCTGAATCTGGGCTGCCCCTCCCCTGAATTTATCAGGCAGGGGCTTGGGGCGGCGATGGTGAAGCGGATAAGCAGGGTAAATGAGATAGTAAAACTGATTGGCTCTCACGGATATGAGTGCTCGATAAAGATGCGCCTTGGGCTGGACGGGCATGAAAAGGAAAGGGGGGCATATCTTAATCTGATTAGGAATGTCGACGCCTCATTTTTTGCAGTGCACGCAAAAACAGCCAAGCAGAAGAGCGGGGAGGGGGCGGATTTTTCAGTCTATTCGAAATGCGTGGAAACAGGGAAAAAAATTGTTGCCAATGGCGACATCAGGGCAAAACCGCAAATTGCGGAGCTGAAAAAACTCGGGCTTTACGGGGCGATGATAGGGCGCGCCGCAATGGAAAATCCAAGGATTTTCAGGCAACTGCAAGTGGACTGAGAAAAGCTTTGCCTGAAAATAAAAATCGATGCAAAGCCATGCTCCACGCTAAAACTGCACAACTCGAAGGTTCAGGTTTCGGAACGCTTTAAATCGGCCCGAACGGACAAAAATGCACGCCCTCATTTCCTCATAACATCCAGTCCTCCCGCTATTTTCTCGTAGGTCAGGCAGATTAATTCGAACCTAGCGCACGGAATAAGTAAAATTCATCGGCCTGACTTACGGGCTGGACTGGCGGCCCACTCAAGTGAACGCCAGCAGCTTGCCTAGGGCGTCTTTGAGGCTCCCTTCGCAGTATTCCATCCCGAATATAATGGAGGTAACCAATCGCGAGTCAAACTTGCCCTTTTCGTATTTGCAGGTCATGCTCTTCCCTTCGAGGCTGTTCTTCATTTCCCAGGTTTCGCTTTCGTTCAGGCCCAATAGCGTCTTTGTGAAAATGCAGCTCGTTGTGGAGGAATAGCCAAACGTACCGACCTCGTCGCTTAGCGTCAGGCTTTCATCTTCGCAGTTGTTTGCAGCAGTTATGAAGCATGATTGGTCAGCGCAGCCGCTTGTTGCGGGGGGAGCCGGAGAGGTGGGTGGAATTTGAGGTGTTGGAGGCGGGGAGGGGGCAGACGAAGGAGGCTGCGGAGTAGGGGAGGTGCAGCCTGCTATGAAGAGAAGCAACAACAAGGCAGATGCGAGCATGGCTGAACGCATGATTGCGCCATGGTGCTCTTGTGCTGTTTTTTGCTTTTCCATTTTTAACCTCTGCTTTACTTGTCCCCAGGCAAGCCTCCATTATCCTCAATCACTTCATCGAACTCTGGGAAGAATACCGCCTTAAGCTTGTCAGACCAACTTTTGCCGGTTGCCGCATCTTTCGGGACATTTACGTTGTATATCATTCCGCCTTGCCAGGCATTTCCTTCGTTTTTCAACTTGCGCACCATTGCGCTCCGGTCAGGCGTTGGGAATTCTATCAGGCCCAAATCATCTGCCGCTTTATTCTTTAGCGCCTGACGGGTTTTCTCAAAAATTTTCTCGTTGCCTGCCGCCCTGTCAAAATAATCGAAGTATCCCATGTAATTATCCTGGCTCTTTCGCAGTTCGGCCATGTCCCAGTTCGCCCAGAAGTTGTCTGGGTCGTCCTTAAGGATGCGCTGGTATTCGGCATCGACTTTTGACTGCAGCTTGGCAAGCTGTTCGTTCTTGGATTTGAGGTCTGCACGCATGTCTTCATACTTTTCTGAATTGCCGCCCCAATAGCTTGAATCGGTTAGTTGTTCCTGCAATTTTTTCGCTTCCTTGCGCAGGGACTTGACACTGTCCAAGTCTGCGCGGGCGCTGGTGATTTCGGCCCTCAGCTGCTCGGTTGTTGGCTGCACAACGGGAGGGGGTTGCACAGTTGTGGTGGGCAGTTGGCCGGGGCATGTTTGGGCATCAGTCCGGGTCGCATGGAACCGGGTAGGCCCGCTGCATTGCTGGCCATTCGGACCATCCCAGTTCCAAACATATGACCCGTCAAAGCTCATGCAGTCCGGGCTGAAGGCTATGCTGACCGCGGGGATATATGCGGTTCCCCCGCTATCGGGGAATGACTTGGCCTCAACGCGAAGGTTGTTGCCTGAGAATGTCCCGCTTATGGGGCCGTGGCCAAAATCATCCGCAGAAGCAGACTGCATGTTGTGGCGCATGGTTATGGAATAAGTCTCGTAGAATGGCGCATCTGCGCCGCAAGCGGTCTCATCGTCGGTGACCTGGACGCGCCATTGGCTTACGCCCTTATAGTTTTCCCAAGTCCAGGTGGATGGGGAGCGTATGGTTTGTGCGTTGATGACTAGTGCAAAAAACGATATGGCCAGAAGCAAGAGAAGGAACTGAGGCATGCGGAACTCGTGCGGAAATAGCCTCACGCTAGACACAAAATACTGGCTTTGATAAAGATTAAAAATCGATGCAAAGCCACGCTCCACGCTAAAACTGCACAACTCAAAGGTTCAGGTTTCGGAACGCTTTAAATCGGCCCGAACGGACAAAAATGCACGCCCTCATTTCCGCGCAATGCGCCGTCCTCTTGCTTTTTTCATGGAGCTTTCGAGCTGGGCGGGCCTGGGTTGATTTTATCGGGCAAGCTATTTTATTTCGCCCACAAGCTCCTCAAGCAAATCCTCAAGCGTAACCACGCCTGCAAAATCGCCTCGCTCATCCACTACAACTGCGATGTTCCTGCCAAGTGACTGGAGGGTGGCAAATGCGTTGTGCAGCTTGTCGGTGGTGCGCAGAATTACCGGCTTGGTGCAAACCTGCCCCACTGCCCAGTCCGGATGCTCGTACACTGCCCGGCCAAGCGTCTTGACCGACACCACGCCCAATACTTTCCTCTGCATGTCAAGCACGGGCATGCGCGAATAGTTGCCCGACACTGCTTTGCGATGCGCTTCGGTTACAATCATGCTTGATGGAAGTGACGCCACGCTTGATTTTTGAGTCATGGCCTTTGAAACCGGCTTGTCGTTGAACTCAAGCACGTTTTCGATAAGCTCGCGCTCCTTCTCGGATATTCCCTTGTGCTTGGCGCCAAGCTTGATTGCGGAGCGCACCTCCTCTTCCGTGAACTGCTCGATGCCGGTTGCCCGCGAGTATACTCCGGGTATCAGGTGGTTTATTGCCTCGAACATAACCACCAGCGGATATGAAAAATAGTAGAAAACTTCGATAAAGGGGGCAAAAGAAAGTGCCATCTTCTCCCCATACGTTGTCGCCGCGCTCTTTGGGGCGATGTCGCCAAAAGTCAGGAGCAAAAAGCTCATCACTCCGACCGCCACGCCTATCCCGGCTTCGCCAAAAAGCCAGATGGCGATGCTGGTTGCAAGGGCGGATGCGGCCACGTTTGCCACATTGCTGCCTATAAGAAGGGAAATGACCACCCTGCGCCTGTTTGCCCGAAGCCTTGCAAGGCTTTCGGAGCCGGGCGCCTTTTTTTCAAGGAGGGAATGGAGCTTCACGGATGAAGTGGAGAGGAAGGCAACCTCGCCTGCCGCAAAGAAGGCAGACACGCCTATGAGCAGGACAAGCAGCACGGCCTCAAGATAAATGACAAGCATGCAAGAATAGTGCAAAGATAGTTTAAATCGCTTGTCGTGCCGCAACAGTTCAAGATTTTCCGTCGCCAATAGAAAAACATTTTATGGAGTTGAATTTTTCAGGAGTAAAAACCACGCATATGCATTTTTTTTCTGAATTTTTCACCTCGAAAGCCAGATGGGGAATCGGTTGCAGAAAAAACGCCAGATGCGCGCATGCTCCTCCGAGCTTACACCGGCCGCTTCGCGGCCGATTGATTGCCATTCGGCTGACAATTTTTACGGAGTAGCCGTGGCAATTTTAAACTCTTGCGCTTAACCCTTGCTTGGTGGTAAGATGAAAAAATATGCCGCTGAATTTTTCGGGGCTTTCGCATTGGCATTCGCAGTATTGCTTTCGTTGGCTGGCCAGTCCCCGCTGCCAACCCCAGTGGTGGCTGCCCTCACGCTGGGCCTTTTCGTCTACACCATCGGGCACATTTCCGGGGCGCACATGAACCCGGCAGTGACTGTCGGCTTGTGGTCCATCGGAAAAATCAGGCTCCAAGAAGCCATAGGCTACATAGTTGCACAGCTTGGGGGCGGGGCTCTGGCGTATTTCCTGGCATACAACGGATTGAACATGAATCTTTCGCTCGCCGGTGGCTTGAACGCAGCAGTATTTTTTGCAGAGGCGCTTGGAACGATGCTGTTCGCATTCGGCATAGCATCGGTAGCTTATGGGCGGGCGCCATCTGCACTATCCGGGATAGTAGTTGGCGGCTCGCTGCTTTTGGGCATAATGGTTGCTGCCGGAATAGGCTCGAATGGCATCCTGAATCCCGCAGTAGCCCTGGCATTGAAATCTGCAAATATAATTTATGCCTTGGGCCCGGTTCTTGGCGCAATAGCCGGGTTCCAGCTGTTCAAATTGCTGTCAGGAGAAGAAACGCGCAGGCACGCCAAAGCCGGCGCCAAAAAAGTGGCATGATTTAATCCCGATGGCAGGGTTTTCGGGAAAGGCTTACCTGCCCTTTGCCGCCAAATAATAGGCAAATTCGATGAAGGAGACGAAAAGCTCGTCTGCAAATTCAAGGAAATCCAGCCCTGTGCGGAAGCGGAAGAGATGGATGCGCGCTACAAGCTTCTTTGCCCACACCCATTGCAAGCCTGCAAGATAGAAGCTTCCGAATACGAGTATGCCCATTTTCCTTCCAAGCGAAATCATGGTGGGGAAGGTGCGGGGGGAATAGATTAGCTTGCGATGAGGCTTGCTTGAAAGCTCGGCGTAGAGGTTGTGTGAAACGAAGTCTGCATGCTCCACGGCTCTGAGGTAGGAAAGCACCGGATGGGTTTCAAAAGTGCTGCCCCAGCCGCAGTCGCCCACTGCAAAAACGCGCCTGTCGCCAACCGACTGCAGGTAATTGTTTAGCACGATGCCGCAGCGCGGGTCGAAGTTTTTCTCTCCTGCAGAAGACACCGCATCGGCAGGCTGGATGCCCGCGCACCACACTATTGTTTTTGCGCGCAATTCCGCCCCGCCCTCAAGCACCACACTGCCTTTTTTCACTTCCACCACTGCCTTGCCAAGCTGGAGCCGGATGCCAAGCAAGCGGAGGTAGTTTTCGGTGAATGCGCTCACTTCCTCGCTTAGCGCCGGGTGGAGGTGCGGCGAGCGGTGCACGAGCACGATTTGCGCGTCATCGCGCATGATGCCGCACTGCATGCAAAGCTTGTCCAGCATGTCCGCAAGGTCTGCAGCAAGCTCCACGCCGGTCAGGCCACCGCCCACCACCACTATTTTAGTCGAGTCGGAAGCTTTCCCTGCATTGGAGCAGGAGCGGAAAAGGGAAACGATATGCGCGTGCAATTTGCTGGCATCGCGGTAAGACTTGAACTCGAGGCAGTTTTCATCCGCGCCGGGTATGCCGTAAAAGGCGGTACGCGCCCCCAATGCAAGCACGAGGAAATCGTAAGCGATGGAAGACTTGCCCGTTATTACCTTCCTTTTCCCGAAGTCTATCCTGCTGACTTTGGCACGCACGAATTTGATGCCTTTCCTGCCAAGCATTTGCTGAAGTGGGATGGTTATTTCGCTTTCCCTTATTTTGCCTGCGGCAAGCTCGGGCAGGCTTGCATGGTAGTCGAACTTCTCGCTTGAGTCTATTGCAATTATTTTCGCCATATTTCCGGCAAGCCGCTTGAGGTTGAAGGCAACCGTCGCCCCCCCAAACCCGCATCCCGCAATCACTACCCTCGGCTTCATCGGAAGGAATTTGGATGGCAGGTTAAAAACGGTTTTGGCGGCAGGCAGGGGGCGGGCATTGGGCTGAAACCGAAGCACTTTATAATTTGCCCATTCCAATATTTTATGCCTGTTTTTTAGGGCCCATAGTCTAATGGTTACGACACCCCCTTGACATGGGGGAGACTCGGAGTTCGATTCTCCGTGGGCCCATTTCAATTTTATGGGACGAGGAGTTCGACCCTCAACGCGAAGCGTTGGGGGTCTCCGGCACGAGCGCAGCGAGCGCCGGGATTCTCCGTGGGCCCACTCGATTCTAAAGAGAGAATCTATTTCATAGGCCTCTTTAGGCTGAACGTTGATGGCCGGGCAAAGCAGAACACGCTGGAAAATTTAGTCTGCTTTCGGCTAAGCACGTCCATGCCCCCTGGAAGCGATGCTATCAGGAAAACCGGGACTGTGTGGATGCCTGTCCTTACCCTGCTTACTTCAACATTTTTTCCATCCACATATTCGTTGAATACTGCCATTTTTCCACCTCAATTAATCGTTATTGCCCGCCACACCGTAGCTGCGGAAACTCCGGCCATTTTCGCAAGAGTGCGCACGCTGACCGCGTTGTTCATGTAATATTCGCGGATTTCCGCCTTTTCCGAATCCGACAGCGCTTTCGCTGTGTTGCGGATTTTTTTATGCAAGAAGTTTACGTCAGGCTTCTGCCAGAAGAAGGATAATAGGGCACCCGCCTGTTGGCACTCTCATTGCCTGGGCACCTCCTGTGTTCGCCATATTATCCCCCCTAATCATTCGTAATTTTATTTGGGCAGGAAAATGTTTATAAGAGGGTGTTTCAGGCAATGGGGAAAAATCATGCCCCAAGCTCGAAATAAAGCGGGACGGTTTCCCTGCCTTCAATGCCCTGGAACACGCGCTTGAAATATTTCTTTTCATACCAGGAAACTATTTTTGGCAGGGCATAAACATGCGCTACGAGGAAAGCGCAGCCGACGGCGTTGCGCAGACCAAACGCGACAGTTGCCGCATGATCCAAAAGAAGAGATGCAGCCCCTTTCCCTTCTTCGGATTTGTCAGTTGCGAGCTTGCCTATCAGCAAGGCGGGCATCTGGATTGGAAAATCTTTCGGATATTCGCCAAGCTTTTTGCCCACAAAAACGAATTCCTCTTTTTTCTCCGGAAGCTTGAGCGCACCCATGCTGAGCGTGGTGTAAGCCAATAGCTTGTTGTCGCTTTTTCGGAAAAGAAGATAGGTAACGCCGATGTGCAAATGCTGGAAGCCAAGCGCATCATGCTGCAGAAAATAGTTCAATTCTTGGTTATCTGATGAGAAAGAGGAAAGAAGGGGAAGATGCTCTGGCGACAGCATGGAAACGAAGGTGTCCCCTATGCCGTATTTTTGTGCGGGCATGCAACCGCCTACCGGATTTCGAATTTCATCCTTTTTATCCGCTCAAGGTTCGCATCCCTTGCCGGGTCGGGCTTTGGGCTGACCAAATCCTGAATAAGGCGCCTTGCCGACTCGGCATCAAGCTCAATAATGCAATCAAATCCCCTTGCCATCGTCATTACCAAAGAATATACCCTTCCGGAGTATTTAAGGTTTGCCAAGCCGGTTTTCCGAAAAAAGTGAGGAAAAAAGCGAACAAAGCCGCCAAGCCGATGCATTTACGCATATGCTTCGTCGTGATGGGCGAACCTCACGAATACCACCCTGCCAGCCTCGATTTTGTACAGCAGGACATGGCTTTTGAGGATGTGCACGCGCCTCAGGCCGGCAAGCGGCGCGTGCATCGGCTTGAATATTTCCGGATTCTCCAGGATGTGCCTTATTTTTTCCCGAAGCGCCTTTTCAAGCTCGCTGTTTTTCCTCGTGTGCTTGGCAATTTCCTTCTTGCATTGGGGATAATAGCCAAAATCGCGCAAGCGTATCACTGGAAAAGCTCGTCTACCGAGGATGCCTTGCGGGGCTTGCCTTTCAGGCGCGCAAGCGTGCCCTGCACGAATTCCTTCTTGAATTCGAACCCCTCGTAGTCGTTGGCGAAGAAGACGAGCGCGGTGCGGATGGCTTCGGTTTTTGTCTGGGCGATGCCGGACCTTATCATCTGCTCGACTATCAGTTCTGGATAGCCTTTCAGGCGGAGGTTCATATTCATAGGTATACTTATGGTACAAAAAATATATAATGGTATTCTTGCGGATGCACGGGAAGAAAAAAAGAAAATCAGGGGATAAAAAATTCCCCTAGTTTTTCGTGTGTATCAGCACGCTTGTGGGGTGGCGGAATACGTTGCCTAATTTTATCCCGACAAGCACCGAGGCTTTCTTGGTTTCCGCCAAGTCTGCCAGGCGCTGCGTGATGATGCCGTCAAACACCACGGCATAGACGTTCTGCTCCTCTTCAAGAGTTTTTATCATGTCGCGCACGGATATTTCCTTGATAGGCGAGAAGTTGGAGTCGTAGAAGCGCGCGCGAAGGGTGTTTTCAAGCTCAGACAGCCCTGAGAGAAGCTGAGGAGGCACCTGGGTTGGCGCAGCACGCACTGGAGCGGCAGGCGCAGAAGGCACGTCAGCTTTTGCCATTGCCGAAGATGTGATTTTGCTTGGAGGCAATGCGTCTGCAGGCTGGATGGAAGCTTGCGGCGGCGCAGCCTGTGCAGTTGGAGCATGCGAGAACGCGGATTGCGTTGACGCTTGCGAGGGCTGCGATGGCGCCGCTTGGGATGCCGGCGCATCTGCGGGAGCATTTGCCGGGTTGAAGACGGCGGGCTGCGAGTAGCTTTCCCTCCTCTGGTAAGGCGGGCGCCGCTCTTCCCTGTCGCGGTAGCGGGGCCGGTCATCGGTGCGCTCGCGCTTGTCTTTGCGCCCTTCCTCGCTGCCCCCGCCTTGCTCGAATGGCACCTTGGAGCGCAGGCATTTGATAAGCTCTTTTCGCGTAAGCTCTTCCACTTCCTTTCCCGCAGGCGCGCGGGCCACAAAGTCGATGTCGGAAATGCGCGCAAGCTCGTTTAGGATGATGTCCCCGCCCCGGTCGCCGTCCAGGAAGACTGTCACTTCCTTTTCGCGGCAAAGCTTTGCCACGGACTGGCCGACGTTTGCGCCCCCCACTCCAACGACATTCACGATGTCGTTTTTGAGCAGGTTGATGACGTCTGCGCGGCCTTCCACCACCACTACGGAATCGGCCCTTTCAATCCCCGGGCCGCAGGGCAGCTTTTCCGGGCCGTATTCTGAAATTTCGGCAACCTTGACTTCCGCCCTCACCTGCTCGGAAATTTCCCTTGACTCGGGGATTTCGTTTGTGAGCATGTTTTTGAGGAGGTATTTTGCCCTGTCCACCAATACCTTGCGCTTCAGGTTCCGCGTGTCTTCTATTTTTTCAATCGCGATTTTCGCATCGCATGGGCCCACCCGGTCCACGGTTTCAAGCGCGGACGCAAGAATGCACGTTTCCACCATGTCAAGGGAAGAAGGCAGGCGTATCTTGCCTATTGCCCTGCCGCCCTTTGGAGACAAGTCGACTTCTATCCTTCCTATCCTTCCGTTCTTTTGGAGCTCGCGCAGGTCAAGGTCGTCGCCAAGCAATCCTTCGGTCTGGCCGAAAATCGCCCCGACGACGTCTGGCTTTTCCACGAGGCCGCCGATGTCGACGGTTGCGTATACCAGGTACTTTACGGTATCAATGTATGTTTTTCCCATTATGTTCACCATTTGTTCAGGAAAGAAGGAGAAACTGGAAATGCTTCCACGGCGGGAAAAAGGGGCGCAATGCCCTGGCAAGCCTTACTTTTTGCCTGCCTGTGAATTCAGAAGGGCTGCCAGGAAGGCATCCTCCGAACTTTCGAACGCTATGGTTTTTATCCTGCTCTTGCGCCCGGACACTACCCGGACGGACATGCCGGAAAGGCCTTCCAAATACCCTTCCAGAGCCGCATTTGCCCGGCCATCAATAGGCGGGGCGGTGAGGCGCACGCGGAGGGGCGGCCCGAATTCCAATGCATTCTTCTTTGCGCCGGGTGTCACGCGCAGAGCCAAACGACCCATGCCAATCCCGTGCGCAATTTTCTAATGAGCAGGAAGCTCCAGTGAAACTTTCTTTTCTGATGAATTTTTTGTTATTGTTTTTTTGCCACTTTTTTCATTTTTTTTATCTTTTTTCCATTTTTTTATTAGCGGTGCGCTGTTGACCTGCAGTTCATTGCTTTGCTCCCGAGGCCATCCACGCACTGCTAAATGAGTATTGGACTTTGGGGGTTTAAAAATGTGCCTTTGTGCACTCGACAAGCGCCGAAAGCGTCTTTTTCGCAAGTCTTCCCATGAAGTGATAGCCAATGTTGAAATTGGTCTGTTGGCCCAGAGACAGGCTATTGACAAGCGCGATTATTTCAAGCATTTCCTGATGGGACAGTGAAACTACCGACAGCACCGTATCGGGGGGCATAGGAAAAACAATTTCTCTGCCGAAAGTGCGGTACTTTGCAACCGGGAATATTTTTTCTCCAAACAGGGGGGCATTCTCCCCTTTTGGCCTTTCGAAAGTATCAAATCCGCTTCCGTCATAGGAGTACCTGAATTGTTGGTCGATGTTGCCCCTGAAAATTACCACTGCAGGCTCTTCTTGTGGCATGCTCCCGCCAATCGAGGCAAATGCGTCTGATTTCTGAAAGGCGAAATGGCAGGCCCAGAGGGCGGCGCCGATAAGCCTTTCCAGCAACTCGTATTTGCTGCTGGCATAAAGCTCCCGCACGGAAAAAACAGGAATCGCCATGACGTGGTTTCCTTCTCTGGAATGTAAGCCGGATAGCCTTATTTTAGCCGCCCTGGACAGGTTGGTTCCGTGCAATGCCATGCCTTCATTTGGAAAGGAGGAGGCAAATTTTTCAATAGCCCTTAGCATGTTGTAAGATATGGATTAAATTGAATAAAAAACTACCGTTATAGGGTGTCGCACAACTTCAAAGGGAAAAACGGGTGTTTTCCCATGCGGCTTTCCGCTCACATTTTTTGGCACCTTATCAGGTGATTTGCAAGCACATTGTGGACGTATGCCTTCC
>ORJL010959127.1_pt1 | contig 21258 bp, 20 predicted proteins | sample 1779941 | NCBI WGS metagenome assembly ORJL01 (sample SAMEA104232317, study PRJEB22302) | groundwater metagenome | biome: forest; feature: aquifer; material: groundwater | place: USA | collected 2011-08-07 | depth 5.8 m
ATTGAATTCAACTAGCGCAGCCTAAAGGCTGCTACTCCCTTAGATGACATTAAATGTACACAAGGCAGGAAACTCCAAATATATCCCGCCCGATCTTCTATTCGGCGGTGGCTCATATTGTCTTATTGGTCCTGATATCGTTCGTGCCCGGTCTTAAGCTTAGGGGGCACAAGCCGTTGCAGATGGTCTGGGTCGAACTGCCGCGCGGGATGAGCGACGAACTCGGCACCGGTCTAAAAGAGGCCGAGGGCCTTCCCAAGAGCACCATTCAGGAGCAGAAGGAATTGTTGAAGCAGAAAGAGCTCAAGGAACCGGACGAAACGGTCATGAAGGAACCGGTGAAACCGGACAAAAAGAAGGCGCTGCCGCCGCCGCCCAAACCGGAGAAGAAATTATCCAGTGAGCAGAAAAAAATAAAGGACGCCCTTTCCAAGATAGACAAGCAGTTGGAGAACCGGGTCGTCCAGCCAGAGGCGGCGCAGCTCGGTGGGAGCGGGGAGGGTTACAAATACGGGACGTCGGACAAGCCTTTGAAGGTTTCGATTGACGACCCGGAATATGTGAAATATCAGGCGATGATAAGGTCAAGGATCATTCAGGAGTGGATCGTTCCGGCGCGCTACAGCGAGATGGCCGAAGGGACAAGGCCAAAGGCCATGCTCGTTGTGATGATAAATGAGGACGGCGACGTCATTTCGACCGAATGGGAGCAGCGCTCCGGCGACCCGTCGTTCGACGCCTCTTGCGCAAGGGCGGTGCAGCGCGCCTCGCCGTTCGAGGTCCCGGCGGAGAAATTGAAATGGGAAGCATATAATGAAGGTTTTTTGGTGGAGTTTGATCCACGACTAAAACCGTAAGCTGTAAATGTAGCGCAGGACTTTAGTCCTGCCAATGGGTGGCGCTAGCCAAGTGCCACGCCTCTGAACGGAGTAGCAGCCTTTAGGCTGCGCCAGCTGCATATGGGTGGTGTATGCCAAGTGCCACGCCTTATATAACGGGGCTATGGGAGAATGCAGGCCAAGTGCCACGCCTCGCTGATAGAAACGGGATATAAGAATATCAGCGTATGGGTGAAAGCAAGGATGAGGCATGGCACTAGCTGAGGAGATTGTTCGCCACAGGCGGACGATTTATGCTATGAGAACATTTTCTAATTTTAAGTTGTTTTTCACCAGTCACCAGCCACCAGCCGCCAGCCACCGGCCACCGGCCACTCTCTTTCTTGTCTCCTGCCTCTTGCTTCTGGCCTCTTCTGCCCACGCGCGTATCTACATCCCTGTCGACCAGCCGTCCAACAAGAAATTTCCGATCGCTGTGACCAAGCTCACCTCAGAGGAAGGTTATCATGGAAAATTTCTGGGCGATATTCCGGAGATCATAAAGAACGACCTGACGCTTTCGGGTTATTTCGAACTCATTTCAGACTCGGCATTCTTGGATACAGGCACAGGCTTCACAGCAGACACGATAAATTTTGCCAAGTGGACGGCGATCGAGGCGGGGGCCCTTGTCAAAGGGGCGGTCCGCCGCGTGGGGGGGAAGAACATCGTTCAGCTGAAGCTCTTTGACCCTTATTCCGCGCAGATGCTTGTGGGAAAACAATATTCGGCCGACGACCGCGACATCCGTTCCGTGGCGCACCGCTTCTCCGACGAGATAATGCTGGTGCTGACCGGTGTCAGGGGGATATTCAACACAAAGATCGCATATTCGGGGGTTACAGGAAAATCGAACAAGGCCATCTTTGTGATGGATGTTGACGGCGAGAGCAACGGCCGGATCACAAAAGGGAACACGCTGGATATGGGCCCCTCGTGGTCGCCGGACGGGGGTCGCCTCGTATACGCCTCGTATCAGAAGGGCAATCCCGAGATATTCATGACGGACCTTGGGGGCGGGTCAGCGAAACAGCTGACCAAGAACAAGAGCACGAATATTACGCCGGAGTTCACGCCCGACGGCAAGACGGTCTATTACTCCTCGTCCCTTGGGGATGCGACCGAGCTTTTTTCGGTAGGCGTTTCGGGCGGGAAGGCCAAACAGATCACGAGCTTTGGCGGGATCAATATCGCCCCGAGGTTTTCTCTGGATGGCGGGACGATGGTCTTTTCTTCAACGATGGCGGGGCGCCTGCACGTTTATCGCCAGAACCTCGGCGGCGGGGGGCTCTCAAGGCTGACGTTCGTTGGTGTTCACAATGACTCGCCGGATATCTCCCCCGACAGCAGCAAGATCGTCTTTTGCGGGCAGGATATGGGGACGTTCGATATCTTCGTGATGAACACGGACGGGACGAATATTCAAAGGCTGACCGTTGCTAGCGGCTCCAATGAGCATCCGCGCTGGTCGCCGGACGGACGATACATCGTCTTCAGTTCGACCCGGGAAAAAGGGTCCGCTATATATATGATGCGCTCCGACGGCTCTAACCAGGTCAGGATGTCCAAGGGCAACGGCAGCCTCCCAGATTGGGGTCCGTGGATAAAGTAGCGGCAGAGCTTGCTCTGCCAGACATGTAGCGCAGGACTTTAGTCCTGCTGATTGAATTGGCAGGTCTAAAGACCTGCGCTACATACTCATCAACAACCTCACCAGCGTCCTCACCGTTGTCCCCGTCCCGCCCTTGGTGATAAAATCCTTATCTTCCTCGCTCCACGCCGATTCGGCGATGTCCAGATGGACCCACTTCGTGTCTCCAACGAACTCGTGCAGGAAGAGGGCGCCCCCTATCGTATCGGCCTTGGTCTTCAGGGAATTTTTGAGGTCGGCCGGCCCGTCGGACGCGTCCTTTTTATATTCCTTCTCAAGCGGCAGCTGCCACGCGTGCTCGTTTTCCGCGCGGGAGGCCGCCAGATATCTATCAATAAATTTTTGGTCGTTGCCCAAGACCGCGGTATATATCTCGCCCAACGCGTAAAGGACGCCGCCGGTCAGCGTCGCGAGGTCGATTATATAGTCCGGTTTTTTATCGAGGGCGTATGAAATGGCGTCCGCCAGGACAAGCCGGCCCTCGCAGTCCATGTTGATCAACTCAACGGTCTTTCCATTTCGACTCTTTATGATGTTACCCGGGACCTCTGCCTTGCCATCTATCATATTGTCGCAGAGCGGGAGATAGGCATCGATCTCAGCGTGCGGCTTAAAGACGCTCAAGACCTTCATGACCGCGATGCAGGTGGCGGCCCCGGCCATGTCGTTCTTCATCGTGAGCATGTAGCGGCCGGGCTTTAGGTTGTAACCGCCGCTGTCGAAAGTTATTCCCTTGCCGATCAGGGCTATCTTTGCCTTGGCCTTGCCGGTCGGTCTATAATGCATGTGGACGAACCTTGGTTCATATTCGCTCCCTTTGGCAACTGCGAGGATAAGGTTCATCTTTTCCGCCTCGAGCTCCTTTTTTCCCAAGACCTTGCATGAGAGCTTGCCCGCTGAGGCGACATCCCTTGCCCGTTTGGCCAATATCTCCGGCGTCATGTCCTTTGCCGGCGTGTTGACAAGATCGCGCACCAATGAGACGGCCTCTGAGATGACCACAGCGCGCTTGATGGCGGCGTCGAGTTTTAAGGAGTTCCCCTTGAACGAGAAGAAGACCGTTTCAAGTGTATCTGGTTCGAGCTCCTTTTTGTCCTTGTATCGTTCGAACTTGTAGCTTCCAAGTATGGCGCCTTGGACGAATGCCTCAACCCGTTCATCGGGTGAACATCCCTTGATGGCCTGTGGCAGCGGCGAGGCTACGGCGGTCTTTGCCTTCATTTCGTTCGCTGCTGCGGCCACCTTTGCGCCGACTTTCCTCACGACGTTCAGGTTATAGTCGCTCAACTTGCCAAGTCCCACCAAAAGAACGGCCTTTGCGGGGATGAGCCCGCCTGCGTGGATCAATTTGGCCGTGGCGGCCTCGCCCCTAAAGGTCTCGGCCTTGATCACCTGAGAAAGAAGGCCGTTCAGTTTCTTGTCGAGCTCGGCGCCCTCTTTTGAAAGGACGGCAATACCCTTGTCGTCCTTATCTTTCACCTTCTGCGTGCACGAAACCACAAGCATGTCGCACTTAACGTCCGCCGCGTTACTTTTGATAACCTTAAATTCCATATTAGCCTCCATTTAGACCACTCAACATACCGAACCTAAAAAGACTTTGCAAGTATTAGCTGTTTAATGTAGAGTAATTTTTAATGCCGGTCAAGAACACCACAGGAAAGATCAAGGCGCCTAATAAATGGGAAGAATACCTTAAAAAAGGGGTCTTTAAGGTTGGGACCGTACTCGAACACCTGATAGACAAGGCAGAGAAGCTCGGGACGAACATCAAGGGCTCGTCAATGGCTGCCCAGCCGGTCCTCTCCCTTGAAGGCCAGATACAACTGCCAAAACTGAAAGAACTGATCTCGGTCGCCTCCGAAAAGGTCATTGCCCCCCTCATTCCGAGCCTCATTGACAAGACCGCCCTTGAGGTGAGAGAGGGCGGGGGGCGTTTTACAAAGCTGTTCAAAGAGAGAGGGGCGAGTGTCTCTGTCCATGTTGATATGGGGGCGAGCGCCGGTTCATATGGCAGGCCGGAGGCCGGCACCAGCTCCATTCGCTGCATTTCTTCAAAGATGCCGTTCGAAGACGGTTTCTTTGACCACATCGTTGCGCTCTTCGCGAATCAGTATCAGGGCGATATTCTGAAAGGCATTAAGGAGTTTTCAAGGCTCCTCTCGATCACGGGGGAGGGGGTTTTTTCAGATTTTCACCCGTTCGGGATGTTCGCAAAGAGGGGCAATCTTCGGCTCAGGCCGGCAGAGTCGTCGGTCAGGGGGGTAGAGGACTATTACAAGATATGCAAGTCGGCAGGGTTGAGGGTAACTGCAGTTCGCGAGTCGTTCATTGACGAGTCGCTTCGAAGCCTTTTTGTGACCGAAGACGAAAAATCATCGTTCAGGATAGTAAAAGAGACGCCGCTTGTGATATATCTATTCGTTAAAAAGGGAGCATGATGGCTTTGTTGGAGTAGCGAACTTTAGTTCGCGATTGTTGTATACAATTCATCGCGAACTAAAGTTCGCTACTCCGAACTGAACTACAATAATATGAACTACGATAAAAAAATAGAGGAGCTGTTCTTGGACATACCCGAGGCGCCAGCCGAGAAGAACGCGTCAACGGCCCACGCGGTCAAGACTGGAAAGCTCGTTTTTTTGAGCGGGGTCTTTCCGTGGAAAGAGGGGCGGCTTGCCTATAAGGGGCGCGTGGGCCTTGAACTGAACCTTGACGCAGGAAAACTCGCCGCCCATGCCGCCTGTATTCAGGCGTTGGGGATCTTGCGCCACTTTCTGGACGGCAGCCTGAACTCTGTCAAGCAGATCGTTTCATTGAAGGGCTTTGTGGCGTCGGGGGCGGAGTTCAAAGAGCATCAGAAGGTCATGGACGGCGCGAGCGGCCTTTTAATAGATATCTTCGGAGGTGCCGCCGGCCGCCATGCCAGGACAGCCGTTGGCGTCAATGCCCTGCCCGGCGGGGCCGCGATCGAGTTAGAAATGATAGTGGAGGTCAGGTGAAAAATCCTTTGGAGTAGCAGCCTTTAGGCTGCGCCAATTGAATCCACTTAGCGCAGCCTAAAGGCTGCTACTCCAATGTAATATATCGTTGCAGTAACGACCGCCGCGCCAACAACATCCATAATGTAGTGCTGCTTCACAAGGACGACCGAGAGGGCGACAATGAACGTGTTGACCGCCATCACTATTCCCCACACCCTTTTATAGTTCCACAAGATGAGCGTCCCCGCCAGCGGATATGAGACGTGGAGTGACGGAAAACAGTTCACCGGATTGTCTATCACGTAATAATATTTTGTCATGACGTCCATGGCGTTCACGGCATATGTCAGGTCGGGGCGGACCATTTTCACGGGGAGAAGCAGGAAAAATATAAAATGGACGGTTGAGAGGATGAAAAAGAAGACCATCCCTTTCTTGAAGAGTTCATAATCATCGATCACGGCATAGATCAGGACGATGGCAAGATAGACGCCGGTATATCCAAGAATGAATATGGGGATAAAGGGGATGCTTGATTCAAAGGGGAGCGCCACATTGAAGTAGTGGCCCCTTAGCATATTGATATAGCTGCATGTCATGTAGCCTAAGATGAACCATGAGACGATCCCTACGAACATAAGGCGCTTATTGGTGAGTTGTTCACTTGTCATAGGTTAGGATAGGTTAGGAGTAGCACCCTTTACCTGTCCGCCTCTGGCGGAGGGTGCGCCAACTTAATTCAGCTAGCGCAGCCTAAAGGCTGCTACTCCTTAGTTTTGTAAATTAGAGAAAAAGTATTGTCAAGTGGCGTGATGATTGATATGGGGGTTTGCCAGATACGTAGCGCAGGCCTTTAGGCCTGCTGGACGCTGGCAGGACTGAAGTCCTGCGCTACAAACACAGGAGAGCAAAATGGACAAGAATTCAGTCAACAAGGTATTGGACGAAAAGATCCGCCCGCGGCTAGCCATGGACGGCGGCAACATCGACCTGGTGGACGTCAAAGACAACAAGGTCTATGTGAAGCTTGTGGGCGCATGCGGCTGCTGCCCCGGCGCGCAGATGACGCTGAAGATGGGCGTCGAACGCGTGCTGAAAGAGGAATTCCCGGAATTGGAAGAAGTGATCGCAGTTTAATTTAATGTATAGGAATTTCAAAGTCCCCCTTTGGAAAAGGGGGATTTAGGGGGATTTTACAATAAATCCCCCCCTGACCCCCCTTTTTCAAAGGGGGGAAAAGTTGCCGTCGAAAGCGGCCTAATTTATGCCCGAGAGCACTGATACGATAAAATGCCTCGATCAGGGTTTTGTCCGCCTTGTCGATGTCATGGGGGACGATTCAAGCATCGTTCAGGCGGCGCGCGTCTCATACGGCAAGGGGACGAAGTCCGTCCGGCAGGACAAGGGGCTTATTAATTACCTGATGAAGCACCAGCACATGAGCCCGTTCGAGATGGTCGAGTTCAAGTTCCATTGCAAGCTCCCGATATTCGTTGCCCGCCAGTGGATACGCCACAGAACGGCGAACGTGAACGAAATAAGCGGGCGATATTCGATAATGGAAGATACGGTCTGGACGCCGTCGCCGGAGGACCTGCGTCAGCAGGCGAAGATCAACAGGCAGGGGTCGTTAGAGGCGGCAGTTCCCGAACCCGCGAATTCGGAGATCATCTCGCAGTATAATAAGGACATCGAAACGACGTTCAAACATTATAACGATTATATCCAAAAAGGCGTTGCGCGCGAGGTCGCGCGGGCGGTCTTGCCGCTCTCTACGTACACGGAATGGTATTGGAAGATGGACCTACACAATCTTTTGCATTTCTTGGAACTGCGCATGGAGGCCCACGCTCAAAAAGAGATCCGCGTCTATGCCCAGGCCATCGCGGAGTTTGTCCAACAAAAATGCCCGTTCACATGGGAGGCCTTTGTTGAACACCGCCTCAACGCCGCAAAATTCTCCAGTGCGGAGGTCGAAATTCTGCGAGGGGTTCTTAAAAAGGATAAGTTAGTAGATAAGATCCTGGACCAAAGGAAGTTTCAACTTGCCCAAAACGAAGCCTCTGAACCGCTCATCCAGACCGAACTAGCCGAACTCCGCGCCAAGCTCACTGGCGAAAAATTGGAGTAGCGGGCTTTAGCCCGCGATAAATTGTAATCAATCGCGAACTAAAGTTCGCTACTCCCCCAAAAAAAACAGTTGACATCGAATAACGCATAGAATACAAGCCGTATAAGCTAAAACAAGGAGGAAAATATGGGAATCAATTTAACAAAAATATGTAAAACGGGAGGGAATTGGGGAATATCGGTAACGGAGGCGGATTGTCTTAAAGAAATCAATAAATGGCAGGTGGAAGATGTAAAGAAAACTTTTGGAAATTTCGACTGTTATATAAATGCAAAGGTGATCAAAAACGGTTCTAAGTACTTTACAGCAACGTGTACAGAGACAGAGGACGAGCCGAACACGGTCAATTTGGCAAATATGTGCGTTGCCGGCAGAGGGACGTGGGGAAGTTCTATGTCGGAGGCTCAATGCATGGAAGAGCTCAATGCATGGCAGATAGAATATGTAAGGCCTCGTCTTGAAGATTTTGAATGTTCTACAACATCAAATGTCCATGCTACTAGTTCTGCGCGTTTTACGGTAATATGCACAGGAACCTTGAAGGATATCGAGCAAGGAAGAGGATCGGTTAAATAATATGGCCGCCACCCTGCCACTAATACGTTGCATGTTTCTTTAAGGGCACATCCGGACAGTGCTGATTTTATTCTTCGAGCGTAGTCGAGAAGATAAAATCCATAATGATTCTCGACTCGCTTCGCTCGATCGAATGATAAAACACGAGTTTCCGAAGATGTCCTCAAAAAAGTTACCAGACATAAACGACCTTGACGCATCGCATAAGTTGTATTAAGGGGGATATGCTTCTGTATTTGACTAAGGCCGTGTCATTGCGAGGAGCGGAGCGACGTGGCAATCTCCCGCAAACACTTGCTTTAAGGGAGATCGCCACAGCTTTGAGCCCCATGCGCCACGCCTCGACATAGAGAGCGAAGAGGGTCGTTTTCTCGGGTTGCTCGAAGCATAAAAAGGAGCGATATAAAATGAAAAAAGCAATTACAGTGGAAATGACATTCATTGCGGCGGTGTTTACATCTGCAATGGTGTTCGCCCAGGAAACGGCGAGCGCAGCTGCCACAACAGGGGGGCAGGGATTTGACAAGGCAAGCGCTTTGGCGTTAGCCTCCGGCCTTGGGATCGCGATCGCGGCCTTTGGCGGCGCATTGGGACAGGGTAAGGCTGCGGCAGCAACGCTTGAGGGTATTGCGCGCAACCCCGGGGCATCGGGAAAACTTTTGACCCCTATGATCATCGCGTTAGCGCTGATCGAGTCGCTTGTTATATACGCATTGGTCATCGCGTTCTTGCTGCAGGGGAAGATAGTATAACGATTAGCTCGCCGCAAAGCGGCGAGCTTTGCGCCCTTAGCTCAGCGGATCAGAGTATCTGGCTACGGACCAGAGGGTCGCAGGTTCGAATCCTGCAGGGCGCGCTAACCGCTTTTTCATTAAACTCTGTGATCTGTCACACACCTAAAAATTTTCTTTACCATTAACCCGCCCTATGGTATTAGTATATCAACAACAAAGGGGGAAAAAATGAAAAAAGTGACCATGGTAGTTTCAGTCGTGTTTTGCGCGGCTTTTTTTTCAGCCGCAGCGTTTGCGTGGGATATTCCCACGAGCGCGGGCGGCCTCGCCGATACCGGCGCAAAGGTCGGATTGCAGACCGCGCTGAATAAAAAGCTCGAGGCTAACAAGTGCGCGTTCAAGGCAGGCACGACCGACACAACGTGCGATCTGGCAAAGCTCAGCAAGGAGCTCGCAGCGGCGTACAGCGGCATTAAGCAGGCGACAAAGTTCAATGTCTATGTGAACGTCAAGGCGGACAATGCTGTGCCTGCTGGCAAGGGGAAGAAGGCAACAACAGCGATGTCCGGCTATGACCGTGCAAATATCGTCAAGGACAAGCTGCAGGGGAACCCCGCCGCATCAGCCCTGACAGAATGGTGGCATTACGATTCGTCCTCGACGAACAATAAGGGAGATAATCTCATAATTTCAGTTGAGGTAAAATGATCGCTGAGTTCGTGTGACACAATAAAAGCCCCGGCAATAGCCGGGGCTTTTTTATAGGTGACGCAATATCCATAATTACGGAACAATGGAGTCCAACGAACAACGAGCTTACAGAAGGAACATAACAAAGGCGTACGCCTTCAAATTCCTCACGATGTTTCATCTCATTGCCGGCGTCTTGATCCCGTTCTTACGGTATGAGCGATAATAGGACGAAAGAAGCCGTAGTGTTCGGAATAGAGGCGATGATAGCATGCCTGAAAGTCGCCAAAATACCGATAGACGATCTTGAACAACGGGCTTTCGCTAAATAGCCTTGGCCTGTATCTCGGTGGCACAAAGGTATGGCCAAGCAAGAATCGTGCCGAGAAGAATCAGTGGCGAATGAAAGTCGGACGATCTAGCCTGCAAAAGGTTTCGCGGGGTTTTTGGCTAGATCGCAAGGATTAAAAACCATGCCCTGAGCCTGTCGAAGGGTGACGAAAAATGTGGACGCACGGGATTCTTCGTCCGCCTGCGGCGGGATCAGAATGACATCCGCTTTACGAACATCCCATCGAATTCCCGCAGTTGACGCATTTATAACAGGCGCCGTTGCGCACGGTCACGTGTCCGCACTGGTCGCAGAAGGGGGCGTCGCCCATCATCGATGATAGGTGCGTGGAGACATTGGATGTGGAGGCCGTTAAACCTTCACCTGTGGAGACAGAGGATGCGGTTTTGGTCGTATGACACCAAAGGCTCGACTACAATCAACGGCGCGCAATCTGGGGTGTCCGGTCAACAAACGGTGGGGCTGGATTTCATCGATATCACTGGTCAGGTGGCAACTTTGAGGTTTTCGAGTTCTATAACGGGCTTGGATTTGTCTTTAAAAAGATGTTCTCTTGCAGACAATATCTCTATTCCAACGACCTTTCCATCCTTTGAATAATTTATCGCTATGTCTTCGGTCAGGCGCTGGGTTGTCACTTCATAATTTCCTTCTTACCATGACAAGAATAGACCCATCCTCAAAGATAACCTTGATTATCGCTGTCTTCAAAAGGAGATGTTTAAGAAAGCAAAGAATTTCCCATGAATTTCTTATTTCAGCGGGAGCGTGAACAAAAAGAGGCTGCCTCCTTCCCTTGCCGGCTCGTAACGTAAACTTCCCCCGTGTGCAGAGATCAAGCTGTTAGATAGGGGCAGGCCTATGCCTGAAGAGCGGTTCGGGTCAAGAGGTGGTGTTTTCTGGTAAAAGTGCTTGAAGATATCTCCGTGCCTTTCTTTTGGGATTCCGGGGCCTTCATCTTTTATTGAAAACAACGCCATTGACTGGGTTGACCTGTCTATTTTTACGGAGATCATCAATTTTCCGCCCTTTTTATTATACCGGATCCCGTTGTCTATCAGGTGGTAGAAAACACGCCCCATTTTTCCTGCATGGATAGGGATGTTTGGCATATCATCCGGCATCTCCAGTTCGATTTTTATGCCCTGCTTTTCGGCCTTTTCGGAAAGTTTTGATATCGCATCTTTTATGACAGGCAGAATTTTCTGCGGTTTTTTTTCTATGGATATGCCACGGTACTGAACTTCTGAAAGTTGTGTTATATCGTCAAAAAGCCTTGAAAGATAATCGGTATGTTTTTGGATCATGGAGAAGAGCGATCTTTGTTTTTCGGGCGCCAGAGATGCTGTATCAAGCACGTCTGTGGCTCCTTTTATCACGTTTACAGGTGTGCGGAGCTCACGAGACACCACCGACACGAGTTCGGAGATCAAGTTGTCGGCCGAGCCTTTGGCGGATCTGCCTTCCACGGCAAGATTGTATAATTTTTCGGAAGACCGGCGCAGGTTGGCTGATATTGCCGCCGCAAAATTGTGGTACAGCTTGATAGCGAGTTGGGGTTTTTTCGCGGTGAATTCAGATAATGCGCCGCTGCTGATCTTATACAATTTTGTCGGTTCCAGCGTTATAACATTTGCCGAACGCGGGGCATTGTCGATGAGCGCCATTTCGCCGAAAAATTCACCGGCCTCCATTTCTGCCAGGATCTCCTGTTTGTCTCCTTCAATACTTTTGCAGACCATGACAGATCCGTTCTCTATGACAAAAAGGGCGTCTCCCTTGTCGCCTTCCTTAAAGACCGTGGTCCCGCTTTTTAGGGATAGATTTTCAGATATCGACATCAGCTCCAGGACTTCTGCAGCGGTCATGCCCTTGAACAAGATAGAATCTTTCATAACATCTCCTTTTATTCTTTTCCATTTCGATGCCTGCCGCAAGTTCTTCTTCTAATATCACAGTATCAGCGCCAGATGAATATAAATCTTCAGTTTGGGTGCGGAGCTTTGGGAGGGTGGTTATTAAGTGAAGTGTGAATGCGGTCCCGGCCCGCCAAATTTAGTTGGCAAATCAAAGGCAATTCGGTTAAATGACGCTCATGAAGAAAGTGATCACGTTGATAGTTCTATTTATCGGTGTTAGTACCGTCTCCTTCGCGTGGGAAATAACGCCGGACGGGGTTGACAGCATTGTGCTCGGCAAACCGATACCAAGCACGGTCATGGAGGGCGAAAAGGCGCCTTACGACAAGGTGGCGGCCGACTATCTTCCTCTCAAGGGTTTTTTCTTCAAGAATCCTCCGATCATCGTGGCAAGGAAAGGTGCCAAGGTATCACATATGATCATCGAAGATCAGAACGTAATGACCAAGGAGGGCATTGGGGTGGGAACGACCTTGAAAAAGCTCAACAGGACATATCAGAACGTTGTCTTTCACGCGGTGCCCCCCACCTTCGGCGATGACGAGGCGGTGGCAGTGGCAAGAGATATGCCGAATGTGAAATTCTATTTTAAAGACGTGAAAAGCGCCCGAGCCGGGGGCAAGGTTGTAAGAATTATGATATTTAAGGAGTGACCCCAAAGATGACGCGTATCGAATTTGGACCGTGTTTCGAGGTCAAGACGGCTGCTTCCACCACAGGCCGGTACACTCCGGAAATCCGGTCGACCCTCGCGAGGAAAACACCTTTACCAGTTCGTCGCTCCAGAAGAGACGTAGGAGATGCTTTCCCTGAGCGATGGAATCAAAGAGATAATCCGTTCGAAACCACGTGTGGCGAAAACCCCACTCGTCGACCAGTGCGCGATAGTATGCCCCGAGCTCGCTTCGGGGTGTAAATGGTTTTTCGTACCCGGTCCCGAGGGTCTCGATGATGATGGATACACCGTCGGGCCGGAGCACCCTCATCATCTCATCTATAGCCGAGGCAATCCTGCTTCGCCAGTCGTCCGTGTACCACGCGGTGCAATGGCCAAAGGACCAACCGGCAATGCTCAGGTCGGCGCTTCCGTCCTCGACCGGCAGGGACCCATTGTCGGCGACCCCGCAGACAACATTTGAAAAACCCGTTCTAGCGAGCTTCGATCGCGCAAACGCTATCATGGGCTCGAAGAGATCGAAGGCCCTGATGCTTCGGACATGCGGAGCCATGAGCGCCGTGAGCCTGCCTGTGCCAGCACCGAATTCCACGACATCAATACCATTGAGCGGTCTCACCTCGCCGATCGACCTGAGGAGATTACCGTCGGTATCCTCTTTCGAGACCAGAAGGTCGTATTCCTCAGCATGGTTCAAATAGATATTTTTGTAGTCGGACATGTCCCAGATCCGTACTGCATGTTTCTCCAAAAAACAACTCGCAAATCACTAGCGAGAATAAAATATGGGAGCAGCGCTATCCGAAAATTCGGAATTCCGGATAACCCTGCTCATTATCCCAAATGCAGCTTAAACTTCTTGAACGCCGCGCCGACGGAGATGACGGATATCAGGAAGAGCGCGGCGGTGTAGGTCACGACGACGAACAGGTCGCCCCCTTTCAACATGATGTTGCGCAAAAGAATTGTGTAATACATGAGCGGGTTGAACCACGAGACGAGCTTGAGAAATGTCGGCAGATTATCGATGGGGTACATGATGCCGGAGAGGAGGATCGCGGGCATCAGGAAGATAAAGCTCCCCATCATCGCCTGTTGCTGATTTTTGGCTATCGTAGAAATTAGCGTCCCGATGCTGACGGTCGTGACAAGGAAGAAGAACGTCGCGACGCTAAGAGAGAGATATCCGCCCTTCATCGGGACGCCGAAGACCGCCACAGCAACGAAAAAGATCATTATCATTATCATAGGATCTATCCGGAAATTCGGAATTCCGAACAGCTTTGATCAGGGCATATAAAATGAGAAAAGTGAGCGGTCAAGGGAAAAAGCCGCGAGTCAAACACGAGCTGTTCGCATTTCAGGCCGGGAAACCTCGAATTGAAAGACATTGAATGAAGCAGAAGATCGGGATGTTGGCAAAAAGTCGCGTGGCACGTATTTGGGGCTAGGCTTTCCCAAACTACATTCGGGGGATTGCTTCGTCGGCCACGCCTCCTTCCGCCAAACGATCGGCGGACAGGCGCAATGACACGCCCCCACCCCTTTTTGCCCCTTGCCAATTTTTGTATGGATTTTTCACTTCAATTGTGAGTAATACATCTTCAAAATGAAGAAAACCTTGCAGGTCATCAATCAGCTAGAGAAAGATGGTATCATACAAGGTTATGCCATGGGTGGTGCTACGGCCCTTCTATTCTACACCGAACCCGCGCTGACATTTGATGTGGACATTTTTGTATTTCTCCCCCCTACCAAAGCAACATCTGCCCTGATCGACATTGCCCCTCTTTACAAACACCTTGGGTCTAAAGGATATCGCGCCGAGAAAGAACATGTAATGATCGAGGGTATCCCGGTTCAGTTCCTGCCCGTATATAACCCCCTAATAGAAGAGGCGGTGAAGCATGCCTCACTAAAGAAATATGAGGGGGTCGGTATAAAAGTGGTAGAATTAGAGTATCTCATGGCCATTATGATCGACACGAACCGTTCAAAAGATCGCGAACGTATCAGAAAACTTTTGGATGAGGCCCGTTTTGACCATGCCAAACTCGATTCAATTCTGAAATGCTACTCTCTTAATAAGAAATGGAAACAACACATTGAAGACAAAAGATAAAAAAACAATGGAACGCATTTTTCTGGCAAAGAAAGAGAGGCGCATAGAACTGGCTAAACTGCCAATCGAAGAAAAGATAAAGATCCTCGTTCAACTTCAGAAAATAGCAAGTGTCGTCCTGCTCACACGCGGCCTAAAAAGACAGCCTTGGAGAGTTTCGTAAAACATTCGGGGAATTGCTTCGTCCGCCTTCAGCGGGATCAGAATGACATCCGCTTCACGAACATCCCATCGAATTTCCGCAGTTGACGCATTTATAACACGCGCCGTTGCGCACGGTCACGTGTCCGCACTGGTCGCAGAAGGGGGCGTCGCCCATCATCGATGATAGATGCGTGGAGACATTGGATGTGGAGGCCGTTAAACCTTCGCTTGTGGATACAGAGGATGCGGTTTTGGTCGTATGAACGGCGGATTCTCGACTCGCCGGCGCTCGCTCGAATGATGGATTGGCGGAGGGTTTTTGGGCGTGGATGGCGTCCGATATGCTGATCACCGCCGCGCCGCTTGGCGTGGCGATCGCCCTGAGCGTTGCCGAGGCCTTTGCCTCCGGGGCGAGCGAGTCGGTTCGAAATCCCCCCTCACCCCCCTTTTGCAAAGGGGGGGACTTCTGCTTTATCTTCTGCGCCAGGTCGTCATCGTTCGGCTTCACCTGAACGAAATCCGTCCTTCCCAGATATTCCATTCCAAGGAGGCGGAAGATGAAGTCAACGATGCTCGTCGCCATCTTGATGTTCGGATGGTCACACACACCCTGCGGCTCGAAGCGCGTGAAGGTGAAACAATCAATATATTCTTCCAGTGGCACGCCGTATTGCAGGCCAAGAGAGACGGCGATGGCAAAGCAGTTCATCATCGAACGGAAGGCCGCCCCCTCTTTGTGCATGTCGATGAAGAGCTCACCTAAGTCGCCGTCTTCGTATTCGCCCGTTCTTAGATATATCTTTTGCCCGCCGACGCGCGCCTCTTGCGTGACCCCGCCGCGCTTTTTGGGGAGCCTCCGGCGGCGTAAGATCGGTTGCTGAGTATGAGCTGTCGCATGGGCAGAACTCTCCTGTATCGAAGCCTGTTTTTTTTTGACCTCGGCCGCAGCCTGAAGCGGTTGGGCATGCTTGCTGCCGTCGCGGTAGATCGCCACAGCTTTGAGCCCCAGGCGCCACGCCTCGACATAAAGCTTTTCTATCTCTTCAACCGTTGTGTCGTTCTGGACGTTGATGGTCTTGGATATTGCCCCGCTGATGAACTTTTGGGCAGAGGCCAGCATCTTGATGTGCGACATGGGGGATAAGAACCGCTTGCCGTATCTACCGCACTGGTTCGCGCAGTCAAAGACGCTTAAGTGTTCGTCTTTTATGTGCGGCGCCCCTTCGATCGTCGCGCGGCCGCAGATGTGGTTAGCCGCCTCCTCTATCTGCGCGTCGCTGAAACCAAGCGCCTTCAGCAGGTTGAATCCTTGGGCCTTATATTGCTCCGGCGTGAAGCCAAAACGCCGCATCGCCTCTTCGCCCAGAACGTTCGCGGCAAATGCCATGGAGATATCGAACGCGGCCGGAAGGGCCTTTTCTATCTTCACGATATCGTCGTCGGTGAAACCCCTTGCCTTCAGCGTATCGGTATTGATATGCGGCGCGCCTTTAAGGGACGCCGTTCCTTTGATATAGGCCTCTATATCGTCGATCTGTTTATCGTTATATCCAAGTCGCTTCAACGCGAGTTTTAGCGAATGATTGATTATCTTAAAGCTCCCGCCGCCGGCCAGCTTTTTGAACTTGACCATCGCGTAGTCCGGCTCGATGCCGGTCGTATCGCAGTCCATCAATAAACCGATGGTCCCGGTCGGCGCCAAAACCGTGGTTTGCGCGTTCCTGAAGCCGTTGCGCGAGCCGCCCGATAAGGCCTTGTCCCACGCGTCGTGCGCAGCCTTCACCAGATGCTGCGGCGCCTTTTCGTCTAATTGATATGCGGCCTCTCTGTGCATCTTGACGACATCCAGCATCGCCTCGCGATTCTTTGCGAACTCAGAGAAAGCCCCCTTGCTTGCCGCGATCTCGGCGGAGGTCTGATAGGCGGTCCCGGTCATGATGGCGGTGACTACGGAGCACAGCGCCCGGCCTTCGTCGGAGTCGTAACCGTGGCCGTTGGTCATGACGAACGTGCCAAGATTGGCGAAGCCCAGACCCAGCGGCCTGAACTTGTGGCTGTTCTCCGCTATCCTCGCGGTCGGGTAGCTCGAGAAATCGACCAGTATCTCCTGTGCCGTTGCGAAGAGCCTGCACGCGTGACGGAACCCTTCGACATTGAACGAGCCCGTGTTCGCGTCAAAGAACTTCATCAGATTTATGCTTGCAAGGTTGCAGGCGGAATCGTCGAGGAAGGCGTATTCCGAGCACGGATTTGTGGCATTTATCCTGCCGCTCTCCTTGCAGGTGTTCCATTTATTAAATGTCGAATCGAACTGCAGGCCCGGGTCGGCGCAGGCCCACGTGGCGTGTGATATCTGGCGCATGAGGTCGCGCGCGCGGAAGGTGTCGCATATCTCGCCGGTCGTTCTGAACTTTGTATTGACCACTTCATTATTAAGATAGGCGAACATGAACTCATCGGTTACGCGGACCGAGTTGTTGGAATTCTGGCCGCCGACCGAACGATATGCCTCGCCGTTGAAATCCGACGAATAACCTCCGGCGATGAGGGCCGCCACCTTCTTCTCTTCGTTCACCTTCCAGTTTATGAAATCGACTATCTCGGGATGGTCGGCGTTCAAGATGACCATCTTTGCTGCGCGGCGCGTGATGCCGCCGGATTTTGTGGCGCCGGCGCCCCGGTCCAGGACCTCTAAAAAGCTCATGAGCCCGGAGCTTGTCCCTCCGCCCGAAAGCTTTTCCTGCCTGCCGCGGAGCTTTGAGAAATTGCTGCCGGTTCCGCTTCCGAATTTAAAGAGTCTGGCCTCGTTCTTTGCCAGGTCGAATATGCTCATCAGGTCGTCATCAACGGATTGAATGAAACACGCGCTTGCCTGCGGATGCGAATATGAATCATCTGCCATGACGGTGGTCTTTTTCTCTTCGTCCCAATAGTAATTTCCGCCGCTCCCCTTGATGCCGTATTGATGATATAGTCCGCAATTGAACCAGACGGGGCTGTTGAACGCGCCGAACTGGTTGACCAGCATGAATGCAAGCTCGGCCTCAAAGGCTTCGGCGTCATCTGTTGCGGTGAAATAACCCCCTGCCTCGCCCGCCTGACGGATCGTGTTCGCTATCCTGAAGACCACCTGTTTGACGCTCGATTCATGTCCGGTCCCGGGGATGCCGCGCTTTCTGAAATATTTCGAGACAACGATATCGGTCGCGAGCTGCGACCAGTTCTCCGGCACCTCAACGTTATCCATCTTAAAGACAACGCTGCCGTCGGGATTAGTGATGACACTCGACCTTTTGACATATCGAACCTCATCCAGAGGTTTTGAGAAGGGATGCGTGAACTGGCGTTCAAACGTCAGCCCGCTCTTCAGCGCCTCTACATCCGGCCTTGCCTTTGACCTTGTCCCTAGTTTCGGTTTCGGTTGAAGTGATTTGGTCGACATTTTCCTCTCCATAAATGTAGTTGCCCGATTCATCGGGCTACAGCTGCCTGATAAATCAGGCAACTACATCTAAACGTAGTTGCCCGATTCATCGGGCTATAGCTGCCTGATAAATCAGACAACTACATCTAAAAAAAGCGTCAAAAAACCGTCAGCGTCAAAATCCTGACGGTTGATAACCACAACATATAGTGTTCAATTTATTGATAGCACTATATATTGTGGCGTCAATGAAAAAGTGACTAGTGACTAGTGGCTAGTGACTGGAAAAGGCAAAAAAAAGGCAAGAACATTTGAATGTAATGGGCGAAAAATGGGGCTTGATTTTTACCGGTGATGCAATGTAGGTTATTGAAAAATTTTTATTTTTTCCAATTTAGCGGGCGAAATTTACAATGAATAATTATCCAAATAATGCATACCCGTTCTGTGCCCTGATCCACTTTGGTGAGCTGACATTAAAATGTGGAAATCGAAATTGGTTCGAGGAAAAGCTGACACATTGTGTTCGCTCAAAACTGCGTGGGTTGGATATTAGCCGGTTTGGAAAAGAGCAGGGTCGTATCATTATTGAGTTTGCCAAGCCCTATACCACCAAAGCGTTGCAGGATAGGCTATCTAGGGTCTTTGGTGTTGCAGTCTATGCGCCTGCGATAAAGGCGGGGGTGGGGCTGACAGACATAGAACGGGCGGTGATTAGCGGGTTGCAAGGTCGGCAACATGTCAGTTTTGCAGTGCGCGCAAGGAGGGTGGAAAAGAGGTTGCCATATACATCGCAGGAGGTGAACGAGAAGATAGGCTCAGCGGTTGGCGAGCTCACAGGTTGGAAGGTAAATTTGAATAGCCCGGACCTGACGATATGGATAGATATAATGAAGGACGCATCATATATATATATGGAGAGGTTCAAAGGGGCAGGGGGGTTGCCCGCCGGCACCGCCGGCAAGGTCGGCGTGCTTATATCCGGTGGCATTGATTCGCCGGTGGCGGCGTGGCGCATGATGAAGAGGGGCTGCGCGCCGGTCTTTATCCATTTTCACAGTGCCCCCTTCACGGACCGGGCATCTATTGAAAAGGTCGAAGAAATAGTGGGAAAACTGGCGGAATGGCAGACGGGCGCAGTTAAACTTGGACTGGTCCCGTTGGGTGATATCCAGAAAAAGGTCGTGACTCAGGCGCACGAAAAATATCGGGTCATTTTATATCGCCGTTTCATGGTCAGGATAGCCGAGGCCATTGCGAAAGAGATGGGTTGTGAGGCGCTGGTGACCGGCGAGGCGCTGGGGCAGGTGGCCAGTCAAACGCTTTCAAATATGGCGACCGTCAATTCAGTCGCCACGATCCCCATCCTTCGGCCGCTCGTCGGAACGGATAAACAGGAGATCGTTGACCTTGCGAGAGAGCTCGGGACTTATGACCTTTCCATTGAGCCGCATCAGGATTGCTGCCAGTTTCTGGAGCCGCGCCATCCGGCAACTAATACGACATGTGAAGAACTCCTGAAGGTCGAAGCCGGATTAAATATTAATGAGTTAGTGAAAGAGGGATTGACGGGAGTTGAGTGGAAAGGTATAAAAACAGTGACTAGTGACTAGTGACCGGTGACTGGTTTTCCAGCCACTAGCCACTAGCCACCAGCCACTGCAGTCAATGAGCGAGAACTTTAAAAAAGGGACGGTCGAACGCCCCGACAGGACCCTTGGCGATGAATGGGTCGAATGGGAAGGCTCTGCCGAGAGAAACGTTGAATCGGGCAAGGGGCTTTTCTTGGGCTTTGCGCTGGCGGTCTTTCTTTTGATAGATGGGGTCTTGGGCGTTCTATATTATTTTGTCCTCCCGAGGCTCGAACAATTTCATTCGTGGCTGGGGCCGATCGCTTTTTGGATGTTCATTATCTGGGCGGCCCTAAGCACCATCTTCTGGGTTCAGCTGGCACTGACGTGTTCCACCGGCAAGAACTTCTTCCTTGCCAAGAAAGAGGTCTTTTTGGTCTTTGACCTGGTCTTTGCCCGGGTCTTTAAACTGGCAAGGCTTTTAAAGATATCGCGCGACAGGATGGGGCATTCTTTCGTTCTGGTCTCGAACTCTGTCGTTCGTGCCGTTGATACGTCGATCGGCGAAAAGAAGGTGATGATACTTCTGCCCCGTTGCCTCACAAAAGAGGTCCTGCAGGAGGTCTATAAATTAAAAGAGACATTTCCGATAGAGATCTATACCGTTTCGGGGGGAGAACTGGCGCGAAAGAAGGTCAAAGAGGTGAAACCGACCGCTATCATTGGCGTGGCCTGCGAACGCGACCTGGTGAGCGGCATCAGGGATGTGGCATACAGGATACCCGTGATCGGCATTCCCAACAAGCGCCCCGACGGGCCCTGCAAGGACACGATCGTGGATATCAATGAGCTGAAGAAGGCGGTGGAATTTTATTTAAAGTAAAAATTCAAAAGGCAAAAGGGAAAACTACAAGGTAAAATTTAAAATGAACAGCAACTTAAAAAGTTTTAAATTTTTAATTGTGGTTTTGCCTTTTACCTTTTTACTTTTGAATTTGTCTTGCGCCGTCCGCCACGCAGCGACAGCCGTGACCGCCGATATCCTGACAAAGGGAATGGTCGAGGTGGAGACAGAGCAGGATACATTCGTTGCGAAAGAGACAGCGCTTCCGCTTTTAAAGATCGTCGAAGTCCTGCACATGGGAAACCCCGCTGACAAGAAATTCCTTGGCCTCCTTACAAAGGTCTATGGTAACTACGCCTTCGGCTTCGCCGAGTTAGAGGCGATGAAGTGTCATCCCCCTCTCCCCTCGGGGGAGAGGGCCGGGGTGGAGGCGCGGGGCGCCGGGGGGGGGGGGGGGGGGGGGGGGGGGGGGGGGGGGGGGGGGTGAGGCAAGATCCTCAAGAGGTGAACGATGAAAGCGTTAGTATTGGATGCCCAATGGGACCCGCGTCCTGATTATCAA
>ORJL010574354.1_pt1 | contig 21249 bp, 18 predicted proteins | sample 1779941 | NCBI WGS metagenome assembly ORJL01 (sample SAMEA104232317, study PRJEB22302) | groundwater metagenome | biome: forest; feature: aquifer; material: groundwater | place: USA | collected 2011-08-07 | depth 5.8 m
CGCCAAGCGCGGCCCGCTGAGGCCAGCGAGCCCTACCTTCGTCTCCCTTGGGGGGAGACCGGCCATTGTAGGCCGGGTGCCCTCACCCGGCGACCCGCCCGGTCAGGGGACCGGGCCTACAGTGTTGCCTGCGTTTTCCAGCAGACCCTCGAACCCTCGACCCCCGTCATCCTGTGAGCGAAACCGAAAAGCGCCCCTCGTTGCGCTCACGTTGTCTTGTCGGCATTCTCACTGGGGTCGTTATCGGGACGATTGTGTGGGAGCTTGGCCGGACCCAACGTCCGTTGTTCTTCTACCTTCTGGGCGTGCTGGTGATCGGTTTGGTCCTCGTGATGTCCACCGCGACGTGGCGGCACGGTCGCCGCTGGGTCCTCAGCCGAGGCGCGTTGCGGTTCCATGCGTGGGTCGTCGTCAGTCTCTTGTCACTCGTGGTGCTCTTTTATAACGAGGAGGGCTGGCGCGGCAAACGGGCCTGGGCTGCTCTCCAGCGAGAGGCGGCCGCGCGTGGTGAATCGCTGGACCTGTCGTCTGTGATCCCGCCACCCGTGTCTGACGACGAGAACTTCGCCTGTGCTCCAGGTGTTGAAGCCTTACTCGCCGATCGAGGTCCAAGGCCGGTCGATTCCCGGGAGACCATGAAACCAGCCGCCTTCTACCACGGCACACACTACAGATGGCCCAGAGCCAACTGGCTGTATCAAGAAGCCGCCGATCTCATCGCGTGGCAAAAGTTCTTCCGGCGGTATCCGGCTTACCCCGCAAGCGGCACAAATACGACGGCGGCCTCGCCGCCCCTCTCCCGATTTCCGAATAGGTTAAGCGGAGCCACCAACCAGTGGGACAAGCTCATCGCACGCTGGCTCATCACGAGAGAAGTTCCCGGCCTGAGATTCCCAGCCAGATCCCAACCCCAGACCCCCGCCGCCGATGTCCTGCTGGCATTGAGTCAGTTCGATGCGAATCTAACGGTGCTGCGCAAGGCTCTTGAACGTCCGAAGGTACGGTATCCGTTGGACTATGAGCGAGGAGCGTTCGCGCCGGATGCCCCAGCTTACTATTTCATGAACCTTTCCGAGGCTGTCCATGTGCTGTCACTGCGCGCCTCCGCAAAGCTGTCACTGGGACAAACGGAGGCCTCCCTGCAAGACGTGATTCTTGCCTTTCGCTTGAGTGAGACTCTCCGTCCGGACCGGTCGTTTTCCACCCGAAGCACGAGCGAGATGCTAATGATGTGTCTGCAGCCAGTGTGGGAAGGGCTGACGGCGCATCGGTGGACCCAACCTGAGCTTGCGGCGCTGGAGAAACAGTTTGCCTCGATTGAACCGCTGGCCGGCTTTCGACACGCCTTTCGGACCCAAACACTCAAAACCATGGATCTTCTCGATCAGATTCAGGCATTTCTGGAAGGCCGGCCGACTCGCACTGATATGGCGCCGGATGACGGCAGTGCGCAATTTGTAGCAGAGCTCATGCGGTGGACGTTCCCAACCGGCTGGCTCTACCAGGACAAGGTCTGGTTTTACCGATTCTACGAACGATACGCCGATCCGCTGAGCGACCTGGGCTCCCGCCCGTTGGACCCGCATGCGCAAGCAAAGGACTGGCGCTGGCTTATGGACCCGCTCGCCGTGACATTCTTCGTTCCCCGAGCGGTGGAAGTCCTCCAAACAGGTGGTCCCGAGGCGCTGTTCCTGCATACCACGCTCCAGGAGGCCACGGTTGCTTGCGCTCTGGAACGCTATCGACAAGCCGAGAGGCAATACCCGGAGGCCCTTCAGGCCTTGGTCCCCACCTATCTGCCGGAAGTCCCTCGCGATATGTTGGACCGCAAAGGTGCGTCGCTGAAATATTGCCGGGCTGACAACGAGGGCTTCGTGGTCTATTCGGTGGGCTTGAATCGTGTGGACGACGGAGGCAACTCGAGCCCGCCCGACGTGGATGGGCAAGGGATCCCATCCCTGGTTCCGAGGCTGGACCGAGGAGACTGGGTGTGGCGCCAGTCGGGAAAGTGATTTCCCAATTACTCATCGGCAGATTCCTATGGCGCCGGGGCGATCGGCATTGGCTTCTGGGCCATGCAGCACCGCCGCCAATCTTCGAGCAGTTCGGCCTGGTGTTCTCGCGCCCAGTCCAGCACCAGCTCGCAGACGTCTCGCGGCGCCTGCCCGCCGACGATTCGCAGCGGGGCGATCTGCACCACCAACTCCATGTCGCCGTGGATGGCGTGGAACCGCGCGCTCAACTGGCGCACGCAGAGCATTCGAATCACGATTCCGTAGAACTTCGAGAGGACTGGCATAGCTTTCTTCTTTCACTTTGCTTCGACCCGACCGATTCACTCGAACCGATGCAACATTCCTATCGCAGTCGGCATGCCAGCTTTGCTGGAATGGGGACTCTTCCGGTTTGCTGGGCTAGGCACGGCGCAAGAGCGCGTCTCGTGAATCATCGTAAAATACTGATCCATAATGGCTTGGTTAGATTCGATGAGTAGCAGCCAAGGCATGAACAAGAGGAGTCGAGCTTGCAGAGAAGTACGTCATCCCGGCAGAAGAGGGTCATTCGGCCGTCACCAACGGGACGAGGGCGTCCCAGAAGTGGGACGCCCAGAACGGATCTGAGAGCGGGGTTCAAAACCCGTCCGGTCAGGGGACCGGGGCGATAGTGATACCGATGAGACCAAGGGTTCGCCCCTCGTCCATTTCACGCGCGCAGTCAAAGCGCCAGAGGACTGGCGCAGTCCAAAACCTGGCGGACTTCCGCGCGGCTTTCGGTAGGTGCGAAGCGTCTTGGTCCGCGGCAGCCATCTACCGAATTTGCCTCAAGCTGAATAAGGCTGACGACTGATTACTGATGACTGATCACCGATCACTTGACTTCGCCCTTACGAGCTGGCACTGGTGTAATGACGCACGGAGGCGCGCCAGCCCCATTCCGAGATCACAAAGCAGAGACCGCACAGGGCGGCGAGCAAGGCTGCCTCCCATAGGGAATCAAGCTTCCGCAGCAAGACCTTGACCGGCACGTTTGACACCAGCAGCATCGGCACCACAAATGTGAACACCGCCTTGAACGCCCCCGCTTGAAATGCGCCGTCCGGCAGACGCGCGATGTTGAACAGGTTGTAATAGCCCCAGATGATGCCCCCGGCGCGCACGGTCCAGAAGCTGACGCTCGAAAGCAGGAACATGAGCGAGTAGTGGATCAGGATGCCCGCCGCGCAGAGAACTCCGAACGCGGCCAACTGGGCCAGCGTGGGGAACAGGTGGAGTTGTCGCAAGGCATAGACCATCACCGCCAGCGCGCTGCCGGCGTTCACGAATGCCCCCAGATCCACTTGCCGGAGAGAGAGCAGGAACCGGGTGTTCACCGGCAGCAACAGGAGAAAATCCAGCCGCCCTGTCCGGACGTGCTCGGAGAGCTGCACACAGTTGCTGAGGAAAAACGCGGTAAAAATCTGCTGGATGAAATGGCTCGCGCCCATCAGGAGCACGACCTGCCATTTCGTCCAGGTGCCGATGCGCCCGGTGTGTTGGTAGAGCACGGCGATGAAGCACAGTTGCAGGGCGAACCAGAGCATCTCCACGAAGATCCAGAGGATGAAATTGGTTTTGAAGCCCAACTCTCGCACCACGGAGTTCTTCCAGAGCGCCAGATAGAGAGTGCCGTAGCGGCGGAGAGGGGAGGCCCGCTTGCCTCCGCCGGGCCATGCCGCATCGAACCTCTTATGGGTGCCCATGGTGCGTTGTGATTCGCGGAGGATCAGCGCTGGTCGGTTGCCGGTTCATCCTCCCACCGCCGAATAGCGTCGAACGCCCCGGCGCCAAACCCAGCGGGCCAGGCACCAGGTCGCCACCACCCAGGCCGCCTGGATCGCAAGCCCCTGCAACAACTCCGTCCCATGGACACGCCCCAGGTAGATGCTCACCGGGAAGTAGAGTTCGTAGGGAAACGGTGTAAAACTCAGCACCCATGTCGCCATCGGTGGGAGGATGTCCAGCGGGAACAGGTGCCCTCCCGCGATGTATTCGATCGCGAACAAGATGAAGATGAACGTGGAAACTTCGAGCACCCAGAAGGCGAGCAACGCCATGGTATAGGAGATGAAGAACTGGAGCAGGGCTGTAAGCAGGGTTGAGAGCAGGAAGGCCAGGAGGGTTGACAGATCCGCCGGAAGGACCATGTACTCGCGTTGGACAAGTATGAATACAGTGACCGGAAGGAGGGCCACCACGGAGTACACCAGGCGTCCGGCGCCAAAGAGGCAGAGGCGGTAAGTCAGATAATTGAGCGGCTTGAGGAGGAACTGGCTGATGTTGCCGTCCTTGATGTCCGCGGCGATCTGCCAATCGTCCTCCGTCACAGCAGTCAGCGAGTCCACCACAGTAACCAGGAGGTAGTAGGACGTCATGCCCGCCAGCGTGTAGCCCGCCACGTTGGGATTGTCAGGGTTGCTCCGATAAATCGAGCGCCACAGATAAAGCGTGGCCATCAGCGGGACCAAGCCGAACCCCGCTCGAAACAGGTAGTTCACCCTGTAAACCAGGGTGTTCTGGATGCCGATGCTGATGACGTGCCAATACTTGGTCATGTGTGCGCATCAGCGCGGGACGGTCTGCTCGTGAGTTCTCATCTCGCCCCGCGGCCCGGCACCCCTCACTTCGCGGGCACCGGGCGCCACTGGATGTTGCACAACGCGGCGCTGGTCTGGTAAGTGCAGATCCCGAACGGCTGGTTCGCCTCGATCTCCCCCGGACGCACGGTAATCTTCTTCTCCCCCAGTTCCAGATCAACCACCTTCTCCTTGTCGATCCAGGCCTCGATCTTCGCCGCCGTGACCCGCACCCGGATCCGGTACCAGCGCTTGTGCTGGAACTCCTTGAACTTGGTGGTCTCGTTTAGTGAGGCGTCGCCTCCGTCGATGCTCGAGATGCCCACGACGCCACCGCCCCACCCTCCGACGATCAGGGAGCAGCACGAGTTGGCTACGGGGAAGGTCAGGCCGCAGAAAAAGTCGCTTCCTTGGACCTTCATGGCGTCGAGGGTGATCTCATAGTCGCTCCTGGCCAGGTTGGTGGGACCGTTGACGCCCGTCAACATGGCCCCCATATCGAGGGTCAACAAACCATTCTGCACCCCCACCTCGCCGTGGCCGGCGAAGCCCGTCACGGTCCAACCCGCAAGCGACGCTCCGTCGAAAAGCGTGGTCCAACCTTCGCCCTCCGGTGGCGGTAACGGGGCGGGCAGCGCCTCCGCTGGAGGAGCGGCCTTGACCGGTGCGGGTGTGGCTGCAACCACGGGCGGAGGCGGGGGAGTAGGCGGCGGGGAAGCGATCCCGTTCGGTTTGCCAGTCCCGGTGGCGCATCCGGCGGCGATCACCGTGAGCAGGGCTAAAAGGCAGGGCAACAATCCTGGAAGAGGAATGAATGGGGCCAAGCGGTTGGAGGAGTTCATCATAAGCGTGGCGGTTGGAGGGTTGGGCGAATGGAGGGGACTATTTCCCGAGCAGGTGTTGGAGTTTGTCGCGGTAACCGCGACTCAGAGTCAAACGAGTGCCGTTGCGCAGGATCACGGTGTAATCTCCATGAAACATCGGCTGCAATTCCTTTATCCGCTCGATGTTCACGATGGTCGAGCGGCTGACGCGCAGGAACTGGCTCGGGTCCAGCCGGGTTTCGATGGAGTTCATCGTTTCCCGCAGCATGTGGGATTCAGTCCCCACGTGCAGGTTGAGGTAATTGTCCGCGGCCTCGATCCAGTCAATCTCGGAAGATTTGAGAAAGATGACCCTTCCAGATGTCTTGATGACGAGCCGATCGGTGGCCTTGGTCTCGGGCCGCATATCCGAGAGAAGAGCGTTAAGCCGCTCCGAGAAGTCACCGGTCTGAGCGCGCTGGAGGTGAGTGCGGGCGCGGTTCAGGGCCGTTTGGAAGCGTTCGCGATCGAAGGGTTTGAGGAGGTAATCGAGGGCATGGACCTCGAACGCGCGGATGGCGTGCTGGTTGAAGGCCGTTACAAAGACCACCGCCGGCATCCGGGTCGCGCCCACCGCATCGAGCACGCCGAAACCGTCCAGCTCGGGCATCTGGATGTCGAGGAACAACAGGTCCGGGCTCTCCTTCTCGATCGCAGCCACCGCCTGCTGCCCGTCGGCGCATTCGCCCACGATCTCGACGTCGGGCTCGGCCTCCAGGAGGCCGCGCAGGCGCTCGCGCGCCAGCGGTTCGTCATCCACGATCAACGTTCGGATTTTTATCGCGCTGCCCATCGGTCATCTCAGACTGGGTGTTTCGGTAGCGTTTGTATCAGTCTGAGGGGCAGGTTACACCGATTCCCACAGGCAAGCCAGCCCGGATTTTTCCCCGCACGGCGGGCAGGTGCAGACTCCTTTTTCGGATGGGCTTCGAGTCTGCTTGTTGGGCCATTTCTAGCTCTCTGATACTCAGAGGTTTATGACCTGACGTCCGTACCACGTGCAGATTCAAGCCGCGCAAGCCTGTTTTGATATTCCGTGGAGCGACACCGGTGTACCTGGATATGACGTAGTGGTTGGGGCCGACTTCCGACCGGTTCTTCTGGGGCTGATGGGCGGCGCAGAGGGGCCGTTGGTCCGTCCGGCGGAGGTTGTGCGGCTGGCGGCGCATTCCCCACCGGCCGGCCCGGAGATCACGGACCAGCCTCAAAGCCAGAGCATCCGTCCGGGAGAAAGCGCCACCCTGGCAGTGCGTACGACGGACGTTGGCCCCTTGAGCTATCAGTGGTACCTTGGTCAGGGCGGCGATGACTCGAGCCCGATTCCCGATGCGACCAACGCCCATTGGACCACGCCGCCGATGAAGTCGAGCGGGGAGTATTGGGCGAGAGTCTCCAGCCAGTCGTGATCTCAGGACAGTCTGACCGCGTACATCAACGTACTGAGCCCGCCGCAGGTAAAGCGGCACCCGCGAAGCCAGGTCCTGGAGCGGGGACAGAAAGCCACCCTCACGGTGGAGGTGTCCAGCGAGGAGTATCTGAAATACCAATGGTACGAAGGCCGAAGCGGCGACACCGCGAAGCTAATTGCACTCGCTATTGGCACGACCTATGCGACTCCGAACCTGACTGCGACGACGCCTTATTGGGTGCGAGTGAGCCACGCCGCTGGCTGGGTGGACAGCGAGACCGCATTGATAGTCGTGTCCGGTTCTCCGAGTTTCCGGCAAGCTGGCTCATGGCCGGGATATGGAGCGGGGGCGATGCGTCACGTGACGGTCGTAGGCAAGCTGGCGTACCTTGCGACCCGTGAGGGCGGGGTGTTGGTGATTGATGTCAACAGTCCTGCCATGCCGGTGCTGGTTGGGAACCGGGACACTCCCGGGCTTGCATATCAAGCGCAGGTCGTCGGCCGATACGGGTATGTTGCCGACGGCAGCAGGGGCCTGCAGATCCTCGACCTAGCCGATCCTGCCAACCCGGTTCGCGCCGGCAGTCTGGAGGGCAACCCACGCGCCCTGAGCGTCAGCGTGCAGGAGAGCTATGCCTGTGTGTTGTTGCCAGCGGAACGAAGTTCTATCGCATCCCTGAGCGTCAGCGTGCAGGAGAGCTATGCCTGTGTGACTGACGAAGGAATGCCCGTTCCCGCCCGCAGCAGTGCGGTGGAGGTGATCGACGTGAGAGATCCGCGAAAGCCGGTGAAAGTGGGACGTTGCACCACGGGAGGTTACGCGCGCCAAGTGCAGGTGGTTGGCCGCTATGCCTACGTCGAGGACGCAAGTGTTCCGCTGGATTTTCCGGCTGCTGCCCGGCCAGACTGTGGCGTGAAGATCATCGACCTTGCGGACCCGACCGCGCCGGTTCAGGTAGGCAGCTACGCTACCGCCGGCCCCGCCAACCACCTTCAGCTTGTCGGTCAGCTAGCCTTCGTGGCGGATGGCTCTGAGGGATTGCTCGTTCTGAATCTTGCCAATCCCACTGACCCCCTGAAGGTTGGTCAAATCGACACTTCAGGGGATGCACGCTGGGTCCATGTTGTGGGGCGATATGCATTTGTAGCAGACGGCGCCGCAGGTGTCCAAGTCATCGATGTGAGCGATCCGGCCCATCCGCGGCGCGCCGGCGGCGAAGGGACCAGTGACGGGACGGTCAGCGTGGAGGTGAGCGGTGACTACGCCTACGTGGTGGACGTGTGGGATGGGTTGAGAGTTCTGGACGTTCGGAACGTCGCCGACCCGATCATGGTTGGGACGTTTAACCCGATCATGGACTTTCGGAATGTCCAGGTGGTGGGCCGACACGCCTATGTTGCAGATCGCAAGGCCGGGTTGCAGGTATTCGACGTCGCTGACCCGAGGCAGCCGGTACAGGTAGGACAGTGCGACACGGATGGTACGGCTCTGGGTATTCATGTCATCGGTAACTATGCCTACGTGGCGGATTCAGCCAGCGGGCTCAAGGTGATTAACGTTCAGAACCCAACTGAACCCGTTCAAGTCGGCACCTGCGAGACTCCAGGCTGGGCATGGGACGTGCGGGTCGATGGGGATTACGCCTACGTGGCTGACGTGGCGGGCGGACTGCAGGTGATCGACGTGCATGTCCCAACTCAACCGTCAAGGGTGGGCCCCGGTTACGCAGCAAGCAGTTCCGCCCAGGGCGTGTGGGCGTCTGGCAGCGTCGTGTATCTCGCCGACTCCATCAGTGGCTTGCATATCCTTGATGTCCGCAATCCGGCTAACCCTCAGCGCGTTGGTGGGTATCCCGCGCACGCGTCGGCTGTTCAGGTTCTTGGTTCCCTGGCATTCGTGGCCGCCATGAATCAGGGCGTGCAGGTTCTCGATGTGAGTGTGCCTGCCAACCCAGTCCGCGTTGGAGGGTACCTCGCCCCGGGCTATGCGTATGGCTTGCAGGTCGGCGGTGGATTAGCTTTTGTGGCGGCTGGGCAAAATGGATTAGTGGTCCTGCAGATGGCATCCGGCTTTGCCCTCTTTCCCCCCGTGCTTTCCGGCGACCGCGTTTCCCTCTCCTGGTTTGGCGGCAGCGGTATTCGCCTGCAAACGATCAACAGCTTGGCGGTTGGTTCCTGGGAGGATGTTGTTGGGTCGGTGAGCCAGGAGTGCGTGGAGTTACCCGCGGCGGGCCCAAGTGCATTCTTTCGCCTGGTGGTACCTTGAAGCAGCGCGGTGGGACCGGAGAGGAGGCAAAGCCGCCATGTCCCGAAAGTGATTAAACATGTCCCAAAAGTGTACAGACCATTCACCTTTAACCGTGCCATTCTCAACGCTGAACCAGATTGAATTTAAGATCGTTGGATTCTAATGTGAAACCACATGACTACCATCGCTGGGGTTGTAGCTCTCATAGCTGGAGCAATGCCGGGTGTATTCGGACGGCTAAATCGCAAGTAGAGATTTCTCAGAGAATTATGCAAAATGCTGTACCGGCGTACAGCCGGCCCGGCAGGATCAGGTTGAGGGAGAGTCAATGCCAGAATGACAAGGTTCTTCTACTCGGCAACGAACCTTGAAGCCAAACGAAGAAAGGACATCTATGAAAAAACGTGTCTGCAGAACCACCATTACTCGATTCGGACTGTGCCTGTTAGCAGGTAGCCTGCTTTCCACCCAGGCGGCGGCGCCCAACCCGCCGCAAGGGGTGATCACGGCGCTGGTCTATTTGAACACTGGGGCTGGCAACACCGTGCCGGATTTGATCAATAATCCCGCTTTTCCAAACTCGCCGAGTTTGGCGCTCTATGAGCCCTACTTCGAGTTATGGGCCACTGGGGACATCGACACGCCGGCCCCTGGAGGCCCCAATTATGTGGCCTACGGAGCGCAATTGGCAGGCTATTTCTACCCGCCCAGCACCAGGGATTACGTATTTTACCTCTGCTCGGACGACCAATCGCTCCTGTATTTGAGCACAGACGAGGATCCCGCGAACAAGAAGTTGATCGCCGCCGAGACGGCTTGGTCCAATCCCCGGCAGTATGGAGTCTCGTCCGGGCTGAGCGACCTGACGGCCAAGCGGTCGGACCAGTATGCCGGGAGCGAGTGGCCGACGCCGGGCGGGATGACGCTGCCAGTCGTGATCACCCTAACTGCGGGCCAACCGTATTACATCGAGGCCCTGATGAAGCAGGGCGGCGGCGGGGACAACCTTTCGGTGAGTATCGACGGGATCTGGCCAATTGGAGGGGAGCATTTGTCCACGTTTGACAAGCAGAGCGGCGCGGTGTTTGTTGAGACGCCGCCACAAAGCCAGACGGTGGGCGAAGGGACCCCGGTGACCTTTTCGGTAATTCCCAATGGTTCTCCCATGACCAGCGCGCCATTTGCCGGCTACAGCTACCAATGGGCGTTGAACGGCACCCCTATTCCTGGGGCGACGAGCCAGGCCTGCACGCTAGCGCGCACGCCGCTGAGCGACAATGGGGGCCAGTTTGCCTGCACGGTCAGTGGGGCCGCAGGCTCGGCGGTCACCAGCGCGTCGGCCACCTTGACAGTGATGGCAGACACCACGGCGCCTGAGCTGGTAGGCGTGCGCGCCAGCGGTGATTTAGCGCACGTGCGATTGAGCTTCTCCAAACCGATGTTGGCCAGCACCGCGCAAGACCCGGCCAACTATTCGATCCAAGGTTTGACGATCACGGCCGCTGTCCTCGCGATGGCTAACGACAGCGAGGTGATCCTGACTACTTCCGCGCAGGCCGAGGGAACCGTTTACACTGTGGTGATGAACAACCTCAAGGACCAGACCGCCGCGGGCAATGCCATTGCCGCCAACACGCGACGGGCATTTTCGTCCTGGGTCTTCTCTCAGGGCGGAGTGCTGCACGAGTATTGGGACAATATATGGTTCGGGCTCCCCTCGCTAACAAGCGACCCTCGGTATCCAGCGAACCCGACCTACAGCACTCTGGAGCCCCGGTTTGAATACCCGTCGAATGCCGGCAACGAAGCGGGGGACAATTATGGAAATCAACTCTCTGGTTGGCTTCGCCCGCCAGAGACGGGTCAATATGTGTTTTTCGTGAATAGTGACGATCAGTCGGAGTTGTACCTCAGCACAGACGAGAATCCAGCGAACCTCCGTCTGATTGCCCGGGAGACTGGCTGGTCCAGTCCTCGCAACTGGCTGGCGGTCAATAGCGGCGATCCCACGACGAAGCGGTCAGACCAATTCGTGGGTTCGTTGTGGCCAACACCCAACGTAATCACGCTGACGGCCGGCCAGTTGTATTATATCGTGGCCCGGCACATTGAAGGTGGCGGTGGCGATAATATCGGCGTGACATGGCGGTTACCTAGCGCTTCGTCCGACCCGCTTCCCGGCAGTCCTCCGATCGATGGGCAGTACATTGGCTCCTACGTAAACCCTGCAAATCGCACGGTCACAGGGCAATCGGACCTTTGGCTCGCAGACATGCCGGATAGAACCACTGCGTCCCAGAATTTGCCTGATTCGGTTGATGTCGCACCTAATCAGTCGCCGCTCTTTGCCGGGAGCGTCACGCCCGGCCAAACACTGTCCTTCTGGGCGATGGGCGGCGTGGGAAATTATCCGACTTGTCCCTTGTTTGGACCTGAGGGTAATCCGTTGTGGATCGTTTCGCATCGGGCAGGTGCGGAACATGGCATTTCCGATATCATTGCACCGATGGATTCTTTGCTGGGGGTCTTCCTGGATGGCGCTCAGCCCGATTTGACGCCTGCCCCCTCGGCCATCTTGGACTTTTCAAGTCCAGCGAGTCGCGACTATCTGACGCTGGCCCCACAGCTTAAACAGGTATTCTTTATCGGCGATGGCATTACCTCCTCCTCGTATCGACAACAAATCATCGTCCCGGACGGCGCGACGAGGCTCTACCTGGGGACGATGGATTCTTTTGAATGGAATAACAACGTAGGCGCATTCAACGTCGAGATCACAATAGTGGACAGGACGCCTCCCACGACCACGGCCACGCCCAGCCCCGGCCCGAATGTCAACGGTTGGAACAACACCACTGTGACTGTCGCCCTGGCGGCTACCGATAACCCCGGCGGCTCGGGCGTCCGGTCGATTGCCTACTCCCTGGCCGGCGCTCAGCCGGGCGGGGGCTCGGCGCCCGGCAATACGGTCTCCATCGCGATTGCGGCCGAAGGGATCACCACAATCACGTTTCAGGCCCAGGACAACGCTGGAAACCTGGAGACGCCGAAAACCCTCACGGTTAAGATCGACAAGACACCGCCCACCTTGGCGTGCAGTGTCACTCCCGGTGTACTCTGGCCGCCGAACCACAAACTGGTGGCCCTGACGGCCAGCCTCACGCCAAGCGATTCGCTTTCCGGGCCGGCCGGGCTCACGTTGACCTCGGTGACGAGCAATGAACCAGACAACGGCCTGGGAGACGGGGACCAGCCCAACGACATCCAGGGGTTTCTCGTCGGAACGGCCTGCCTCACCGGTCAAGTCCGAGCCGAGCGGTCGGGAACCGGGAAGGGTCGAGTCTATACGTTGACCTACCAAGCCACGGATAAGGCCGGCAACTCGGCGACTTGCAGCGCGACGGTGCGAGTGCCGCATGCCCCATAACCTGGCGAAGGTCTCCTTCTTGCCTCGATCTTGCGGTGCCGTCACCGCGAGAGAGGCTATTGACGTGCAGCCTGCCTGAACCGCCCACAAAGCGGATGTTGACGATGATCATTCCCGCCTGCCATACTCCGTACAAGCACTAAAACTCAACACTCGAGGTTTCCTATGAAAGGCGAGAATGCACTGCCGAGGGACTCAAACGCAGCCAGCAACCCAGGTCGTCCGCGCGGCCTTTCACGGCGCCGGTTCATGCTGGCTAGTGGCGCCACGGCCGGCGCCTTCGCCATCGTACCGCGACACGTGCTGGGAGGGGCGGGGTTTGTCGCGCCCAGCGAGAAGATTACCCTTGCTTGCATCGGGTTCGGGACCCAGGCAATCCGGGAAATCGGGGGAATCCTCTCCAGACCCGAGGTCCAGATCGTTGCCATGTGCGACGTCGAGAAGGACGGGGTCAATTACCTGGAGTGGAGCAAGAACGAGCTTCGCAACACAATCAGACGACTCATCCAGAACCCGACCTGGAGAGAGGGCTCCAACCACGCGCCCGGCGGCCGCGACGTCGGCAAGGAGATCGTCGAAACCTACTACGCGATGCAGCGCGGGACGGAGCGATTCAAGGGATGCGCGACTTACGTGGACTTCCGCGAGTTGCTGGAAAAAGAGAAGGATGTGACCGCGGTCAAAGTGATGACGCCGGATCACACCCACGCGGCCATATCCATCGCGGCCCTCAAAAAGGGAATGAACGTGATTGTGCACAAGCCTCTGGCGAATCGTCTGCTGGAGGCCCGGGCCGTCATCGAGACTGCCCGCGCGAAGAAGATCGCCACGCATTTCCTTCCGGCCAGTGAAGGCGCGGGTCAGAAACAGGCCCTGGAAATGATCAAAAACGGCGCCGTCGGAACGCTTAGGGAGATCCACAACTGGTCCATGCGACCGATGTGGCCCCAGTTTCCAACCCTCCCAACCGAGACACCTCCTGTCCCCGCCGGTTTTGACTGGACCCTCTGGCTGGGCCCATCGCTGGATCGCCCGTACCACCCCAACTACACGCACACGAATTTCCGCGGCTGGTATGAGTTCGGCGCCGGGTCCATCGCCGACATGGGACATTACAGCCTTTGGCCGATTTTTCAGCTCCTCGACCTGGAATCACCCGTCAGCGTCGAATCCACGCCCAGCCACCTCTGCACGGTGTCGGAACAGATCTGCCTGCGGATCAAGAACGACTACTCCTTCCCTGCCGCCTGCACGATCCGCATGAGATTCGCGCCCAAAAAGGAGCGGGAGGCCCTGGATATCTTCTGGTATGACGGCGGCATAAAACCACCGGTGCCCGAGGAACTCATGGCGGAGAACAAGGAACTGGATGAAGAAGGCATGATGTTCGTCGGTGACAGGGGAAAGATCCTGGGAGGCTTTCGCGGCGAAAATCCACAGTTGATTCCCGAGGCGAGAATGCGCTCCTATCGAGCGGCGAACCCGTTGCCCGAGCCGACTCCGCGCCAGCCGGGCAGCGGCCGGCCAGCGCGCGAAGCCGCATGGATCACGGCCTTCAAAGGAGGCCCTGCCAGCTACGGCGATTTCCTGCTGGCACGCCCCATCTGCGACGCCGTGAACCTGGCTGCAATCTCGCTGAGGCTCGGCGGCCGCAGGCTGCTCTGGGATTCCGCCAGCGCGAAGATCACGAACCTCCCCGAGGCCAACAGGTTCCTGACACGTGAATATCGCCCGGGCTGGGAACTGTAAGAAAAATGAAATCACTATGACTCCAATGTCCAGACGGCAATTCGTAGAGAAGGTGGCGATCGGTTCCGGCGCGGCCGGACTGCTGGCCTCGAGTTTATCTGAACTTGCGGCGAGTCCGCTGGGCCTGCCCATTGGAAGCCAGGTTTGGCCCCTGCGTTCGATGCTCAAGGACTTTCCCGCGTTCTGCAAGATGATCGCCGGTATAGGCGTGACCCGCCTCGAGCTGTGTTCGCCGATCGGTTACGGCGCCGAGTTTTCGGCGCTGGCGAACGCGAGAGAAGTGAGCAGGATCTTGGCCGATCATGGCCTGAAAGCCGAGAGCTCCCACTTTACCATGGGCGAGCTGCGGAAGAGCCAGCAGAAGAGCATTGAGTGGGCGAAAGAAATCGGCATCACCCAGATGATCACCGCAACCCTCGGCGACGGGAACGGGGGGAACAACCCGACGCTCGACCAGGTGAAGAAGGCGGCCGACGAGTATAACCAAATCGCCGCCGTGGCGGCGAAGGCCGGCATGCAGCAGGGCCTGCACAACGAGGGCTTCGAGATCTCGATGGTCAACGGCAAGCGGACCTACGACCTGTTGTTCGACCTGCTCGATCCAAAGCTCGTTAAATTCCAATTCCAGATGTCAACCATCACCGCCGGTCTGGTCGGCGCCGATTACTTCCTGAGGTACCCCGGACGCTTCTACTCGATGCATCTGCAGGACGTGGACATGAAAACTCCGGCTCCGTCTCGCGAGGGTGCGCCCGCAGATCGGCGCGGCGGACGATACCCGCAGGTTGCGCTTGGCCAGGGCAGCATCGATTGGGTGAAGACCTTCACCGCGGCGAAAGTGGGCGGGGTTCGGAACTACTTTGTCGAGCAGACTTGGGAACTGACGCAGCAGAGCGTTGCGTATCTCAAGAGCCTGAACGTTTGATTGGCGGCAAGGCGCTATATAAGAGCCTGTTTGAGTGCAGCGAGACCGCCGCGTGAGGGCACGCGGCCTACAGCGGATGAGGGGAGTCTCCATGCGTTGTAGACCGGGTCCCCTGACCCGGCGAGTTCGCTGTTCGTATCCGCCAATTGGCCGTAGGCTGGGAGCTCCAGAGCGCTGGAGCCCAGAATCATGGTGGGAGTGGTACAGGGACGTTCAACCAGCCTTTGCTGTTCACTTCAGCATGTGTCGTCAACGCGCTCACGGAGGAACCAATAGCAAAGGGCGAGTTCGCACGGAAGCTGGAACTGGAGCTCCTCAAGAAGCTCGAGGGAAGCATGGGATTCGCGTGACCCGCTCATGGCGGGATTCGCATAGACAAATGTCGGACCCTTCCACTGGGAGCGCTGGCATCCTGCCGGCGTGGAGGGAGCTACTGCACGCACTCGTCGGCAAGATGCCGGCGCTCCCAGTTTGAGCAGCGGCGGCTCAGTGGCGCCTGGCGACATCTCACCACGTTCCTGTGGTTTCGTTTTCCGGAGGCAACACCAGATGCGAGTCGGAAGGCTAAGGTGGCCCGCGGCGCGCTGGGGACAGCCGCGCCCTACCCTCGGTGGGCTGCTGCGTAACATCCGTGCCACCTTCTCAGCCGCAGTCGTCGCCCGCGCGCTCACCGCAGGGGCATCGTCACCACGACAACCAGGCCGCCCTCGGGCGCCTGGCTGAACTCGAACGAGTGGGCTCTGCCGTAGAGATGCTCGAGCCGCGCCCGGGTGTTCGAGAGGCCAATGCCCTCGCTAAACGGCTTCCCCGGCGTCAGGCCCGCGCCGTTGTCGCGGACCTCGACGCGCAGTTGGCCGTTCTCGCGCCGGGCGCGCAGCTCGATGATCCCAGGCTTCGCATGGGGCTCGATCCCATGGCGGATTGCGTTCTCCACCAGCGGCTGAAGAAGCAGGTTCGGCACGCGCAGGTCCAGGGTGTCCGGAGCGGCATCGACGCGCACGGCGAGGCGCTCGCCAAAACGGGTCTGCTCGATCTCGAGGTAGCGACGCAGGAAATCCAGTTCCTCCCGCAAGGGCACCTCGTTGGCGTCGGTGTTCTCCAGGGCCAATCGGAGCAGCTCGCTCAATCGGGCGATCATGCGGTCGGCGGCATCCACGTTCTTATGCATGAGCGCTGAAATGGTGTGGAGCGTGTTGAAGAGGAAATGAGGGTTGAGCTGCATCTGGAGAGCCATAAGCTTGGCCTCGGCCAGGCTTCGTTCCAGCTCGGCGGCGCGCAGCTCGCGCTCGCGGAATTTGCGGTAATAATCAAAACCGAGACTGACCGCGACGATGATCCAGTAGATAAGGAGGTTGAAGAGGGAGTTCTTGAGGAAGAGCTTCTCGAGACTGTTGCTGAAGGTGGTGGTCATCCCCAGGAGCGGGCTCTGAAGCTGTCCGACGGCGGCGCGCACCACGACATAAACCACGCACACCAGCGCGCTGGCCGCAGTGTGAATGACCGCCAGTTTGGCCCAGTTGCGGCGGTGCAGGGGGAACCGGCGCGCAAACCACATGATGGGGAGCGAGAGAAGCGCCCAGACATACCAGTCCCCCAAGGTAATACTGATCGCCTGCCCCCATGTGACCGAGTAGTAACCGAAGAGCGAACTCGAGAGATAGAACTGGCTCGCAAACGCCAGTCCGATGACCGTCCAAATCCCGATGAAGAGGCTCCACGGCACCCAATTCTGGCGCAGCCAACGGATCGGTTTCATACGGGCTGGGTGATCACAGGCTGAAGACGCTCCGAGCCGCCATCGTCGCGAGCGCGCCCTCATGGAAGCTGTCACGGTACTCCTCGAGGTCCAGCAGGTGGCGGCCCACTTCGTTCCGGTCGCGTTCGAGCATGAATTTCAACTCGCGCAGGTCGCGTGACCAATGGAAGCCGTTGCAGAACTCCACCCCACGGAACTGCGCTTTGTAGAGCGCCCGCTCGGAATAGCAGGTGCCCAGATGGAGGTGCCCAAAACCGCGCTGTGCGAAGTGCCGCACAGCCCAGGTCATCATGTACATCCCAAGGTTGCGCGCCAAGTAGCCCAGGTCGTAGAAGGCGTAGTAGTAGTAGGCGATGGCGGGCTCTTGCAGAAAGAGCAACACCGCCCCCACCTCCCGCCCCGTGGTGGTGTCGGTGAAGCGGAGTACATGGGAAACCACCGGCGCGCTCATCAGCGTGTCCAGCCGCCGAAAGGACATGATCTCCTCGCCAAAGCGCTGGTCCGCATAGGCCTTCCACGAGTCCCGGCGCTCCGCGCTGTAATCGAAGGCGGCGCGCGCGATCAGTTCTCCCTTAATCCCCTCTCCCTTCCTCAGAATGCGGCGGTTTTCCGAGGAGGGCTTGAACTGGCGGAGGTCCACCCGCAGGTTCCGGCAGAGGTAGTAACAGTCCAGTTGAGGCGATGCCGGGAGGAAGCCCTTCTGGAACAGATCCCCCGGCGTCTCGCCCGGCTCCGGCACAGCCCAAATCACGTAGGGATAGACGTACCGGGAGTAATCCGAGCGAGTTTCCGAGAAGAGAAGCTTCATGATTCCGAGCTCAGGTGGCGCTGTTCACGCACACCCGCGGCAACCGGCTTCGCCAGCCGGTGAGAACCTCGTACGAAACAGTCCGCTTCCAGCGTGCGATGTCGTGCGCGGAAATCTCCTCCCCGCCCTGGGTACCCATGACCACGACCTCATCCCAGAGCTGCGCTTGCGGGATATCCGTGAGGTCGATCCCCATCGAGTCCATCGCCACCGATCCGATGATGGGCGCGCGGCTGCCATGGACGAGCACGTGACCCTCGTTACGCAGCCTCGGAAAACCGTCTCCGTATCCGAGCGGAAGAACGGCCACCCGCCGCGTGCCCTCGGCGCGGTAACGCATCCCGTACCCGTAGGTGTCACCCACGCGCATCGGGTGAAGTGATACAATCCGGGCCTTGACGCTCATCACAGGCTCGATGCCCGCGATGCGGCGGCAGACGGCGGAAGGGAAGACGCCCAGCGGCAGGATGCCGGTGCGGACGAGGTTGAAATGGGCGTCCGGCAGATCGAGCAGCCCGCCGCTATTGCAGATGTGCTGCCAGCAGGTTCGGATGCCGCGCTTCTCCAGTCCGGCCACGACCTGCTCGAACCGGCTCAATTGGACACGCGCGAATGACTTGTCCGCCTCGTCGGACATGGCGAAATGGCTCATCAGACCTTCGAGTTCCAGTCCGCGTCGTTCGAGCAGCGCGACTGCGATCTCAACCGCACTCTCCCAACGGACGCCAAAGCGGCTCATGCCGGTATCGATCTTGAGGTGGATGGGAAGCCGCCGGCCATGCGCTGTGGCCAAAGCGTTCAGGCGGTCCGCGATCTCCATTTCGCCCACACTCACCGTCAACCGATGCTCGACGCACGAAGGCAGCTCATCCGGGTGCCGCTCGCCCAGCAAGAGGATGGGCGCGATGATTCCAGCCTCGCGAAGTTCAACGGCCTCCTCGATCGTGTTCACGCCCAAGCAAGCCGCCCCAGCCTCCAGCGCGGCCTGGGCCACGACCACGGCCCCATGCCCATAGGCGGCGTCCTTGACCACGGAAAGAAGGCCCACGACGGGCGGTTTATCCTGGTTGATCAGAGCGAAGTTTCGCCGGAGCCGCGCAACATCGATCTCGACCCAGGCCGACCGCCCCGGGAAGAAGGCGTTCATGGGGCCAACGCCCCTGGTCGGAGGGGTGACGCGGTCGGTGGGGCTCATACGCTTCCTGGAGGCCAGAGGGACTTTCCGACGTCGAGTCGGTAGTAGCTCCCCAGAGAGCGGATGCGGCGGATGTTCTTGTAGGCCCGCCGGATGGCGCCATGGAGCGTGCTGGCCATTGCGGCGACATCCGCAACGCGATGCCCTGTGGCCTCGATCGTCCCGCGAGCTCCCAGCGCTACCTCGGTCCACCACACGGGGCAATCCGGAGTTCCATCGATCTCCACTGGTACCCGCGGCCCTTCAAGGCTGACAAACGGGTAGCCGTACCCGGCCAGCGTGAGCGAGCACCCGTAGCGCACCCCGCGCCGCCAGCGGAGCGCGGGCGGACGGTTTTTAACCACGTTCCGCAGCACCTCCAGCGGGTTGGCCAGCAACCGCAGGATCATCGGCCCGCTGGTAATCCCCAGCCGGACGTTGTACTCCAGCACATGCCACCGTCTATGGTGCCGGATTGCGGTCACTTGAACCGGCCCATGGAAATTGACCTTGCGGAACCACGGCAACAAGGGGTGGAGAAGTTCGCGTGCCAGGCCGTATTTGTCCTCGGGGTCACGTTCCACCAACCCACCCAGGGGCGCGCCGGCTACGATGCCGAGGTTGCCGTCAAAAGCACGCTTGTACTCCTGGTTCGTCACCAGCGAGTAAATCTCGCCCCCGCTCACCACGGCGATGTGCCCAGCCTCGGCGCGTCCCAGGTATTCCTGGAGAAAAACCCCCTCTGAATAGTCCACACGCTCCAGCCAGGCGCGCGTCTCGCGTGGCGACTCGCACACGATGGTGTGGACTGGGCTGAACGGCGAGCAGAGGGGATTCTTAATGACGTAAGGGCGGCGGGTGCGCTGGACGATCGCGCGGGCCTCCTCGAGGCTGCGCGCCACCTCCGACGCGGGAAACGCCACTCCATGCTGGCCGCAAAGCCGTCGTGCAAAATCACGGTCGCGCTCCAATAGTAGGGCGTCCCCGGTGGGGCAGAGAATCGGAATTCTACGGTCGAGAAACTCCTGGGTCCAGGGCTTGAGCGCCCATTCGATGGACATCGGCACGACGAACTCGGCTTTCTGGGCCGCCAACGCCTCAAAGGGGTCCGGGTGTGCCGCGGAATCGAAGGTCTTTCCCTCGATCGAGGGTCCATAGTGGGCATACGGGCGGGTCAAGTAGGCGGACACTCGCGCTCCGTCCTCGCGCAGCGCCTGCATCACCCCCTGCGTAAACGCACCCACGCCAAACACCATCACCGAGGTGCGGCCGGCCGATCCTGCTCTTTGCGACATTTTCAATGGCCTCTGGTTTTGAGGTTGCCAACCCCGCCGGTCAAACAGAAAAGGGCGCGCGTAGTGAGATGAGCTGACGGCCGTGCCGCCGGTAGATACGGAAATGCCGGTCGGTGGTGAGCACCTGGCATCGCATGGCAAGGAGGGTAATACCGCAACGGCATCCGGGCAAGCACATTGAGCGGGTGAGATCTTTGGCAACCAAGGAAACAAAGAACCCGCGGCAAAGCCGAAAGGCATGGTTATGACGGTTGGACATCCCAGCGCCGTTTCACTCTCGCACGGCCCGCACTCGGGGTATCAAGCCTCACGCGTCTGGTCGAGCCGAACACCACCGGCAGGCACCCGTTCTCTCGCAGCAAAGGCATTATTAATGCCAAGGAGCGTCCACCCCTCGTTGTTCTTTGATTTTACCATGGGGTAAACACCCCATTGTCCCGCTGGAGGGCACCGCTTACGGTTCCTTATTATGGATTTACGCTGATCAATGAGTTCCTCCCGCCCCATGCTCCCCCTCAACATCCTCATGGTGGATGCCCAGCCGGCGAACCTCATGGCACTCCAGGCGGTGCTCGAGCCGCTCGGCCAGAACCTGGTCAGCGCCACCTCCGGCACCGACGCTCTTCGCTGCCTGCTTGACCACGACTTCGCCGTTATCCTACTGGACGTGTAGATGCCGGACATGGACGGATTTGAGGCCGCCCGCATCCTGCGCCAGCGCGAGCGCAGCCGTCACACCCCTATCATCTTTCTCACGGCGATCGACAAGACCATGCCCGTGATGGCCAGGGGCTATCTGGTGGGGGCTGTGGACTATATTCTCAAGCCCTTCGATGCGGATGTCCTGCGGTCAAAGGTGATGGTCTTCCTGGACCTTGCCGCCGCGCGCCGCCAGTTGGAGATGGAGATTGTCGAGCGCCAGCGCGCCGAACGGGAAATCGTGCGCCTCAACACCGACCTAGAGCGGCGGGTCGAGGAGCGCAC
>ORJL011256228.1_pt1 | contig 21240 bp, 18 predicted proteins | sample 1779941 | NCBI WGS metagenome assembly ORJL01 (sample SAMEA104232317, study PRJEB22302) | groundwater metagenome | biome: forest; feature: aquifer; material: groundwater | place: USA | collected 2011-08-07 | depth 5.8 m
CACAGGCAGGGACGCCTACGCCACCGGCTATTTTCGTAGCAATGACAGTCTTCGGGTACCCCTACCTGAACATCCCCGGGAAGTTGGGCTTTTTGCCTGAGGCGAATTGCCTCATCAGCTTCTGCATCTCCTGGAACTGGTTCAGCAGTTGGTTCACTTCCTGAATGGTGGTGCCGCTGCCGGCGGCGATCCGCCGTCTCCTCTTGCCGTCGATCAAGGCCGGGGTGTGCCGTTCCTCCGGCGTCATGGAAAGTATCACGGCTTCGACCCGTTTCATCTTTCCCTCGTCCACCTGCGCCCCGGGCAGGCGTTTGCTGATGGCGCCGAAGCCGGGGATCATGTCGGCGAGCTGGGAAATGGGCCCCATCTTCTTTATTTGCTTCAACTGGTCGAGGAAGTCCTCCAGGTCGAAAGTGGCCGACTTCATCTTCTTCTCCATCTCCCTGGCCTTCTTCTCATCGAAGGTCTTCTCCGCTTTCTCGATGAGCGTCAGCATGTCGCCCATGCCCAGGATACGGGAAGCCATCCGCTCGGGATGGAATGGTTCCAGCGCGTCGTTCTTTTCGCCCACGCCGATAAACTTTATCGGCAGTCCGGCCACTGATTTTATAGAAAGGGCGGCGCCGCCCCTGGCATCGCCGTCCATTTTTGTAAGTATCAGCCCGGTCAGGCCGACCTTGGCATTAAAGTCTTCGGCCACCCGAACGGCGTCCTGGCCGGTCATGGCATCCACCACCAGCAGTACCTCGCCCGGCTGAGCGGCGGCCTTGATGTCGGAAAGTTCTTTCATCAGCTCGTCGTCTATGTGTAGGCGTCCGCCGGTATCCAGGATGACCCAGCTCAAAGCCCGGTCTTTGGCGTCTTTTACCGCGTTCCGGCAGATGGCCAGGGGGGTAGATGTGGTCCCCTCCGAATACACGGGAATGCTCAGTTGCTTGCCTAGCACGGTCAACTGCTCAACGGCCGCCGGCCGCCGGGTGTCGGCGGCCACCAGCAGCGGCGACTGCCCCGAATGGCGCAGATAGAGGGCCAGCTTGGCGGCGGTAGTGGTCTTGCCGGAACCCTGGAGTCCCACCAGCATGGCCACGTGGGGAGGATGGCCGGTGTAGTTCAGAGTGCTGTGCGTGCCGCCGAGGATTTTGACCAACTCCTCGTTGACGATCTTGATGATCTGTTGGCCCGGGCTCAGGCTCTGGAGCACCGCGGCTTCCAGCGACCGCTCGCGGACCTTGGCCAGGAAGTCCTTGACCACTTTGAAATTGACGTCGGCTTCCAGCAGCGCCATTCTGACCTGGCGCAGCGCTTCGTCGATATCCTTTTCGCTCAGCTTGCCCTTGTTGCCGAGGCCCTGAAAGACCCTGGCTAGCTTTTCGGTTAATGCTTCAAACATGATTGCTCCAGATGTGGCGGGAAATATTCAATGACCAAATGATACCAAAAAATCGGGATTGGATTTGGGCGGGATAGACGCTAGCCAGCCGGTTCTTCACCCTTTAGCAGGGTCTCAATTTGCGGTTTCAAATCCGGTATCAGGGTAGTTATGGCGTCCCACACCCTTTTCCATTTGACTTCAAAGTAGCGGTTGGTGAGTTTGTCTCTGAGGCTTGCCAGTTCGCTCCACTCGATCTCGCGATGCATCTCTTTGAAACGTGTCGAAATGTTCCTGCTGGCTTCTCCTATCATTTCGAGGCTCCACACGATGGCTCTCTTGAGGGCCTCGTCTGCCATGATCGCCTCGAATTCCAGGCCTTTGGCAGTGTGAATAATGAAATCCGCCTCTTGGAGGATATGGAGCAGGTGTACTTCGTCGTCCTTCAATTATCTCCGTCCCATTCAGTCCGTCCCCGTGACTTATCTAGGATTCCCAGCACATCCATGTTGCTTCCGAGACGCCGTCCGATGCTGTCACGGGCCGATCTGGAGGCATCAAGGATGGCTAACCTGGCTGCCTTGTCGCGGGCGCTGACGCTTGCGGCTTTCCGCTTATCTCTGATCCTGGTTTGCCTTCACATGATTATCATTTGCCCAGCCTGTGGTGAAGAGTTCTATCTTTTCTACTGCTTCTTTTGTATCCAACCGATAGAGTTCATAGTCCTTGAATCCACTCCACCTCCCCTAGAATCCTCGCTTTAACGTGGTGCTTGAGTGCATCCGGGGTGGCCACATCAACCTTTGCCTGCAGAATGTCTTCAAGGTCTTGAGTCAGATGCACAAACTCAAAGAGGTCTATAGTACTGCTAAAATCCACAAGCAGGTCTATGTCGCTTGTCTTCTTTTCTTTTCCCGTGGCATAGGAACCGAAAAGGCCAATTTTGTTAACTTTATGGTTCTTCAGGACACTCTTGTTTCTCTTGAGAATATTCTTGATCTCTTCTCTTGTGGGCATCTTATTCTCCCGGGCAATTGGATTTCACACATCTACCCCGCTCCCATTCTCGCTTTCCTGGCACGAGAACATTGTTTCCAGGTCACAGTCCCTTCCGTGTCGGCCAAAGCCTTCATGCCCTCGTCAATATCCTCGGCATCCTCCAGCACTTCTATGGCAATGTCCCTTATGAGCTTGGACATAGAAGTACGCCGTTCGAAGGCCAGGCGGCGGAAGCTTTCATGTTGCTCAGCGGTTAAGGAGATAGTCGTCTTTTTCAATGTATTTGCCGTTGGTTCCCCTCAACAAAGCATAGTAACATACAGGCATAGGTAGTTCAATTGCGTGGCTGAAGCTGTTTCCGGCGAATCCCCCTTGGTCCCCCTTTGAAAAAGGGGGAAATCTTTCGGGGCTCTATTACCCCGAAGGGTGGCAGTGAGCTTTCCGGCCGCAGTCTTTCGCTGTTTGACATTTACATGGGACGGACTATACTTCTATAGATTTGACGCGTCATAATCCCTATTGGAAACCGAATGCCTGAGCCGGAGACAATTGCGATGACAGGGACGATCACCGGCGCCGATACCAAATTCATCACCAACGAAGCGGGCCAGACCCTCCGGGACAGGTTCCGTGTATTGATCAAAGATACCCGGCTGTTCGATGTCCTGGTGGGGTTCTTCTATACCAGCGGCTTCCATGCCCTCTATAAATCCCTTGAGAACACCGAACACATCCGTATCCTCATCGGCATCGGCACCAGCAAACAGACTTATGACTTAATGCACCAGGCCGAATCGGCGCTGCAAGGGACCTTCGAGTTCTCCCATGCCGAAGCCAAAGAGGAATTCTCAAAGGCTGTCACCGGTGAGATGGAGAAATCGGAGGACAGCGGTGAGGTGGAAGGGGGCGTCGCCAATTTCATCGAATGGCTTCAAAACGGCAAGCTGGAGATAAAGGCTTACCCGTCCCACAACATTCATGCCAAGCTGTATATCATGACCTTCCCCGAAGGCGATAAGGATAAAGGCCGGGTAATCACCGGCTCCAGCAATTTCACCCAGGCCGGTTTTGTCGACAACCTGGAATTCAACATCGAACTCAAGGACGCGGTCGACTATGAATTTGCTCTTGCCAGGTTCAACGAGCTCTGGGCCGACGCCGCTGACCTCAAAGACGTCTATATCGACACCGTCAGGAAGAAATCGTGGCTCAATGACGCTATCACCCCCTACCAGCTTTATCTCAAGTTCCTTTACGAGTACTTCAAAGATGTGATCAATATTGACGCCGAGGAACTCGATCAGCAGTATGTGCCCGAAGGGTTCCTCGACCTCGAATATCAAAAAGAGGCCGTCAAGGACGCCAAAAGGAAGCTGGAGGAATATGGCGGAGTCTTCATTTCGGACGTGGTCGGCCTGGGCAAGACCTACATCGCCGCCATGCTGGCGGGACAGCTCAAAGGCCGGAATCTGGTCATCTCCCCTCCCGCTTTGCTGAGCAAGGACAATCCCGGTTCCTGGGTGAACGTTTTCAACGATTTCCGGGTGCCGGCTTATTTTGAATCGGTGGGCAAGCTGGACGACCTGCTTGCCAGGGGCTGCGAGGGCTACCAGAATATCTTCATCGACGAAGCCCACCATTTTCGCACCGAGGACAATGTAACCTACGAAAAGATGGCCCAGATTTGCCGCGGCAAACGGATTATCCTGGTCACCGCCACTCCCCTCAACAACACCCCGAAAGACATTCTCAGCCAGATCAAGCTCTTTCAGAAGACCCGGAAAAGCACCATCCCCAATCTGCCTGACCTGGAGACCTTCTTCGGTCGGCTGGAAAAGAAGCTGAACGGGCTGGACCGGCAAAAGGACTACGACAAGTACATGAAGGCCGTGGCGGACAATGCCAGGGAAATCAGGGACAAGGTCCTGAAGTACATTATGGTGCGCCGGACCAGAAACGAAATCATCAAGTATTTCGGTGACGATTTGAAGAAGCAGAAACTGAAATTTCCCGAGGTGGCCGACCCCGAATCGGTGTTCTACCAGTTGGACCCCAATGAGGACAAGGTATTCAACCGGACCATAGAGCTGGTCACGCACCAGTTCCATTATGCCCGCTACACCCCGATGCTGTACTACCAGGGTCCCGTCACCCAGCCGGAAGAGCTGGCCCAGAAGAACATGAGAAAATTCATGAAGATACTGCTGGTCAAGCGGCTGGAAAGCAGCTTCCACGCCTTCCGGAACTCCATCGGCAGGTTCATCAAGTCGTATGAGCAATTCCTGAAGGAATTCGGCGAAGGCAGCGTCTACGTCAGCAAGAAGTATTCCAATAAGCTCTTTGAGCTGCTGGAAAACGACGATGACGCGGCCATCCAGAAGCTGATAGATGAAGACAAGGCGAAGCAGTATAAGGCCGCGGATTTCACTCCCGGATACAAGGACCTGCTGGAAGGCGACCTGGCGGTCCTGAGGGAAATAGACGAACTCTGGAAAACGGTGACCCGCGACCCCAAGATGCTGGAGTTCACGGCAAGGCTATCTTCCGAAAAGCTGCTAAGAGAAGGCAAGCTGATCATTTTCACTGAATCCAGGGAGACGGCGGAATACCTGGAGCAATCTCTGCGCGCCCTCTATCCAAAGAAGGTGCTGCTCATCTCCGGCAGTTCGGAGGAAGGGGTCCGGAACCAGGTCATAGCCAATTTCGATGCCCGTGCTAAACACAAGAAAGACGACTTCCGCATCCTGGTTACCACCGAGGTCCTGTCCGAAGGCGTCAACCTGCACCGTTCCAATATCGTCATCAATTACGACCTGCCCTGGAACCCCATCCGCATGATGCAGCGGGTGGGGCGCGTCAACCGAGTGGACACCAGGTTCGATAAGATTTTCACCTTCAACTTCTTCCCCACCACGCAATCCAACGACCAGATCAAGCTCAAAGAGGCCGCGGAATACAAGATTCAGGCTTTTATCAATATGCTTGGCAGCGATGCCCGGCTCCTCACCGACGGCGAGGAAATCACCTCGCACGAGCTGTTTGCCAAATTGACCTCGAAAAAGACCATCACCGGTGAAGACGAGGACGAGGACAGCGAACTGAAGTACCTTCAGGTCATCAGGAACATCCGGGACAACGACCGGGACCTGTTCGACCAGATCAAGCGGCTTCCCAGGAAAGCCCGGACGGGACGCCTCGATAACCGTTCAGCCAACGGGCTGTTGACCTATTTCCGCAAGGGCAAAACCCAGAAGTTCTACCTGGCCGGCGGCGAGCCTTCGCGAGAGTTGGACTTCCTCGGGGCGGCGCGAGTGTTCGAAGCGGAGAAAGAAACGCCACGGCTGCCTCCTGCCAGCGACTACTATGATCTGTTGAAACAGAACAAGGATGCCTTTTACGGGGCTACCTCGGGAGAGCCGCTGGAAACGAAATCGAAAGGCGGCCGGGACAACACCACTTTCCTGCTCAAGGTCCTGAAATCAAACCAGGTCAAGCACTTCAAAGGCTACACTGACGATGATGACGATTACATCAAGAAAGTCATCGCGCTCCTGGAGGATGGAGCGTTGCCCAGGCAGACCACCAGGACCGTCGCCAGGGAAGTAGCCAAAGATCCGGACCCCCTCAAGATTCTAGCCAGGCTGAGGGGCAACATCCCGTGGGAATTCTTCAAGGAGCCGGTGGCCGGCCGTGCCAGCCTTGCCGCCGAACCGAGAGAGGTCATCCTCTCCGAACATCTGTTGAGTGAGGCCAAATGAAAAAGACCGAAGGCAACTATGCCTTTATAGACGGCCAGAACCTTAACCTTTCGATACGTGACCAGGGATGGGTTCTGGACTTCGCCAAGTTCAGAACCTACCTTCTGGATAAGTACGGCGTCACCGTGGCCTTCCTGTTTCTTGGCTTCGTGCCTCTGAACCAGGGCCTCTACACTGCCTTGCAAAAAGACGGTTACATCCTGATCTTCAAACCCACGCTTACCCTGCCGAACGGGCAGGTGAAGGGCAACGTGGATGCCGAACTGGTCCTCCATGCCATGATCGAATTCCAGAACTACGACGGGGCCGTTGTTGTCACCGGAGACGGTGATTTCTATTGCCTGGTTGACTATCTGGCCAAGAACCACAAGTTGGTCAAGCTGATCGTCCCCAACCGCCGCAAATACTCGTCCCTGTTCAGGAAGATGGCTGCCAGCATAACGTTCATGAATGACTTGAGGGAAAAGCTGGAGTACGTACGGAGGCAGAAATGAAAAGAGAGGCATTACCGCGGGACGGAACCCTTTGGATGGCCTCTCATCGTGATTATAATTAAGATTATCACGGAAGAATTCCTTTGTCAAGGGTTTTTGTAAATGGATAAACAGGCAGCCGCCAGGCTAATCAAAGAGACCTTTGAGCAGCCGTTCGATAAACCCCGGTTCGCCGATCTTATACTCAACCTGTTCAAATCGTACGAACCGAAAACGATCAACGGGCATGGCATTCTAATCCCTGAAGCTTTTCAAGACTATGTCCAGTCGTTCGAGCGCTTGGGCAAGTACCTTGATAGTTCCCAAAGGGAAATAGACATACTCATTGTTAAGCTCAAAAAGGACCGGTCCCTGGACCTGGCGCGCTCGACGCAAAGAAACTTCATCGCCCGGTACCTGAATGGCGGTCGCGGCGGTGTATTGCGGGACGCCGCGGTGGCGGCTTTTGTTTCAGCGGATAGCGACGATTGGCGGTTTTCCCTGGTCAAGATGGAATACCAGCTTGAAGAAGGGTTGCAGGGAAAGGTCAAGGTTAAGAATGTACTTACCCCGGCGCGGCGCTGGTCTTTCCGGGTAGGCAAGGATGAAAGCAGCCATACCGCGCAAAGCCGCATCCTCGGCCTGCTGGTGGACGACAAACCCCCGGTCTTGCCTGACCTGGAAGAAGCCTTCAATGTAGAAGTTGTCACGCGGGAGTTCTTTGACAAGTACGCCGGCCTGTACGAAGACGTCAAGAAGGCCATGGACAACCTCGTTACGAGGGACGAAGCAGTACGCCGCGAATTCGAGCGGATCAAGCTGAACGCCGAGGACTTCTCCAAGAAGCTGCTGGGCCAGATTGTCTTCCTGTACTTCCTCCAGAAGAAGGGTTGGTTCGGCGTGGCCAGGGACAAGAAATGGGGTTCCGGCCCCCGGAATTATCTTCGCCTGTTATTCGAGAAGAATGGCGTCCAGTACCACAACTTCTTTAACGATGTACTGGAATCACTTTTCTACGAGGCCCTGGCCAGCGACCGCTCCGACAACGACTATTTCTACGGTCATCTTGGTTGCAGGATTCCGTTCCTTAACGGCGGCCTCTTCGACCCCATAAACGGGTATGGCTGGGTGCGCACCGACATCCTTCTTCCCAACGAGCTATTCTCCAACAAAGCGATAACGAAAGAGGGCGATACCGGCAACGGAATCCTGGATGTCTTCGACCGGTACAACTTTACCGTCAAGGAAGATGAACCGCTGGAAAAAGAAGTGGCCGTGGACCCGGAAATGCTGGGAAAAGTGTTTGAGAACCTGGAAGTAGAAGACCGCAAGGGCAAAGGCACCTACTACACCCCGCGTTCGATAGTCGAGTACATGTGCCAGGAAAGCCTCATCAACTACCTGGATACCGCTCTCAACACCGGCGAAGTGTCCATGGTCACGGAAAAGCCCACCAATCTCAAGCTATTCGGCGCCCCGGCTTTCCAGCAGCGGGCGCTGAAGGTCCCCGGGGAAACCAGGAGGGCGCCGCGAGAGGACATCGAGGCTTTCATCCGCATGGGTGAGATGGCCGTTGAACATGACCTTACGGCCATGCAGAACCTGGACAGGATTGAACAGGGGATACAGAAGACCACCAAATACCAGTTGAGACTCAGGTCCATTCAAGAGAACGCCGCTCTCATCGACCAAGCCCTGGAAGATGTCCGGGTATGCGATCCGGCCGTGGGCTCGGGTGCGTTCCTCGTGGGCTTGATGACGGAAATCGTGCGGGCCCGAAATACGCTCACCTCTTACCTGGCGGATAGAACGGGCCGGACGAACTACAATTTCAAGCGGCACGCCATCCAGAACTGCCTCTATGGAGTGGACATCGATCCCGGGGCGGTAGAGATCGCGAAACTCCGTCTGTGGCTGTCGCTCATTGTTGACGAAGAGGAATTCGAGAACATCCGGCCCCTGCCCAACCTGGACTACCGCGTCGTTTGCGCCAATTCGCTGCTGAGATTCGAGCAGGACTTCCTCCACTGGCCGCTGTTTGACGAGCTTCAGAAGTTGAAAGAGGCTTATTTTGATGAGACCAGCCGGAACAGCAAGGAACAGTTGAAGGCGAAGATAAGCGCCGTTCTGGCGCAAATCGAAGAAAGCAACTCGGGGTTCAACTTTACGGTGCATTTTTCGGAAATATTCCCCAAGAAAGATGACGCCAGCCGCGGATTTGACATAGTCATCGCCAACCCGCCCTACGTGCGGCAGGAAAAGATAAAGGAACAGAAAGCCGATCTGAAGAAAGTCTTTCCCGACTGTTACGAGGGCGCGGCCGACATCTACGTCTACTTCTACCGGCGTGGCTGCCAGTTGCTCAAGAAGGGCGGCGCCCTTACCTTCATTTCCTCCAACAAGTATTTTCGCGCCGGATACGGTGAAAAGCTCCGGGGCTTCCTGGCTACCCACAGCCGGATCTGCCGCATCATAGATTTTGGCGACGCCCCGGTATTCGAAGCCATTGCTTATCCCAGCATCATCCTCTTGAAGAACGCGCCGCCCGATGCCAACAAGGTTCGGGTGTTCAACTGGGCGCCCGGCCCGCCGCTGGACGAATTCGCCCACATCGTTAATTCCAAAAGCGCCGAACTCGCCCAGAAGGAACTGACCTCCGATGGCTGGCGGCTGGAACCGCCCGCGGTGCTGAGGCTGCTGGAAAAACTCCGCAAGGCGGGGAAACCGTTGGGCGAGTACGTCAACGGAAGATTCTACCGGGGCATAACGACTGGCTTGAACGAAGCCTTCGTGGTGGATCGGGCGACGCGGGACCGCCTGATTGCCGAGCACCCGTCTTCTGCCGAGGTCCTGAAACCGTTCCTGAGGGGCAGAGACGTGAAGCGGTGGCGGGCTGATCCGCAAGATTTGTGGTTAATATTCACGCGTCACGGCGTCGATATAAAGAAATATCCGGCTATCCTTCGGTATCTCAGTCAATACAAGAAACAACTTACGCCAGGGGTTAAAGGAGGACGAAAGCCCGGTAGCTACGAGTGGTACGAGATTCAGGATAACATTGCGTACTGGCAAGAATTCGGACAACCCAAGATCATTCTTGGGCGTTTCATGAATTCGCCCACTTTTGCTTTTGACCGAGGTGGCTTCATTCATAACGATGCTCTGTATATGATTGCCGGCGCCGATGAATATGTTGTCGCGATTCTTAACTCTGCAGTGTGCTGGTGGTTTCTGTCACAAACTTGCACCGACCTACAGAATGGCTATTTGCAGGCGTTCAAGGAAAACCTCTTCGCAATACCGATCCCTGAGGCGACTTCGGACCCGAAAGCTCGCATCAGCGAGCACGTCTCGCACATTATTGAGGCGAAAAGCAGGGACATTAGGGCTGACGTTTCCAAACTTGAACTGGCAATAGACCAGCTTGTCTATGAACTATACGGCCTGACACCGGAAGAGATTGCGGTGGTGGAGGGAAAGGGGCGAGCCCACTGATGCCGAGACCCACCTTTATCTCGGTAAGGCGACCCTTACCTTGACATCGCCTGTATCTGTCTTTCTACGCCAGTTTTGTTAAGCCGGAAACGGAAAAGGGTTGAACTGACGTGATAAGTATCCCTGACTGTCTGCTCATCTACACCGCGCTTCTTTATATACAAGAGCGTTTCTCTCGGTAGAAGCAAGCACCCCGAAAGCCAGGTTGCCTCCTCTTCGGCATCTTCATCATAATCTCTCAATACGACATCCAGTTCTTTTGAAAACAGAACCATCTCAATTGGCTTGTGGTCGAGGAGTATATGAGACAGCTCGTGCATAACATCACTTGATTGCCGGTCCCTAGAGTGTTGATCGTTGTAAATAACCGCCTCAATGCCGCCGAAGGCTACTGTTACAGCAGACCAAGAGCCTTCATCCTTCCTAAGTTGCAATAAAGCCTCTCCGGATAACCCGTCAATCTGTTGGGGATTCCACAGGTAAACTCCCAAGTGTTGCGCCAAAGCCTCCGGCATGAGGGGCGCAATTTTGTTCAACCTGAGATCTGACCGCACCTGCAATGCCAAATTTTCGCACCTGGTTTTGAAGCCGCGCTCCACGAAGTTATCCCCCGCCCTTGTGCTCAGCAATCATCGCTCTTGCTCGCAAAATCATTTCTGTCAGAGCTGTGAGGGTATCTTTATCCAAATCTTTATCGGCGCGAAGGTGAACCGCAACCGTGTCTTCTTTTGCCCCCTTTGCAGGCTCAGGCGCGATTTTACATCCAAGAATATTGCTCGCGTCTACCTGGAGCCACCGGCATATCTTTGAGAAAGTCTTTAGGTCAGGAATTTTTCCATTCTCAACTCTGGAAAGCGTGGCCGAGCTAACATCTATTTCGGTGGCTACCTCTCTAATGCCTCTGTTGCCTCTTTTAGCTTTGACTGCCGTGCCTAAGTTCGTCAGACTTAGCTTTGCCATTTAACCTCCTGTTGCATTAGTGAAACAATGCTTGACAAGTGCAAAACAACCCCTTATAATTATTGTATCATGAATAATACAGTTATTCAAAAGTGAAAATAGCGGAGGATAAAAATGCCAAGCAATGACCCTAAAATCACCATTCACGTTAACCAGACACCGTTCCATCTGGAGCAGACAACGATTTCTGCCGATGAGATTAGACGGCTAATCCAGGCACCCGCAGACTACGAAGTCTGGAAGGTTATAAAAAGCCCTGACCCCGAAGGGCAATTGCCTGTTGATGACTTGCTGGTCACCGGAAACATAGAAATAAAAAGCGGTGATAAGTTCAGGGTGGTTCCACCAGGCACTTTCGGATGGGAGTAACCCGGTGATAAAACAGCTCGAAATTGAACTTGAGGCTGCCCGGCAGAACGGAAGGGATATTGAAGTAAGGGAGGCGGATAGTCTCATATACGTTATCATCGAGAATTTCCCATTGCCGGCGGGGTATAACAAGCAGCATACGCGGCTACTATTGAAAATCCCATTGTCTTACCCAAACGGCAACCCTGACATGTTCTGGGTTGACCCTGACCTGCGTCTATCTTCCGGCGGAAGTCAGGCAAGCGCAAATATCGAAAACGTCCTGGGAGAACCCTGGCTCAGATTTTCCTGGCACCCTCAGAAATGGAACCCCGTGCTCGACAACCTCAATACTTTTGTCGAATTTGTCAACCGGAGGCTGATGCACCTTAAATGACCCAGAATATCAGGCTGAAAATCACTGAAGAGGATTTCAACAGGGCTACGTCTTTGCTTATGGTGAACATGCCGAATGAGAGCGCCGTTTTTCTGCTGGCCGGGAAGCATGCTGGAGATAGCTCGTTAGAGCTAATCGTGCGGCGAATTGTGGAAATACCAGTGGCGGAATACCGCCTGCGAAACAGCTACCACATGGACATTTCGCCGCGCGCGATAAACGGCTTAATCGCTCTTTGCCAGGAGAATGGGCTTGGCGCTGTGCTCTGCCATAGCCACCTGGAAGGTGAGCAGTATTCCCCATCAGACGACTATGGTGAAAAAAGAATTGCCGAAACGCTTTTCCAATTCCTGCCAAGCATGCCAGTAGGAAGCCTTTTGATGTCAGCATCAGGAGGGATTAACGGGCGGTTATGGAGTCCGAATGGCAGGGTTGAGAAGTTAAGTTCTATCACTGTAATAGGGCGCGGTATCAGGGACATACCGGTCGGCAACCGAAAACGGACCCACACCAGTGGCTCAGACATAATCCATGACCGCCAGGTGCTGGCATTCGGTAAGGAAGGGCAGGCAAAACTGGCTAGCGCCAAAGTTGGCATAGTGGGTGTTGGCGGCACTGGCTCAGCGGTCGCAGAGCAGATTGCCCGTCTAGGCATCAGAGATTTGGTGCTCATTGACCCTGATCATTTCGAGCCAACTAATCTAACCCGGATGCACGAAAGCAAGTACGCCGATGCCTACCCGAAGAAAAAGAAAGGCAATGCCCCGAAAGTTGATGTTGTTGCAAAGCGTCTGAAGGAAATTTGCCCACGAATCCGCTTAACGGTAAACAAAAACAGTGTTGTTAAGTCTGAAGCATGCGGATTGCTGCTGGACCGTGACGCAATATTCTGCTGCACTGATGACTACTGGGGGAGGGCAGTGCTGAATCAGGTAGCCTACCAGTACCTCATCCCAGTGATAAACATGGGGGTACGCATTGATTCTATCGATGGGAAGATATCGGGAGCAGCTGGCGACATACATGTGCTCCGTCCAGGAAAGCCGTGCCTTTGGTGCTATGGTTTTTTGACCGCCGAAAGAATCCGGGTACAAAGCCTGCCGGCAAGTGAGCGCGTCGGCCTGATTAGGGAAGGCTACGTGCAGGGAATCAACGGCCATACCCCTTCGGTTGTCTCGTTAACCACTACTGTATCTGGCCTTGCTGTAACCCAATTCTTACAGCTTCTCACCGATTTCATGGGAATCAATGGCGATATATCCTCATTAAAATACAATATTTTGGACGGGTTGGTCACCAGAGGCACCGCACAGATTAAAGAGGGTTGCTGTTGCCAAGTTTATAAAGCTTATGGTGATTTGAGGCCTTTATTGACAGTATGAATACTAAAAAACTTAGAGAGGAGGTGACAGAAATGGACGAAATAGTGCTGAAATACATAGCAGCGCCACTGGTCGCTGTAACAGGGGTCTTTGTCGTTGGCTCTATCATCTATCAGCTGTTTGGAGTGCCAGCGATTGTCCTATTTGGCGCTGTAGGCGGTGTGGCATTCTTCGCAAAGTTTTTCAAGGCTTAGATACAAGGTAATAATGAATGTCTCAATTTGCTACGTGGGGATCATGAGTCAGGACATTCGAACGCGTTTGACACCGCTCTTCTGCCAAAGGCGCGCACGGCCACAGTGGATACAAATGGAAAACACCTGGGCGAAGTCGAATTGCTCATATCGGCCTTCCCGCTTGGCCACAAGGGAGGTTGACCCACAAGTTCTCAATTCAGCCGTGTCTATCCGCCCAACTGTTCGAGCCTGGTAAACCATTCGTTGAAATTTGGGCACTCCCGTCGAATTCTCTCAACTCCGATGTGTTGGGCAATCCTATAGGCGTGGGCGTTAACGCTTCGCCCCTTCTTATACCCGGGGAAAAGCCTTTGGATTCTTCTCGACGGGGCCGTTTCCCAATCATCGTTGATCTTCTCGCATCCCCCGCAATCCGTGACGATCTGCTCAAACCTGGTCTTCAGGCCGGGCCTCTCAAATACTTTGGCCATCTCGTCAGGGCCGGCAAAGAGAAGGCTCTCGGTTTCATGCATTTGAACGTATGGGATAAACCTGGCGGGATTGAACTCAGGTCCCATTTGTTTTGCCATTGTTTCAGAAATGGCCTGCAATACGGCCTTGAAGGCAACATCTATGCTCTTGGCTTTGGCCTTTGCCACTCCGGGCCAACTCTCGTCTAGACCATAATAGTCGAAGAACATCGTCACCGTACTGCTGGTTTCCTGTTTGAGCAGGGAGGTTAGTTCCCTGCTGACGGTGGCAAAACTATTGCCACCCTTATGTCCGGGCTTTCCCACCACCCGAGGATACAGGTAGACCCCTTTAACCCCCAGGCTGGGAGCAAAAACCTGTTCGGCGATCGCGCGTTCAGTGGGACCTTCAACGAGCAGCAACACTCTCTTCACGAGAAGGGCCTCCATCGAAAACGTTCTTCTGCCACAATTCACCGAGAGCGAAATCCTTAGTCCATTCGGATAGGGATTCCGCATCAAGCCGGCGGAACCGAGAGGCGCCGTCCACGCGATCGACAACGACAACTTCATCCGGATCAAAATGGTTCAGTAGCGTCGCCGACTGTGTGGAAAGAATAAGCTGGGTCCGGTCCGACGCATCCCGAATTAGACCCGCCAGAACATCCAGCGCGAAAGGATGAAGGCCAAGCTCCGGCTCATCGATGACAATCGTAGATGGAGGGTTCGGCTGCAACAAAGCCGTGGCCAGGCAGATGAACCGGATGGTGCCATCCGACAACTGCCAGGGCTGGAACGGAAAGGAGGATCCCTTTTGTCGCCACTCCAGCCTAACCACCTCGTTCTCGCCCTTGGTTTCCGGTTCTAGAAGAAAATCATCAAGGAATGGAGCAATAAGCTGAATGGCCTCACGAATCTTGAGGTAATATTCCGCATGTCTTGTCTTCAAACGAAACAAGAAAGCAGCAATGTTGGAAGCGTCAGGATTTAGTTCTCGCCAGTCACGCAGAGATTGATCGCGGCGCATGGCGGCGGTCGTGCTGGTATCATGGAAGTGGTAGACAAGCCAACTTGATACTGCGGCATAGACATGCGCCTCCGCGCTAAGGTATGAACCCCAATTTGACTCCTTGTCTTTCCATCGCTTGAGCTGTGATTCAAGAGCCCCGTTTCCCCAGGTCTTCCATCCACCCGCACCCGTCCATAGGGTGCTCTCCGTTCTGACCATCAACTGCACCGATGCAGTGGGAGCCAGTGCAAACTTGTACTCATTCTGTCCGAATTTCAAGTGGGCTGCTATCTGTGGTGTTTCCTTTGGCCCGTTGAAGAGAAATCCATCTGCTCCGCCATTCTCAGTAACAAAATTGGCCATCCCCTCTTCGGACATGGCGCGAAGCATCCTGAAGAAACTAACCAGGTTACTTTTCCCTGCCCCGTTGGCCCCGACCAGAATGTTTAACTTCTTGAGTTCGAAATCTTCAAGTGACCGGATGGACTTAAAGCCACTCAACGATAAACGATTCAAAGGTTGCCCCATTTGAGTCTCCTTATGCTTCTTCCGCGTCCCACGCCTGTCCTAACGTCTTTTCGACAAGTCGGACTTCCTGGTATTAACGTGCATCGTGCGTTCAGGACAGGCTGGAGGCTTTGTCAGGAAACAGCACTGCTATCCTCGATAGATGCACTGTTAAGAATTCTACCATACGCCCGCGGGTAGCTTCCACCGGGATTGAGACAACTCTCCTGTCCAGGAGGCGGATATGGTGGCCGCATGTGGCCCAAAGCCTAACGGTGGCATGCAGGATATGCTAAAAGTTTGGCAAATCGGTTAGATTTGTGATAGTCGGAGTGAAATGACTTCGCTGACGTTCTATGGCGCCGTGAATGAGATCGGCGGCAATAAGATTCTCCTGGAAACCCATCGATAACCGGCCGAAATACCGCGAGTAGAACATTGACGGCATTGCGCTGTCCCACGCCCACCTGGACCATTCCGGGCATATTCCGTTTCATCGGAGAGTGCCCCCCCCGCGCCAATCAAAGCGAGTTTCCTCGTTGAGCTCCTTCATGGCATAATGGTATACTACAACGGTAGGTAATAATTATCATACTACCAGGGAGGACAACATGGGAAGAACAGCCAAGCTAACTATCAGTTTGCCCCAGGAGCTGATCTCGTTTGCTGATGAGATAGCCAAAGAGAGGAAGATAAGTCGTAGCAAAGTGCTTTCCTCATGCTTGCAGGAGCTGGCGGAAAAGCACAGAGTCGCAGAAATGGCGGAGGGATATAGAGCTGTGGCGAAAGAACAGAGGAAGTTCGCGGCTGTGGCTTCAGGAATTGAGGGTGAAGTAATACCGGAGTGGAAGTGAGAAACTTATGCCGAAAGATATTAGGCGTGGTGAGATTTACTGGGTTGACTGGAACCCCGCCAGAGGCAGTGAGCAGAGCGGGTTGAGGCCCGCTCTTGTCATTCAGAATGACGTCGGCAATAAGTTCAGTCCGACCACTATCGTGGCGGCGCTTACCACTGCCATCGAGAAGCCTTATCCTTTCCTGGTAAAGATTACAGCGAAGGAAAGCGGACTGCCGAAAGATAGCTCCGTCAATATGGCGGCGATACTAACCGTTGATAAGGCTCGCCTGGCCAACAGGTGCGGGGAACTGGGCAGAGCCAGAATGTTGGAGGTGGATGAGGCTATCAAGGCAAGTTTGGGGCTATAGGTCCTTTTCGCCGTTCGCCAAACAGGCACGGGGCGTTCCGGGTAACGGGATGTGCTAGAATTCTGGCAAATTGGGTTGACCGATTAGATTTGAGAGTTCCGCAGTAATATGACTTCGCTGACGTTTTACGGCGCCGTGAATGAGATCGGCGGCAATAAGATTCTCCTGGAAACGGGAAGCCGGAACATTATGTTCGACTTCGGTATCCCGTATGGTCGCCGTGGTGAGTTCTTCGAGGAGTTCCTGAAGCCGAGGGCGGTGGCGGGTATGCGCGACCTGTTCGAACTGGACCTGGTACCGCCTCTGAAAGGCGTCTACCGCGAAGACCTGCTCCAGCCCGAGGACTGGAAACGCATCGAAAACCGGCCGGGTTACCGGGAGTTGAGCATCGATGCCCTCGTGCTGTCTCACGCCCACCTTGACCATTCCGGGTATATTTCGTTTCTGAAGGAGAATGTCCCGGTGGTTTCCAGCCTGGTCACCGCCGTTCTGTCCAAAGCCATCCAGGACACCTCCCCTGCCGATTTCGAAAAAGAAGTGTGCTACATCGCGCCCAGGGAGTTTCGGGACGGCGTCTACCAGTCGGCCCGAAAAGTCGCCGCGGTGCAGAGGCCGTTTCAGGTCTTCTGCCAGGGCGCGATTTCCGAGGAAGTCCACCAGTTCTGGGGCGATATCCCGGCCTCCAAAGGGCTGGATTGCTGCCCGCTGACGGGTCCCGGGACGGCCTGCGGCGATATGAAACAGTTCCCGGTGGACCATTCCATCTTTGGCGCCAGTTCCTTCATAGTGGAAACCCCGGCGGGGCCCGTCTGCTATACCGGCGACCTGCGGGTCCACGGCAGCGGCGCCCACCTGACGGAGGCCTTCGCGGTCGAGGCGGCCAGGCTTCATCCGCGTATCATGATGTGTGAGGGTACCCGGATAGACTCTAAAAAGCGCATCACCGAGGATGAGGTCTACGAAAAGGCCCTGAAGATCGTGCAGGACTGCAAAGGGCTGGTGCTGGCGGACTTCGGACCCCGGAACATCGAACGGCTGCTGATCTTCTACCGCATCGCCGTTGAGTCAGGACGGCAACTGGTGGTGATGGGCAAGGACGCCTATATCCTGGACAAGCTGGGGATGGTGATGCCGGAAGTGCCGGGAATAACCAAAATGCCCTCGCTGGGGATATACAAGGAGCCGAAAGCCCTGGTTTCTACCTGGGAGAAAGGGCTCCGCGAGGAGTTCGCCTCAAGGTTGGTCACACTGGAGCAGCTTCGGGACAAGCAGAAAGATTACATCTTGTGTTTCAGTTTTTGGGACATCAACGACCTGGTGGACCTGCGGCCGGTAAACGGGACTTATATCTATTCCTCCAGCGAGGTCTACGATGAAGAGGGGGAGATGGACATGAAGAGGCTTCATAACTGGGTGAAGCACTTCAAGCTGAACCAGTGCGGCATACCGGCGCCGGTTACGGACAAAGAGGGAAGACCGGACTGGCTGGTGCCGCTGGACCAGCAGGGGCTGCATGCCTCCGGCCATGCCAGCGGGCCGGAGCTTCTGGAAATCATCAAGCGCATCAAGCCGGATATATTGATTCCGATACACACTGAGCACCCCGCTATGTTTGTAGAGGCGCTGGAGGGAACAGGGATTGAGGTGAGGCTGCCGGAATATGGGAAGGTGATGAAGGTATGAAGAAGCCAGAATCCAGAATCCAGAATCCAGAAGGAGACCGGCGCACTAGCTTCCGGCTACTGACTATTGGCCCCTGTATGCTGAAGAATCCAGAATCCAGAATCCAGAATCCAGAAGGAAACCTGCGATCAAGATTCTGTCTACTGACTACTGGCTACTGGCTACTGGATTCTTCCCTATGATTCCTCTCACCCTTCAACTTCGTAACTTCATGTGCTACCGGGACAATGTCCCGCCGCTGTCGTTCGCTGGCATGAAGCTGGTCTGCCTCTGCGGCGATAACGGCAATGGCAAGTCTGCCTTGCTGGACGCCATGACCTGGGCTTTGTGGGGCAAGGCGCGGGGCCGGACGACTGACGAACTGGTGCATACCGGCCAGACGGACATGGAAGTGGACTTCGAGTTTGCCGTGGGAGACCAGCCTTACCGGGTGGTCCGCAAACATGCCCGGACCCGGGTCAGCCGTCCCGGCTATGGCAGCCTGGATTTCCAGATCAGAAACAACGACGGCTTTGCCTCCCTGAGCGGGGCCACCATCCACGAGACCGAGGCCAACATCAGGAAAGTCCTGCGCACCGACTATGATACTTTCATCAACAGCGCCTATCTGGTGCAGGGCCGGGCCGACGAGTTCACCCAGAAGAGGCCCTCGGAACGCAAGCAAATCCTGGCGGATATCCTGGGCCTGTCTCTCTATGACAGCTACGAGGAAACGGCCAAGGACGCCCGCAAGGACCGGGAAGCCCGGAGGAAGGCGCTGGAACTGGAGATAGAGTCCAAGGCAAGGAAGCTGGAGGAGATGGACGCCTGCCGCGCCGGGTTTGCCCAGGCGGAAGCCCAACTGGCCGAACTGGCCGGGAAGATCGCCCAGGCTGAAGATGGCATCGCCGTTCTCGAAAAGCGCAAAGGGGAACTGGAAGTCAAAAAGGGGCAGGCGAGTGAACTGGAGAAGAGTCTCAAAGACCTGGAGCAGGAGCTTGCCAGAGCCGGGGGCGAAATCAAGTCCCACGCTGAAAAGGTGAAGAGCTTCGAGAAGGCGTTGGAACAGGAGGCGGAAGTTGAGCGGGGTTTTGCCGGATGGCAGAAGGCGACCCGGGAGAATGAGGAGTGGAACGATAAGTTGCGTGCCTGGTCGGCGCTGTCCACCGAAATAAACGCAATCGAGAAACGGGTGGAAAAAGTGAAGTCCGACCTCTCGGCGGAGCGGAACAGCCTTTCGAAAGATATCGTCGAACTGGAGAAGATCGCCGCGGAGTTGCCGAAACTACAGGAAAGCCAGAAGCTGCTTCAATCGGCAGCCGATTCTCTGGCCCAGCAGGGAGAGGCGTTGAATCAGAAGCGGCAGCAGGCCGCCGAAGCCGAAAGCGACATCAAGGCCCTGACCTCCGCCAATACCGTCCTGGAGAAAGAGATAAAGGACCTCAGGGAAAAGCTGGAGATGCTGCGCCAGGAGTCGGCCAAGTGTCCGCTGTGCGATGCGGACCTGGGGCCCGGCGGCAAGTCGCGTCTGGACGCCGGATACCAGCAGCAGATCAAGGACAAAGTCGAGGCGCACCGCATCAATCTGGAAGAAATACAGCGGCTGAGGAAGTCGCAGCAGGCACTGCGCAACGAAGCGGCGGCCGGGGACCTGAAGCTCAAGGCCGATTCGGTGCTGAAACAGAAAGAGCTGGCTGCGGTGGCCGGCCGGATGCACCGGGCGGAAGAAGCGCGAAATCAACTGGCCGGCAAAATGGAACGGAAAGCTGCCCTGGACGCGGTGCTCGCCTCCGGCGACTTTGCCGCGGCGGACCAGAAGTCGCTGGCCGAACTCAAGACAAGAAGCCAGGAAGTTGGCTACGACCAGGCCCGTCATTCCGTTGTCAGAGAAAAGCTCAAGGAGTCGGCCAAATATGAATCGTTGAAGAAGGCCGTAGACGAAGCCCGGGCCAACCTGGCCCAGGAAAAGGCGCTGCTTTTTAGGACCGAGGGACTGGTTAAGGAAAAGACGGCCGCCAGGGAAGAAAGGACCAAACTCAGGTCCCTGCTGGAAAAAGAACTGGTGGAATTGCCGGGCGTCGACGCCAACTGGCGCCAGGCCAAAGACGCCATGTCCGGCCTGCTCCGGGAAAAAGAGTCCGCCGGGAAAAAGTCGGGTGAACTGAAGGGGAAGCTGGACTATCTGAAACAGCTCCAGAGAGAGAAGCAGAAGGACGAGATCGAACAGACACGTCTGGCCGAGGAAGAGAAGATATATGCCGACCTGGCACTGTATTTCGGCAAGAAGGGAATCCAGGCCATGCTGATAGAGACGGCCATCCCGGAAATCGAGGAGGAGGCCAATCTCCTGCTGGGACGACTGACCGAGAACCGGCTCACCCTGAAGATAGAGACGCAGAAGGCCAAGAGGACCGGCGCCGGGACGGACGAGACGTTGGATATCAAGATCGCCGACGAACTCGGCACGCGGGACTATGCCCTTTTCAGCGGCGGCGAGGCCTTCCGCATCAATTTCGCCTTGCGCCTGGCGCTTTCGCGACTGCTGGCCCGCCGGGCGGGCGCGCCGTTGCCCACTTTGATCATAGACGAGGGTTTTGGCACCCAGGACCGGGAGGGGAGGGAGAGGCTGGTGGAGGCCATCGGCTCCATCAAGGACGACTTCGAAAAGATCATCGTCATCACGCACATCGAAGAGCTGAAAGAGGCCTTCCCGGTGCGCATCGAGGTGACCAAGGGGCCCGAGGGCTCGACGTTTACGGTGGGCTGAAGGCGGAAGAGGGAAGAAAGAAGAAAGAAGAGAGAAGAAGGAAGGTGGAGGAGTGAGGAGGAGTGAGGAGGAGTCAGTCGTCAGGAGTCAGGGGTTGGGGCCGGTAGAACAGGCATCCCTGCCTGTTCCGTCCCTTCCGAACGCAGGGCTGACGGTGGTAGTGCCGGGCCCGCGCGGGCACGCCAAACCACCGTCGTTTTGAGATTGGCGGAGAAGGCCTTCGTACCGGGGTCTTAAGGCGACCCGGCGGGTCGCCGCTACG
>ORJL010685095.1_pt1 | contig 21237 bp, 20 predicted proteins | sample 1779941 | NCBI WGS metagenome assembly ORJL01 (sample SAMEA104232317, study PRJEB22302) | groundwater metagenome | biome: forest; feature: aquifer; material: groundwater | place: USA | collected 2011-08-07 | depth 5.8 m
CGCTCTCGTGAGGACGCGATAGTCTTGATGGAAGAGATATCGTTTTTCACTGCATTGCAGTGGTGGGAAAAAGTCGGGGCCTGCTTACCGGAATTTCCTCGTGTAATCGTTGCCGATGGCACCATGGAAGAATAGGGATGCGGTCCGCGTCCGCCTCGCGGCCTTCCCTGGACAGACGCGGGAGATGGAGGGCGGCCGCTATCTGCGCTCTAGACCTGGCGAAGGCAGATGCGCTAAAGACTAACAGGCTGTTGATAAAGGGTCGCCGAAGCCCGAAACCTCCCGGAATCCGTGCCTGGCGTGATGTGAATTTCGGGGTGAAATCGGGAATTTCAACACCCTGCTAGGGGCAGGGGAATGCCGCGGTCGTGGTGATGTAGCGGCACGTCGGGCGATGCTTCCAGAAACACTTTCCTTTGAACGACGCATCACAACTAGCTGAGGGGAACACAGCGAAGAACTAACTGCTGGGTCAAGACCACGTGTGTTTTACGGCACGATTGGATCAGCGGAAATTATATCCTGTGCTAGAAGTTCTTCCATCTCCCGCAGGGATAGCCCTAGCAACGAGCGGAAGACCTGCTCGTTGTGCTCCCCCAACATCGGGCCACCTCGCGTAATATAACCCGGATTCTTGGAAAATTTGGCCCAGACTCCCAGGGTTGGGAACGTCCCAGCTTCAGGATGTGTTACCTGGGGAAAGTAACCTCGGGCTGCATACTGCGGGTCCTCAAACAATTCCGGAACTTTGAGGACGGCGCCCGCTGGGACACCGGCCTCTTGAAGTACCGCCATCACCTCGCGATGATTTCGTTGTACCGTCCACTCGGTCAGCAACGCATCCAACTCGTCCTGATGCTGATGTCGGTTTAGCGGGTCTGCGAAACGCGCATCGGTCTCCCACTCAGGATGGTTCGTGGCAAGACAGAGCGCATGCCATTGTGATTCGGAACTGACTGTGATGGCGACCCACATGTCCTGACCCTTGCATCGATAGCAATCATGAGGCGCCGACGACGGATGACGGTTGCCCATGAGCGGCCATAGCCGGCCGTTCATGGTGTAGTCCATGATGGCGTCCCCGATAAACCTGGCGGTAGCCTCTCTCTGGGAGAGATCAATTGCTTGCCCTTTGCCGGTCTTCGATCGATGAAAGAGGGCGGCGAGAATAGCCCCTGTGCCAGTGAGTCCGGCGACCGGGTCACTGTACGGTCCAATTTGGTGCGGGACGGCGCCCCTATAACCGGTGATAGCGACCAAGCCCGATAGCTGTGAGATATTGCCTCCCTGCCCCACGTAGTCACGCTCCGGGCCTGTCATCCCGGAAGCCGGCATCGAAAGTGTGATGATATCCGGTTTGTGTTGTTGTAACGCTCGGTAGTCCAGTCCTAAGTTATGCATAACTCGAGCGGAGAAGTTATCCACCACGATATCGCTGATTTTCACCAGCTTTAGAAACAGCGCCTTTCCTTGCTCTTTGCTTAGGTCGATGGTGACGCCAAGTTTGCCGCGGTTGCGACCGATAAACAAACCGCGCAAGTTCCACGGCTGTTTCGTAGTTACACCTCGAGGAAGTTCGCCTAGGTCGCGGGCCAGATCGGGGCGGCCTGCTGATTCGACTTTAATAACCTCCGCACCCATATCGGCCAAGAGTCGAGTGCTGTACGGACCTGCCCAGAAAAGACTGGCTTCCAGAACACGAATGCCTTCTAACGCTCGTCGCTTCATCATCTTCCTTCAAAAAGAGCTGTGGGGAGCGCTCTGTTCCAGAGTGCCAGTAGTCAGATCGCACCGTAAGTGCGGAGTATGGTGAGTTGGGCTTTGGTATAACCCAAACGACCGCAATATACTTCGTCGTTATGCTCACCCAGCAACGGCGCTCGTTGAGCCTGCCAGGGAGTGTCGCTCAGCTTAAAGGGAGCGCCCGGATACCTGAGCGTGCCTGCAATAGGGTGGTCAACCTCAACAAAGTATTCTCTATCTTGGAACTGTGGGGAGTTCACCAGGTCCTCAGCCGTGCAGCCATATCCGAACTGTAGGCGTCTTTCTTGTCCCATCTGATAGATTTCTAGCTTTGTATGTCTTGATAGCCACGGCTGTATCAGCCGGTCGATTTCAGCTTTATGCTCGATCCTGCCTTCTCTCGTCGCAAACCGCGGGTCCAAGAGTTCTGGGAGATCCATGATTTGGGCCAAATGGTCCATCGTGCTTTCGCCCTGACCCGGGGTAATCTGCACGTACCCGTCCTGACATAGGTATTGTCCTTGCGCGCCGCCACGACTTTGTTCTGAGGACCGCCCCATTGTTGTCTGCCCAGAATACGCATAGGCAGTCGTGTTATGCTCCACCATCGAGGCAATAGCTTCAGTTATTGCAACGTCCACATGCTGTCCGTCGCCGGTCAGTCCACGGCAAAGCACGGCGGTTAAGGCCGCGTTAAAAGCCATCTGCCCCCCGTAAAATTGGGTCACAGACCCCCCCGTTTTCAGAGGTTCTTTGTCAGGATCTCCCATCCCATACAGTTGTCCGCTGAGCGCGTAGTCCACCAGCTCGTTGCCTTGCCAGTTCTTGTATGGACCGTCTTGCCCAAAAGGAGTGATCGAGACGAGCACTACTCCCGGGTTAGCCGCCTCTAAAGTTGGATAACCGAGGCCCAGACCTGCTAAATACCCAGGATCAAAGCTTTCTACTACGACATCCGTGCTTGCGAGAAGCTGTAGAAACATCCTTCGGCCTGTGTCAATGGCCAAGTTCAGTGTGACGCTCTTTTTCCCTTGATTCGTATAGAGAAACAGGCCACTCTTCTCGGGGTGGGGGTTGTCCCCCAGGAAGGGCCCTTCCCGCCGACTGGGGTCTCCTTCAGGCGGCTCTATCTTGATCACTTCGGCCCCCAGACCTGCCATGACGGCAGTGCAGTAGGAGGCGGGAATGGTCAGACCTAAATCCAACACCCGCAGCCCGAAGAGCGATCCTTCCACCTAACTACAACCTCCCAGTTTCTTCAGTCCTTCTCAAGCAACATTTCTGACTTACTTGGCAAGCCAGGCGCTATCCATGCGGGTGTGGTTGTAATCTGAGTTGTGGGGCATCCAGCCACGGACATGGTTGTTGACTGCCCACACCGGAGGTGTCTGGTAGCCTGGTGGCAGCGTCGCGGCTTGTTCGAGGACGTATTTCTCAAGCTCCCAGACGATCTTCCGACGCGCCTCCGGGTCAAGCGTCTGGGATTGTTTGCTGAAGAGTTCTTCAAACTTAGGGTCGCACCATTGACTGTAGTTGCGCGACGAGCCACAGGCCAGGAACTGGCCGTAGAAGGAGTCCGGGTCTTCCGTGGTGCCGGCGGTCCCTCCCCGATTGGTCATGAGGAAATCACCTTTTGCAAGGAGCGGGTCATAGACAGTGTCGACTAACACCTCAATTTCTATTTTTATCCCAACTTTGCTCAACTGGTCTCCCCAAATGAGGGCTGAGTCGGGTGTGTTTCGGGTCGTCATTTTGAAGGACATCCCATTAGCGTAGCCAGCTTCCGCGAGAATTCTTTTAGCTTCTTCCCGCTCCGCTGCTTTGTCCTTGCCGTACCCAGGAATTTTGGCCAACTCCTCGGGCGGAAGGCCCCAGATACTACCGGCTATGAGCCACCCGGCGACTTTACTGCGTGCGCTCCCTCCCGCCTTCATCATTCCCTCACGGTCGACCGCTAACGTCACCGCTTTACGCAGCTTCGGGTTGTTAAAGGGTGGTCTCGTGGTATTCATCTGGAGGGATGTGGAGGTATTGCCCCGTGGAAGTACGACAAGGTCTAAGGGAACCTCACCTTTCGCCACCGCCGGCTGCAGCGACTCTTCCGCTGACGGAGTCACGGATGCATACATCACCTGACCGGCTCGGAGCGCGGCCACCTCAGTGCTAGCTTGGGGAATAATGAAGACCGTAATCCCGTCCAGGTAGGGTAGGCCGGGGTCCCAATATGTATCGTTCTTCACGACCTCAGTACTGGTGCCAGAGATATACTGCTTAATCTTAAAGGGCCCAGTACCGTTCACCTCTTTTCTCGGGTCATGGCCGGCTTCGATCCACTTTTTGCTGTAGATCGGCGCATTGAGGTTATTAGCCAAGAAGCCGAAGAAGGACGCTTGTGGATATTGCATCCGCACCACAACGGTGTAGTCATCCGGCGTCTCAACCCTTTCGATGGCTCGAATCAGGTCCTTCCGGGGAGCAGTAGCAAGCGCGCCGGGGCCCTCCTTTATAGCACCGCGCACGCGGTCAATGGTGAATTTGGCATCGGCTGACGTGAAGGGATCGCCGTTATGAAACGTCACGCCCTTTCGGAGATAGAACGTGACGGTCTTCCCATCTTGTGAAACGTCCCACCTCTCCGCCAGGTCCGGGACAAGTTTGTCCTGGTCTAAGGGAGCATAGCGGATGAGATTGTTGTAGGAGGGGGCCATGGGACGCACCGTGTGGAAGGTGCTTTCCCGCTGAATATCAAAGGTGGGCGGGTCTTGAGCAGTGCTGATATTGAACATGCCCCCATATTGGGGCTTTTCCGCCGCCTGTTGGTCTGTAGCCTGAGGTGCGGGTGAGGCAGATGTACAGCCGGCGATAAGGATAGCCGATAGGGCAAACAACGCTTGAAGCAGTTTTCTTGGGTCAATTAACATCTTTTTTCTCCCCTCAGTTTCTTAACCAAAAGCCGATTCCTCCGGAAACACCCCGGGGAATTCTCTTATCCTGTTCCGAGCCGTGACGTTCCTTAGCTCTGAGCATTTATTCGCAGAAATGATAGCACTAATCGCCAATCTCTGTAGGACAGGTGCATGGCGGTAGGCGACTCGAATCGAAGGTTTGCTAGCGCACGCGACGGCAAGATCGTGAGGACACGGTGTCAGTTGAGTGTTGAAATGATGGATCAACGAGGAGACACGCCGTGACTTCATGGTATTGGCGGCAGAGCCAGTCGTGCTTGCGCCTCGATCAGGTACGATTGTACTCGTAGTCTCTTCAAGCTCACCAATGCGGGGACGCGCTTCTGGCAACCGCTGCGGCCGAGTCGTGTCCACTGGTACATGGGTGTCAGCGGCCGCTTGGACTGCACTGTTCTGACAACACCAGCCTGTTGGGGTTGTTGACGCTCTGGAAATCCTCGAACTGCTCACGCCCTTAGTGACTGTTCATCACTTCCGTCTACTGCTGGGTTACAGTAGGGGCTTGAACCACCAGCAGCGCGCGCACTTTCCTTGCCGGGTTGCTGTTGCAAGCCTGTTGATTCTCAGAATAATGCTGAACTTGGCCAGGCGAGTTGAACTCCCGTGGGGCTATGCGCTCGGACTATGTCAGAGATCCCCTGACAGTAACAGCCATTCGAAGCAGGCATGGCCGAACAATTCAGGACGCTTCTGGAGCAATCAGTAATGGGCCTGTGTTCTCCGGGCCTCCTCGCATGGTCACCGTTTTGTGCGCCCTGTCCCTTGGCCCGTGAGGGGCGCAGCCCGGGAGCAATCACCGATCTTAGCGCCTCACCGGCCTAAACTCCCAATAGGGAACGTTACCGGACGTGCCCGAATAACGTGGGCCATTCTCATCCCAGGACATCGAGTTGATATTGTAGGCGAAGACGAACCACTGGTCATAGAGGAAGAGTTCGCCCGCATCTTCAAAGTAGGCCTTGTTTAGCTCCCTGAAAATCGCCGCTTGCTTTTCCGTGTCGAACTCTTTGAACACCTGGTCGGCCAGAGCTTCCACTTTGGCGTTGCCAACGTAAATCGAACGTCGGGAGTTAGGCGACTTGCGGAAGATAGTGGTAGTAGAGCCAGAACCGTCTCCGCTCATGGGGAGCCCCCAAAAAGCCATTGGGTAAAGCTTCTTTTCATCCAGCCCGGTGGCAACAGCGGCGTATTCCATGGGCTGGACCGTTGTCTTGAGACCCACGGCCGTGAGGCACCCGGCGATCGCTTCGTTGACCTTTTTGCTTTGCGGCCACCTTCCTGTGGGATCGTAGATGGTCATGTCCAACCCGCTGCTGTAACCTGACTCGGCCAGGAGCGATTTCGCCTTGGCAGGGTCGTAGGGATACGGCTTGCGGTTCGGATCGAAGTACACCGTACCGGCAGGCGCGCCATTGCTCCGATGCTCTTTCTCCGTCCGCAGCTTCTTGATGATGGTGTCAATGTCCACCGCGTAGTTTATGGCCTGAGGTACGCGGACGTCCTGCAGTGGATTGGGTTTCCCCGTTTTCGAGTCAGTTTCTGCGCCGCTGTTGAGCATCATGTAGTTCTGACTCTGGAATTCCCTGTACTGTAGCTTGACGTTGTTCATAGACTCGAGACGCTTGATGGAGGCTTCTGGCACGTTGACGATGAAGGCCACTTCGTTAGTCTGCATTGCGGCGAGCCGGGCCTGGTCTTCAGGGATGATGCGCTGGCGGACCGTCCTGAACTGGGACGGAGTAGGCCCGCGGTCTGGGTCTTTATCCCAGTAGCTCTCGTTGGCCTCCAACGTGATAACCTCACCGGGCTTTCTTTCAACAAACTTGTAGGGGCCGGTGCCGACAGGCTGCTTTGAGAATGTTTCGGCCCCTGCGGTCTGCGCGTATTTCGGCGGGAACATGGGTTGGCCACCAACGACGCTCGGTCCGAACGTATTAGGGGATTTGAGCACAATCCGGACTGTGTAATCGTCAACGACCTCAAGATCGTCGTAGTACTGAGAAACGGCAGTCCGCCGCGACGCCTTGGTATCGGGATTCATCAGACGGTCATAGGAGTATTTAACGGTGGCTGCGTCAAACGGCTCCCCATTGTGGGATTGGACACCTTTTCTCAGCCTGAACTCCCAGACTTTGCCATCCTCAAGGTATTTCTATGACTCTGCGAGGTTGCCTTTAGCAGGCTGTTGATAAAGGGTCGCCGAAGACCGAAACCTCCCGGAATCCGTGCCTGGCATGATGCGAATTTCGGGGTGAAATCGGGAATTTCAACACCCTGTTAGGCACCCCGGTCAGGGGGCTCCTGCCAGTCAGGTTCGCAGGGATATACGTAGTTAATGGTCAATTGCCACCGCCCACGGCTAGCAGGCTGTTGAAAAACTCGAATGCGGGCCTATTTTGGGGTTCCGCCAGGCACGAAAGTCGACCTCACTAGGCACCTGGAAGGGCTATTTCAACAGCCTGCTAGGTGAAAATCTCCCGACGCGATGTCGTTTGCAATGGCCATTTCCAGCGTGCCAGAAAGCCCTTGATTCTGGGTTTCCGGCCCGCCGGAAGAGGAGGGCTGAGAAGGCGCTGCGCAGCCCGCTACCAAGAGGACCGCAGACGTCGGTGCAGGACATATCATCAAACGAAAGAACTTGAATGGCACGTGGGCCTCCTTGTAAGAGCGGGTGCTTGATCCCGTCAACGCGATGTCTACAAAGAAGAGATTGATTTCCTTTCTCGATGCAGACTCCGATGTCATATCCGGAACCAGGAGCTGATTGGATATCACCGACAAGCTGCGAACCAGACCTCCTTGCGTAAATGAACATTGCAGCATCATAGCGACCTGGCACATACGCGTCAATCGCTCGCTCTCAATCATCGATGCAACTGCCGGGTCTAATAGAACACTCCCTCCAGGATTAGCTCATTCATCTCATCGTAGGTCAGCCCTAGCAGCTCATGAAACACATAGTCGTTGTGCTCTCCAACCAAGGGCGCCCGGCGTTGCGGCTTGGTGGACAGTTTGTCAAAGCGGAATCCCGGGTTGTCGACCGGGGCAGACCCAATCTCGGGGTGGTCCAACCACGTGTAGTGCTCGCGCGCCCGCATCTGCTCGTCATGCTCAAACAAGTCCTCGACGGTGAGCAGTTTATAGGCGCCCACACCCGCCTTCTGGAGCGCGATGGCCAGCGTTTCCGCCCCCTTCGTCCTGGTCCAATCCACGACGAGATTGTCCAGTTCATCGACGTGTCCCTGGCGGCCGATCAGGGTTGTAAAGCGGACATCCGCCGCCCATTGCGGTTGCTCCGCAACCTCACACAGCCGCGTCCATGCCGCATCATCTTCCACCGCTATGGCGATCCACTGCTCCTCCCCCGCACACGGATACACGCCGTGCGGCGCCATGTGCGGGTTTTTGTTGCCGCGCCGGGGAGTGACTCGGCCATTTGCGGTGTATTCCAGGATGGCAGTGCCCGTCGAATTGACCACCGATTCGTACTGTGACAGGTCTATGGACTGTCCCCTGCCGGTGCGATGTCGATAGTGTAATGCCGCCATGACTGCGGTCATGGCGTGAGAAGGGTTGAGGCCGAAATCAGGGTAGGTGCCCTGCGGCCCGACGGGGATTGTGCCCTCAAAGCCCATGAGGGTGCTGAGTCCCGTGATGCCTTTGAGGCCGCTGCCAAAGCCGGCGTAGTGGCGTCTCGGTCCCGAGAGGCCCATGACCGGCATGTGGATCACGATGATGTCCTCCCTGATCCTCTTCAAAGAGTCGTAATCGAGGCCCCATTTATCTACCGCCCTTGGGCTGAAGTTGGAGATCACGATATCGCTGATGGCCACCAAACGGCGGGCGAACTCCAGGCCCTTGGACGTGTTCATGTCAAGCAAAATGCAGTTTTTGTCCGGATTCATATTGTTGAAGTAGAGGCTGGTGTTGGGGCTGACCTGATCACCAACCTTGGGCGCGAGGCCGCGCACGGTATCCAAACGCTGCTGAGACTCTACTTTGATGACCTCGGCCCCGTTGATGGCAAGAAGTTTTGTGGTGCCCGGACCTGCGGCGACCCAGGTAAAATCCAGCACTCGAATGCCTTGCAATGCCTTGCTCTGACCCATGCTCCGGTGTTCCTCGCCTTCTGTCTTAAATTGCGCCTGCGGTCATTAAGAGCGCCAACCGCTCTTTGGGTATCCCCAGTTCTTGGTGATAAATCTCCAGGTTGTGCTCGCCCAAAAGCGGGGCACGCCGAGCGATGCGCCAAGGGGTCTCAGATAACATATAAGGCCCACCGGGGTAGACGATGGATTCCCCCAGTTCCGGGTGCTCAACTGTGGCAAAAAAGCCGCGTGCTTTGAGGTGCGTGTCATTGACGATGTCTTTGGTGGTAAACATGGGCATGATAAAGAGATGTCGTCGTTGCCCACCGTCCATGAGTTCAGTCATCGTCCGCGCCGCGGCAAAGCGGGCAAGGACGTCTTGAACGTGGATAACGTACTTCATGCGCTCCTCGGTGTTTTGGTACTGCGGGTCAGCAAGGTCTTCCGCAGCGCCCTCTTCCTGAAGCCACGCCAAAACCACTGCCCAACTGCGGTCCTGCATGCCCAAACCGGTTACCCATCCGTCTTTGGCTCGATGGAGAGTATCCCGGAGGATAGGATCACTTCTCGTGCGTGGCCCGTGACCGTTCCGCACCGGCACCTCTTTTTTGGCAGGCCAGAACATCGCCTGAGGTTGCACCGTGGTGGCGATTGACTCCTGCATGGAGACGTCAATATATTGGCCTTCGCCGGTCATATCCTTGTTGAAAAGGGCAATAAGCGTTCCCGTTGCCCCTTGGGCGCCGGCCATATAGAAACCCTGCTCGGCGGCGCTCACCAGCGGTGGCCCATCCGGCAGGCCGGAGACGTACAGGAGGCCGCCGGCGGCATCTCCCACAATGTTGGGGCCTTTGAAGTGTCGGAAAGGGCCGGTCTGGCCGAAGGGAGTGATGGAGGTCATGATGAGGCCCGGGTTGATCTTTGCCAGGTCAGCGTAGCCCAGGTTCAGGGAATCCATATAGCCGGGATCGAAGCTCTCCACCACCACATCGGCCGTCCGTACAAGCTTGCGGAAGAGCTGTTGCCCGTCCGGATGCTCGATGTCGAGAGTAACGCCGCGTTTGTTAGTGTTCACGTGGAAATGATAGAGACTCTTCTCTGTGTCGGCCTCGTCGTGGTGAAAGGGACCGATGCGGCGGAGCGGATGCCCCTGCGGTGGCTCGATTCGAATGACATCGGCGCCAAGATCAGCCAGGAGTTTGCCGCAGTAGACGCCTACCGGCCCCGTCAGGTCCAGCACTCGGATATCGCCTAAGGCTGTTTGTGGCGTTGTCTCTGTTTGCGTTGCCATATCATTCCCCATCGATGTTCTCGGACACTATAATTCTTCAGATCAGGCATAAGATGCTGAAGGATGATGCGCCACAAAGGTTGCAGCCAGCAACCCTTGCCAGCGCCACGGCGGCCCACGTTGCTCAGGACCCACGTTCGGGCCGTTGGAGCATAACCAGCCGCCGTTCTCGACAGCGATCCCATGAATTTCCTGCTTCTTTGATCGTGAAGGAGTGGCCGTTTCTTGTACCGGAATAAACGATTACCTGCCCTTGAACACCGGCGCGCGCTTCTCTTTGAATGCGCGGTCCCCTTCCACGCAGTCCTCAGTTTTGCTTACTGCCGCGAAGCGTAGCCGGTTTGCGCTCCGATTGAAGTGGACTTCCCAGCTCTCTCGCAGATCGTCCTTGATCAAGCGGGTGGAGATGGGTGCCAGACCAGCTATCTCTTGCGCCCAGGCACGGGCTTCGTCCATAAGCTGGTCGTGAGGCACCACCTTGTTGGCCAGCCCCCAGCGATAGGCGTCTTCCCCGCTCATGGGCCGTGACATGAGCGCCATCTCGGCCGCTTTGGCTTTCCCGACGAAGAGTGCTAGGGCGGGAGCGCCCGGCCAGGCCGGAATAATGCCGATCCTCGCCTGTGGGAAACAGAACCGGGCCTGCGTGGATGCGATGATGATGTCGCAGCCCAACACGTAGTTCAGCCCTCCTCCGTAGCAATCCCCGTTGATGGCTCCTATTAAAGGTTTGGGATACTCCCATGTGGCGGCATAGTTGCTAAAGAGTTTCGGCGCACGCTTGGGCCACTCCTTCTTCTCTCCAGCAGAGTTACGGTCTTTCATAAAATGTCCGGCGCAGAAGGCTCTTCCCGCTCCCGTAAGGATGGAGACCAGGACTTCGTCGTCCTGGGCCATCTCGTAAAAGACGTCCGTAAGTTCCTCTGTCATCCCCGGCGCGAAACCGTTGAGGTACTCGGGGCGGTTGAGGGTGACGGTCGCAATCCGATCCTTCACCTTGTATAAAATATTCTCGTAAGCCATCATATTCCCTCCGTGTTGAGGTTGGGCGATTGATAGTTTACTCCTATTGCTTGACTCGTCAAGACACGGTGCCGCGTCAACGAGTGAACGGCGGTCTTCAGTTCTCGACCTGCAAACGTGTTACAACCACCATGACTTCCTCGTGTCTGCCCAGCCAAGCGCTCTTAGGAATACCCTGGCCATTCGCACAATGTTGCGCGTGCCAAGCCGTCACCTCGCTAACTTGCGCCGCTCCCAGACTCGGCAGCGTCAAGAAGGCACACAGCTTGGCGTAGTCGAATAACCGGCGCCCGTTCGCTTCTACTCGGGTGGGAGTACGCCATCAGACCCGATGAGGCCTACGATCACCCTGTCTTCGAAATCAGAGGCCGCGCGGTTGGTCGAGCCGTACCTTTAGTCACTGGGAAGGTCACTAAGCGCGTCGGATGGGCATGACGGCGCCGTACGCTTCGCCCGACTGCACATTATCGGGACTGCCTCTGTACTTTCGAAATACGCCAAAAGCGAATGCGCAGAAGACGCTGGTCGAGAGCAGCCCCCCGATGGCGATAGCGGTCCGCCATCCGGGCCCGTACCTGCCGATAAACTCAGCGCCAGCCCGTAGCGCGGCAGCGAGAAAAAGTGTCCACACCATGATCGCGAGGAGCTTGGTGAGGGCGGTAACCGTTTCAGAAACGGTTACCGCCCTCACGTGAATTGACCGGGAGGCTGCCCCGCGCTACACTCGTTGCGGCGTTGGGCACCCAAGACCGGGAGTCCTGCAAGGAATACGTAGGAGGATGACGCTATGGCGAGACTCGAAGACTATGCCAACAAGTACCAGACCATCAAGATGGAACGCCGCGACGGCATCCTTCAGATGACCTTCCACACCGATGGCGGCCCGCTGCTGTGGGGCGGGCTGCCTCACGGCGAGTTCCCTCAGGCCTTTAGAGACGTGGGCAGCGATGCCCGCAACAAAGTCATCATCATAACGGGTACCGGTGACTCTTTCTCGGGAGGGGACCGCGCTAGCGATCCCGCCCGCCAGCCGACGCCCCTCACGCTGCGGCCCAGATACTGGGACCGGGTGTACTGGGAAGGGAAACAGCTATTGAATAACCTGCTAGATATCGAGGTGCCGATGATCAGCGCGATCAACGGCCCGGCCCTGGCCCACTCGGAGATTCCGTTGCTGTGCGACATCGTGCTGGCATCGGAGAACGCCGTCCTCCAGGACGCGGGACACTTTCCCAACGGCGGCGTGCCCGGCGACGGCGTGCACATCGTCTACCCACTGCTGCTCGGGATGAACCGCGGGCGCTACTTCCTCCTAACCGGGCAGGCCATCGGGGCGCAAGAAGCGCAGCAGCTTGGCCTCGTGAACGAGGTCCTGTCCCGTGAGAAACTCCTGCCGCGGGCGTGGGAGTTGGCGGAGCACCTGACGCAGAGGCCGCAGCTCCTCCTGCGGTACACCAGGGTGGTGCTCACCCAGGCGATCAAGCGCCAGATGGTGGACCTGCTTGGCTACGGCCTCATCCTTGAGGGGATGAACTCGGCAGAGTACGCGGCGCAGGCGGCGGAAGCCCAGGAGCAGGGAAGCTGACAGAGGCCTGGCTCCAGTGGGCGGAGCGGTTGACCCCTGCCCTTCCGACCACCTCGTGGTCGAAACTCCGGCGCGTTGCCTCGACAGGAGACAAGAAGAGCGCCGCCGCCTCTTCGGTTTCGTGGAGCTCTCGGAAGCAACGGAAGGTATCCTGGCTGGACCAGGTGGCACACAGGCGGCCTGCCCGCGTGAGGGATTCAAGGTCACCGACACCAAGGACGAACGAATCGCCAGCAAGCAACGCCACATAGAACCTTGTTCATATCCTACGGCCTTGAGCGGCTCAGTCTCTTAGGATTTCTTTGACGCCAGCGAGTGCACGATATGGAAGAATAGGGATGCCCCCGCGCTCTCCTACCAGGTTGCTCCTGGTGTTCGAAGGCTTCCAATCGGCCACATCTCTACGCTAGAGTATCGCTGGTTAATGACACACCTCGCGCCGTCATAGCCGAATCAACTCTTGTCGTCCGCGGAGCTATAATGGAAACATGAACAAAGCTAAGGGGACGCCCCCGCGCAAGAGCTTCCCGTTTGCCCTCCTGGTCTCGTTGCCGGAACGCGGCGTGCGCGCGGCTGCGGCCACTGTGGGCGGCGCGGTCTATCAGACGTCTGAGGTGCTGCTGCCCTCCTGGTTTCGCCGCACCAAGCTGTACCAGCTTACAATATCCAGGGCAATGCGCGTTGTGGTGGGATATGTTGGCGGTGTGGACGGCGTCCTGTCCCCGAGCCAGATGCCACTCCGCGACCTCGCCGTCCGCAAGACCGTCGGGAACACTGTTGAGCTGGCGAGTATCCTGGCGGTCGGTTGGGCGCCGTTGTGGCTGATGGCCGCCGTGGCCGACATCACTGGCGGCACGAAGGTCTACCTGCGGACGCTGGTGGCCGAGCTCAAGCGAGATGGCCTGCTCCCCGCCGACGTCGACATCGCGTCTTTCGAAGAGCTGCTCAACCGGGCGGAGAAGACCTCCGGCCTGCTGGCCGATACCATCGACATTCCGCCGACCAACGTCGCAGATATGCGGGCTTCGTGGGTCTCCCTGCGGCATAACGTGGCGGCTCTGCCGAAGCCCGAGACCATGGCGCACATCTTTGCCGAGATCCAAAGGGCCTCCAGCCTGGGCGGGCGCACGCTTTTGGAGGTCTCTTCGCTCATTGCGTTGGGGGCCGTCCGGACAGGCATTCACCTCGGCAATACCTATGTCTTTCAGTACTACCAGGAGGCGCTGGGTGCTATCTTCGCCGAAGGACTCTCCGCTTACACCCAGCGTATCTCCGCGCCGTATCTTTCGGCGGCTGGCAGACACATGGACCCTCGGGCACCGTCCTACACGCAACGGCTGCTGAAAAAGGCCCGCCGCTGGTTGATGGGCGTCCGGCCCCGCCACGGCCAGTCCTAGCATCGGGCGGAGTCCCCAGTTGGCCCAATCTTCCTACGGACCCTGGCAAGCGCCGCCAGATCCTGCGCTGCAGCCATTCGACTGGGCGGCGCACAGGCGCGGGGCTGGTGGAAGGCCGCGAAGCCCAGGCCCAGCGCCTGCGGGAGCGCGCTGGCATCCGACAGGGCAGCTACTGGGACGGCTGTGCCGAGGGCTTCCAACGGGCGACGCAGAGCCGCGTGGGCGAGACCGACCCACTGCACTTGGCCTGCCGACGAAAAGCGTGTATGAAGAGAGAATCCGAGGTGGGTCCACGGACCACCGTTTCCTAAGCCATTACCATGACTTTATCGTGGGTGGCTTGGTTACTAAAGCAACCGGAGCCACTTGGGCACGGCAGCCTGGTAGCACTGATAGGCCTCCCCAAACTTGCGTGCCAAGAACCGTTCCTCTCTTTTAACGACCCCGCGCTGAACTAGCGTGAGGACGGCCGGGAGCGTCTCAGGGGACCCAAGCGGCGTGACATCATCGCGAGCCCGGTGTAGGCCATAGTCATGCCGAGATAAGCCGGGTTACGGCTAAATCGGAACGGTCCATCCGTGACCAGCGTAGTGGTCGGTTCTGTTGGCATCGGGGGCGTTCCCCTGTGGTGCATCGTTCTCAGCGCCCACCCAATCAGCCCGATGCCAACAGCTACCAGAGGCGCGCCGACGGTCCACCGCCGTGACGTCGCCTCCGGCAACCGTGGGAGGGCTCGGTCCAGGAGCATCCCGGCAACGAACCCGGTTGCGTATAGCAGAGGCGGCGGGGCGATAACGCCGGCCACGTCGGGCTGGACGGTGGCAGCAGCGGGAGAATGCCGGGGGACGTTCATCTTGATATCAGGATAACCAGAAGTTCTGTTTGCCGCCACCTGGTCGGACTTGCAACATCATCATGAGACGGACGCTCAGCCTTTCACCGATGTTGCGTTACATGGGATGGCGGGAGTACCTTCTACGTGCGGGATCGCTGCTGCGGGCTGAGCGAGGACGAAGGGTAGTACATCACGCAGCGGTTGACGGAGATGCTGTGACCGCCGCCGAGCGCGCCGGTGACTCAGCGAATCGGGCCGCCTTTTGAGGGTTGACGCTGTCTCGCGCTCTTATTCACCTGATTCCTATCACCTTCAAAGGAGGCCACCATGCATGCAATTGTTGAAGAACTCGTAGCAATGATTGAACGGCACCATTGGAAGGACGACTTCGACGAGGCCATTCGAATGGCTCAGTCGTCCGATGTGCCAAGCATCAAGCATATCAAGGACCTGAATGACTATCTGGAATACATCAACGATCTTGCTACCTGGACGCCCAGGGAGACACGAGCCGCCCCCCGGCTCATGTACGACAAATTGGTGGAATTCTATTTCTTCCTGGATCAGCCACCGGTCAAGCAACACCAGAGTCCCATCACACCGGACAAAGGGGCCGCAGAGCTGACTCCCTTGTCCAAGTGGATCGTGGACTATGCCAATTCCTGGGGCAGTTACCTCGATACCACAGAGTCGGCAAGGGAGGTCGAGACTTTCAAGAACGACCCGCTTTTCAATTGGCATGAATACATGCCGCCGCCCAGCGGTTACTTCACCTTCAACCAATTCTTTGCGCGCCATGTGAAGCCCGGTATGCGTCCGATTGCGGGCCTGCATGACAACAGCGTTCTGATCTCTCCGGCTGACTGTACGTTCGTCGGCTGGTGGCAGATCGGTGAGAATTCAAAGATCGTCGCCGTGGGAGAAAAGAACGGGATTGTTGAATCCAAAGGTCTTCAGTGGCCCATCTACGAATTGTTGAAGGACAGTGCCTACGCGGACCGCTTCAGGGGCGGAATTTTCACCCACAGTTTCCTAAACACCTACGATTACCACCGTTGGCACTCTCCCGTTCAAGGAAAAATTCTCGAAGCACAGGTGATCCGGGGCCAGGCTTATTTGGACGTCAGTGTGAATCAAGTCCTCGTCGACGGGAAGCCGGTCAACCGCTTGAACGTTTTGGATGGCACGGACTATCAATTCGTCCAAAGTCGCGGCCTGATCGTCATTGATTCTCCGATCGGCCTTGTGGCTTGTCTCGCCATGGGGATGGGCCAGGTCTCTTCCGTGGTGATCACTGCGGAAGTCGGCGTAACCCTCTACAAAGGTGAAGAGTTGGGATATTTCCAGTTCGGTGGATCCGATTTCGTCATGGTTTTCGAGCGGGCCAGCAACGTACAGCTCATCAACCAGGCGAACGTGCATGTTCAGCAAGGCACCTGGATTGGTAATGCCTTTCCTTATTCGATGAAGTAGGGAGAATGAGAGCCGTCTTTTGTCGGTCGCTTTCGACGTAAACTCACACAGACACCATGCGGGCATGGTGGCGCTCGCAGGGTCAACTGCACTCGCTTTGCATTTTCTCGGGGCTATCAACTATCAATATGAGACGATGGTGGGGCACCCCGTTATCAGGACTCGCTGAGGCGCGATCAGCTCATGCTTGAATAAGCTTTTCTTTTCGTTCTCTTGTCCAAAGTTTAATCTCAGCCTCCCGTCTCCTGGCTTCTGTCAGAGTAGGAACGACTTCGGAATATCGTAAAACCGTGGGTCTTCGCATCTTTGGGCTTGCCGGTGCCGACTCCCTGTTGCTTCCATCTGGACATCCTTTCTCGTGGGTCTTACCCACTATCTTAGGTGTCCGTCAGATCGAGGCAACCCCAGTCTCTCAAGGTTATTGGTGCACCCGACGTAGTAGGAGTTATCCGAACACTCAAGTATGTAGACGAAAAAGGACATCTGAGCTTCCCCTCTATCCTCGCGTTGGATGTAGTCGTTGAGTCTGCTTGTTGCCTGGCCAGCAACGCTCGGCAACTCCCCGGTCCGTGCGCGGCGATGGTACTGTGTGTTAGTGGGCGGTTATCTTAGAAACCCAGGTCTTCGAGCCGCGAAACTTCAACGCGGTAAACGGGCAAGGCTTTCCGAGCTAGCTCTCGACCTCGTAGTTGCTTGAACGCTAATGCTGCTCACACTACAATATCGAATGATTGATGATTGTTCGTGTGAAACCTTCTGACACATTTTGCGGAGGACACCTGGTCGATGAGCACTGTCGAAGTTCTATTCCCAGACAAGGTCCGAGTGCCGCGCCGGTCAAAAGGCTTCATTCGACGACAACGGTTGATTGAACAAATCCATGGAGCCATCGGCAAGCGACTGATATTCATCTCAGCCAGTGCCGGGTTTGGCAAGTCAAGCCTGTTGGCCGATTTCGCTTCCGACGCTGCCTTCCCTGTATGCTGGTATTCGATAGATGGGGCTGATCAGGATCTTGGGACGTTCGCAACATTCCTCATTGCGAGCCTCCGGCAACAGTTCCCTTCGTTTGAGATTGAAACGCAGTCCGTGGCAGGTTCCAGCCCAAGTACACTCGCGGCACGGTTGGCCGCCGAGATCCGCCAACAGATAAACGCGTTCTTCGTCCTGATCCTCGACGATTTCCAGGCGGTCGATTCATCTGAAGAAATCAACCAGTTTATTGATGCGTTTCTGGAATATCTTGGCGATCAAGCCAGCGTCATAATCGCAAGTCGCACCCTGCCACAGGGCTTGAGACTATCGAGGTTGGCAGCCGCGAGTCAGGCAGTGGGGTTGGGCCACCAAGAGCTAGCGTTTAGAGCGCCGGAGATTTTAGAATTCTTTACTGCGACTCTCGGCATCGAGATTTCGTTAGAGGAAGCAGAACAGTTTCAGGAGTTTTCTCGCGGCTGGATTGCGGCAATTGCTCTTTCAAGAGGCAGGTGGCCGGAGCGATTGCTAAGCCAAGCAGCGGCGTTGGGAAGCTCAACAAGCAACCTTTTCGACTATGTATCCGAGGAAGTACTGTCGCAATTGGATGATGAGACCATCCAATTTCTCATGTCCTCGGCGACCCTTCCGCGTGTCGTGGCTTCTTGGTGCGACCAACTGCTTGGACGAGCCGATTCGTCGCAGATGTTGGAGCGTATTTCCAATCAGATTCTATTTGTGACACAGCGGGACGGGCCACCCTCGTACTACGAATATCACGCCCTGTTTCGCGATTACTTATTAGAGAGGTTGCGTAGAGAGTCCCCAGGTCTTTTTATTGATCTTCACCGGCGGGCAGCAGCACTCGTCGCGCAAGAGGGCTTTCCAGAAGATGCCATCGAGCTATCGATTAGCGGTGGTGTTATAGAAGATGCGCTTGGTTATCTAGAAGCAGAAGGGGAACGATTTCAGCTAGCCGGGAAGTGGAATTTGCTCAGGGACTGGTTCACCCGGCCTCCCGTTGAAGCAGCACTGGGAAAAAGACCATATCTTCTCTTACAAAAGGCACGGGTTGAAGAGCGCACTGGAAATGCCGATCTCGCGATTCTGGACTGCGGAAAAGCAAGGGCGATGTTCCGTAAACTGAAGGATCGAGATGGCGAGTCTCGTGCACTGGTTGCACATGCGCGGACACTGATCAGAAAGGGCCAGTTTCTTGCTGCCGATGATATAGCTCACGAAGCCCTGGAAATCCTGCCGCCCGCGGACCCGACAACCGAAGCACAAGTGCGTGAAGTTATTGGGCTGTGTGCGAGACACGCGGGAGACTTGGACGGAGCATGTAAGCATCTGACAACCGGCCTTGAGCGGGCTCAAGAAGCTGACGACCTGTTCCTGCAAGGGAGCCTGGAGCGCAACCTGGCCTCAGTGTTCATGACGAAAGATGTGCTCGTCGAAGCCTATCAGCATTATCGGGCAGCGCGGGCGATCTGGACGCGGCTGCATGATACGGCCCTCGAAAGCGCCGCAATTAACGGCATGGGGATCGTTCAGAGGAGATGGGGGAATCACGCCGAATCGCAAGTATTGTTTCAAGAGGCGTTAGACAAGGTTCGAGCGTCTGGGACCCATCCACAATTCGAAGGACTGATTCTAGTTAACCTAGCAGAAAATGAACTTGATACCGGCAATTATCCGGGATGCGAGCAGCATTGCCGCGAAGCGCTCGACATTGCCCGACGGATAGACGATAAGTGGTTGATTGGCTGGACATTGTTCATTCAGTCAGAGGCGCGCCGATTGACAGGCGATATTCTAGGGGCTGAAAGCGCCGTTCAGGAATGCAGCAGGTGGGCTGAACAATCCGGAGCGGTTCAAACACGGGCATATGCTTTCCTCAATCTCGCCTCACTTGCCGTGCTGCGTCATGAATGGGAAGAAGCTGAAAGTGCTTTTCAACAGTCTCTGTCGCTGTTTACCGAGATTGGGGCGCCGCGAGACCTCGCGAAAGCGCGGCTTCGTCACGGTCTCTTTCGTGTAGGACAAGGGGATTCCAGCACCGTAATTGACGCCATAGATTCCGCTTGTCACATCCTGGAGGAAATCGGGCAACCGACGGCCGCAACCATCGAGATAAGCCAGCAGACGGCAGGCCTACTGGACAGGCTCGAAGCCATCCCCGGACTTCCTGTAGTCATAAGGCGAGCGGCAAGTAGAGCGCGCCTATGGACAGCGGAACACAAAGCGGAAGTTCGCGCCGCGCCTGTTGTAAGTCAGGGAAGCTCCACCCAAAAGCACCTTGAGATCAAGGTCAAAGGATTCGGGACTCCCGGGGTGGCTGTCGACGGCAGGGAAATTGCAGCAAAGGAATGGGGATCGGTTACCGCCCGTGACCTTTTCTATTTTCTTCTGCAGCATCCCGATGGTTTGCGCAAAGAGCAAGTTACCGCCAAACTATGGCCTGATTTGTCCCCGGCAAGGGGAGGTAGTCAGTTTCATTCAAATTTGTATCGCCTCAGACGGGCGCTGGGTCAGGACGTAGTCGTCGTCCACCAAGGTAGATATCACTTCGGCAACGGGGCGGACATTCGATCAGACGTTCAAACATTCGAATCTCACATGGAACGAGCGCTTCAAAGTTCGCCCGATTCAGACCTGGATATCAAAGATATTGAGGGAGCTCTGGAGCTTTATAGCGGTCCTTTCTTAGAAGATTGCTATGCGGAGTGGGCGGAAGAATGTCGCGCTCGCCTCCGAACCCTGTATCTCCAAGGCACCTTGGTGTTGGCATCATACTTTGAGAGCAAGGGTCTCCTCCATCGCAGCCTAAGCCTGGCTCAGAAAGTGTTAGCGGCGGATTATTCATTGGATAGCGTACATCTAAGGCTCATCCGCCTGTGGATCCAGATGGCGGAACCCGGCCTAGCCGCGGAACATTTCGAAGAGTACGCAGATTGGTACAAACAAGAGCTGGAAGATATACCGCCTCCTGAATTGAGGGCTGCATATAGCCAAGCACTTCAGATGATACAAAAAGCCTAGCCTCCGAGCTATAATTCGGCCTTTCCCTCCTTCAGACCCCACCTATTCCTCGAAATTTCACTAGAGCTATAGCTCAGTCTTCACCAAACTGAGTTGGATTTGACTCGGTCTTCTCCAACTTAATTCAATGTGACCCACAACAAGCCCTGGTTCTGGTTTCGCTGCTCCTTTTCTTGATATGGGAAACTCCCTTCCACCAGGCACGTGTGTGATTTGTAAGAGCTTCGCGAGTCTTCCTGACATACCTTGTCGATGGGCAATGACCCAAAAAATCGAGGAGGATCGCGATGGGCACAATTCGTTCAATACAACTCAAGACATGGGAACTTGGACTCGGTTCCCGGCCAGTGCTGGCGCTCAAGCTGGGGCTTCTCGCGGTAGGGCTGGTCCTTACACTATTCGGGACGCATGAAGGCATCGCCTTTGCTTGCAATGATGGCGGAAGCTGCGAGTAGAAACGCAATAGCTGCCATAAGAGTGTTCAGAGCGTCTGTGGGAGATTAGTGGCGTTGCAGCCACTCCTTCTCCCACAGACGCTTTCCCATGGATGGCAAGAGATGATTTACGAAGGTTTGCAGTTGGTCATCGGCCTCGCCCTGGTTGACGAAAGGTTTCGAGACTCCTTATTGCAAGATAGACGAAAAGCGCTTGTAGGACTTCCTCTCACAGACGAAGAAAGTGCAATGCTTATGGCGATTGAGGCAGACTCTCTAGCCGAAATAGCGGAGAGGATCGAGGAGTTCATTGAGTCTGTACAAGCTATTTCAACACTCAATCATGAGCCTGCGATCCAGCAGCCATCAAAGGTAGATGCAAGATAATGAG
>ORJL011749222.1_pt1 | contig 21227 bp, 3 predicted proteins | sample 1779941 | NCBI WGS metagenome assembly ORJL01 (sample SAMEA104232317, study PRJEB22302) | groundwater metagenome | biome: forest; feature: aquifer; material: groundwater | place: USA | collected 2011-08-07 | depth 5.8 m
CCTACCGCCTGCTGCTGCAATTCTACGAGGTAAGAGACATGGGTGGGGCCTCGGTTCTGAGGCGCGCTCAGCGACTCTGGGAACTCGCAGGAGACTCCTCCGATCAGATTCTTTGGCGGGCCGTACTCAGGGCCTTTGAACGTGCGCCAGGGTGGCGGAGGGGCAAGGAGGGGTTTCCCAGTCTGGATTTTATCGAAACGGTCTGGCGCGAGGCCGGGAAACGAAACCCTGAGTTCGGAACGAAGCTTGCTGAGGCATACACGCTAGAAGGTCGCGATTCCGTAGCGGCAGACGTTTTATTGGAAGTCATCAAGACGTCCGAACCAACAGCAGTGATCGCATCGCAATGCATCACGTTGCTCGACGTGTCGAAGAGGATCGCGGAGGCTGACAGCCTGGTTCAACGGCTTAGGCCAAAGCTGGCAACTGAACCCGCTTTCGTTGAGGCATGGGCCAGGCATGCCCTCCGAAGTGACGACAAGGATGCGCTGAAGCCGCTCGTTCAAACACCGACCAAGGATCAGCTTTGGACCATTCGGCCATCCATTGCCGCGCAAGTATTCCTCAGAACCGGTCTCGCAATGGAAGCGCACGCCGCAGCGGACAAGATGCTCCTCGAACTTCGTGCCTCTCGGGCCCAGACACCGATGGATCTGGAAGATGCAGCCGAAGCCTTTCGTGAGCTTGGCCGATGGCCCGAGTTCGAGAAATCACTTGAGGCCAGGCATTCGCCGGATTTTTACGAGGGATTGCTCCGCCGATTGGAAGCCATACGACGACCTCAGGGGAAACGAACATGACGCAATCACCTCACCCCCATTCCCGCCGCGAGTTTCTCACCCTGGCCGCTGTCGCCGGCTCCGGCCTTGGTCTCGCGGAGGGCCTCGGCGCCTCCAGAGACGCGGCTGCTCCGACCGGCGCCAAGCCCGGCCAGAAGCGAGTCTTTGGGCTGAAGTTTCCGCCGATGGACAAGGTTCGCATCGGCCTGATCGGGGTCGGCGGACGCGGCTCGGCCCTGCTTGGCAACCTGCTCGACATCGACGGCGTCGAGATTAAGGCGATCTGTGACATCGTGCCCGACCGTGTCAAGAGCGCGCAGGATCGTGTCGTGGCGAAGGGACAACCCAATCCGCCAGGCTACTCGAAGGGCGAAACGCACTTCGAGAACCTGTGCAAGCGGGAGGACATCGACCTCGTCTATATCGCCACGCCCTGGGACTGGCACGTGCCGATGGCCGTCTGCGCGATGAAGAATGGCAAACACGCCGCGACCGAGGTTCCGGCCGCGATGACGCTCAAGGAGTGCTGGGAGTTGGTGGACACTGCCGAACAGACGCAACGCCACTGCATGATGCTGGAGAACTGCTGTTACGGCGAAACCGAACTGCTCGTCCTAAGCATGGTGCGTCAAGGGGTGTTCGGTGAGTTGGTCCACGGTGAGGCTGGGTACCTCCACGAGGCCCGTGACTTCATGCTGGAGGGCTCGGTCGCCACGAACTGGCGTCGGCGCTTTGTCACCCAGCTCAACGGGAACCTCTATCCGACCCACGGGCTCGGCCCGGTGGCGCAGTACATGGGCATCAACGGCGGCGACAAGTTCGACTACCTCGTCTCGATGAGTTCGCTGGAACGCGGCCTGGGCCGGCGGCGCGATGCCCTTCCGGCGGATGACTCGCGTCGTCGCGAAAAGTACGCATGCGGCGATATCAACACGTCACTCCTCAAGACCACGCTGGGCCGCACGATCATGGTTCAGTTCTCCCTGAGCATGCCGCGGCCCTACAGCCGCATCAACATGATCAGCGGCACGACCGGCACATTCTGTGATTATCCGCCACGCATCCACCTGGACGGTCGGCCCGAGGGCTGGGAAGCCGATCTCCAGCCGTATCGCGACAAGCATGGCCATCCTCTTTGGAAGCAACACGGCGAACAGGCCGAACGATCCGGCGGCCATGGCGGGATGGATTATCTGATGAACTGGCGTCTTATCCACTGCCTGCGAGGCGGGATGCCGTTGGACATGACAGTCTATGATGCCGCCGCGTGGAGCAGTGTGGTGCCGCTGAGCATCGAGTCCGTGAGCAAGGGAAGCGCGCCTGCCGTCATGCCCGACTTTACCCGCGGGGAGTGGCTGAACCAGAAACCGATCGGCATCGTGAGTGCTTGAGCGGGTCTTGGCTCCCTAGCCTGAGACTATTCTGGGAGGCCGGGGCCGTGGGGCGATGCCGCAGGCTGACGGGTCTCGCGGGGTTGGCGTACTAGAACATCGACTTGCCGGCCAGCAGCGCTTCCCACTGGTTGCGTCGGAACTCCACGGAATTGTGGTCCGCCCCCGGCGCGACGAAGACCTGGCGATTTGGTCCACGCTCCTTCAGGAATTGGTCCGAGAGTCTGCGGGGGACGATCTCATCGCGCTCGGCCACCACAACGCAGCTCCGCCCGGCGTAGGACCGCCAGGCATCCAGCAAAGGGTACTTGTCCCACAGCAGCAAACCTACGGGCACGATCGGTTGGGATGCCTTTGCGACGTCCTCCAGGCTGGTGAAAGGGGTGATGAGCAGTAACAGGTCGATTCGGCGGGGGCGTTCCCGCAGCAGGACCTCGGCAACACCCGTCCCCAGGCTTTGTCCGCAGACAACCGTCCTCTGGTGGGCGGGGAGTGCGTCGAACGCCGCCAAAGCGGCGGCCTTGAGCGAGGCCTCGGTCGGGGAGCCGGGGCGCTCTCCGTAGCCCGGGTATTCCAGCACGTAAACGTCTCCCGGGAATGCGTCGGCGGCATGAGCCCAACCGCGGGCGTTGCCGCCATTTCCATGAAGGAAGAAGAGGCTGTCTCTCGCGCCCGACTCGCGTTTGTAACCCGCCAGTCCGCCTCCCGCCTCCCAACCTACAAATCCGGTGGGCAGATCCACCATGGCGTGCGAGGCGGGGTAGATCATGCGCCGCTGCAAGGCAAAGAGAACGGCGCACCACGCCATGTAGATCAAGGCGGACGACATTAGGACCTTCAGAAGCATTAGCGTGGAAACGACCCGACGGGCCGAAGTTGTTGTCTTCCCTTTCACAGGAATCTCGAATCCTGAAAAAACATGACTGTTCAGAAAGGCTCGCCGCAGGTAGCCGCGTTAGAGTAGCATGGCATTGGCGCCGTGTCACACCGAATCGGTCGCCGAATCGGTCGCCGGGATGATCGAATTCTTTCCGAAGCACCCTTGACAACCACGCGGAAGGGGATTTTATTGCCCGCATAATTTTATCTAAGATCCGGCCGAGGGACCGGTTGGTTGAATGATGATTGAGGGTTGAATGTGAACGGCGCGTCGAACAAACGCCGGTTTGAACTGGAGTCGCTGGAGCCGAGATGCCTGCTCTCGGGCGCCGCACTCGTTGCCGTCTCTACCCCGATTGCATCGCACGCCCTCCTGATGGTGGCTGAGGAGCAAATGCCCAGCCCGGTTGCCCGGCAGGCTCACTCCGAAAGCGAGTACGATGCCATGGATCAGGTCGAGAGCATTTTGCCGGCCGGTCAGACCACGGCGCCCTCCGCAGCGGTTTCTGAGAATGCATCCGCGGCACTGGGTCCTGGTTCGCCGTCTGAAAGTGTTCCGGCTGCGACCGTCCAAAATGCTCGGCTTCCTGCGGTGACCGTCGCGATGAACGACCCGGTGTCGTACCCGATTTCCTCCGTTCCGAACTCAAATGCCACCGCCGAGACGGGCCTATCGCAGGTCGTTGGAAGCCCCGTAACCGAGCAGTTGACGACCACGCTCAAGGCGGCCAACGGTCCCCCGGGTGGCCAAAACGATTCGGCGACGGCTGCGAATCTCGACACTTTCAGTCAGGGTCCGGAAGACCGGACGGTGATTAAGATAGGCGGTACGGCCGGGCCGGGTGTCGAGCCGGATGGCTGGACACAGATTAGTGTCAATGGACTGGCTCAGTTGGATGGTACCCTCAAGGTCCAACTCGGCAATGGTTTTGTTCCGGAAGCCGGCCAGAAGTTCAAGGTTATCACTTGGGGTAGGAGGGTAGGGGAGTTCGCTAACTGGTTGGGCACCACAGGGATACCTGGGCATCCCGATTACTATTTCAAGCCGACGTACAGTGCCAATGACCTCACCCTTGAGGTTATTGAAGATCCCGATATCATCTCAGCGGCCAAGACAGCCATTCAAAATGGACTGAATACCTTCGGTCAAATCGGGAACTTGCTGAATAACGTTAGCAGCTTCGCCCAGAACATCCCCTTCATAGGCGACAAGCTTAGCAGCTTCATCAATTCCGGTTCGGCTATCACCAACGCTGTAGCCCAGCAGATTCAGGGCTTCTTCGCCAGCGCCCCGAACATCGCCGAAGCGGCCGTCACCTCGTTCATCCAATCCTGGGACAACACCTCGGTTGCCGGGTTCACGATTAAGGTGAACGGCGTGCTTGGTCACTATGACGCTACGGGCAGCGGTCCTTTCTGGTGGGACATGAACCTGGACATCATCCCGGTCGCCCTGAACCGGACTCTACAGAATGTCGCTGGTGCGGCTCTCGGGGCGACCTTGGGTTCCGCTCCTTCCGTCCAAGTCACCAGCAAGCTAAACCTCGCGATGGGCTTCGGGTACGACGCCGGCTTCTTCCTTAAACTCGACCACCTGACTGCTTCAGCCAACGTTAACGCAAGCGGGTTGAGCGGCTTCCCCTTCAACCTCGCCCCTCCCGGTGGCCCGCTGAGCCTGAGTGTCACCAACGGCGCCGTCACCCTCTCGGCCGCCGTCACGGCCACCCCCGACCCCAGCGTTCTTACGCCCAACGCCACCACTGGTGCCCGCATCTCGGACAGCACCCTTACGACGATCGCCAGCAGCGCGACGAACGTCAGCAACGCCTTCAACCTTTCCAAGGCCAGTTCTCTGGATGCCGTTTTCACCCTCAACGGCAACCTGACTGGGTTCGCGGTGACCTTCGCTGGGATCACCACCGTTGAAATCCACTCGGCGGACATCCTGAACGGTTCCACTCCCGATGTCACTGTCGTGACGAACGGTTCCCTGACGGTTCTGAACCAGACTCTGACCGGAATCTTCACTTTCAAGAAGACGGCCACGGAAACCGATTTGCTCGCCTCCAATGTCTCTCTCAATATTACGATAGGTGCGGGTGGGAGCCAAAAGCGAGTCCTCCAGGCGGTGAACGGCACCGGCAGTTTCGTTCTGCTCGGCGGTGATCTGGCGGGAACGGCTTCTTTGACCATTGCCCAGGGTCCCGACATCCCCGGCCTTACCCTCTCCGGGTCCACGCTCACCCTGGCTCTGAACCCTTCGACCGGGGCCGTTGCCACTGTCAACGGGGCGGCAGTGAATGTGCCTGCCGGTCCCTATTACCGAGTTTCGGGCCACGCGGTCCTCGGTTTGGCGACGCCCCAGTTGGACTTGACGGGGGATTTCGTCTTCGAACCGAGGAACACAGACGGCAACCCCGCCAACGGCAATGAGGAGACTGTGGTTGGGTTCGCCAATTTGTCGTTCAGCTTCAGCGACGGCGTGAATCCGCTCCTAAACGTCACCAACGGGTCCGGTGCGCTGGTGATGACCTCCACCGGGCTCTACGGCTTGGCCTCCGCCAACCTCAGCTTGGTGGTGCCCGGCATTTCCGTCACAGGCGTCTTCCAGGTCCTACTCAACAACACCAACGCCCCGGTCGCTGCCAGGAGCGTCGATGCCAACGGCACGACGGTCAACCTGCCGGCCCTGGTTGCCGGACCGTATGTACGGGTCAACGCCACAGGGGCAACCGCGGGGACGCACGCTCAGCTTACAGTGTTGTCGGTGGGCGTGACTGGGGATTTCACGTTCGAAACCAAGACGACCAACTCGAGCGACAAAGTGGTGACGGTGTCGGCCTCGAGTGTCAGCTTCAACTTGGGAACGGTGACGGTGACGAACCTCCTGAGCATGACCAACGGCTCCGGGGCCTTCATTCTGACCAACGCCGGCCTGGCGGGGCAGGGGACGGTCACCTTGGGAATCAGTGCCCAGGGGATCAGTGTGGGGGGCGCGTTCGCCGTCCAAATCAACCAGACTGGGGTGGCGGTCAACGAGACGGTCGATGTCGCCGGCACCCCAACGACCATCAACCTTCCGGGCGGTCCGTACCTCCAGGTAACCGGGACGGGCGTCACCCTCGGATTTCTGGGTGTCACCCTTACCGGCGATTTCAGCTTCCAACAGCGGACCAGCACCGCCAGCACGCAGGTGGTGACCGTCAGCGCGAGTAACGTCAGCTTCGATTTTGGCACCAGCATCCTGAGCGCAAGCAACGGCTCGGGTTTATTTGTCATCAACGACTCGGGGATCATTGGCACGGCCCAAATCGACATTCACGTCAACGCCTTCGGCGCCGGCTTCAGCCATACCTTCACCTGGAATTTCAACAACACGGATCCTGCTATCGATCAAACCTTCGATATCGGTGGCGTGCAGCGCACGCTGAATCTGCCCGATGGGCCGTTCAACCGATTCAGTTCTGGAACCCCGGTGGGCTTCTCCGTGGACGTGGGTGGCCAGCCGCAGAGTTTCTCCGCCGTGCTGGTGTTGAGCCTGGTGCATCCCGACTCGGGCTCGGACTATGTCGCCGTCGGAGTGTCCGACCTGACCACCACCCTTACGGCGGGGCCCCTGAGCTTGGCGGTGGCGGGAGGGACAGGGGCGTTTGTCATCTATCCGTCCACGCCTTCCAAGCTCGCGGGTGAAGTGACTGTGGATACAGCGACTCTCACTGGCGCGGCCGGAGTTACCCTGACGGCTACGAATCTTAAGCTCCAGCTCAACACGACAGGGGCGGACGTGGGGCCGGTGACTGTCAGCGTCTCGGACAACGCCGCCGATGACGTGACGATTCACTTCGCCGGCGCCTACTACCACAACTATTTCGCGGTGACCGGGGCAGCCGACCTGGCCTTGGCTGGTTTTGTCACGCTGGGCGGGAAGTTCTCCTTCGAGGTTTCCGACACGAATAGCTCGAGTTTCAAGGTGGGGGTCAGTGAGTTGCACCTGGACCTCAAAGCCGGCTCACTCACGGTGGCTTCTTTCAACCATGGTACCGGGGCCTTCCTCATCGGTTCGGGCGGACTCGCAGGGACGGCCAACCTGCAATTCCAGACCGGCATCCTTGGCATGGGCGGCACGATCAGCCTGGAGGTCAACACCGCCAACGTCCCCGCCAATGGTTCCGTGACCATCAACGGAACCACAACCAACATCAACCTCAGCGGCACCCACTACCTCAAGGTCGGGGTCAATGGGTTCTTACGGGTAGGCTCTACCTCCCTTAACTACAATTTCTACGTCGTCATTAACGCCTCGGCGGTTGAGTTCTGGCAAACCAGTCCCAACGCGCTCCTGGTCTCCATCTCCTCCACTGGCGCGATCAACCTCGGGTCGGCGCTCAGCTCCCTGACCAACCTCGACTTTGCCCAGCCAGGACCCTTTGAGTTCGTCAGCATGCTGCGGCAGCTCGGCGTCTGGTTTGACGCCTTCCGCGGTTCCAGCGTTTTCAGTCTGGAAATCCCGTTCACGGGCGGTAAGACCCTCGGCGACGCTTTCGATTGGTCGCAGCTTTTCGTGGACAAGATCTACAGCCACATGGTCACCGTCGAGTTGCAGTCCACGACCGTCCAATTCAACCAGCCGGTCTTCACCACAGGCGCCATCACCTTCGGCCTGCAGCTCGACACAGACGCGCCGATTTCGGTGACCGTGGGTGGAATTGGGCCGTATGGCCACGCCAACTTCACTCATTCCGATATCCAGGCGATCGCAACAACCATCATCGCGGCTCTGCCTGCCACCCTCAGTGCCCGGGTCACCGCCCGGGAGAACATCGCCGGTCAGTTGGTCATTGCCCTTACGGATGCCGAGGTGGCAAAGGGCACCAAGCTGAGTTTGGTGACCTCCAACGGCCCGATGGCGCTGCTGGGCTTCGGACCCGCTGATTCCGATGCGTCCACCACCGAGCACGTCGGCGTGCTCACCAACCGGTTCACCACTCCCGACTTCTTTGCGCAGCTCGGCTCGCTGCTTGGCCTCTCGGTCAGCTACAACGGCGCCCAGCAGGTCTATACCTTTGACGTCGATTCTTCGACCTTCCTACCCACGACGTATAGCTTCCAGGTGCCGTTCACCTTCAACCAGGACTTCGGCCCCATCGCCAACGCGCAGCTCAACGGCAGACTCAATATTTCCGCTCTCGTCAATTTCCACTTCACCCTGGGCTTCGACCTCGGCGCCCAGGAGGTGCCTCGCGTCCTCTCATCGAGCCAGGTGCCGGTGCCCGCGAACGGCCGCTTGAGCGACGACGCTCATTTCCAGGTCTATATCAACGGCGACCTGAGTCCCATCACCCTCACCCTTGCCAAAGCCAGCACGGTTGCGAACAGCAGCATCGATGAACTCGCCACCGAGCTGAACGTCTTGTTCGCCACCGCAACCTACAGTGGCCTGGGCAGCCCCACGCCGCTGAGCCAGTTGATCATCGCTCAGAAGGCGGGCACCGGCTTGGCCATTTCGGCCAAGAGCACGCAGCTCGGCGTCATTAACCGCCTTGCGGTCGTGTCGCTTAAGAACGACACTTTCGCTACGGAGATGGGCTTCGGGATGCAGTTGAGCCCGGACGGGCTGTTCTTCCTGTCTGCGGCCAATTCCATCATAAAGGGCCTCTTCCTCGACCACGTAAGCCTCTCCGCGTCACTCACGATTGCTCCGGACCTCACCTATAACCCCAACGGGATCAGCGGCAGTGTCCGGTTCGGTTTTATCGACATCACGGTTCCCGACGGCACCTTCGGAACACTCGATTACAGTGGAAACCCCAGTCCGCTGACTGCAATCGTCTCGCTTCAGAACCACACCACGGGTGCCACGCGGCTTTACATCGCCGACCTGATGAACGGCACCTCGTCGAACAACATCCTCAACATGGTCAGCGGGCCGAGCTTTGCCGGCAGCTTCCTGGCCAGGTTGTCCCATATTACTGTCGGCGGCCTCGGCTTCTCCTTCCCCCTGGGCAGCAACCCCACCGTTTCCGTTTTCATCCCCGACATCAAGAACCTCAGCTACAACGAGAACCCCTACAATCCCACCACCAACAACGAAGGTCTTTTCCTCAGTTACCCCAGCCTGGGCAGCCTTCAGAACTTCACCAGCATCAGTTTCACCCAGATTATTCAGGCGTTAAAGGTGGTGGCGGATAACCTTAGCCAGCTCAGCGCGTTTTCATTCCTGAATGAGAAACTGCCCCTCGTAGACCTGAGCGTCAACGACATGATAGGTTATGCCGCCAAGTTCGCCAACCTGATTGATGCTGCCTCCAACGGCGGTTCCCAGACGCTCCAAGAGGCGATCACCGAGCTCAAGAGCCAGATCGACCAGGTCTTCCACCTCAACCCCAATATCTTAAGCATCAGTCTGGACGACAATGGCCTGGCCCCCGCCTCCCTGATCACGGCCGGCGGAGACGCTACGCACGCGGCCACCACGACCCTGTCACCCAACGGTGACAGCAATAACCTGGTGATCCGAGCCGCCGCCAACGGGGCTGGCTTAAACGGCACGATTATTCGGCTGGTGGGCAGTTCGGACGTCACCGGCGCGGGCGCGCTCGTGACCTGGGATGCCACCAGCAAGGTGCTGACGATTAAGATCAACGGCAACTCCACCACCGCCAATGCTATCATCAGCGCTCTTGCGGCGATACCCGGCACCCCGTGGACGGCGGCTCTGACGGCGACCGACAACGGCAAGCCGAACACCGGCTCCGGGGTGACGCGGACCAGTTCGCTCCGCTTCGGGCTTAGCTTCTCCACGACCTACGCCAACACGCTGCCGTTCGCCTTGGATCTGAAGAAACTGGTGCAGGAATTGGGTGGCACCAATCCCGGTATCCAGGCATTCCTGGACGCGGCCACCACCCTCGTCCAAATTCAGGGCTCAGGACAGTTGACGGTGAGCGCATCGGCCAGCCTGAACCTTTACTTCGGTCTCGACCTGACCAACCCAACGTCCATCCGGCCTTTCTTTTACGATATCGACCCAGTGAGTGCGAATCCGACCGGGGTTGTCCTCACCGCCCGTGTGCTGGGCGAGCATCTGAATGTGCAGGCCTCGCTCGGATCGATCCTGGGGATTTGGATCAAGGACGGATCGGTTACGCTCGATAAAGACGGTGATCCGTCCACGGGGCCGACTGCCGGTGACAAGGGGGCGGAGTTCCACTTGGTCCTCCAGGACAACAACGGGGATGGGCGCCATTACTTCGACGAGAACTGGTTCAACTCCGGGAGCATTGACCTCCGGATGCAAGGGGGGGTGAAGGCGGTGCTGCCGATTTTTGCGCCGCTGGAGAGCATGGCCCTGGGTGGGACGGCGGACAACAACCACGACGGGTATCCGGACAACAATCTGGTCGTCGATATTCCGGATTTGATGCGGTTGTTTACGGATACACGCTCCACTGGCAATACGTCCGTGCTGCGAATCCCCGGAGGGAACAACGACCTGACGTTCACCCGGAGCCTGGGGAGTGGTGACTATACCGTGGTCGTGCAACAGAACGGCGGGCTGGGGACGGGAGCGCAAGCGAGTTACAGCGGCAACGCGCTGACCATCCAGATCAACAGCGGATCCACCACTGCGGCCTCGGTGAAGACGGCAGTTCAGACCTTGGGGAGCTTCACCGCCAGTTTCACGGACCCCGTGGGGGCGAATGACGGGGCTGGCACCCTCACAGTGGCCAAGTTGGACCTGAAGGCTCCGGATTTCAGCCAGTTGTTCAACAACATCGATTTCTGCGATGTCATCTCCAGCGCGGCAGGACCCCTGCTGGATGGCCTTGATAAACTGTTGGGCAAGCTCCAGGACGGTCTCAACTCCATCGTGTCCAGCACCAGCCTGCCACTGATCGGCAACGGGCTTTCCGGCGCGGCCAACTTCATTCAAAACTTCCGCGAGGGTTTGCTCAAGGAGTTGCGTGATGAGGTGAGCGCGGCGGGAGGCAATGGCATCACGGCAGTCGAAAACGCAATCAAGAAGGCCTTCTGGAACACTCTGGGGCCGGCGGGACTCAACATCCTGGTGAACCCGGTTACCGGGGCGGCCCTCGATCCCTCTCTCGGGTACAGCCAGTTGAGTGTCACCCTGGACTGTAACACGGGCTTGGCAGTAAAGCTGCGCCTGAAAAGTGAGATCGCCCTGGTAGATACCTCGGGAAACCCCATCAAGTTTGACATCGGTGTCCCTGGTTTCGGCCTCAAGGGCGACGGCAATGTCATCGTTAGCGTCGGATTCGATTTGAAGTTTGGTTTCGGCGTCAACAAAGGTGATGGGTTCTACTTCGATTCCTCCGCTCCGGCGTCCGACCCTGAGCTGCAGATCTACTTCCGGGTGACGATTCCAGGGATTCATTTCAGCGGCCAGTTGCTCTTCCTGCAACTGGATATTGCCGACAACAGTGCGGCTCCCAGCAAGTTCGAGGGCCACTTCCAGGTGGACCTGATGGATCCCAACGGAGATGGCAAGCTGACTTGGGCTGAGCTTACTTCCGGTGGAACGGGCATTGGTGATATTCTGCATGCGAACCTGGGCGCGGACGCGAGTGTCAACCTGGACTTGGCCGCGAGCTTCGGCGGCAACACCGCTTTCCCGCGGGTCGTGGCCCAATTCCACCTCCGCTGGCATTTCGATATCGAGCATGGCGCGGGTGATCCGCAGATTTACTTTGACCACGTCGGCCTGGATGTAGGCACGTTCATCTCGAACTTCCTCGGCCCGATCCTGGAGGAGATTCAGAAGGTCACCAAGCCGATCCAGCCGATTATCGATGTGGTGCAGGCCCGTATCCCGATTCTGTCGGATCTCGCTGGCCAGGACGTCACTTTGCTGACTCTCGCGGAAGCCTTCGGGCTGCTGGAACCTTCGACGGTGGATTTCATAAACGACGTGGCGCAGGTCATCACCTTGGTCAACCAACTCCAGGGAGTGGGGCAGGGCGACATCATTATCCCGTTCGGGGCATTCAGCCTGGGATCGAGCAACGGGGGCCAGATGAACCAGATCAACCCCCTGGGCAACCTGAGCAAGATCGACTTCGCTGGCGCAATTCAGAGCGCGTCCGGCCCTGGTGTCAGCTCCACCTACCAAAGCTCGAGCGCCGGTTTCGCTGGCAGCGTCAACAGCCTGCACAACTTCAGTATTCCGGTCTTCGATCACCCGAGCGAGCTCTTCAACCTGTTCATCGGCAAGCCCGTGCGTCTGGTCGAGTGGCGGATGCCCACCTTCAAATTCAGTTTCACTTACGTCCAGAAGATCCCCATCTATCCTCCGTTGTATGCCCAGTTTGGCGGCAGCATCGGGGCGGATATCAATATTGGGTTTGGCTACGACACCTACGGTATCCAGAAGTTCATTGGCGATCCCAAGAAGGACCCCGTCGATTTGCTCGACGGATTCTATATCCTCACCAACGATGCCAACGGTCAGCCGATGCCGGCGCTCAAACTTACCGGCGAGATCTTTGCGGGCGCTTCCATCGATCTCCTGATGGTTGAGGTGGGGGTGCGGGCGGGGATTTCGGCCACCATCAGCTTTTTCTGGAACGACAATAGCGACAATGACGGAAAGATGCGGGTGAGCGAAATCATCGCGAACGCAAAGGAAGATCCCCGCTGCGTCTTCAACATCGAGGGGGAGATCAGCCTGTTCCTTGAGGCCTATCTCAAGATCAACCTCTTTTTCTTCAGCATCGACAAGACCTGGCGGTTCGCCACCATCACGCTGATCACGTTCGATGTGAGTTGTCCGGAGCCGGTCTTGGGTGACTTGAGCGGCGGGGTGCTCACGCTCAATATCGGGAGCCGGGCCAGCCTGCGCCTGGTGGATGACACCACCGACGCCTCCGAGACGTTCGTTGTTCGCCATGTCAGCGGCTCCGCCGGCGATGAGACCGTGGACGTTACCTGGGCCCAGCACCGCAAGCAGTTTGAGCGTGTCAACTTGGTTAAGGTGGACGACGCAGGCAAAGGTGACGACGTGATTGACCTTCGCAACGTGCTTTCCACAGCGCAGGTTAACGGCGGGACTGGGGATGACACAATCTACCTGAGTGACGGGGCTAATTCCACCGCCGACGGCGGAGCGGGCGACGACCGGATCGTGGCCAGCAAGTCAGCGGCGGCGACCGGCGTGGTCATCCACGGTGGGGAAGGCAACGACACGATCACGGCCGGATCGGTGGCCATTACGATCTATGGCGACGGGGGCAGCGACACGATTACCGGCAGCGTGCAGGCCGATGTCCTCTACGGCGGTGGAGGGGATGACGTCATCAAGGGCTTGGACGGCAACGACCAGATTGATGGAGGCGACGGGAACGACCAGATCAATGCGGGTGAAGGGAACGACTTCATCCTGGGTGGCGCGGGTGACGATGTAATCAATTGCGGACCCGGCGATGACGTGGTCGATGCCGGCGGCGGCAACGATCTGGTCTATGGCGGTTCTGGCAACGACCTTTTGATTGGCGGAAACGGGAATGACCGGATGTTCGGCGACGGTGGCAGCGACCTGCTGATTGGTGACAAGGTCACGACCGTGGGAGGGTTGGCCGTCAGCTTTGCCAACCTAGCCGCCCTGAATGCTGCCGTCGGGGCGATCCCCACCGCGGGGTTGGCGGTCCAGGGAATCTATGGTCCGGACGACTCCAGCGCCGGCACCGACTTTCTGGTGGGCGGCGGCGGCAGCGACCTGATCTTCGGCGGCAATGGCGACGACTTCCTTTACGGCGGAAACTTCACCGCCAATGGTGATAGTTCCGTGGTGGAGGAGGATGGCAACGATTTCATCGACGGCGGCCCTGGCAACGATGTGATCTTCGGGGACGATTCCATGGGACGCACCGGCGACCGCAATACCGGCATCGCCATCAAATCGAGTGTTTGGTACGACTTGAACCTCAACGGCGTGCGGGATGCTGAAGAAAAGGGCTTGGGCGGCATTTCCGTGTGGTTGTATTTCGCGAGCTCGCCGCCCCCGCTGGTTGGCCCGCCTGGAAACGGCACTCCGATCACGACTACGAAGACAGATGTCGATGGTGCCTTCCAGTTCGTTGGCTTGGACCCGAACAACTACATCGTGGTGTTCGATCTGCCCACAGAACTCACCTTCACGACCCTGGGCACTGGGGGAGTGGGGGCATCCTCTACCGACAGCGACGCGGTGCCGACGGCTACCGCCACGCGCGCCAGGGGGCAGACCGAGCAGTTCTTCGTTGACTACGACCAAACCTACAAGGCGGTCAGCGCCGGCTATCGTGGCAATGCGATGGTCTCGATCGGAGATTCCTCGGTGAAGGAAGGTAACTCCGGGCAGACCCAAATGGTGTTCAACGTCACGCTCTCCGGACCGCAGTCTTCGCCGGTGGAAGTGGAGTACAAGACCCTGGACGGCACGGCGACCGCTGCCAGCGGCGATTATGTCCCGGTTCTCCGGACGCAGACTTTGGTCTTCAACCCGGGCGAGACCAGCAAGCAGATCGTCATCCTGGTGAACGGCGACACCACTTATGAGGCTCACGAACAGTTCCAGCTCAACGTAGTGAGAGTGCAGCGAATGGACGCCGCCGGAGCAACCACGCTGCAACTGGATCACACTCCCATTCTAGGCACGATCCTGAACGACGATCCGATTCCCAGCATTTCGATCACAGATTACAGCCCCGGCAAGGACCAGACCGAAGGATCTCCGGCCACCTTCATCGTCACGCTTTCCAATCCCAGCCAATACACCGTCACGGTGAACTGGAGAACCAACACATCGTTGACCTTCCAGGGATTGCCGGCCGATGATGCCGCGGTTCCTGCCCCGTTCCCCTACGCCAATTTCGTTATGGGTCAGGGAACGCTGACCTTCCAGCCCGGCGTCACCAGCAAAGCGATCACCGTCACGACCCTGAACAACAATCTCAACCAGTTTGATAAGACCTTCTTCGTGGATCTTTCGAGCCCCACCTACTCGACGCTGCTGGATGATCGCGGCGTCGGAATCATCCACGACAGCAATCCGTTGGTCAGCGTCAGCATTGTTCCGGTGAGTCCCGTTGGCGGCACATTCCGGACGGAGGTCCCGGCGGATCCCAATTCGACTCAGGAAGTGTACTTCAAGGTCAGCCTCTCCGGGAACAGCGGCAAGAGGATCGATGTCACCTGGGCTACCTCGCCAGGAACGGCGGTGGAGGCGGTTTATTCGGGCAGTGGGCTGTTGCCTGACTATGAGGGCTTCCCTAATTCCAGCACCCCCGACAGCCAGAAGACACTGGTATTCAACCCCGGTGACCCGCTGTTCCAGATCATCAAGGTCAAGGTCAACCCGGCCAACCCGAGCATCACCACCGATCGGACGTTCTTCGTCAACCTGCTGAGCGCCGACGATGCAGTTATCGCAGCCGCTCCCGCAGCCGAAAGCAACCATGCCACCGTGGTGATCAAACAACCGGTTGTGGCCGTCACGGACGTCGGACCCTGGAGCGTCTTCTTCAGCTCATCGAGCTACGAAATCAACGAACCTGTCTCCGGTACCGCAACGGCTTACATCACGATCCAGCGCACCCCGGGGAGTTCGCAGGCGATCGCGGTGTTCTACACTCAAAACGGCACCGCAACCGGCGGCTTGGACTACGCGCCGGTCTTCCGCCAGTTGGTGAGCTTCGGTCCCAACGAGTTGAGCAAGACCGTGGCCATCACGGTTTACCACGACGCTTTGGTGGAGGGTGACGAGACCGTTCTGCTCAGCCTTCGAAACCCGACCGGCGGCCCGGTCAGGGCGGAACCCGACACGGCGGTCCTTACGATTCATGATGGGCCCAACACTCCGTACCTCTTCATCAGCCCGCCGACTGACGTAGTGGTCCTCGGCACGCCGGTCCAATTGGGTGTCCAGGAGGGCGACTTTGGTGTGACAATCGCAAAATTCACCGTCACTTTGATGGATCCGAATACGAACTCGCCAATCCAGGCCGGACCGGCGGGCGTGACCTTCCAATACACGACGGTTGACCTAACGGCCGTTGCCGGTGTTGACTACCCTCTCGGTCAGGGGACCGTCACCATCCCCTATCTGAGCTCTTCCGCGACGATCAACATCGGTGTCTTCACGAATACGGTGGCCCAATTGGATCGGACCTTCGCTGTGCGGTTGAGTAACGCTTCCGGCGCCACGCTGGCGCCGGTTAACAGCGTCGCCATCGCCACGATTTTCGACGATGATCTGACGCCCATTTCGGGCAAGATTTTCTATGATGCCAGTGGTAACGGGTTCAACGACCTGAACGAACAAGGGATCCCCGGAGTCAAGGTGGACGTGGTTTATTACAAGAACGGCGTCGCGCAGGCGCCGGTGACCACCACGACCAACTCGAGTGGCGACTATGCGGCGAACGTTGTCCTGGGCCGGGTGACGGTCACGGTTCATAACGACACCGTTAAATCTCCCTACGGATTGAACGGGCCTGGTTCGAGTTATACCAACACGACCAAGAATGAGAATCAGGTGGTTCAGTTCAACGGGATCCTTGGGCTGCCCGGCTTTGCAGATATCGGCTACCTCATCAAATCCACAAGCGCTGTGGACAAAGCGGCCACTAAGGACACGGGGCGCGGCGGCACTGACGACACCATTTTCGGCGGCCCGGGCAATGACACTATCGACGCGGGCGCCGGGGATGATCCCGTGGTGGGTGGGCACTGGATGACGGCCACCGATGGGAATGTACCCATCAACGACGGTTCCACCTTCAACCGGTATGATGCCGTGGTGACGGCCACTACGACGGGTCTCCACGCCGTCTATGACAACGGCCCCATCTTCGCCGTTGACACCAGCGGCCTGAATCTGGGTGGAAAGATCAGCGGTGAGATCTGGTTGGATGCGAATAACAACGGGCGCCAGGATGCGGGCGAACTCTTTACCGGCCAGGATGTTGTGGTGAGCCTCTACGATTGCGACGGCAACGTGGTGAACGCCCTCGTCACCAACAGCGGCACCTATACCTTCAAGGATATCTTCCTCAAGGGGACCCCGAGCGAGTACGTCGTCCAGTTCGACTTGCCGAAGGGCTTCACTTTTGTGAGCCCGGTGGCGGCTCCGGCCTCGGTCAATAGCGACGTCGTCGTGGCTGGCCGCACGACGATCGTGTCGCTAAGTAGCGGGAGCCCGACGGTTGCCGATCTGGATGCGGGCATCCGGCCCGCCGGAGTTCTGCCGGCAGTTGGGCCGGGCAGCTTCCAGTTCTCTGACCCGGCATACAGCGTCTCCGAGGCGGTCAAGGGAGGGATCCTGACCATCAGCGTGATCCGCGGCGACTCGTTCGAGGGACGGCCTGTCGTGGTGCACACAGAGGACGGCACCGCTGTTCACGATTTCAACTACACCCCGGTTACGGCGGTGCTGTATTTCGCAGTGGGTGAGACCATCAAGACGGTGGACATCCCGATTCTGAACACACACCTGGTCGGCATTTGCAGCGATCCGCTGACTTTCAATCTGGTCTTGCGGGACGTCACCGGAAAACCGATGGACCAGGCAACGGTCTATGTCGGCGGTCCGTCCTACGGATCCATTCAGGACAACGACACCATTCAGGGCGGCGATGACTGGGACCTCATCCTCGGTGACTCCGGGAACATCGCCGCGGCCTCGGTGATGAACGCCTTCCCGACTTCGCCCGCGGGCATCACTTACTCCGCCGGACCGGGCAACGACACGATCAACGGAGGAGGGAGTCAGGATTTCATCAATGGCCAGCTCGGTAACGACACCATCTCTGGCGACGGCGGGCGCGACCTGATTTTTGGCGATATGGGCAAGGATACCATCTACGTCAGCCTGGATGACGATCAGGTGGATGGCGGCTACGGCTTCGACACCGTGATCTCGAGCCGGGATGTTGCCCGGATCGAGTTGACCTCGACCGGACCGACTGCTGCCACCCTGGCGCACCGCAGCAGCACGGGTGATCCGCTGAGTACGTTCAAGCTTTTGAACATTGAGATGGCGCAGCTTTTCGGCGGCGCCTCGGACAATGTATTCGATATCACTAGCTGGAACGGTTCAGCGTTCCTGGTGGGTGCCGGCGGGAACGACACCTTGCTGGTCAATAATGATATCAACCAGAAGCTCAGGGACGCTACAGCCCTCGAGGGTCTGCTCTACTTGGTGCTCTACGGTTTCTTCAAGGATTCTGCCCTAAGCCTACCCAACGGTTCAACCTACTCGCTCGGCTCTCTGGAGAATGTGACCCTGACCGGTGGCCCCGGCAGCAACACGCTGGATGCCTCCGGGTATTCCCGGCCGGTCACCTTTGTGGGCCTTGGCGGGGACGATACTCTGATCGGCGGCTCCGCCAATGACACTTTCCTCTTCGACGCCGATTCCTTCCTGGGCACCGATACGGTTACGGGCAACGGAGGAACCGATACGCTCGATTTCTCCGCTACCACCGCCGACGTGGTGGTGAACCTTTCCACCCTCGCGCCGACCTCCCAGTCGGTGAACGGTAACCTGAGTCTCAAGCTGGTGGATAAACTAGAGAACCTGGTGGGCGGTTCCGGCAACGATACGCTCACCGGGAATGTCCTATCCAACGTCCTGGTGGGCGGCTTGGGCAACGACGTCCTGGCAGGGGGCGCGGGCGACGACACCTATCCGCTCGACACGGATTCGCCGGCGGGGGCCAAGACGATCATCGAGAACCTGGCGGACAGCGGCTTCGACACGATCGACTTTTCCGGCACTCTGACACGGGTTATCAACCTGAGTCTCTCGATTCTGGGTGCCTCTCAGACCGTCAACCCCAACCTCACGCTGACCATCGTGGGCGAGGGCGTGGAGCAGGTGATCGGCGGCGCCTTGAATGACGTCCTCCGCGGGAACAGCAATAACAATGTGCTCCGCGGGGGCCCGGGCAACGACCTGCTCGACGGGAAGAGCGGCAATGACATCCTTGATGGAGGTCCGGGTAACAATACCCTCATCGGTGGCCTGGGCACCGACACGGTCAGCGAGCAGGGGAACACCAACTTCACGCTCACCGATACGAGCCTGACCCGCGGCACCGGCCAGACTGAGATTCTGGACGGGATCGAGATCGTCAACCTCGCCGGCGGGCCCGATGCGAACACGTTCAACCTGACCGGGTGGACCGGGGGCGGCAGCGTGAGGGGCGGTGATACGCCTTCCGCCCCGCGAGACGACACGCTCATCGTCTCGGCGGATGCCAACTTCACGTTGACGGATTCCTCCCTGGTGATTTCCACCAACCTTGGCCCGATTACGCTGAGCGGGATTGACATCGTGGTCCTGACCGATGGGCCGGGGAGCCACACGCTGGACGCGTCCGGTTTCAGCGGCACAGTGACGTTGATCGGCAATGACGGGAACGACACCTTGATTGGGGGGTCCGGCATCAACACCCTGAACGGCGGCCTGGGAAATGACCAGATTGTCGGCGGTCCTGGCAACAATTTCGTGGAAGGTGGCCCGGGCAGCAATCGCTTCGCGCTGACACTGAACGCCTACCTGTTCGTGCTGACAAACACCGGGTTGGTGGCCGATATGACTGTTGGCCCGGGCGACGAGCTATATACAACTCTGGCACATATCCAGAGTGTCGCGCTGACGGGCGGCGCGGGCAGCAACCGGTTCGACCTCACGGGTTGGACCCTCGGGAGCGTCTCGGCAGACGGACAGGCGGGTACGGACTGGGTGGTGGTCCAGGCAACGGCCCCGGGGACCATCACGCTGACCAACACTTCGGTCACTTTCACAGGAAGCAGCAGTATTACCACGCTGAATTCGATTGAAAGCGCCTCCCTGACGGGCAGCGGCGGGAACGACGTGCTCGATGCTTCCGGCTTCTCCGGCGTGGCGGTCCTGCAGGGCGGAGCCGGGGATGACGTTCTCATTGCCGGACCCGGCACGGAATTGTTGAATGGCGGCGCGGGGAACGATCGGTTCGTGTTCCGTCAGTATGGGGCGCCGCACAGTGTCGTCGTGGTGGGTGGGGATGGGGAAGACACGCTGGACTTTTCAGCGTTCACAGTGCAGGTCGGAATCGATTTGTCCTTCCTGGGCTCGGCGCAGGCGGTGGCGACCGGAGAACTCGGAATCAACCTTTTCAGCGCCACCCAGGATATGGAGGATGTCATCGGGAGTCAGGCTGGCGGCGTGTTGACCGGCAACTCGCTGGACAACGTCTTCACCATCGTGGGCGGGAACAACACCATCGACGGAGGCGCGGGCGTCAATACGCTCGTGGCCACCGCGGACAGTGATTTCAATCTTTCAAACACCCTGTTGGTCCTTGCGGCAAATATCAACCCGCTGTCCAACATCCAAGTGGCAAAACTGACCGGCGGCCCCGGCAATAACCATATCGACGCCACCGGGTTTAGCGGCTCCACCATCTTGAATGGCGGTGCCGGCAATGACACACTCGTTGGCGGCTCTGGCAACGATGTGCTGATCGGCGGGGCCGGCGATGACTACTTGCGCGGCAACGGCGGAAACGATACCTACCGGTTCAACGCGGACACGGCCCTGGGCCACGACACAGTCGATGAGATCGCGGGTGGGGGCAACGACACCCTGGACTTCTCCGATACCAAAACCACTGGGATTACCTTGGACTTGTCGGTCACGACAGTCCAAACAGTGGCTCCGAACCTGAAGCTCAGCCTTACGAGCAACGCCGGGGTGGAGAACATAATCGGGACTGACAAGGCTGACAAACTGACCGGCAACTTGCTCAATAACTTCTTCCTCGGCGGGCGAGGCGATGACGACATCGACGGAGGCGGAGGCGTTAATCTGGTTTATTACACAGCGGATGGGGATTTCGTCCTAACCGACACGAAGCTCACGATTGTCGATGCGACGGGCACCCAGACGGTTACGATCAAGAATATCCAGCAGGCCTACCTGATTGGCGGGGCGGGAGCCAACCGTATGGATGCTTCCGCCTTCACCCTGGGCTCAGTTTACCTCTTTGGCCGGGACGGGAACGATACCCTGATCGGGGGTTACGGGAATGATTTCCTTAGCGGGGGCAATGGGGACGACGTTCTCTATGGCGGCGGTGGTTCGGATATGCTCTATGGCGACGACGGCAACGATACCCTGAACGGCTGCGGCAGC
>ORJL011058970.1_pt1 | contig 21213 bp, 23 predicted proteins | sample 1779941 | NCBI WGS metagenome assembly ORJL01 (sample SAMEA104232317, study PRJEB22302) | groundwater metagenome | biome: forest; feature: aquifer; material: groundwater | place: USA | collected 2011-08-07 | depth 5.8 m
AAGAAAGATTAAGACTTACACTATTAGTTCTCCTAGCTCGATTCATCATACGAATAATAAGACAATGGCCTGGGGCTATGATCAATCGTCCATCCAAATCCATAACGGTCATTCTATTTGCTTGGATTATAGATCGTATTACCTTTCCTCCAAGCGTCGAGTCAACGCCTTCAATTGAGAGTCTCGCTATTGCAATACTATTATTTTCAAAGGCTGTGTTGGAATTGCTTACCGTTATTGGTGTCCCTTCAGATTTAAAAGAACCATCAAGTATAGTCTCAATTGTCGTTGATAACAGTCCACCTCCTAAAATTTTTGATAGATGTACCAACTTACCAGAACCAAGGGGGTTCGCAAGTTCGACCAGCAAGTACGAGTTTGATTCAATTGATTGAAAGCCTGTGCTGGTTAAATAAAAAGATTCATGTTGCTGTTTAGTGATATTAGAAAATATCTCCCGTTGGGTCTTCGTTGTTAGTTCACCGGGTCGTCCTGAGCTGTATAAAGATTCAGCGATGTTTTTTCTGTTGTTGCTTCGATACATAGTCGCCATATTTGGATTGGCCAGTATGGATAATCGGAGAAGATCCGCTCGTATCTCTCTTACAATATTTTGGTCGGTATTTCTGTTATTGGCAACGAAAGAGTCAAAAAGTTCCTGGTAATAGGTAATTTGGTCGCACATCTGGTCAATTGATTTTCTATTTTCTCTTTGCAAACGGTTCATTTTCCGTACTTCGTTCAATACGAGTAATAGATTCCTCTCATCCGCTTCCACAAGGCTAGTACCTCCTTGACCCATATATTAATTTCATAATATTCATACATGAAGTATTGTGTAACAGAAAATAAGCCCTTGTCGATGCGTATTTTATTCCAGACTGAAGGTAGAAATTGACGACCTAGAGATAGCCATTAGATCATGCCCGTTAATATTGTTTGATATTTCTGCACCGTATTCTGAACTTAGTACACAACAATTGGATAATATTACTAAGGACCTAAACAAACGGCTATTATTTGAAATTCTTTAATGAGATAAATTACAACTCAAGCCCATTGAGGATTTCCCTCAACTTCTTCGGTTCCTCTTTTGTAAGCGTTACGCCCTTCCCCATCTTAGAATGATCAGGCGACCATTCCCTAATGTCATACTTTGGGTCTTTATCGTTCCAACTTATAAGATTAAGTTCCTTTTTCCAGCCTTTTGGTGATTCTGATAGGGTGCCTATTGTTTCTTTCATCACGAACTTATACTGCTTTGATATCCCTTTTAAACAACTCATCAAATCTATTTGCTTTTATCTGCATGGAGTTGTCTCTGCCACCACCAATTAAAATTCTAAAGGCGCGCTCATTTTTCTTACGACTGATGGTAATAGATATTTTCTGAAGATCAATAATTTGCATGATTTCATCTTTGTTTAAAACCGCAATTTCACTTTCGGCAAGACCTTCAATATTTGCACACAAGTGCAACCACAAGATTATAACTATGATCTATGTAACCAAGTATCTCCTTTTTATCGTTTTCAGTTAAACTAAATACCCAACTATTATAATCTGTTTATGTTAACTTAAAAAATACGATTCTGCCGGACCCACTCCATCCAAAGAAACGTAAAAAGGCAATGTTGTTTGCTATAGTTGATGATTTTTCGAGAGCGATTGTTCACGGAGAATTCTATTGGGATGAGAAATTGCCTCGTTTAGAAGATGCCCTCAAAAAAGCGATCTTGCGTCACGGCGTACCCGCTCAATTTTATTGCGACAATGGAAGCGTATTTTCGTCCCCCCCATAATGCCTATCCTATCCACTTATTCTCCGCCTTTATTTCAAACTTCTGTTTTTCATATTATCAGAAGCTCCTTTTACTTTCAAATATAAAAGCAAGTTTAAGCGTAATATAACTATTAAAAAATAAATCCCCCCTTAGATTTTCTAAACTAAACCCAAGGGAGGTAGTTAACTTTGAATTAAATTAACGCTCATTTAAAGAAGTGTAATCACGTCTGGCTGCAACACTCTTATAAGATGGTCTGATGACTTTTCCAGAATTTACGATTTCTTCAATGCGATGCGCACTCCAACCCGCTATTCTAGAAATGGCAAAAATCGGAGTAAACATTTCATCGGGAATGCCCAGCATTCTATAAACGAAACCTGAATAAAAATCAACATTTGCACTTATAGCCTTGTGTATTTTGCTAAGTCTTCCCATCACTTGAGGTGCAATTTCCTCTACTTTTAAGTAGAGATTATATTCATTCTCTAGGCCCTTTTCCTTAGCGAGTTGAGCGACATAATCCTTGAATATTACCGCCCGAGGATCTGATATCGAGTAAACAGCATGACCTATACCATAGATCAAGCCTGATCGATCAAACGCTTCTTTCTTAAGAATCTTCGCAAGATAGTGCTCAATTTCTTGATTGTCATTCCAATCCTTCAAATTATGCTTCATATCTTCAAACATCTGAACAACCTTAATGTTTGCACCTCCATGTTTTGGCCCTTTTAAAGCTCCCAGTGCTGCAGCCATTACAGAGTAGGTGTCTGTTCCCGTAGATGTTACAACATGCGTCACAAACGATGAATTGTTACCTCCACCATGCTCAGCGTGAAGCACAAGCGCAACATCGAGCAGTGTTGCCTCAAGCTTTGTATATTTACTGTCCGGTCTAAGCATATGCAAAATATTTTCAGCAGTACTTAATTCAGGTCTCGGACTGTGTAAATACAGACTTTTATTTCCATGGTAATGAGAAAACGCTTGGTAACCATAGACTGCAAGGGACGGGAAACAGGCAATCAGTCTAATACATTGTTTTAATACATTTTTTATAGAAGTGTCATCAGGATTATCATCAAAGCTATATAAGCCCAATACATTTCTGGACAATACATTCATGATATCCTTGCTTGGTGCTTTCATAATCATATCCCGAGCAAAATCCTCAGGTAGTTTTTGATATAAGGACAGAAGTCTTTCGAAATCCTGAAGTGAGTTCTTATCAGGCAGATTGCCAAAGAGTAATAAATAACAAGTCTCTTCAAAACCATACCGATCATCTCCACTAAAACCTTCGACAATATTACGTATATCAATACCACGATAAATTAATCTGCCAGGAACAGGAACTATTTCATTTTCATCAAGTATGTAAGCATGCACCTCACCAATTTCTGTCAAACCAACAAGTACACCCGACCCATCTGGATCACGGAGTCCGCGTTTTACCTTGTATTTGTTGAACAACTCAGGATCGATAAAGCTGCTCTTTTGAGCCATGAGACTTAGCTCATCAAACATTTTTCCTTTGAATTCTTGAAATTCACCATTTTCCATAATAAATATACCTCCATTGTATCGATAATGCTCCACGTAGGTAGCTCCACACTAACAGATTTTGCAAAGGTCATGGGATAGTATTACCGTAATCATAACTGACGCAATATATATAAACACATTGTAACCACATACGTCAAGTTAATTAATTTAAATTAAATTCTAAATCAAATGGTATAAATTAACTACATCCTTTTTTATTAAAATCCGTTTATAAATTTATCTTTTGCAGAAAATAAACAAAATAGATAAAGGAGCGTATGTTATGAAGGTATTAGGTAGCATTGACCAACTCACACAATTTTTAAGACTCGGTAAAAAAATGAAGGATTCAATCCCTATTGGTTTCTTGGGTGGCTTAGTCGGAACTCTCGCCATGGATTTGAGCAATATAATTTTTAAGAAAACCGGACTAAGCGAAAAAACCTATGCTCAGTATGCAGGATCTGTTTTGTTGAGTCCATTTAGGCTAATTTTTAGGGAGAATTATCTTTTGGGGCAAATACTACACCTTATAACGGGTTCTATCCTTGGTATACCCATGTTTAATATTATGAAAAAAACCGGGAAAGACAATTACTTATTTAAGGGAGCTGTTTATGGAATATTTTCATGGGAAACACTTTATTCTTTGCGGCAAAGACTCGGATTAGTAAGGTCAAAGACTTATACAACAAGAACGCATATTACCACTATAATTGATACTCTAGTCTATGGCTTTGTTTCAACATCAGCAATGGTTTTCCTATCAGATCCTACGATTTTTCCCCAAGCCATTAACCAACAAATTGAGACTCCAGCAGAAAATCATATATCGAAGCAACAAAATATTCCCAAAGGTGATCTTACTCAAACTATGGAAAACGAAATGCTTATTGGATAAGCATTTCTAGAACGTAGCGGAGCGACTATCGTCGCTCCGTTTACTTTTTGAACTCCCGCTAAAGAATTCCTTTGAACAAACCTTACTTCAGGTGAGTTTTATACTCCATCTTATCTATGGGTTCATTCGAGATCCGTGGTTAAGATTCGAGGTTGCGATTCGAGGATCGCAAATATATATTTTCATTCTGAACTCTGGCATCAGATTTACTTAAGTTGACAAACAGTCTGTTCATAATCTATCAGGTCCTTAATTGTTGCCTTATCTCCACAGACTTGACAATCTGGACGGACATCGAGTTTTACTTTTCGGAATTCCATATCCAATACATCAATCACCAGTAAAGACCCAGTCAAGAGTTCCCCTATTCCTAAGATACATTTTATTGCTTCTGTGGCTTGAATAGTACCCAACAAACCAGGTATAACCCCTAAGACCCCAGCCTGTTTACAACTTGGAACAGTATCCGCAGGTGGGGGATTTAGAAAAACACACCTGTAACATGGTCCTTTACCGGGAACATAGGTAAGTGTCTGTCCATAAAACTTAATAACTCCAGCATGTGAGAAGGGTTTCCCTAATAATACACAGGCATCATTAATTAGAAACTTAGCTGGAAAATTATCTGTTCCATCAATGATAAAATCATAATCTTGATCCTTAATGATATCTACAATATTTTTAGAAGTAACCCATTCTTGATAGGTCAAAACCTTAACATCGGGATTTATTCCATTAATTGTTTCTTTGCCTGAAAGAACTTTCGCTTTCCCTACATCATTAGTGGAATGAATGATTTGTCTCTGCAAGTTAGACAAATCTACCGAATCAGCATCCACCAAGCCAATCATTCCCACTCCAGCAGCCGCTAAGTACATTGCAGCTGGAGAACCAAGACCACCTGTCCCTATGACCAAAACTTTAGATTCCAGAAGTTTTTTTTGACCCTTACTTCCTACTTCTCGCAAAATAATGTGTCTGGAGTATCTTTCAAGTTGTTGATTTGTAAAACCCATTTTATCGCCTCCGCCTCATAAAATAGAAAAATATCAGTTTCGAAGACTCATTCATCCCAAATGTATCAACCACTATCAAGGTAGCGAATATGATCCTCAGTCATTTATATCATATTACGCCTACCTCAACCAGTCAATAACTATATAAGTTTCGAGTAATTTTCTTCATTTATCTTAATTTAACAGATAGACTCTAGCTTCATAAGGCCGTAAATCGATATTCCTGGTAAATTGGTTTAAAATTGGAAAATAATAAAAAAAAGGACAAATCATTTTATTGCAAAATCCGTGATAAAACTTATCCATCTACCTCTTCGGAGAGAAAAACGGGATGGGCATGATAATCCTTAAGAATTCAAAGACTAATGAATGTTTTACAAATAACTTAATATATATAGTCCATAATACATGTTCGAATTAGGGGGAAAACATGTCTTGGGACATAAAAAAACAAAATTGGTCAGGCATCGTGGTCACAATATCAACAGCAATCTTTGCCTTTGTTTCGCTCATTACTATATTTATCTCATTTACCTCCTGGCAAACACAGCGGGAAGCGGCACGCCCGTATTTTGCCTTTAAAGAATCTCCTTCCGTTTATCTAAATGACGAAGTAAGTTTTGAATTTAAATTCAACAACGTTGGAACCCATCCAGCAACAAACCTTTCCAGTAAAACCTCGGTTTTTGAGCAACATTTATTACAAAAGCCCATTCTTGTTGACGAATACACCGTGGTTAATGATATTCCCAAGGATACTACTACAAGTTTGCTCCTGAACATTAACAACAAAAACATTTACGAAGAATCAGATATCAAACCACATTTTATTATAATTAGCCTAAGTTATGCTGATCCCATACTTCGTAAATCATATACCCAAACCATTTATCTTAAATGGTCCGGAGTCATTGCTGGAAAACCGCAACCCTTTATTCACGTCGAAGCCAGTGAAAAACAGGCTATTCTAAACTATTTAAAATCCAATCATTTGCTTGAGTAAATACATCGGTCCTAATCCCAATTAATTTTATTGTTCTAAGAATCTTTGTGTTAAACTCACAGCTATATTAATCCCTCCCTCAATAAAATAAAAAAACCCAGACTTAATGTCCGGGGTTAGAGTAGCCCAATATATCAAGAATTTATTTAACTTAAGGTAAACTAATCCAAGTCTTCTTTTTGGACGGCCTATACAGCAAAAAGTTCCGACCAATGACCTGAGCAACCTCGGCACCTACTTCTTCAGCTAGTTCCATTGCAATATTCTCTGGCTCTTCTAAACAGTTGGGCAATACCCTACCTTTAATTAACTCTCGTGCCTCTAAAGCTTGATCAGCTTGAGCCACCACATTCTCAGTTATTCCACCTTTTCCAACAGTTAGAATTGGATCCAGCTCATTTCCCATGGATCGCAAAAAACCTTTCTGCTTCCCTGTTAACATTACAAAACCTCCATCTATTTCTTTCAATAATCCATACAAAACCTAACCCCACTCAAATGTCATAAAGCACTAATACTTAGTGAGCATGTTTAGCGAAATTTGCGTAGCGAGCTCAGATGATAAAGCGTTAAGAACGCCAACTGGGACTTGTCCATGGCTAGAACATGGATGTTCTGATTAGTCACCGCCATGGATGGCAAAGGTGACGTGATGGACTGATGCCGTTTTTGCCATGGACGGCAAAAAAACGGCGCACATGCAGTATTACTTTTGGGTTTTGGCGTTTAGCTTTAGCATCAAGAAAGCAGCAAATGCAGCGGCTGCGAACACGATAGTCTCCGGTGGAGACTATCGCCGAAGTCGCTACCCCGAATAAACACTATCGACGTAGGATGTATTAGTGCTTTATCTTTCCAATCTCTATTCGAACCTTAAAGCGACCTCCGGTTGAAGTTTAGCCGCCTTCCATGCGGGATAAAGACCAAACGTGATACCAATAACAATCGAAAATGTAACTGCTATAATAATCGCCCAGAAAGAAAGCATTAACGGCCAAGACAAAAGGTAAGCTGTTAAAAGTGCTCCACCAATACCCAAGATTATTCCTATTATCCCTCCGCTAAAAGATAAAACAACAGCTTCTAGTAAGAATTGAGTCAATATATCTCTTTCTTGTGCTCCAACAGCTTTTCGCAACCCAATCTCTCTCGTTCTTTCAGTAACAGAGACTAGCATAATATTCATTATGCCGATCCCCCCAACGGCTAAAGAGATTCCAGCAACCATTCCGATAATACTCGTCAATATCCGAGTAATTTTATTAGCCATTTGCACTAACTGTTGAGCATTAAAGGCTTCGTACCTATCCGTAGTCCCGTGACGCATATTTAAAATTCGTTTAGCAATGGCTATCGCTTTATCCAAATCAGTCTCCTGAAAAGTCGCACCCTCAAGCTGATCCACCCGTTGTGCCTGAAAGATCTCTGTCCAAGTTTCCCAAGGAAGATAAGCGTAAGCATAATCAGGGCTAACATCAAACTGCTCAAACATTGATTTATTTTCAGCAATAACGCCTATGACCCGGCAGGGAATATTGCGAATCATTACTTGTTGACCCAAGGGATTTCCCGCCCCGAACAAATGTTGACTGAGGTTATTATCTAGAACTACCACCCGTCTGCCGCGGGCAACTTCTTCAGCCGAAAAAAACCGACCCTTGGCAATTTCCCGACGTCGCAATTCAGCAAAACCTGACGTTGTTCCTACAACCACTGCTGTTAATTTCTTTAGGTTAGCTTCAACATTAGCATACTCGATACTTGTAGGTAAAATAGTTTTTAGTTGAGGTAAATTTCGACGCAAACTTTCACCATCTTGTAAGGTGAAATATTCACTTTGCGATATTTTAGCTTGACCTACTCCTTTAACATAGAGTATGAAAAGATTAACCCCTGTTTTCTCGAATTCTTGTTTTATTGCAGCTTTACCTCCAAGTCCAATGGTAACGACCGCAATAACTGCCGCAATGCCAATAATGATTCCCAACATCGTTAACCCAGCTCTAAGCTTATTCAATTTCAAGCTATGTAGGGCGCCCCACAATCCGTCACTAAAATTCAACCGGTTTCACTTCCATCTATGATTTGTATGGGCATTCCATCGTAAAACTGGTCAGTCGGATTGAGCGCAATACGATCGTTGGAATTTAGGCCTGCAAGAATTTCTTGATTTAGATCGTCAGCTAAACCTGTCTTTATTTCTATTTTATGAGCTTTCCCGTTTTCCAAACGATAAACAAAATTCTTATTAATTTCCTGAACTATAGCCTCTTGAGGAATTGCCAAGACCTTCTCTTTAGTGGCTATAATGAGAGCAATATTCATAGTAAGCCCAGGCTTTAACCCAGGAGGAATTTGATCTAAGGAAATCTGGGTATTAACTGTTGGATTAACATTCCCTTGAGCTGATGGCTTACTTTCTGCTATTGGGGCAATAGCTGTAACAATCCCCTTTACCTCGTTACCTCCTAAAATTTTACCAGTAACCCTGACAACCTGGCCAACTTGTATTTTACCAGCATCTATTTCATTCAAATCCGCTTCAATCTTTAATTTATCGAGTTCTGCAATAACTACTAGTGGTACTTGAGGAGAAACAACATCTCCCTCTTGAGTATTAAGATTTATCACCGTTCCATTAAGATTAGACTTTAATGTTAATTGATCTTTTTCAGCTATGGCAACCTTTAATGCCATCTGGGCTTGATCAACTGCCGACTGCGCTTGGCTAAGGACTTGTTGGCTTTGCCCAGAAGCGGTATCTCGGTTCTTTACTGCAGTTGCCAAAGATGTTCTAGCTTGAGCAACTTGAGCATCAGCAAGCGTAGAATCGAGCACAACAAGTGATTGTCCAGATTGCACCTTATCCCCAATTCTCACGAATACCTTAACAACCCGACCAGGGTTGAGAGACCGAATTTCCTGGCGAGAAATTGGTTGTACGGTTCCTGTTGAATCTACTTCTTCTTGTATAGTAGTAATCTTTGCTAAACCGGCGTTTACCTTAACCAGGTTTTTTACCCTATTCCATTGAATTAGTGTTAGACTTGCAACTAATAATAACGACAATAGTCCAACACCTAAAAGCAACTTCGGCTTAAGGCCCACACTTAATCACCTCATTGCGGCTCTCAAGTTTCTAATATTATTCTTCCCATTCAAATTCCAAATCACCAATCTTTACCTTATCTCCCACTTTAATACCTTGGGCCCGCAAAGCATCATCGATACCCATAACGCTCAAGATCTTTTGAAAACGACGTAAACCTTCTTCACTTTCAAAATAAGTCATCGCAAGGTGTCTCTCAATCTCCTTACCACAAACCACAAAGAATTCATCTTCTCTAGTTATTTTGAAACGCTCGTCTTCCTTAGCTTGAGTTAGACGATGTTCCACTTGATGAAACTCAAGTTCGGGAATAGGAAGGTCTGGTAACATAGTAGAGATATCATACATTAAAGTGGCTAGCCCTTCACCCGTTGCCGCTGAAACAGGATAAATCTTGTATTGCTCCCCTAGTTCTATCCGTAAACGATCCAGGTTCTCTTCAGCCCCTGACACGTCCATCTTATTAGCAACCACTAAAACAGGACGTTCATCTAGACGTGTTCTGTAAAGGCGAAGTTCCTCTTGGATAATTTTAAAATCGTTTAATGGATCCCGCTCTTCCGAACCAGATATATCTAAAACATGGAGAATCAGCTTCGTCCGTTCCGTATGACGCAAAAAATCATGACCAAGACCAGCCCCCGTATGAGCTCCCTCGATAAGACCAGGAATATCGGCAATTACAAAACTCTCACCGTCCTCAACATCTACAACTCCTAGGTTAGGAACTAACGTGGTGAAATGATAATCTGCTATTTTTGGCTTAGCCGCTGAGACTCTGGAAATAATCGTTGATTTGCCCACATTAGGAAAACCAACAAGACCAACATCAGCTAGAAGCTTAAGTTCTAGCATAAGCCAGTAGTCAACACCTGGTTCCCCATTTTCTGAAAGTGTGGGAGCTTTATTAGTATTGCTTAAAAAGCGAGCATTTCCGCGACCACCACGACCCCCATGGGCAATAACTACCCTTTGACCGTGTTCCGTTATATCAGCCAGAACCTGACCATTATCGGCATCTTTAATAAGAGTTCCTACTGGAATTCTTATGACAAGATCCTCTCCACCTTTACCATGCATATTCTTACCTTGCCCATGTTCTCCCCGGTCTGCTTTGTATTGCCGTTTGTAGCGAAAATCAACTAGAGTTCTTAACCCTTCGTCCGCTACAAAGATAACACTGCCACCCCGTCCACCATCTCCACCACTCGGCCCACCTTCAGGAACATACTTTTCTCGACGAAAGGCTACGGCTCCTGATCCCCCGTCCCCACCTTTAACGTAAATTCTGGCTTGATCATAAAACATATTAATTCTGCTCCTTAAACTACTCGTTCTTCAATCTAATTCTCTTTTCTTGGAGAAGTGTCCCCTCCCTAAGAACCCTGAAGTTGCAAGAAAGTCCTTCTTCCAGAATAATTTCTGCACAACTCTCTTGCGATAACTCGTTACTCTGAACAGTGATGCTCTCCACACATTCTATAGTGTACCCGTAGAAAGCTTCTGCATATTCCTCAAGCCAGTAATCTTGCCAAAAACTCTGTTCTTTCATCGTTTCCGGATAGCTAACCGCTATGTTAATTCCCGCTTGTCTTAAACGAGTAACCCAACCAAGTAATATTGCCCCAAAAATCTCCTCAGGAATTTGCCCAATCATTTGCTCATTCTGCATCCCCTGCAAGGCCTTATGCATATATTCCAAAGCCCTATTCGGATTGTTAAGCTGTAGATAGCCCATAATAACTTGCCAGTGATTTAAAAAATCATGCCTTTGCAAACGATACCAATTCAATTGCTCAGCTAACAATATACGAATGATTTGCGACACAACATCTCACCCCTTGATATTAATGCATAATGCATAATTATGAATTATTGAATTATGAATTGTGTAATTATCCTCAAAATCGATAAGGAAGAAAAACCTCTTCAATCGTCGATTTATCAAGGAACGGCTACCTTATTTTTCTTTTTTGCAGCCTTGCTGCAATAAGAATTAAGCATTTTGCATTATGAATTATGCATTATGCATTATGCATTATTAAAACAACCCCTGGGTTTTACCCAGGGGTTGTTTTAAGCTGCTTATTGGGCTTGTGCAATCATTTGAGGACGCTCGAGGTAAATACTTACTTGTTTACGAGTCCGATCTTTACGTTCGAATTTAACGTATCCATCAATAAGTGCAAACAAAGTATCGTCTTTACCAAGTCCACAATTTTTGCCAGGATGAAACTTGGTACCGCGTTGGCGCACAATAATATTGCCAGCGGTCACAAATTGTCCATCTCCACGTTTTAAACCTAAACGTTGAGCATTACTATCACGTCCGTTACGGGAACTTCCTACCCCTTTTTTATGGGCAAAAAGCTGCAGATTCATTTTTAGCATGGAGTCCACCTCCTCTGATTAATTTTTAAATATTTTTGACCATAATCACGTTGAATGTCCTTAATACCGAAGCACATTGTTTGTAAAATCCATTGAGCTTGATCTAAATCCTCCTCGGAAATATCCCGAAGAGCACATAGAAGAAATCCATCTGCATTTCGAACATCAGGAGGAACAGTTAAAAAATGTTCCAACCCGTTTACCGCAGCAATACTAAGGGCTGATACTGCTGCACATACAAGGTCTTTTCCTTCAACAGCAAACCCAGCATGCCCAGATAATTCAAACTGATGTACCCTATCTTTAGCATCTAACCATAATGTCAAATGAATGCCTGTTTTCTCAGACCTGGAGTGCCTCGACGAGAACCTTTGTGAAAGGTTGACGATGTCCTTGTTTACGGCGATAGTTCTTTTTGGATTTGAACTTGAAGACAATGACTTTCTCCCCTTTACCATGTTCCAGAACTTTAAGCACTGCCTTAGCTCCAGCCACTAAAGGGTTCCCAACTTTTACCGCACCGTCTTTCTCAACTAGCAAAACTTGCTCAACTGGAACGACCTCGCCAACGTTGGCCGCTAACTTTTCAACGTAGATCACGTCACCCTCTTGAACACGAAACTGCTTTCCACCAGTTACAATAACTGCGTACATATAAACACCTCCTATTTTCTAGACTCGCCTATGCAGGTCGATTTCCGCGAGAAAATCAGTTAAACCCACTTCGTGCGGTTGCGATGAGATGTCACCACATTTTATAATTCTAGCATCTTTAGTTTAAGTTTGTCAAACCCAATCTACCATTACCTGAACAAGTTGGACACAGTTTAGTATATCTAGTAGCTAATGTCTGACCCACTTTCTTCCGTGTCATTTCCACAAGTCCTAATTGGGTAAGTCCTATAACATGACATTTAATCTTATCACGCTCACAAGCCTGCTCTAAAGTTTTCAAAACCTTCCGTTTATCCTCATCGGTAACCATATCTATAAAGTCGATAATGATGATACCACCCAGATTACGTAGTCGTAATTGCCGAGCAATTTCTTGTGCAGCCTCCAAATTGGTATCCAAGACCGTTTCCTCTAATGAATGTTTACCTACATATTTTCCAGTATTTACGTCGATAGCAATCAAAGCCTCTGTTTGATTTATGACTAAATATCCCCCGTTTTTAAGCCAAACCTTAGCTAAGAGGGATTTTTTCATCTCTTCATCAATTCCAAAATTAGCGAACAAGTCGTCATGGGTATCTACTAAGATATGGTTTCCAGCCGGATGATTAATTAACTGTAAGGACTGTCGTAAAACCTGGGCAACCTCTTCTTTGTTAAGAGTAATCTTCTCAACATCAGCATCAATAAAATCTCGGATTAAACGAGAGACCAGATCAACATCCTGATGGACTAATCCTGGTACAGATACTTTAGAAATTCGTTTTTGAATCATCATCCAAAGCTGTACAAGTTGCTCAATATCCTGAATAATCTCTTGCCCTTCTAATCCTTGAGCCAGTGTCCGAATAATAATACCCATGCCGGGCGGACAAACCTCTGTGACTAATTCCCTCAGCCGCTCCCGCTCTTCACTGACTAGAATCTTACGAGACACTCCCACGTAATCCACTTGAGGTAGTAAAACCACGTATCGCCCAGGGAGAGACACGTTAGTTGAGATCCGAGCTCCCTTATTTCCAACTGGTTCTTTTAAAATTTGAACTAAAAGCTCTTGACGTGGTTTAAGAATATCCCGGATATGAACTGAATCAGAGGTAACCTTACCCGCCTCAACTTCACCATAATGCGGTGGAATTGCATCTCCAACATAGAGGAAAGCATTTTTATCCAGACCGATATCTACAAAAGCCGCTTCCATTCCGGGAAGAACGTTCTCAACCCGCCCAAGGTAGATATTACCCACTAGTCGGGAATACGGCCCTTCTTGCTCATATACTTCCATTAGTTCGCCATTTTCAATTACGGCTGCCCGCAACCCCTGGGCTTGTCCTTGTAGAATCATTTCTTTCAAAATCCGACCCTGCCTTCAACACGATGTTCGATGTTCGATGAATGATTCGCGATGCTTAATTATGCATTATGAATTATGAATTATTTCACCCCTCATTGGTGATAAAGCTTGTCCTTGATGGTTGATATAAATTCCAGTACGTTTAATCTGTAATCCCTCTAAAGCCAGTGGAAGATTCTCAAGTTCACGCAAACTCCCAACGACTTCTTCTGGGCGAACGCCACCTTGATTCCCTACTTCTACTTCAAGCTCAAAGATGACCTCATCGCCATGAATCTCTCCATGTAAATGTTTAACCCAAGGACGGATATCCTTCTCAGTAGGTCCTTTTTTGGAATAGCGCGTATAGGTAACATGTTCCCTACCTAACCAAGAATTAATGGCCTCCTCTAAACGCTCAGCTTGGATAGGTAAGGCCATGGGAAGACGCAAACGATAAATAGCAGCATTAAGCACTGCCATGAGCGCTTTGTTCCCAGGCTCAATGGCTAAACCTTCAATCAAACGGATACCCGACGGCAGTTGTTCTTGAAGACTCCCCAATACTTCACCTAAATCCATTTCCCGTTGGAGCTCAATATCGACATATTCACGATCACCTTCTACTCCAACAGCTAAAGCCGATCCAAATGAGATTTTGGGATGGGGATTAAAACCCTCTGAGTAGGCCACCGGAATTCCAGCACGACGCATAGCCCGTTCAATCACTCTAGTCAGGTCAAGATGCCCTATGTACTTGGCTTCTTCAAGCTTGGTGTAAGCAATTCTAAGCCTCATGACGTTCACCCTTTCAACTCTATCTGGACCCCTCTTCCCGGGCATACCCCACACCCGGTACAATCAGCAAAACGGCAATCTAAGGTTAATTTTCCTTGTAAGGCCCGATGATGTTCCTCAATCAAAAATCGTTTAGTCACACTGCTTTCTAAATGATCCCAAGGAAGAACATCGTCATAATCCAAAGACCTACTGGCATAAAAATGGGGATCAATACCCAGTGCTTCAAATCCTTCTAACCAAACGTCATAACGAAAGTGCTCTGACCAACCATCGAAACGACACCCTGCCTTAAAGGCCCATTCTAGAACGTCAGCTATTCGTCTATCCCCTTTAGCAAAAACCGCTTCTAGAAAACTTGTATGAACATCATGGTAACTATATTTTATCCGTTTATCCCGAAGTTTTTCACGTAAATATTTTTGTTTAAGTTCTAAGGAGCTTTGTCCTTCTTGGGGTTCCCACTGAAAAGGGGTATGGCTCTTTGGGACAAATGAACTAGTTGATACCGTAAGCTTAATACTGCGTCGACCTAATTTGTTACCCATAGCGATTACCTTTTTAGCCAACGCCACTATTCCGTCTAAATCTGCTTGCTCTTCAGTTGGCAAGCCAATCATGAAATAGAGTTTAATACTCGACCAGCCAGCTCTAAAAGCTGCTTCAGCGGCTTCTAGGAGATTTTCCTCTGTTACACCTTTATTAATGACATCCCGCAGTCGCTGAGTCCCCGCTTCGGGGGCAAAAGTTAAACCTGACTTTCGGACTTTTTGAACCTCTTCCGCTAATTTTACATCAAAAGAATCTATACGCAGGGAAGGTAAGGATACACCAATTCTTTCAGTTTCATAGTTACTCATTATCTCACTAACCAGAGGTTGAATACACGAATAGTCACCAGTAGACAGAGAAGTCAAAGAAAGCTCTCCGTACCCTGTTGAGCGGATGAGTGCTTCCGTCTGTCGTAACAAGACCTCCGCAGAACGCTCACGGACGGGTCGATAGATCATTCCCGCCTGGCAAAAGCGGCATCCTCGAGAACAACCCCTCATAACCTCCAACATGATCCGATCATGCACGATCTCCATATAGGGCACGATCGGTTGTAAGGGAAAAAAGGCAGTTTCTAAATCCTTGACAATAGCCTTTTCGACCACTTTAGGAAAACCAGGATCCACAACGATCTCAGCTATACGTCCATCAGCTTTGTATGAAACCTGATAAGCTTGCGGAACATAAACTCCTTCGATCTGTGCAACCGCTGCCAAAAACTCCTCACGCGGGGACGCTTTCTTCTTCTGTTCGTCTATTAACCTCAAAACTTTAGGTAATTGTTCCTCACTCTCACCTAAAAGAAAAAAATCAATAAAAGGAACTAAGGGTTCAGGATTATAGGCACATGGACCTCCAGCTATAACCCAAGGATCTTCCGGTCCCCGCTGGGCAGAACGCAGCGGGATTCCCGCTAAATCCAACATATTTAAAATATTAGTAAAACTCATTTCATATTGAAGTGTAAATCCCAGAACGTCGAATTCCTTAATTGGATGTAGGGATTCCAAGCCATACAGGGGAATTCCCTGTTCACGCATCTTTTCCTCCATATCGATCCAAGGAGCGAAAACACGTTCACAGACAAATTCCGAGATTGAATTGACTAAATGATAAAGGATTCTTGTCCCTAAATGAGACATTCCTACTTCGTATACATCTGGAAAAGCAAAGGCCATATGAACTGAGGTCGCATCCCAATCCTTATGAATCGAGTTCCATTCTGTTCCTAAATAGCGACTGGGCTTTAAGACCTTGGGTAATAAAAGTTCGACTTGCCGACGAATTCCCTCCACACTGTGACTATTCATGTTAGAAAAATTGCCCCCTTGTTTGTTACCGACATTGTTGTACATCATAAAGTATAAATTTCTGGTCAGCATAAGTGCAACTAAGGCTTGCGCAGGCCATGGCTTGAACATGGATGTTCTGATTAGTCACCGCCATGGATGGCGAATGTGACGTGATGGCAAATGAAACGACCGCCAAAGGACTAGCGTAAGCCAAGTTTTCTTTACATACATGGTAATTCAAAATTATATCATAAAATTTGTAAAAAATCTAGGAAACTGCCACAAAAGTCTCGCTCAAAGCCAATAATTCTAAAAATCAGTTAAAGAGGTTGTCCTTCTATTCTATACAACTATTTCCATTTTAGTCAAAGTAAGCTTTTTGGCGACCTTCGTGAAGGCCGGTTTGAGGAGGAAAAGACCGAATTGAAGGATAAATCCCGTGTGATTGATGTAATTAATAAATATAATCTACCACAGGAAAAAGTGGCTATTTGTTTTCTTAACAATCGCGAAGCAGAATTTGGACATGTCTTACAAAACGGTGATACTGTTGCATTCTCTCCTCCGGTAGGTGGTGCCTAATGGCAACACAATTGTTGCGTTGGGCATTATCAAGCAACATGCCATTCTGTGACGGCCAACATCAAGATAAGTTTAGTCACTGTGCCAAGGCCGAAAAAGCATTGTAATCATTGCGAAACCTTCTCTGAATTACCGAAAAGTACAAAAGACCGTACTAAACTCGCAGTACGGTCTTTGCTTGTCCTTATCTCATTTTGCTGGTTCTTGCAGCTCTAAAACTAAGTTAGATATACTATAACGTTTGACTGTACGGTTTTTTATCGTGTATAATATAATAGATATTATTTGATTTTAAAAAGGATGGATGATCCCTTGGGAAGTTTTATCGAATAGGGGAATTGGCGGAAGCCGTAAAAGTATCAAAACGGACGATAGATTACTATACACAGCTTGGATTGTTAAAGCCTCACAGAACAGAAACAAACTATAGGTATTACTCAGAAGACTCGTTGGAAAGATTAAAGCTGATTGAGTTGTACAAGAAAGAAAAACTTACTTTGGAAGAAATTCGAGAACGAATGGAAATACTTGATGAACAAAGGGTATCCATTACGGATGTAGCTCAAAAAATGCACGAAATTCGTGAGCAACTACATTCTTTAGAAAATCATTTATTGGAACTAAAACCGTTACTGTCTAAGTTAAATGAGAACCAAATAAAGCCTCTAACAAAACAGATGTTTGCTCAGTATACTTCTTTATTTTATATATTAAGCATACTGTTGGGGGAGAATCCGCTAAATTAATACGAAACAGGAGGTGGGGAGTCCCTTCTTTAAACAAGGGGCGTATCATTGGAAAATCCGGGGCTAACAGCGTTTAACTTGTTCTTAGTGTTTTTTCTTGTTTTTCTTAATGGGTTTTTTGTAGCAGCAGAATTTGCTATGGTGAAAATTCGTTCCAGCCGAATTAGTCAATTAGTTGCCGAAGGAAATCCACGAGCTAAAGTGGCTCAAAAAATGACCAATAACCTGGATGCTTATCTTTCTGCCTGCCAACTTGGAATTACATTGGCCTCGTTGGGACTTGGATGGATTGGTGAGCCTGCAATAGCTCATTTAATTGAAGAACCACTAGCATATTTTGGCGTGCCGGATATTGCAATTCAGACGATTGCCTTTGTAATTGCTTTTGCCATCATTACCTTCTTACACATTGTATTAGGTGAACTTGCACCGAAATCGCTGGCGATCCAACGTGCGGAAGGAACAATACTACTTATCGCAAGACCTCTTATTCTGTTCCATAAGTTGATGTATCCATTTATTTTGTTGTTAAATGGAACTGCCAACAAGTTCTTAAAGTGGATGGGGGTTGAACCTGTAAAAGAAGGGGAACTTGCCCATACTGAAGAGGAAATACGGATTTTGGTCAACCAAAGCCATCGCAGCGGACTGATCGACAACACTGAAATGGCTTTGTTCGATAACATTTTTGAATTTTCGGATCGAATCGCCAGAGAGATAATGGTTCCCCGTGTAGATATGGTGACCATTGACATAGAAGATTCTCACGAAGAGATTCTGCAAAAAATCGAACAAGAACGGCATACCCGATATCCCGTTTCCCAAGGAGATAAAGACCATATCATAGGATACGTTCATGTAAAAGATCTGTATTTGCAGATGAATCGTAATCAGAAATTCTCTATCAAAGACATTTTGCGAAGCGTGACTATGGTATCTGAAGCAGCGGAGATTAGTTCGGCATTAAAGCAGATTCAGAAAAACCGGACACAAATTGCCCTTGTCATTGACGAATATGGTGGTACCGCAGGTCTGATCACCGTTGAAGACATTATTGAGGAGCTTGTTGGCGAGATACAAGATGAATTCGATAATGAAGAACTGTCTCCGATTCAGAAAACAAAAGAAGGATACCGGGTGGAGGGACGTGTTCTTGTCGAAGAAGTTAACGATCTGCTGGGCATTGAAATTAATGATGTTGACGTGGATACGATTGGAGGTTGGATGTACTCTATCTTATCCAAAAAGCCGGAGACAGGAGATTTTGTGAAGAAAACTGGTTTCCTATTTACTATCGAGAAAATAGATGAAAACCGAATTGAGCAAATTAGTATTCAACGATTGCCTGAAATAGAAATAGAAACTTCCTCAATACTTAAGGAAGCTCAGTAAGGGATTTCGTAAAAGGGAGCTTTTAAAAGAATGTTTTTTCACCCGATGGATTTTTTTAATTCTGAAGCAAAATTGTTAAGAGCCCATTATACGCTACCGGTAAAAGTTAGGTAAAGCAGTACTGCATTTAAACCAACAATAAGACTTGTAATAATCCAACCTGCTATTTGAGTTTGAGGTTTGTTGACTAAGCTGCCCATTAAGTCTTTACGACTAGGCTGTAGAACCGTCGAAGACATCCACAAGGAGAAACTATTCAAGGAAGCACCTTCAACAGATCTTTGAGGCGGAAGTAAATTATTTCCTTAAAGAGAAACTGCTTGTCAGAGGGTGATTTAAAAGTTAGAGACATACCACCTATCCCTAGCCACGTTCTATCGGGAAACGCCGTTCCCTCATGTTCCCACCACACCTTGTACAAAAAAAATAAACCCCAGGCCGAAAAAGCCTGGGGTTCCAATCGTTTATCAGACTCAATTTACTTTGAGAACAACGCTTCAGCCAGAGCCATCTTCCGTTCCTTGGAAAGTCTGCTTACTGCCGTATTGAGGTTAACCTTACGGTGCTTTCGCTTTAATCTTCTAGCATACGTTGGGAGGAACGGCGTACCGTCCTCATTTAGCGTAACAGTCTCCGTTTGGGTAGGCAACACGAGAGTCCATGAAGCTTCGTTTACAAAGCTTCTTTAGAAACTTCTGGCCACTTGTTTAGCCCTATCAATGGCCTTAGCCTTAATATCTTCGGCCTTATCCGGTGTTTGGGCCATGCCTTCGGCAATCACGGACTCAACAGAAGGTACGCCTAAGAAGGTCAGTACCGCCCGGATATAGCTATGACCAAATTCAAAACCCTGGGCCGGGCCTTCGGAGTATACACCGCCCCTGGCTTGAATATGCACCGCTTTTTTATCTGTCAGCAGACCAACCGGACCAGCTTCAGTGTATTTGAAGGTTTTTTCAACAATGCAGATAGTATCAATGTAGGCCTTCATTTTAGGAGGAATGCTAAGATTCCACATAGGAGTAACAAGAACATATTTGTCTGCTGCTGCAAATTGATCACTTAACTGGTTAATCTGGCCTACTATATTCTTCTCTTCAGGGGTCAACTGATCAAAAGCCATTCCCTGCTGAAGCTTTCCCCAACCGCTGAACACATCTATATCAATAAATGGAATATTTATCTTGTATAGGTCCAGTGGAATAATTTCGTCATTGGGATTCACCTGACGGTAAGCGTCCAGAAATGTTTGGCCTACTGATAAGCAAAAAGAATCCTGCACTGGTTTCGGGTTTGCGGTGATATACAACACCTTTGCCACTTTTACATCCGTCCTTTCCGTGTTAAAAAGTTCTTCAGGAGATTCAGCACCAGCTTTTATCTAATCTTGTTTGCCTTTAACTATGATGTCACTTCAAGCCTGGATTAATGTATAAACCAAAATAAAAAAGAACCGTACTTATACCATCGTACCAACTCCTTTTCAAATTTAATAATTTAATAAGTTGCGTATGATATTATATTATTATATTAGACGTCTTTTTATCAAGTAGGCACTTTTTTGTTCTATAGTAACCAAAAACATACTGAGAGGAGTTGAATACATGATGAAGGAAAACGATCCGCATGAACAATGTCACATGAAAAAAGAAAGTCTTAAGCATGAGCAATGTCACATGAAAGAGCAATGTCAAAAGTATGAAATATGTCCAATGGGTTTAGTACAAAATATGGTTTCCGGCAAGTGGAAAATACTAATTTTGTGGTATTTGAGTTACAACACGCTTAGATTTAGTGATATAAAAAAGAAATTACCTAATGTTACGCAAAAAATGCTTACACAACAGTTAAGAGGTTTAGAAGAAGATAAACTTATTTACAGAAAAGTTTATCCAGTGATACCGCCTAAAGTGGAATATGGCTTGACAGATGTAGGGAAAAAAATAATTCCGATTCTAAATATGATGCATAGCTTTGGATCTGAGTATTTAAACGATGGTCTGGACAAGACAGAAATCGAACAATAAGTATTATTAAGATATTGATACTTGGATTGCGTTGAAGGATTTCCCAAAAAATGAATAAATTTTA
>ORJL010401914.1_pt1 | contig 21209 bp, 17 predicted proteins | sample 1779941 | NCBI WGS metagenome assembly ORJL01 (sample SAMEA104232317, study PRJEB22302) | groundwater metagenome | biome: forest; feature: aquifer; material: groundwater | place: USA | collected 2011-08-07 | depth 5.8 m
AGCTAGCGCAGCCTAAAGGCTGCTACTCCAAATTTACATTATTATGCTCGATCAACGCCTAATCGGCGCCCACTGTTCCGTTGCCGGCGGCCTGCATACGGCGGCCGAGCGTGCCGGTGCGCTCAAGTGCAATACCATCCAGATATTTACCAAGAATAACAATCAATGGGAATCCCCGCCGCTTTTGCAGCCTGAGATATCAAGGTTCCAGTCTGCCTGCGAAGAGAACGGCATCAAAATGGCCTTTGCCCATGCAGGATATCTGATCAACCTCGCTACCACCGAAGAGGCCATGCACTCGTGTTCCATGCTCTCGATGAGGCAGGAACTCGAACGTGCAGAAACCCTTGAGCTGCCATATTTGGTCGTCCACCCCGGCTCGCACAAGGGGGCGGGGGAATTGGCGGGCATCCTGCAGGTCGCGGCATCTCTGATGAGGCTTATCGAAGAGACCGAGGGTTTTCGCGTCAAAATACTCCTTGAAACGACCGCAGGACAGGGTCGCAGCATCGGATATAGATTCGAACATTTTGGCGAGATCATGGAGCGCCTTTCCAAGTCGCATCTGAAGCGCATCGGCATCTGCATTGACACCGCGCATATCTTTGCCGCCGGCTATAACCTTTCCACACCTCCTGAGTGTGAAAAGGTTATGAGGGAGTTTGAAAAAGCGGTGGGGATGGAATATCTGATGGCCCTACACATCAATGATTCGGCGCGTGAGTGCGGAAGCCGGGTCGACAGGCACGAGCATCTGGGTAAGGGCAAGATCGGCTTGGCCACTTTTAAGTGGCTATTGAATGATGAAAGGTTTATAAATATCCCAATGGTGATAGAAACGCCAAAGGGAACGACGCTGGAGGGGGATAGAAGAAATCTCAAGCTGATCAGAAGTTTGATTTGCCCAACTATGTAGCGCAGGACTTTAGTCCTGCTAATATTGGCAGACCTGAAGGTCTGCGCTACAAACTAACTATGCGAAAAAAATTATTCTCAATATTTGGGCTGATCGCGATCATCGGTTTCTTCCTGCCGTGGCTCAAGGCGTGCGATGAAGTCGAGACCGGCTTTGAACTGCTCATCTTCGATTCGCTCAAGAATTTTTCGGTCGATTCGCTTCTGTCGCTCAATACCGGCCTTGTCTTTTTGATCGTCCCTCTATTTGTTGTTCTGATCGCATGGATAAAGCATCCGACCAGAAAGCCCTATGTGGCATTTGGGGCATTGTCGGCCTTAAGCCTTGTGAATGTCGGCCTGTGGGGCGGGTCCATTCTCAAGGAATTGATCGGTAGGTGGGGAACGGCGAACCATCAAGATGCCGTGGTCATGTTGAAGATATTCATTTGGATGGTGTTTGGAGCGATCTTTTTGCTGGTGTTCTTGGTCAAGTGGCTGAGAACAAGGCAGTTGAACCTTGGGTGGGGTTGTGCCGCGCTCGTCCTTCAACTCATCACGGTCGCCTCAGTTGCTTTTACGGAGGGCTTATCGATATTCTACGGCCTGTGGGTATATCTGTTCGGGCTGGCGGGATTGCTAGTCGGTTCGGCGTGGAGCGGAGTTAAGGATAGAAACATTCTATAAGGAGTACCAGCCTTCAGGCTGCGTGAAGTGCATTTAACTGGCGCAACCTAAAGGTTGCTATTCCAAATCTAAAATTTATCCAGCACATCTTCGAGCGTCGGCTTGCCTATCTCTTCAATATAATATTTCACCCGCATGCTTGGCTTGTCGAGCTTAATGACCCGCCTGATATCGATTGGACTTGCCACCAGCACTAGGTCGGCAGGGGTTGCCTTGACCGTATCTTCAAGCTCCTTCAGCTGATCCGGGTAATAACCAAGCGCCGGCAGAAGGTTCTGCATCTGCGGATATTGCTGAAAGGCTTTTTTAATGGAACCAACGGCGTACGGACGCGGGTCAACAAGTTCTGCCGCGCCGAACTCCTTTGCCGCAACGACACCCGCGCCAAAGCCCATGCCGCCGTGTGTGAGCGTCGGGCCGTCTTCAATGACGAGCACCTTTTTGCCCTTTACCTGAGCCGGGTCATCGACCGTGATCTTGCTTGCGCCGTTCACGATGAGGGCGCTTTGGTTACACTCGCGAATATTGGCAAGCAGGATATCCAGCTGTTCCTTGCTCGCCTGTTCGTATTTATTGATGACCAGGACGTCTGCGTCCCTGAAATTCACCTCGCCGGGATAGAATTTGCATTCATGCCCCGCGCGAAGCGGGTCAAGAACTGTTATGTGAAGGTCCGGGACATAAAATGGGAGGTCATTGTTCCCGCCGTCCCAGATAATGACATCGGCCTCGGTCTCCGCCTGTGCAATAATTTTTCCGTAATCAACGCCGGAATATACGACCAAACCAGCGTCGATATAGGGCTCATATTCCTCGCGTTCCTCGATCGTGCATTTGTGGTCGTCAAGGTCTTTGTAGCTGGCAAAGCGCTGCGAGATCTGTTTTGTCAGGTCGCCGTATGGCATCGGGTGCCGGATGGCAACGACATGGCGCCCCTTCTTTTTCAATATCTCGACAACTTTTCGCGAGGTCTGCGATTTTCCACAGCCGGTCCTGACGGCGCAGACGGCGACGACCGGTTTATTTGACTTGATCTGGGTGTGACAGGCGGAGAGGAGCGAAAAATCGGCCCCGGCGGCAAGGACAATGGAGGCCTTCCGCATGACATATTCATGGCTGACGTCGGAATATGAGAAGAAGACCTGATCTATCTTATTGTCCACAATGAGGTTCGAGAGATTCTTTTCGGAATGGATCGGAATGCCCTTGGGGTATTGCGCCCCTGAAAGTTCGGAAGGGTATCGCCTCCCCTCGATGTTCGGGATCTGCGTGGCGGTGAACGCCACAACTTCATATTCGGGATTATTGCGGAAGACGACATTGAAATTATGAAAGTCGCGACCCGCTGCGCCCATGATCAGTATGCGTTTCCGTGTCATTGGAGGGGTCTTTTAGCAGAATAAAATAAAATATGCAAGTGTTGCATAAACAAACACGCATGCCGTCCCGAATTCCGGATTTTAATACAAAATGTGTTCAATAAACCGCACAGAGTTAAATTAAGCAGATGGAACCCCGCTTAAATGTTGTGCATAATCAAGGCGTTATAAGTTTTCGCATGGGCGGCGAGAACTTGGCACCAAAATTGCTTAAAGTTGAGTTGATGATAGTGGCAAAGAAAAAATATCGCAAGGGGATGACGCCGACAGAGGTGCTGGTAAATAATCTCTGTGACAATGAAGATGCCAAGGAGAAGATATTCAGGGAAGTTGATCACTATGTCGAGATAAGAAATGAACAGCACACAAAATTCAACATCTGCCTTGAAGTTTTAAAAAGGCACGGCCTGATCGTCTATTGATCTACAATTGTAGTTGCCCGATTTATCGGGCCAAAGCTTGCCCAATAAATTGGGCAACTACGAAAATTTTGATCTGTCCCGAATCCAGAAATCCAAACACTTTCATGTTCGGCAAATTGAACAGGCGGCGAAGTTGCATCGGGCTGCTTTTGTATTCATCCCATTAAAATGCTGCAATATTTTATCCTTTGAGCGCGCGCAAAAAAAGCTTGGCACAATTCTTGCTCATCGCCAAAGTGTCAGGAGGGTTGGATGAGGTCAATGGCAATAAAAATTATGATCGCAGCAATGATAAGTCAACTTGTCCTGCCGGTCCAATTATTTGCGGCACAAAAGACGGCCGTGGTCGTTCCCATGCGAGATGGAGTCTCAGATAAGATATCCGAAGACCTAGCTGGGGCATTTTCAAACGCCCTGGCAAGGCACGGCTTGCAGGTCGTTTCAAAAGAGAAGGCCGATGCCGTCCTTGGTTATTATCAAAAAGGAGAAGGTAAAAAAACCGTGGCGACCGGCGAGATAGCGAAAGAGAGCGAGCAGTCGCTCATCCGAGCAAAGGAACATTACTATAATTTTGACTATGCCGAGGCAAGTGCGCAGGTGGAGAGGGCTATCAAGATAATGGAGTCGAGCCCGGAAGATATTACCGAACACGGAACCTTTTTAAGGGACGCCTATATCACGGCCGGCATAATCGAGAAATCAGAGAAAAAGCGTGACGAAGCGGCGAGGGGATATTTCAGAAAGGCGCTTGGTATCGACCCGCAATATGAACTCAATGAGCGAGCGTTCCCGCCTTCAGTTGTCGAGGCCTTTAGTGCGGTGAGGAGTGAGATTTCTGTCAAGCCTACCGGCTCGGTGAGCGTTGAGACCGACCCGAGGGTCGCGGAGGTATATGTCAACGGGGTTCTAAAGGGAGTGACCCCCATCGTTGTTTCCGGGCTTCCGGAGGGGAAGTATTCGGTCGCCATAAAGACAAATAAATATAGCCCGGTCATTCGTCAGGTGGATGTCAAGGCCGATTCAACGGCCAAGATAAAGGAGAAGCTGTATTGGCTGGCATCTGCTGAAAAGAACCCGCCCGAGATCCAAAATCTACTGACATCAAAGGACGATGCAACGGAGCAGATCGCGGAGGGCGTTCGTATCGCGGAGCTTCTGCGCGTTCAAAAGGTCATTATGGTCGATGCCGACGAGGCGGCCAGCGGCGGCGGCGAGATAGCGGTCAGGATGATAGATAGGAAATATAAAGCCGGCCATAACCCGATCGTTGTCCGCTATTCTAAAGACAAAAATAAACTTGCCGCAGATTTGAGCGAGGCGACCGCGATATTGGCCAGGCAGTCGCAGGTGGCGATATTGGATAACCCGCAAAAGAGCCTGGACCCGGATGGCGTAGGTGACCCCGTGTTGCTTGGCAAGCGGAACCGGATGCTCTGGACGGCGCCGACGTTTTTGGCCGTGATAGGCGGGGTCCTGGCTGCCGGCGCGGGTGGCGCGGCCGCCGCTGTTATGATGAGCGGCGGAGGTGGCGGTGGCGGCTCCGGGACCGGGAGCGTGAATGTGAGTTTCAAGTGACCCGAACGAAGCGACGGTCATCCCCGCGAAAGCGGGGATCCCGTGAACCTAGTGGTCATCCTGAGTCCGCCTGAGGCGGACGAAGGATCCAGTGAAGCGATGATTTAATATGAATAGAAAAATAAAACTTAATAACTCTGTCTTCCCCCCCTTTGAAAAAGGGGGGCTAGGGGGGATTTTTCTGGTCATTTGCCTTGTACTCTCTTCCTGCGGCGGTGGTGGCTCATCTCCAACTCCTGATGAAAACATATCCTCCACTGTGACAATCGGACTTTATGGCCAGATCGCAACTGATGACGAAATTAACGCTCTATTAAGCCAGCTAGCGGATTCGACAAAGAAATCACTGGATTCTACAACGGCGAGTAAGATCGATAGCTTAGTTTCATTGGCGGGTAGCAGTGCGATCGTTGTAAAAGGAGTCTCGCAAGAAAATAGCCCGACACCTCCGTCATCGTTGTATGCGGCATATATGGCTTGTGGGTCTCAAGCCATGTTCAATAAAAATGTAGATGTAGCATTGTATTGTTTTCTATTGGCACAGAAAGAAAAGCACGCAGATCCAACCGCGCTGAATAATATTGCCTTTATACTTAATACAAAAGGCGAATATGCGGACGCAAAAAAAGTTTCACTTTATGCAATAGAGAAGAATAAATCGTTTTCGTTGCTTTATAAAAATTTAGACTACAGTTTAAAGAATTCTAATGATGAAGAGCCGGGAACGGTCACAAAGTGCCTTCAAGACATAAATGCTTTTTTGCGGAACATCGCATCTGATCCGTTAGCTTATAAAACACTTTTGCCGTCTGGGCTGCAAAGAATGAGAGAGTGCGGTTTTATAATGCCAGCCCAAGAAGGAATTCTCAGGGGTCCTTATGGCGGGTTTGGATCTCAATATTTTGACATGACGGGGCCTGCCGACGTTGTTTTTACAACGGAATATAGTCAGCACATGCGGTATCTGTCGTGTTTGTTAGTGGGAGAAGAGTCGTTTGATTTGAATTTGGATAGTTGTGGTTATACTATGGATTATCCAGATTTGCCTTCGACGTTTCAAAGTTTGTCTCAAGAAGGTCTTGCAGATGTTGATAACGAACTTGGTTTTTTGTGGGAAAAAAATTTAGATCAACTCAATTCGCTAGCTCAAGACTCCGCGCTCAAAATAGAATCTGCGCTGCGTAGTATGCACGATGATTTTTTTTCTAAGTGGTATCAAAGTAATGCAAGCGTGGCATGCGCACTATCTAATTTAAATTTATTTGATAAAGAACAGATGCAAATATGTAAAAGGGAAAAATGTGATATAGCGAGGAGCAATTATGATCATATCTACGGTTCTTGTCTTTCGAATACGTTCGCTTATTTGTCGACCCTGACCAATTATAATGCAGAATGTTTTGATAAGGTTGTCAGTGAAATATATAAAACAGTACCTGTTGCTGAAATAGAATCGTTACCGCTAGGCTTCTATAACACAATCGAACAAGATATTTTAACCGGCTCAAAAGGTTGTGGATTTACAAGTAACACACGCCATGCACAACCATCAGAATTTGATCTCGGGACATTGGGTTCCCCATATGTTCCACCCACAGCAGACTGTTGGAATGTATATCGCAGCCTAAAAAGAGTTGTTTTGTCGTGTAACGAAATAGAAGCAGAAGATGCACAGGCAAGTGAGTCGCCACCCGCCACAAATCAAGCCAATCCAACCTTAGCGTTCTTGTCCTCACTCGGAATAAGTGGAACCGCCACAAAATGCACAGAAGGCATATGTATGTCACTAAATGTGCCATTGGATGGTTCGCCAGCCAGCGTCAGTGCGGTTGCGGGAGTAGGCCTGCAAATTGGCGGATATGTCGATACGGCCTTAGACTATGGCGTCATCTTTGGTGTTGGTGCTTCATCAACTCTGGCCTCGGGCGGTGTCTATGTTCAGGTAAGTTCAGGTGGAGATGTAACATTAGCGGCATCAGCAAATACGATCGCGGGCGCAGGCATGAGCATTGATTATCCGATATTTGTAAATGAGTGAAATTATGGAAACTATTGTCACAAATAAATATCCCAGAACGCTCATTATTAAAAGGGCTCTAGCGTTTGGAATAGACGTTTTATTTCTTGGGCTAGTCGGCTTTCTGTTGGTGAGCGCGGATGAAGACTTGTTCCTCAACATTGGAACCCACGGTTGGTGGATCGGCCTAGTAATATCGACAATTTATTTTGGTGTGGCTGATAGCCGTACCTTTGAAGGTCAAAGCATCGGCAAGAGAGTACTTAAGATCAAGGTTCAAAAAATAGATGGAAATCCATTAAGCGTGGAAGAAGCAATTTTACGATGTCTTACACTATCAACGATTTTTTATGGATCACAAATTGTAAATACGGTTGTTGATCTGATGTTTGGGTATTCAAGTCCAGTCGTAATGATAGTCGCTGGTTCAGTGATAGAAGCAATGGCAATAGGAACCTTTCTGGTTATGTTGTTTCATGGGCAGCGGCTTGGCTATCATGATCTGTTATTTAAAACAGTAGTCGTTAGTAAAAATGCGGTAGAAGTCCCTCAAAGAGCATCCAGTCTCAAGCCAATATTGATCAGCGTGGCGCTTGCTGTAACTATTATTGCCTGCCAAACGTGGGTGACCAGTTACTTCAAGGTTCCCGTATTCAACTACGATAATAAAATATTGCTTGGTTCGGATAGCCCGGCTGAAGATTTATCGATTTCGCGCAATTTAATAATTAAAAAAGGCTCAAAGAGAGAGTTCAACGTTGTTAGCGCATATGTTCCGTGGACGGTCTATGCGGATAATAAAGAGTGCGAACAGATATCCAGAGATATTTATGAGCAGGTTAAGAAACAAAATGTTTCGATGGATGGCGAGTGGAAGGTCAGATTGAGAAGTGGCTATGATATTGGGATATTCAAAAGTTACAAGTGGAGAATATATGAATTTTAGATCAATTTTAAGTTTTATCTTTGTGCTCTTAGCTTTGAGCTTTGCGCTTTCATCCTGCGGCGGCGGTTCAGGTGGCGCGCAGTCAAACGGCAAGAGCGGCAATGTAGGCTCGATCAAGGCCATTGTTACCGGTTCAAGGTCGTTCAATCCGAATATCTCCCATGGCTTTATCACGAAATATAAGGTGACGATCACCTCCGACGATATGGAGACGCCCGTTGAGGCGGTCTTTGAAGGGACGGCGGAATCGGGTGTCATTGAGGGTGTCCCTGAAGGCGAAAATAGGAAGATCAAGGTCGAGGCGATAAATTCGAACGAAACAAAGATCCGAGAAGGAGATGTGGCGGGCGTTGAGGTGCGGTCGGACGAGGTCACCGAGGCCGAGATCAAGATGGAATCCGTCCCGGTCTTTGCGAACCTTGCGGACGGCAACGCCATCCCTAATACAAGGTTCAAGGCGATTATTTTTTCCGAGCCGGGCGATGCCGTTTCAATTGAGGATGCCTATGACGGATCAACACTGCCGCTGCTGGATGTTTCAACGACATCAATCGATATCCAGCCCGATGCAAGCACCGGTATCGCGAACGTCTCTCCGCCGTTATTGCCGGCAGGGGAACATAAATTCACGGTAAAAAATGTGCGGACGGGAAGGCTGTCGGAGGTGACCGTTCATCTGACCGATGGGACAAAATTGAAACCAGCGCCCCTTTTCAGCGCCTCTTCGACCGCGCCTATGCGCCTTGGCGGGGCATTTGTGCAGCCAAACTCACAGATGGTGACGAGTTACTGATCGTGTAGTTGCCCGATTCATCGGGCTAAATGTTGACCTGATAAATCAGGCAACTACGAAAAAGGAGTGAATATGAACAACAGCTCAAAAATTGAAAATTATTTCGTTCCCCCCTTTACCAAAGGGGGGTTAGGGGGGATTTTTCTAGTTCTTTGTCTCTTTGCCTTTCTGCTTCTCTCCTCCTGCGGCGGAGGCTCCGGCTCTGGCACAACCGGCCCTGCCATGGCAAGCATTGCCGTTGACTGGGCGTCTGGCGGCGCATCGGCATCTTTTTCGAGCTATTCTAATGCAATAACCGCCAAGGCCTCGGTAGATGGCGGCGCCTTTGTTGACGGTAAACTCGAAGGTGGTAGATACAACTTTACATTTAGCGATTTACCGGACGGCGATTACACCATGGCGGTAGAGTTCTATTATTCAGGAAATAAGATCGGGAGCGCCGAAGTTGCGGCCACACTGAAGGGCGGCGAGGTCGTTAGTCTAACGCTATCCGCGACCAATATCAAATTTGAAGGCGACTCCGCCAGCGTGACAGATGCGGTGACGAACGTGGCGGCAAGCGACGCGGTCGATCTGGACGTAGATGGCCTAAGTGATAAGAAGGAAAAAGAGCTTGGAACCGATCCTACGAATCCGGATACCGACGGCGACGGTGTGCCGGACGGAGTTGAGGTTGCTTCAGGTTTGAATCCGCTGACCGCCGATACCGATGGCGATGGCTCGAATGATAAGCAAGACGCCTTCCCGCTGGACTCCAATGAATCACTGGATACAGACAAGGATAAAATAGGCGATAACGCCGATAATTGCGTCAATGCCGCTAATGCCGAACAGGAAGATACCAACGCCGATGGAGTCGGCGACGTCTGCGCTGGCGACGACGATGGCGACGGGGTCTTGGATGCCGATGAACTTGCCGTCGGAACGGACATAAAGAAAGCCGATACCGACGGTGACGGCCTGCCGGACGGGGTCGAGCTGAAAGACGGCACCGACCCTCTAGAAACTGACACCGACGACGATGGTGTGAACGACAAGGAAGATGCCTTTTCGCTCGATCCTCAGGAGGCCGTTGATTCAGACAAAGACAAGATCGGTGATAATAGCGACAATTGCCCCGCACTGCAAAATTCCGAACAGAAAGATTATGACCTCGATGGAAAAGGGGATGAGTGCGATGAAAATAGCGACAATGACGGCCTGCTAAATTCAGAAGAGACAACGCTTGGCACAGACATGGCCAAGACAGACCCTCTTAAAGAGGATTCAGATGGTGATGGCTGGAATGACGGTGATGACACATGCCCCGCCATAAATTCACAGATTCAGACAGATAGTGATAATGACGGATTTGGCCAGCCGTGCGATTGTGCGGATGTCATCGGTGAGCTCAATTCCCTAGTGAAGAGGCCCGGCATCGATGCCGAGGCCTTCTTTGACCCCAACGATATTAACCCAGCCGCAGTAGATGATCCGGACCTTTGGGGCATGGATTCAAACTGCGACAGTATTGACGGAGATAAAACGAAGGCGGTCTTTTTAAACGGTTACAGCGGAAACGACGGCAGTTCCGGCGAATTTGGAAAACAGGTAAAGACGCTGGTTCGGGCAACGCAACTGGCAAAAGAGCAGGGAAAGGATGTTTATGTGGCAGGCGGGACATATAGCCTGAACGATATTGAACTGACGGGAAATGTCGATCTTTACGGAGGCTTCAGCAATAAGAGCTGGCTGATCAGGGATGTCAAATCTTCCGAGCAGTTTATAAAGACCGTGCTTAGCCTGGCAGATGCGCCTGTTACTTTAAGGCTCGATAACCTGCAAGGGCCGATCACGATAGACGGTTTTAGTATCACAAACGGCGGTGTATCAGATGTGATCGGCGGGACGGGCTCGATCCCCGATGACTATGACTGCAACGATGCAACGGTCTATATCAGCAATTCAGCCGTAACGCTTTCGAACAATATTGTCAATGGCAGCGATGATTCGTTGTCGGCCTGCGCGGTCATTGTGGATGATGTCCGTCCGGCATCGGCGGTCAAGGCCAGTTCAGTTATTTTGTCCGGCAATAGGATAGATGCAATGGGGGATTCTGAAGCTGCGTTCTCATCCGATGCGCTCCTCATCATCAATACAAAGGCGCAACTGCTGAACAATATAATCATCGGGGGAGACGCTGAAAATAGCGCTGGCGCGAGGTTCGTTAATTCTGAAAAGCCCTTACTCGTCAATAATACGATCGATGGCGGTTCGGACTCGGCCTTCCCAAGCGTGGCGGTCGGCCTCTCTTTCAACGGATCGGTTCCAACACTGATCAATAATCTGATCTATACCAAAGAGGCAACCGATCAATATCCGATCTTAGTAGAGAAGGGGAGCTTAAATAGTGCGGAACTAAAGAACAACCTCGTTGCGACGTTTCCACAGGGGGGATCCAATCCGCTCCTGATGGATATGAACGGTGGCGGCACGGCATATCTTAAAATCGATTCAGGTGATCTCAAAACGGAGGACAACGTTTTTTTACAGACGGTCTATTCTCTCGCAAGCTCCGGAAATATCACATTCAACGGTGAATTGAACGAACTTCTGGATGAGGCAGCTTATAACCTCGTGGACGGAACAGGCGATGTCGCCAAAGACAGCGGCCTTAACACAAACGTCACAAGTGATTACAACGGAACATTCCGAGCCGAAGGAAAATTTTCCATCGGCGCGATTGAAAAATAATGTAGTTGCCCGATTTATCGGGCTAAAGGAGTAGCAGCCTTTAGGCTGCGCTAATTGCATTGCACTTGGCGCACCCTCCGCCAGAGGCGGACAGGTAAAGAGAGCTACTCCACAGAAAAGGAGAGAATATGAACACAAATTTAAAAGGCAAAAGGCAAAAGGCAAAACCAAAATTTAAAATTAATAATTTCCCCATCCCCCCCTTTGGAAAAGGGGGGCTAGGGGGGATTTTCTTGCTTCTTTGCCTCTTTGCATCTCTAACGCTCTCTTCCTGCGGTGGCCAAACCAGCCCAGCCGACACTGTCACAACTGTCGACAATACGGGAGCCCAGCCCTCCGCCGCTCCTCCGGTCGATACGGATGGCGACGGGATCGCAGATGTCACCGATGACTGCAAGGATGTCGCCAATGCAGATCAACTTGATAAGGATGGCGATGGAATTGGCGATGCATGTGATGCGGACAATGACAACGATGGCATAGCCGACGCCATTGACAATTGTGTCTCGGCAGAAAATCTGGATCAGGCGGATGCTGACGGTGATAAAGAGGGCGATCTCTGCGATGCCGATGACGATAATGACGGTGTTTTGGATGATACCGATAACTGCCAGATGGTTGCCAACGTTAGCCAGGCCGATGCGGATAGTGATAAGATCGGGGATGCCTGCGACTCAGATGTTGACGGCGACGGCGTTATTGACACCTTGGATGTCTGCTCGAACGTTGCCGATCCGGATCAGGCCGATCTGGACGGAGATAAGGTGGGCGACGCCTGCGATGAAGACAAAGACGGCGACGGCGTTGCGAATGGCTCAGATAACTGCCCGGTTGCGAAGAACCCGGACCAGAAGGATGAATTAGATAGCGGCGATGGGATCGGAGATGTCTGCGACGACAGTGATGTTGATACCGTTAAGGATATCAAAGATAACTGTCCGCTGGCATCGAACATTGAGCAGGGAGATATTGACGGTGACGGAATCGGCAACGAATGTGACGACGATATTGAAGGCGACGGTATTCCTAACGAATCGGACAACTGTCCCATTAACGTGAATCCGGACCAGAAGGATCAAGACGGAGATGGGATCGGCGATGTATGCATAAACGATGCGGACGGCGACGGCATCTTGAATAACAAGGACAATTGCCCAAAGGTTGCGAACAGCGGGCAGGAGGATTTTGATAAGGACGGCAAGGGGGATGTCTGCGATGACAGCGATGGCGATGGTGTTAAAGACGCATCTGACAACTGCAAAGAGGTTTCAAATGCCGATCAGGCCGATTTTAATGGCGATGGGATAGGCAATGTCTGTAGTGATGCCGATGGTGATGGCGTGGGTGATGGTACAGACAATTGTTTAGGCCTCGCAAACGCCGATCAGGCCAATACCGACGGCGATGCCTTTGGTGACGTCTGTGACGCAGATAAAGACGGCGATGGCCTTGCCAATGTCGGTGACAATTGCCCGAATATCGCCAACGCCGATCAGGCAAACATGGATGGAGATGCCTCCGGCGATGTCTGCGACCCCGACAAAGACGGTGATGGCATTGCGAACGGCACGGATAATTGCCCCATTATATCCAATCCAGACCAAAAAGATATGAATGGCAATGGTGTTGGCGATGCCTGCGATGGCGATGCCGATGGAGATGGGATCATTAATAACAATGATAACTGCCCGTTCATTTCAAATCCGAAACAGGAAGATATAAATAGCAATGGCGTTGGCGATGCCTGTGACGTGGACAAGGACGGCGATGGCGTTTTGAATGGAACTGATAATTGTCCGCTAGTGAACAATCCGGGCCAGGAAGATACGGATGGCGACGGAACGGGTGACGCATGTGACGGGTTCATTGATTCCGACAAGGACGGCATTGCAGATCAAGACGACAATTGCCCCTCTAACAAGAACTCCGGCCAGGAGGATTTGGATGGTGACGACCTTGGCGACGTCTGTGACGGCGATCTTGACGGCGATGGGGTATTAAATGGCAATGATAATTGCCCCAACGCCAAGAATCAGGATCAAGATAACAACGACAATGATGCATCAGGGGATGTATGCGACAATGACGACGATAACGATGGATTTACGGATGAAGCTGATAATTGCGCGATGGATTTCAATCCACCCGTTCCGCCGGATGTTGCGCAGCCGGACATGGATGATGATGGTTTTGGTGACGCATGCGATGCAGACAAGGACGGCGATTTGGTGGAAGATGATGCAGATAATTGCCCGAGCATCAAAAATTACGACCAGTTGGATTTAGACAGCGATGGGGTCGGAGATGACTGTGACGCCGACAAAGACGGTGATGGGATTGCAAATGGCGGTGATAATTGCCCCGAACATAAGAACACCCTCCAACAAGATGCGGATGGAGACGGCATCGGCGACGCGTGCGATACGGATAAGGATAACGATGAAATCCTGAATTACAACGATAATTGCCCGCTGGTTTCAAATGTGCTCCAGAACAATATTGATGCTCCGAAACTCGATGGCGCCTGCGCGCCCGGAATTTCGTGCGATAAGCTGGGTGATGCATGTGATACGGACAAAGACGGCGACAGCCTTCTAGATGCCGCTGATAACTGCCCCTATTTTGCAAATACCGATCAAAAAGACCTTAATGTAAATGATATAGGTGATGTCTGTGAAGGTGATGACGATGGCGATGAAGACATGAACGATGCCGATAATTGCCCGAACATTCCAAACCCAGATCAGAAAGATATGGACGGCGACTCCAAGGGGGATGTCTGTGATGAAGATGCAGACGGCGATGCAAAGGGCAATGCGGTTGATAATTGCGTTTATAATGCGAACCCCAGCCAGACGGATATCGACAAGGATGGAAAGGGAGATGCCTGCGACACAGATAAGGACGGAGACTGGGTATCGGATGTTGATGATAATTGCCATGATAACTATAACCCTGGGCAGGAGGATTTTAACGTCAATGGCATCGGCGATGCCTGTGACGATTCAGATACATGTCCGGACGGCGATCCGAACGGCGAGCCCGATGGCCTGAAGGATAATATAGATAATTGCCCGTTAGATTGTAATCCGAACGGCGTGAATAAAGATGAGAACGCTAACGGCATTGGCGATGCGTGTGAGAGCTAACGAAAATGAAAGCATCTATTAACATAATATTAATAGCCGCGTTGCTCATGGTAAGCGCATGTGCAAGGACTGGGGCTCACATTGCAAAGGGCGGATCCAGTTCTGTAGTGGCAAAGTCATGCCCCGAGCAAGCGCAAGCGTGTCGAGGGGTTACTTTGCCAGAGCAATCAAACGCACAGGTCCCCGAGCAGCGCGTCTATTTCCCGTTCGCCAGCGACTCTATCCTTCAAGAGGCCAGTTCCGCCATTGCACAAAACATAGAATGGCTGAGCAAGAACAATGGAACATATGTCATTCTTGAGGGCCACTGCGATGAGGTGGGACAGAGCGAGTTCAATATGCAACTGGGAGACCGGCGCGCACGGGCGGTGAAGGCGTATATGATCGAGCAGGGCGTTTCGCCCGAACGGATAATAACGGTTGTGAGTTACGGTTCGCTGCGCCCGTTGAATCCGGGACATACGATCGAAGATCTGAGAGATAACAGGCGGGTTGAGTTTGTAATAAGATAAAAAAAGGGGTCTAATATGAAAAAAATATTTTTGATCGGTCTCTTGCTGATCGCCGGCCCGGCGATCTCAGGGACACAGCAAGTTCCTGCGCTCTTCAATTTTCAGGGCGTTCTTTTGGATGAAGGGGGGAACCCGCTGCCGGACGGCATCTCAAATCTCAAATTTCAGATCTCGGATTCTGCCGGCAACGTCCTGTATGAAGAGACACAGGACGTGGACGTTGCAAGGGGGCAGGTCAGCGCAATAGTTGGCAACGGCTTGAACCCATTGAGCGGCGCGCCAACCGGGGGAATTCCTTCGGAGGCCTTCGATCCGACAGATACACACTATTTACAGGTCGAGGTTGCGGGCCAAAAACCTTATGACAGGCTCGAGATCGTGGCGACGCCATATTCCCTTTGGGCCGATACGGCACTGCGCCTGCCGGATGGGGCGATCACGAGCGCCATGATCGGGAAAGGGGCGATAAAAAAAGAGCATCTGGACGAGGAGCTGATGGAGGCGATCTTCCCCGATGGAATACCAAAGGGGATGCTGCCAAAGGACACAGTATATAATGATGAATTTACGAGCTTCAGAGATACGGTCCAGAGCGTGTCTGGCGCGGGCAAGGTCGGTGTGACGAATGCATTCATCTACTCCGGTTCTCAGACGGTGCAGGGCGTTCTTTCGGACATGGATCTGGCGATTAAGAAACGGCAGGAGGAGGTGGAGTTTTCAAAGAAGGATTATCAGTCGAAAATTAACTTCGAGGCACAGACAAGAGAGGAGAGTGACGATGCATTACAGAAGAATGTAGATTTAGAGGCTTCAGCCCGCCAAACGAATGATGCAACATTGCAGTCAAATATAAATTGGGTTGATACCAAGAATTTGGATAATGCTGGGGATACAATAAATGGGACATTGACCTTTGGTGCGGGGATAGCCGGCAATCAGATTACCGGAACGGGATGGAGTGTGGATTCAGCAGGCGCGATGCAAACGTCAGGCTCGTTAAGCGTCGGTAGTATAACTTCTTCGGGAGAGATAAAAACAGCAAGTTCTATAAGCGCGGGGAGCATATCTACATCGGGCAATATTAATGCTAATGGACTATTATTAGTGGGCACCAACCAAATAAATGCGGGTGGCACATCGCCTTTATATGTGAACTATCAAAGCGGTAATGGTTTAGTTGTAAATGATGGAACAAAAGAGGGGTATGGTCCTTTGACTGCGGGAACCACAACGGTAAACGGAAAAATGTATCTAAAGAGCAGTTCGAACAACAATGCAATATATATGAATCCGGAAAAGACGGAAAACAACAAAGCTGGAAGCTATGGTCTAATAAATCTTAAGGACAGTAATGGCAACACTGGAATAGTTATACAGGCTTCCATTCCAGGGGAAGCGTCAAAAATTAAATTTGAAAACTATACTATACCCAAGATTTCACACGGTTCTTTTTGGGGACAAACGACTTTACTCCAACAGGATGTTTATTCGTGTGATATTTCCATTTCTGGGGCTCAAGAAATAAAAGTCACGGAAGGAATTGATAGGATTTGCACGCAAGTTACGTATATGGGTAATAATCAGTGGCGCATGAGATGTGCAGCGGCAGGGGATGGAGGTGATTTTGCGGGCGGGCAAGATTCGTGCGGGACATTCATAGACAGCGATTTTGCCCATGCTGCTTGGGGGTGTAAGGCCAACTATATCATGTTTTGCACAGCAAAATAGGAGGATCTATTATGAAAAGATATGTTTTGTCAGTTATATGCTTAATGACATCTCAAATGGTCTTTGCCGGCCCCATTCGAGTGCATTGTCAAGCCAATGGCATATTATTTGAGAATGTTACTGAGGAACAATTGGACAAAGATTATGCCCTTTTACCCGATGAGAACATAGCTATTATTGATGAGAGCGAAATGCCTCAGTATAAATATCCGGAACAATTAAGCTGCCAGAACGGCAAGCTCATCTTTGATCCCAATTTCAAACCACAATATGCGATCGCGGCAGAACAAAAACAAGACCAGATCAAGCAGGCCCAGACCGCTCTTGATGCCGAGCTTGGCAAGGCAGATCCGGACATTATAACCGTCATGCGTCTGCAAAGGGCGATCGAACAGATAAAAGAGGGAAAGTAGGATCAACAAGCAAAAGGCATTTTAAAAGTGTAGTTGCCCGATTTATCGGGCTAAATGTTGGCCTGATAAATCAGGCAACTACAAAAAGGAGGGTAAAATGTCAGTAAAAACAAACAGGATGGTGTTGTCGGTTGTTGTGTGTATCTTTGCGGCGGTGCTTGCCTTTGGTTGCGGCGGAGACACGGCTAAGATCGCGGACCCGTCAATCGTAGCAACTGACGGCAAATATTTCGTCTATGGCGAGGTGATAGACGGTGCAACGCTCAAGCCGGTCAGCGGCGCGACGGTGAAGTTATTCACTGGAAATATCGAGCAATCGGCCGTGACAAAGGAGGCGGAGGCCGAAGTCGAAGCCGGCACGGAGGAGAGCGAGGAAGTCGTTGATCCAAATATGGCTGTAAGTTCGGATTCGGGTGATTTTCTGATCGCCAATGTTGCGGGAGGAGATCACCGGCTGAGGATCGAGGCGGCCGGATATGCCGTCTATGAAGAGTGGATGTCTATTAATCAATCTGCAGATAATGTATATTACAGGGCCGCCGGCTACAAAGGAGAGATAAAGTTGGGTTACAGTTGCGATGTTGATACATATGTCACATTCAAGGGTTCGCCGGTGAGCGGTGCGGCTGTCTATGCAGATGCCTTTAGTTCACCTGAAATATCCGCAGTGACCGATGAAACCGGAAAGGCAACGCTCGCCGGACTCTCACAGGTTGCCAATTATTCGATCATTGCTCCGGCATTCGATTCTAACGCAGACGGCCTGTATGACTATACAACCGGAATGAACTCCGGTTATTCGTGCGTCAACAGCGACAAAGCGGTGGCGATCGATCTGGATGAAGCCGGCAGGAACGATTCCATTAATATTATCGGAGGTTCATATGATAAATATAAAAACGCCATTCTTGCGGGAACGGCATGGAGCGTTAAAAGCGCGGAACCAATGGTTTTGGTCTTTAACTATCCTGTTTCGATCGTTGCAGGTGATTTTGGCCTGAGTTATGTGCGCAACCTTGCCCTCTCAACTGATGCACAATTCAATAAAGAGATAATGGTCGGCGTGACCGCGGCGCTATCGGGTGGCGGCACGATACTTACGCTCACACCGTCAGAGCCTCTGTTCCCAAATGAAACTTATGATGCGCTAGGCACTGCCACGGCTGTGATCAATGGAAAGGTCCAGTATTTCACGAACTTTGGATATAGCTGGTATGTCATTGGCGGTGGACTCGCTTCCGGCTCGATCACTGCGGACAATTATAACGGCACAACAGGACAGGCTTTAAATGATAAAATCGTTTACATTGAATTCCCAGAATATGTGGATGGGAATGTCCTTGTGAAATCCTATGTCAAAAACGGGACATCAACCATTTTGAATCAAACGGTTAATTTGAATTCTGGACAGCTTATTACGGACGAAAGTTCGCCTGCTTGGGCCGGAGATGATGGTTGTACGGGCGGCGTCTGCGGCGGCGACCATGTGAGTTATAGGGTTGCTCTGCCGTTGCCGACATTGTCTGATGATCAGGCCTCGAGCGAGAATTCTGTAACGGTCTTTGTAAATGCAACAAATGCCGAGGGCGTAAGCATTGCAGAGGAAGTGACACTGAAAATTGAATAATGATGGCCGATCCACTTTTAAAATATGCCGATGCAGGGGATGAAAACAACCAGATGTTATCGCCACAATGGATATGGATACACTACGGCCCAATACTTGCGTCAATAACGGGGCGCAGTAGTGAGAAGGTGATGGTGATGTTATTACATTTGATGTTCCATGCAGACCGGGTCCATTTGCTGTTCAATAAATCGGGATAAATCAATGAGTTATAAGTTTCATGGTTCGACAGGCTCACCATGAACAGATGTTTTTAGAGATGCCCAATAAGCTATTGTGTTGAATTGATCAGTTTTTGTGCTAATCTGTTCTATATGAAACCGATCAAACTATTAATTTGTCTTGCAGTTGTATTGAGTCTTTTTGCCTGCGCCACCGGTCGCGTCGCTGTCCAAAGAATGGCGCCGGCGAAATATGACATCGTTGGGGTCAAAAAGGTCGGCCTCCTGAACTTTTATCCCGATGACCCGTCTTTTACTAACGGCGCCATCGTCCTGACGACCATCGTTGAACAAAAGCTCGTAGAGAACGGTTTTTTAGAAGTGACGCCAAGGATAAATAAATACGAAGGCGCCCCGATCCAGACCAGCCCTGTGATACTTCCGGATTTCCTTGCAAAGGTCGGCAAGGCTGCAGGTGTTGATGCGCTGATATTTGGCATTGTGAACTATTATGGCTCAAGCACGGTTCAGGGAAAGAAGAAGATCGAAGAGGAGGTCTCAACCGGCAGGTATCGAACGGAGAGGTATGTGGAAGACGGTGTTACAAAGACACGACAGGTGGAGATAAAAGAGAAGAAGGTTTACTATGAACCCGTCGCGGAGCGCTCGGCCGGGGTCAAGGCAAAGCTCTACGCCCTGCGAGTTGAGAACGCAAAATATATCGGCCGCGACGACTTAAGCGAAGGCAAGAACATCACCGCCGAGGGCCAAGGCAAGATAGACGCCCTCCCTACGGAGCAATATATGTTGAGCGAGGCGACAGACAGGCTGGCCGCTAAATTTGTAAATAACATTACCCCGCATGAGGTGACGGAGTTCATAAAACTCAAGAACCACAAGACGTGCAAGGCCGGTATCAAGCTTGCAAAGGCGGGTGACTGGCAGGGGGCGATCGATCTATGGGATGAGGAACTGCGGAACGATCCAAACAACGACATCGCCATGTATAACTTGGGCATCGCCTACGAATACCAAAGAGACCATCAGCGCGCGCGGGAGTATTACCGCGATGCCATGCGCATCTCCAACAAGCCGCTCTATAACGAGGCATGGGTCAGGATCCACGACATCATCCAGCAGAACGAAAAGTTGGAGCGCCAGTTAAAAGGCCGGAAGTATTTGCCCGATTTATCGGGCTAGAAACTTAGCCCAATAAATTGGGCAACTACCGTTTGTCCCCAATCCCGAAATCGGAACAAGTTATGTTCTGAAAATGGAACGGACACAATAATGGGTTTGAGTTAAAATTTTTCAGCACCTATCCCCCCGATTTTCCATGTAAATTTTAGCAAGAAAAACACCCATTGGCTCATAACTTGGCACGGCTTTTGCTAGAGGAGGCGTGGGGAGCACAAAGGAGAAATATATGAAAAAAATATTCACAAGGTTCGTTATTTTCGCGCTCTTGATCGGCATGAACGCCTTGGCTATGGCCTTTGGCGGCGCCGCGGGATGCGGAGGCGGAGGTGGCAGTGAGCAAGCTCCGCAAGGGAGTGATCAGCCAATTTCTCTTAATATTGCCACGACCGGAGGAACTGTAGAATTGCCTGGCGTTGCAAAAGTTGAATTTCCAGCAGGGGCTTTTGAAACGGAAGTAGAAGTATCGTTGAGTAAAATTTATTCAAGCGAAGTGGCCGGAGACTATATTAAAAGCGCAGCAATATTTGAAGCAGGCAATTCTGCTGAATGGATGTTACAGACAGATGTGACTAGACAACCTCTTAAAGATTCAGTTATTGAGATTGTTGTCCCTGATGATCTTTTTTCTAAATTGGGTGAAGATTATGTGCCGCGACTATTTATGGAAGTGGTTCAATTGGGAGCAGATAATGAAGCGATAGATGATTTTGAACCGTTGGATTCAGCTTTTGATCCGAGCACTAAAAAGTTATCGGTTATTTTACCAGCCTATGCTTTTTCAAATTTGTTGTCGGACGATGATAATGCATACCGCGCAATTATTATAATAGGCGAGCCTGTCCGACGAACCTTTAATTGATCGTTAAAATCGGTGAAGTTTTAAAAAATTGGCCTGGATTTAATTTTTACCGCCAACCGGTGCGTAAGCAACCGGCGTTGGCGGCGATAAGCCAAGAGTTGGATATGTTTTTTA
>ORJL010126040.1_pt1 | contig 21208 bp, 12 predicted proteins | sample 1779941 | NCBI WGS metagenome assembly ORJL01 (sample SAMEA104232317, study PRJEB22302) | groundwater metagenome | biome: forest; feature: aquifer; material: groundwater | place: USA | collected 2011-08-07 | depth 5.8 m
GCGGGTGGCCGAGGCCGCGGTGACAAATGCGTCTGACACTCTGTCCCGACAGGGGTTATCCGACGGTACTCCCATTGTGCTCTCTGATCATTCCATACAACTCACTACTTCTCTCGGCGTGGCATCTTTAGCAACTATTGTGATTACCTTCCCGGCTGATTTTGACGGATCAACAACCGGTGATTCAACCGGACCTCTTGATTTCAACGATGTTGACCTGTGGGAAGATACAACTCCGGACACGACCTGTGAAGGAGACGCAGTCGCCGAAACCCTTGTTGCTTCAGCGCCGTCGGCCTCTCAATGGTCGGCGGCATTCAGCGGCACAGAAAATCGTATTCTTACTCTCACTTCAGGCGGGGCTTCCGCAATTATCGCCGCCGCTTCGCAGATTTGTGTAGAAATAGGAGAAAACGCAGTGGGCGGTGCCGCGAACTCCCAATATGAAAATCCAACCACCAGCGGCGCGAAAGTCATCACCGCTGTTGCTGGATCAGAGGCATCACAAAATATTACGGTCAATATTCTGACTGACGACCAAGTAGCGGTTTCCGCTACTGTTGCTCAATCGCTCACATTTGCTATTAACGGCGATAACGCTATTGTTTTCGGTGCTCTGGTAACAGCGAACGCTCGTTTTGCTGGCGATGCAGCAGGTACAAATGGGCCCACATCAGCTTCAGCTCATACTATGACTATCGCCACAAATGCCCCCGGAGGATACAACATTACTTACAACGGAGCCACGCTCACATCTGGCGCGAATACTATTCCCGTAGCCACGATTACTTCAGATGAGGATGGCGTGCCAGGAAGTGCACAGTTTGCTATCGGCTTTACTAGAAGCGGAGATGCCACTATTGCTACAGCATACAATCAGGTTTCGCCAACCTTTAATTACAGTTTTGTCGCAGGTGTCGCAACTCAGATTGTTTCAGAAACGGTTCCAACAGCTACGGAAACTATCTCCGCGTTTTACCTCGCTAACATTTCTGGAACTATAGCAGCTGGCAGTTACAGTACAACATTGACCTATACTGCCACTGCCAACTTCTGATTATTAATTATTAACAGAGTAAACAAAAAGATGAAAAAAACATACACAGTAGCAATTATTATAGCGACTGTGCTACTTACGGGCTTGGGAGTGGATGGAAAATGGGGCGCGCAGAATGTGCTTGCGGCAGTTACGCAGTTTATTCAAGGTGGAAACTCGTTTGGTACAACCGCAATTTTAGGAACGAATGATAATTTTGGATTATCTCTTGAGACGAACAATATAGAACGAATGAGAATTAGCACTGCCGGTAATGTTGGCGTAGGTACAGTAAGCCCGGAGGCAAAATTAAACATTGTGGGTGGAGAACTGTGGCTTTTCAATGAAGGACAAAACCCCAGAATCGTATTAGGAGATAACGGCACTACCGGTCAATACGGTTTTGCGCAGTGGGACAGTTTGAATGATTACTACCGGATTGAAACAGATGGGACAAATGGACTCAAAGTAAAAGGCAACAATGTCTCCATTGGTAACATATTTCCATCTGAGCCGTTGATAGTTAGCGCAGGGGTAACAGAGTTATTAAGAGTCAACAGCGCTGGCAATGTTGGCATTGGGACAGGGAATCCTGGGACAAAACTGGAAGTTGCCGGTCAGGTAAAAATTACAGGAGGCACTCCAGGCACAGGAAGGGTATTAACATCAGACACAAGCGGTTTGGCAACGTGGGAAATGCCGACAAATGGTCTGCCTTTTGGTACTTTCGGCCAAACATTGCGACACGATGGAATGAACTGGGTTGCGAACGGCGTTATTTATAATAACGGAACTAATGTGGGTATTGGAAGTTCTGCTCCTGAATTTCGATTAACTCTTGATAAGGGGGTCACCACTCCCGATGGTGGAATTTTAGCAATAGGAACACATCTTTTGGGAACAACCCTGGCTACTTCTGGAGCAGGAACTAGATTGATTTGGTATCCTCAAAAATCAGCGTTTAGAGTTGGTTATGTAAGCGCTTTTCAATGGGATGATGCAAATATTGGAAACTATTCAACAGCAATGGGAAATAACACCATAGCAAGTGGAGTCAATTCAACAGCAATAGGACATGGCACAACAGCAAGTGGATTTTATTCAACAGCACTGGGGTATCTAACAACAGCAAGTGGATTTTATTCAACAGCACTTGGAAATGGCACGACAGCAAATGGAGTTAATTCAACAGCACTGGGAAATGGCACAACAGCAAGCGGAGATCGTTCAATAGCAATGGGAAGTGACGTAATAGTAAGCGGAATTAATTCAACAGCAATAGGAACTGGTGTAAGAATAAATGGGAACTTTTCAACAGCAATAGGGTTACATATAACTGCTGATGCTGAAAGTACTATTATCTTGGGTCGTGGAACCCCCTCTAACCAGCTTATTAATAACATTGCTTCCTCTCTGATGATAGGTTTTAATTCAAATATTCCAACTCTCTTTGTCGGCCCAAGCTCAGGAATCGGAACAACTGGCAATGTTGGTATCGGAACAGCTTCGCCGAATGCAAAATTACAAGTTACTGGTGGGGACGCAGCCATAAGCACACAGGGTAACGGTCTTATTCTTAAAGCAACTGATGGTCCAAATTGTTATCGGGTAACGATTAATAATCTAGGTGCATTAAGTACTACACTAGTTGCTTGTCCATAGTTATATATTTATGAAATATTTTATTTTTACAATTTTACCCCCACACCCAAAAAATTATGATCTTAGAAAAGTTGTAGCCTTTATGTTGTGGTGTGCGGGTTTATTTTTAGCAGGAGTCGCGGCTTTTGTGTTGCCTGCACAGGCGCTCACTATCTCGCCGGTAAAGATGGAGATTTCGGGCGATCCGGGCTCTACATTGCAGGGCGAGCTTCTCCTCTTTAATGAGCAGAGCGAGACCAAGACATTTTATTCTTCTTCGGAAAATTTTGAAGCGAGGGGAGAGACCGGCGCGCCCTTTTTCCTTTCCGAGAGAAAAGGGCTAGCGACCTGGATCAAAACAGACGCAGAAGTGACTCTCAATCCGCAGGAAGAAAAAACTATTCCTTTTAGCATTGCGATACCCAAAGACGCCGAACCGGGCGGATATTTTGCCGCCATTTTGTGGGGACAGACTCCACCTGAAGCTATCGGAGGCGGCCAAGTGGCGGTTGGGGGAAGATTGGGCGTTCTCATGTTGTTGAGAGTTGCCGGCGAGGTGGAAGAGAGCGGCGGGCTTTTGGAATTTGGCGTAAAAGACAAGCAAAAGTTTTTCAGCTCGCTTCCGGTAACTTTTTCTTATCGCTTCAATAACACCGGCGGCGACCGCGTGGTGCCCCGTGGAGAAATTACGGTAAAGAATTTATTTGGCCGCACCTCGGCGACTCTTTTAGTCAACAAAAAAGAAGGAAGCGTTTTGCCCGGCAGCGCGAGAAAGTATGAAGTAAAATGGGAAAGCGAGCAACAAGCGGCGAGTGATGAACAACAAGATGCAGAGAAACTCTCCGCGAGCATACTGGGGGTGGCGGGAAAACAATGGAGCGAATTTCACTTCGGCTGGTATACCGCAAAACTCAATGTTGCCTGGGGCGCTACAAATCAAGCCGTAACCGCCAAACACAGCTTCTTTATTATTCCATGGCAGCTGCTCCTCATTATTTTTGTCATATTGGCGATCATCGGATTTTCAGGAAAAATTGGACTTAAAAAATATAATCGCTGGATTATTGCCAAAGCAACGCAACAACCCCTCGGCTCGGCTCCTCTCCACGACGAGGGTCAAGGATCCAGAGAGCAAGAGCAGGGCGGGCAAAATAAAGAAGAAAAGAAAGAGTGAATGTTTTACTTACCTTACTTTTTATTTTTATAAGTTTTTTATGGGTAGGGATACCCCAGCCCCTTTTTGCCGCTCAAGGGACTGTTTCGGTTTCAGCGACAGTGAATCCCGTGGGAAGCGTTGTTTTAACCTCTAGTACTTCTGGTCAAACTCAACTGCAGAGCGGCTCTACGGCGGTGCAATTATCCAGTACGGCAGTTCTTGATGTATCCGTGGGTATTAGCTCCGCTTCGTCTAGCAGTATCTTCATCGGAGGAGTTGAGAAAACTCTTAATAATTTTATCAGCGGCAATTTATCGGGAATAAATTTGACCGTGTCGCAGACCGTAGGAGATCATTCTATAACGGTGAATAAGGCGGTGTTATTACGTTCGGGAACAGTGGATCAGCCGTTTACGCTGACGAATGTTAATTTAAGCACGGTTGTGGTTACTCTTCCCGACGCGGTGTCTGTTTTGGCGCCAAGCGGTTGGAATGGCATGATCGCGCCGCCTAAAACAGTTTCCGCTTCCGGCGCGGCGCCATCGGGTTTTTCTATTGGCAATACTGTAATTGAAGTCGGATCCTCGGACGTTATCCTGCTTTTTGATAAGCCGGTGGCGCTTGTTTTGTCCGGAGTTACCGGTAATGTTGGGTATAAACCGTCCGGTTCTTCAAGCTGGACGCGGATTACGAGTGCGTGCGGCGGGAGCTATGCTTCCCCGTCCGCTCCAAGTTTTCCCGGTGAGTGTTCCATCTCCAACGGTTCAGATACCAAAATCTATACTTATCACTTTACGACTTTTGGCGCGCTTAGCGCGGTGAGTCCTACTGTTTCAAATTCCAATCAAACTTCACCATCATCTGGCGGCGGTGGTGGCGGAGGCGGCATTTTTACTCCAGAAACAAAAGTTATTTTCTCCGGCCGGGCCTATCCGGGAAGGAACGTTACGCTTTTGAAAGACGCGCAGATTGCTGTTTCCACCATAGCTGATCCGGCGGCAAATTTCCGCGTTTCCTTATCGGGACTCTCCCCAGGTGGTTATATTTTTGGAGTATATTCTGAAGACAATCAAGGAAGGAGATCATCGCTTTTGACTTTTCCGATTACGGTAACTTCGGGCGTTACCGTTGAGATGGGCGGTATTTTTATCGCGCCGACCATCGCGGTTGATAAAAGCGAAGTAAAACGAGGAGAAAATATCGCCATTTTTGGGCAAAGCGCCCCCAATTCCGAGATTACCATAGCGGTAAATTCAGACGAAGAGTTTTTTGGAAAAACTGTTGCCGACAGGAACGGCGCCTATCTCTATAATTTTGATACCGCCCAACTTGAGAAAGGCCAACATCTCGCCAAGTCAAAAGCGGCCGTTGGCGGAGCAGTCAGCCCTTTTAGCAAAACCGTAAGTTTTGCGGTTGGAACGAAAAATATCGCGGCCGAATTGCCAAAAGCGGCCGTGAAAGGCGATCTGAATTTTGATAAACAAGTCAACCTCGTCGATTTTTCCATTACCGCTTATTGGTACAAGAGGCCTTCCCCGCCGGCAAATGTTGATCTAAACGGCGATGGCAAAGTTGACCTTGTTGATTTTAGCATCATGGCGTACTTCTGGACGGGATAAATTAGAAAATAGAAGTTAGAAAATAGAATTATGAGCAATACAAAATCATTTAAAGATTTAATTGTCTGGCAGAAATCGCGAGATTTGGCGGTGGCGATTTATAAATTGACAGAACAGTTTCCAAAATCAGAACTTTACAGATTAACAAATCAGATGCGGCGTGCCGTTATTTCAATTTCATCAAACATTGCCGAGAGTTATCACCGTTTTCATAAAAAAGAAAAGCAACAATTTTTGGCAATCGCTTTTGGTTCCGGCTCAGAGTTAGAAAGCCAAATAGAAATTGCCAAAGTTTTATTTCCTAATTTAAATTATCAATCGTTAGAAGACCTACTATCTGAAATAATGAAGATTTTGAATAACTTTTTAAGCAAATGACCAAAAATCAAAAAATAATTTTTCTTGTTCTACTTTCTACTTTCTACTTTCTATTTTCTGGACAGGTTTTTGCCGCGGAGATTTTTTTTGACCAAGAAAAAAATCCCGGATCCAAGAACCAACTTATCGCGCATGTTTTTATCAATACCGAAGAGGCGCTTAATGCCATTGAAGGTAAAGTAATTTTTCCATCGGAACTTCTTGAGCTAAAAGAAATTAAGAACGGCAATTCTGTGATCAACGTTTGGCTGGAACAACCGGCTGTCGGGCAGGCGGGAGAAATCGCGTTTTCAGGAATTACCCCGGGCGGATATAAAGGCGCCAAAAGACTGATTTTTTCAATGGTTTTTATGGTAAAGCAAGGAGGAGAAGGGGTTTTTCAGATGGGCAATTCCAGAGTGCTGCGAAATGACGGAGAAGGAACCGAGGCCAAGCTTAAAACATTTGATCTACAATTCACCGCTCCTGAAAAAGAACCGGCCGTTGAAGTTCCAGCGGTAAAAGCAAAAGACAATAATCCCCCGGAAACATTTACGCCGGAGGTTGGAAGGGACTCCACTGTTTTTGGCGGCAAATGGTTTTTGGTTTTTGCGACACAAGATAAAGTTTCGGGGGTTGATCATTACGAAGTGAAAGAATCACAGCAGAGATTTTTTATGCTGTTTCAAAAGTGGGTTCTTGCCCAAAGCCCTTATATTTTAACGGATCAGGAATTGCGGAGTTTCATTTTTGTAAAGGCCGTTGATAAGGCCGGCAATAAAAGAATTATACAAATTGCGCCGCAAAATCCTATGTCGTGGTACGAAAACTATGAAAATTGGCTTATAATTATAATAGGAGTTTTCTTATTTATTATTATTTTGCGTTTATGGAAGAAAAACACGAAATAACGCGAACACTCGTACGAAAGCTCACGAAAATTTTAGTGTTTTTTAGTTTTGTATTCGTGATTTTTAGTGTCTCAAGCAGAGCGGCAGAAGCCGCTAGCTTATATTTTTCCCCTTCCTCCGGCTCGCATGCGGTTGGCGCCACTCTTTTGGTGAACGTGTATGTTTCCAGCGCCGACCAGGCGATGAATGCCGCATCGGGAGTGATTTTGTTTCCAAGCGACAAGTTAGAAGTCACTTCGCTTTCCAAAACTGGATCAATTTTTAGTTTATGGGTTCAGGAACCGTCATTTTCTAATTCCGCCGGAACAATTAATTTTGAAGGCATTGTTTTGAATCCGGGTTTTACCGGCGCGGCCGGGAAAATCATCGCTATCAACTTTAGAGTTAAAACAGCCGGGCAGGCGCCGCTTGCTTTTTCTTCCGGTTCCGCGCTGGCCAACGATGGCAAGGGCACTAATATTTTGGCAAGTTTAGGGAACGCTCAATTTAGCTTGGGAGGCGCTGCGCAGGCAGCAACTCTAGGCGCGCCGTCCGCGTCCGAAATATCATCGCCGACGCATCCTGACCCAAACAAATGGTATGCGAATAAAAATCCAAAATTTGAATGGAAATTGCCCGCCGGTGTTAATGGCGTGAACATACTTGCCAATAGGGTTTCAAACGCAGACCCGGGCATCAAGTCTGATGGCCTCATGAGCTCTTATGCGTATGAAGACGTGGATGATGGAGTGTGGTATCTTCATCTTCGTTTTCGCAATGCCAGCGGTTGGGGAGAAACATCGCATTTTCGATTTCAGATAGATATGACACCTCCCAAACCTTTCTCAATTGAGTTTCTTGACGGCAAAGAGACTGCCAAATCCCAACCGCGAGTCGCGTTCTCAACTGAAGATAAACTCTCCGGACTGGTCGGATATCAAATGAAGATTGGAGAGGGCGATTGGTTTGATCCGCAAATACTTAAAACTGGTTCGTATGTCTTGCCGGTTCAAGCGTCGGGAAAACGACAACTTTTAGTGCGCGCCTTTGATAAGGCAGGGAACGCGCAGGAGGCAGGAGATAAATTTATTATTCTCCCCGCGAGGCAATTGTCGCCGCCAATTATTATCACTTTCCCCTTGATACTTTTGAGCGTTTTACTTTTAGTTGCCCTCGCTCTCGTCGGTTATCTCTGGCATCGCCTAAGAAAACTTACTATTAAAAGACGACATACGAAAACAAATTAAGATGTTTGAGAAAATAAGCAAAAGAATACAAAACCGCTTTGTGGATAAATTGATTGGTGAAGCTGTTGATAACTGGCGTTAGACAAGCCGAAGGTTGTGATATAATAAAAACATATTTTAGTTGTTACCTATGGATCCAAAAATTGATTCAGTGGCTAAATCAAAAATAGGAGTGGCGGTTTTGGTGTTGGCGATGATTGTGTTGGGTTTTTATTTGATATGGAATTATTCTCAAAAAGGCGGTGAGGAAAAAACCGCGCCGACTTTAGGCGAGCAGGTTTCCGATCAAACTCAAACGCCCACCGACAGCGTGCCGGATGTAAATCCTTATAAAACCGAAACTAATCCTTTTGAGAAAGCTAATCCGTTAAAGAACATTTATAAAAATCCTTTCGGGCAGTAGTTTGTTGCGACACATAATGTAAAAAATATATTCCGGCAAGTTTTCGTTTTCTGGTTCCGGAACTCGCCCTCTCCGCCGGTTGGCGGATCGGGGCTCAAGCAATCCTCACTGGCGAAAACAAAAACTTGCCTCCATAAGATGAAGATCAAGTATAATCCTCGGTTTTGGTTATCTGCCGGTGTAGTGCTGGCAGGTGTGTTTGTTGTTTTTATTGTCACTGTGGGCGCTCAAGCTGACCTCTCCCAGATCAAATATCCGGTTGGGGAGTTGGGTAATTGCGGCAGTGAGGGAGAATGTCGCAGTTTTTGCAATGACGGCGATAATTTATTGGCTTGTGTTAGTTTTGCTGAAAAGAATGGTTTGATGTCTGATGAAGAGGCGGCTGAAGCCAGAAAGTTTGCTAATTTGGGCGGAAAGGGTCCGGGCGGCTGCACCGATAAAATCCAGTGCATTGAATATTGCGAGGATGTGGGCAACATAGATGAATGTCTGGTTTTTGCCGAAGATAATGGATTTATTGATGAGGGGGAATTAGCTGAGGCCAAGAAAGTTTCCAAAGCCTTAAAAGGCGGAGCCAGTTTGCCCGGCGGCTGTAAGAATAAAGCCCAGTGCGAAACTTATTGCGATGATTTGGATAATATAAATGAATGTTTGGATTTCGCCGAAAAATCAGGTTTTTTGGATGAATCGGAATTGGTTGAGGCGAGGCAAGCCGCCAAAGCTATGGAAAGCGGCGCCCGGCCGCCCGGCGGCTGTAAAAACAAAAAATCCTGTGATGATTATTGTTCCAGTCCCGATAATATGGAAGAGTGTTTTGCTTTTGCCGAAAAAGCCGGTTTTATTCCACCGGAAGAAATAGAGCAAGCCCGCAAAATTATTCCTTTAATGAAAGCCGGAAAAACTCCCGGCGGCTGTAAGAGCAAAGAATCCTGTGAAACCTATTGCGAAGACGAAGCCAATTTGGAAGTCTGCGCGAATTTTGCCATAGAAGCCGGTTTTATGAAACCGGAAGAAGCGGAGATGTTTAGAAAAACCGGTGGCAAGGGGCCGGGCGGTTGCCGCGGAAGGCAGTGCGAAAATTTCTGCGATGATCCAGCCAATCAGGAAACCTGTTTTAATTTTGCCAGCGAGCATGGTTTGATTCCGCCCGAAGAACTGGAACAAATGAAAGAGGGCTTTCAGCAGTTTCAGCAGGGTATTGAATCAGCTCCGCCCGAAGTGGCTGATTGTTTGAGATCGTCTTTGGGCAGTGAAACTTTTGATAAACTTCAATCCGGCCAAGGTATGCCGGGGCGGCAGATGGGAGAAGCGATGAGGAATTGTTTTGAGGATTTTGGCCGTTCGCAGTTTAAGGGCGACGAGGGTGAAGGTTTTGGTCCGCCGGATGGTTTTGAAGGAGAACGTCCAGCAGGACAGGAACAGTTTAGGGGCCGGGGACGAGGAGGTGGGGATTTTGGCCCGCCGGAAGGAGTTAGTCCCGAGGAATTTGAAAGGTTTAAACAAGAAGGTAGTTTCCCGGGCGGTGAAGATGGCGGTTTTCCATCCGAAGAAGAAATGGAAAAATTTCAAAGTGAAGGATTTAATCAAGGCGGGTTTGAAGGTGGCCGTCAACCATCCCCAGAGGAGCTTCAAGGTATAATTCAACAAAGAACGCAACAAAGAACCCAGGAAATTATTCAACAAAAAACTCAAGAGCAGATGGAAAGATTTGGTCCTCAAGGGTCACAACCGGGTTCGGGTGGAGGTGATTTTGGTCCGTCTGGAACCGGTAGCGGTGGATTCGGTCCGGGTCCGTCGGAGTTCAATCAACAACCTTCCTCGGGAGGTTTCCCCTCGACCGGCTCGGGACAAAACCAACAATTTTCTCCTCCACCCTCGGGATCCTTTGAAGGACAGCAACAGTTTAGCCCTCCGCCCTCTGGCGGCGGCACACAGATTCCGCCACCAACCTCATCCGCCTTACAGGTTCTTTTATTTCCTCTGTTGAATTTATTGGGAAAATAACTCATATTGATAAAGTGCTGAATCCCCTTGATTATCACGAGGGGATTTGTTGGTTGACATCAAGTTAATACTATAATAATATGAAAATAACTTATGATGTTTTTGGACATCAAACTGATGTTGGCTGGTTTAGGTGAGGTCGTATACACCTAAATGAGTCAAGTTATTATAAATACAAATATAAATAATAAAAAATATTATGAATTTAAAAAATAAGACACTCAAAATTTCATCTCTCTTTGGTTCAAAAGCAATCAAAGCGTCGTCTGTATTTATAGCCGCAATGTTAATCGTTGGCGGTTTTTTTGTTGCCGCAAATCATGCGCATGCCGCCGGTGCTATCACGGTCACAGCCACAACGAACACCAAGGTTTATGATGGCACAACAAGCGCATCTGCAATACCGACCCTAACTTTGGGAACTTTGGATCCGGACGATGTAGCAACATACTCTGAAACTTACGACACAGAAGGAGTAGGCACGAATAAGACCCTCACCCCATCTGTTATCATCAAAAATTCTCTTGATGTTGATGTCACTGGGAGTTACACAATTACCTACGTTAATGACACGACTGGTGTAATTACTAAAGCTACTCCAACTTTATCTGTGACAAATTCACCTGTCATTTATGATGGTGCTACGCATGCGGCAACTGTCTCCGGTTCCGTGGCTGGTGTGGTAAGCAACGTTCTAACCGGCGGTTCCGCAGCGCAGACTAATGCAGATACCTATGCGGTCACCGCTGATTTTGCACCGACTGATTCGACGAACTACAACAGTTTCACTGGCGCATCAGCTGGCGATTTTGTGATTAATAAAGTCATCCTTACTATAACTGGGACTACAGCAGTTACTAAAATATACGATGGCAACACTACAGCTTCGGTTACACCTGGTACTTTATCTGGTTTTGTTGGTTCCGAGACGGTTACTGTCGCTAGTTCTATTGGTACATTTGATACCCCGAACGTTGGAGCAGGAAAGACCGTAACTGTTTCCTATACATTAGCTGATGGTACTAATGGTGGCCTTGCGTCCAATTATTCTCTGGCAAACACTGCCACTACTGCTGATATTACTGCTAAAACCATCACCGCTACGGCTGATACCCAGACCAAAGTTTATGGCGACGCTGATCCGGCTTTGACTTATACCAATGATCCTTTGGTTGGCAGTGATACCTTTACTGGGTCGCTCGCGCGCGTTGCCGGCGAGAATGTGGGCACGTATGCTATCACCCAGGGCAACTTGGCTTTGAGTAGCAATTACACTCTGACTTATGTCAGCGCTAACCTGACGACCATAGCTCGGCCAATCACCGTCACTGCTGTAACTGACGCTAAAGTGTATGACGGCACAACTACATCAATCGGAGCACCGACGATCACCTCAGGCAGTCTTGCTAGCGGAGACACTGTAACTTGGACGCAAGCTTATGACACTGGAAATGTTGGTACTGGAAAGACTCTGACTCCAGCTGGCACGGTATCTGATGGTAACAGTGGCAACAACTATAGCTACGCCTTTGTTACTGATACAACTGGTGTCATCACTCAAGCTCCACTCACCATCACCGCTGAAGATAAAAGTAAAGTTTATGGCACTACCAATCCAACTTTCACTGCAAGCTACAGTGGTTTTGTGAACAGTGAGATTTCGGCTGTTCTAGATACTCCAGTTTTACTTTCTACATCTGCTGATGCCACAAGCCCGGTGAGTGGCTATGCCATCACAGCTTCAGATGCCACTGACGCGAATTACAACATCACCTTTGTTCCGGGCACATTAACGGTTACCGCGGCTCCGATCACTGTTACCACTGATGCCCAGACCAAAGTTTACGGCGACGCTGATCCGGAACTCACATATCAAATTACCTCCGGCTCAATTATTACTGGAGACACCTTTACCGGCTCGCTCTCACGCGCTGTCGGCGAGAATGTTGGCGCGTATGCCATCACAAGCACTTTGGATAACTCCAACTATAATATTACTTTCGAAGGCGCCGACTTTACGGTCACGGCCAAGTCCATCACTGTCACGGCTGACACCCAATCTAAAGTCTACGGCGACGCTGAACCGACTCTAACCTACACCCATGGCGTTCTGGCCAACGGCGATACTGATTTGGTCTTCACTGGTTTACTTGCACGCGCGGCAGGCGAAAATGTTGCAACATACGCCGTCAACCAAGGCACACTCAATGCGGGAGGAAACTACACTGTCGCATTTACAGGTGCTGACTTTAACATTACCGCTAAAGACATTACCGTTACCGCTACTGCCGAAAACAAAGTTTATGACGGCAACACTTCCGCAACCTTTACACTAGATGTGACGGGTATAGTCGGCTCTGACGATGTTTCCGCAACCGGTGGCACTGCTTCATTCGCTGACAAGAATGTTTTCAACGGAATTGGCGTGACCGCGTCCGGCTACACTCTTACCGGCGCTCAAGCGGGAAACTATTCAATCAACAATCCGACTACTATGACAACAGCCGATATTACCGCAAAGCCAATTACTTTAACGATTAATATCAATAATAAAACCTACGATGGCGATACAAGTGCGGCGTATTCATCAACAGACCCCCGCGTATTGAATGGTGTTATTGTTGGCGATACGGTTGTCGCGGAAAACACTGGTTCAAAAGCGTTTGAAAATAAAAATGTTGGTGCAGATAAGACAGTTACTGTAACCGGGGTAATTCTTAGTGGTGCCGATAAGGACAATTATGATTTTGACGGCACCGGAACGGGTACTGCGACAATCAACGCTCGACCCATTACTGTTACCGTGGTAACAGATACTAAAGTTTATGATGGCACGGACAGTTCAAGCGCTACTCCGACAATCACTAATACTGGCTCGCTTGTTACTGGTCCAGTAATGGGAGGTGACACCGCAAACTTCATTCAAACATTTGACACCAAAAATGCCGGCATGGGTAAAACACTCACGCCGAGCGGATCAGTAACTGACGACAATGGTGGCAATAACTATACTATTACTCTTGTCGCCGACACGACCGGCGAAATCATCCCAGTAACTCTCACTGCCACTATTACCGCCGACAACAAAATATATGACGGCTCCACTGTTGCCACAATCACTGGCCGCGCTCTTATTGGTGTGCTTTTAGGCGATGATGTTACTGCCAACGAAGATGGCATAGCAACTTTTGACGATGCCAATGTTGGCGCAGGTAAAATAGTTTCAGCTGTCGGCATCACCACTACCGGAGTTGACGCGAGTAATTATGACTATAATGGCACGGCCACAGGATTGGCTGATATCACCTCGTTAGAAATTACTATCACTCCAGACGCCAATCAATCTAAAGTATATGGTGATACTGATCCAGCTTTCACATACACATTTGATTCCTTAATCGGTGGAGATACATTCTTTGGTGTATTAGGTCGCACGGAGGGCGAAAATGTTAGCACTTATGAATACGCTCTCGGTGATTTGTCCGCGGGCGGTAATTACGCTTTAACTCTTGACCCAGGCACATTTGAGATTACACAAAAATCCATCACTGTCACGGCTGACGATAAGAGTAAAATATATGGCGCTACTATTCCGGATTTAACCGCCAGCTATAGCGGTTTTATTCTTGGTGAAGATGAGAGTGTTCTTGATATGCCGGTTTCTCTATCCACGACAGCGGATGACACAAGCTCCGTTGGCGCTTATGAAATCACCGCATCCGATGCCACTGACGCGAATTACAACATCACCTTTGTTCCGGGAACACTCACTGTTACTCCGGCTCCGATCACTGTTACTGCTGATGCTACAAGCAAAACCTACGGCGACGCTGATCCAGCTTTAACTTATACCAATGATCCTTTGGTTGGCAGTGATGCTTTTACCGGATCGCTCGCGCGTGTTGCGGGTGAAAATCTTGGCACTTATGCCATCACCCAAGGCACTCTGGCTTTAAGTAGCAATTATGATCTTACATTTGTTGGAGCTAATCTTACGATAGGATTTAATACGATAGGTTTTAATACGACTGTGGCGTTGACCCAAGCTGGTCAATGGGCGTTGATTTCAGCCCCGACATTGCTTAGCCAAGCGCCGACGGTTACTGACGATGAAAGTGGGGCCATTGCTTTGCTTGTCTATAGAAACGGCGCGTTCGTTGTTCCATCAGCAGGCGATGAAGAACTTGTTAATCCTCTTAACGCTTTCTACATTAAAACAACCAGCACGGGAAAAGTTGGTCTTAAGTTCACCACTGTCGGTTCTCCAACCCAGGTAAGCAAACAATTAAGCGCAGGTTGGAATTTGGTGGGAACCAATAATCCGGGTTTGGCGGAAAATGAATTTTCTTCAATTCAAAACACTCCAACCAATGCCGGTATGGTCACTCTCTATGTGCCCGACACTTACAACTCCAGAAAAGATACGGGTTATAATTCATGGGGAGAGAACGCTAATCATGACCTCAACGCCAATCCGGTTACGGCATTGCCTGACGACAATCTTTCTGAATATGACGGCTACTGGATCTTTATGGATGCCGTAAAGGCGTTTGTGAAGAATCTCTAATGTTTATCAAAAAATCAATTAAAACCTTAGCCGTTTTTTCAGCGCTTTTGGTATTACCAGTGGCTATTTTCGCGCAGGTTCCGCAGTTGCCCCATATTTTTTATGGCGATATAACCATAAACGGCAGTCCGGCGCCTGTGAACACGGTGATTGTGGCCAAGGTTGGCGGTGTAGAGAAAGGGAGAATAACCACTGCCGAATCAGGAAAATACGGCGGGCCCGGGGCTTACGATTCAAAACTGTTGGTTCAAGGCAATATAACAGGCAGTCCCGAGATAATTTTCACGGTTACCGGAGTCCTTGCGACCTCAACCGTTCTATTTGAAAGCGGGAAAGTGCAGCAATTAAATCTTTCCTTTACTATTATCGCCCAGGTTGACGGGACCAGCGCCGATGTTTCCCTTAGTTCAGCGACTGGGGGAGAGGCGGGTTTACCCGCGGGAGCTGTATCGGTCCAGCTTAGTGATACTACTTCACTTGATTTGGCTTCGGGTGTAAGCGCGGCCGCAGCTGGCAACATTACCGTAAGCGGAGTTTCGCAATCTCTGGCTAATTTTACCAGCGGCAATCTCGCTAATATTAACTTAAGTGTCGCGCAGACTATCGGTGGACAGGCGGTTACGATAGGCAAGGCGGTTAAGCTTGAATCTGGCATAGACGGCACGCCTATTGTGCTTACGAATACGGCGGTTGCCAATGCCAGCGTTTCTATTCCGGACGCCACGACAATTCTGGCTCCAAGCGGATGGAATGGAACCATTGAACCGCCCAAAGCGGGTTCAAGTTCCGGCACAGCGCCCTCCGGCTTTTCTGTTGGCAGCACCGTAATTAGCGTCGGTTCACCGACCGCCGTGCTTATCTTTGATAAGCCGGTCACGCTAACACTTACTGGAGTGACTGGAGCGGTAGGCTACAAACCCGCCGGGTCGGATGCTTGGGTCTCGATTGATACCACCTGCTCGGGCAGTTATGCGAGTCCCGGAAATCCAACGTTTCCCGGTGAATGCAAAATCACCAATGGCGCCGACACAAAAATTGTAACCTATCACTTTACTAGCTTTGGTTCGCTTGTCGTTACACCAACGCCGACGCCAACCCCGACTCCGTCACCGAGTGGTGGCGGTGGAGGAGGGGGAGGAGGAAATATCCCTTCTACTTCCATATCTTTTTTAAGCGCGGCAGCGCAGAAAGTTGATACCAATAAAGATAATAAAGTTGATGTTCTTGATTTCAATACATTGATGGTAAATTGGGGAAGCGCGAGCGTCGGCAATGCGGCTGATTTTAACGGTGATGGTAAGGTTGACGTGTTTGATTTCAACTTACTGATGATTAATTGGACACTCTAATTACTATGAAAAAATATTTACTTACAATTTTACTGGGAGTGTTTGGGGTAATGGTTGTGGCTGCGCCGGCGCTGGCCGCCACGAGCGTGTCGTTTACGCCAATCAGTGTGAGCGCGCGCCAAGGGCAAGTTTTTACTCTTACGATCGGAATAAATCCCCAAGGAGTGAAAAATTATACCGCAAAAACCGAGCTTCGCTATCCCGCCGATCTTTTGGAAGTAAAATCATTTGCTTTTGCGAATGGCTGGATGCCGCTGACTCAACCCGGCTACGACCTTACCGATAACGCCAACGGAGTGTTTATAAAGACCGCGGGCTACCCGGGAGGTGTGTCTTCATCGGTTGCTTTTGGGACGGTGTCGTTTCTCGCAAAAAAGAGCGGCAATGGAACGATCGCTCTCTCCAGTAATTCATTCGCGCTTGACGCCAACAACCAGAATATTATTGCTGGCGCAACAGTTCAAACTGCGGTAGCGATATCAGTCCCGGCCCCAACCCCAAAGATTCCGACAACTCCTGTATCCCAACCGGAGGAAGAAAAGCCGGCCATTCTAGAAGGAAAAGCGCCAATCGCTCAAGAACAGCCCGCCGCTACGCAACCGATAGCATCGCGATCTTTACTGGCATCGGTCGGCAGTGTTATAACGCTTGGTTCCAATAGCTTTATTGTTGGTTTACTGGTTACTGTGGCGATCCTCGCGCTGGCTGGATACGCGATCTACTTTGTTATTCAGAGGGCGCGACGCAAGAATTTAGGGAAGCCGTAATAAACAGATCTTGATCGACTTGCGATGTCGTGAATGGTCCTTCGGGCGATTACGGCCCGCCAAAAAATATTCCCAGCGGTTTCGGCCCGCCCGCGGGCTGGATTTTAGTTTGATTAAATTTGGTTGAGTTAATAAACTACAACGAGAAAGCGATCGCTTTCTCGTTGTGGTTTAGTGCGCGCGGAAACCATCAAAAACTATCAAACTATATTTCTATCTTTCTTTCGAGTTCATCCACAACCGAGTTCGTCCACAATTGGCCCAAGCTAAACCGGCCCAAGCTCAGCTTGGGCCATGATCTTTTAAATTTTATTGGCGGAGGAGTTCTTGAAGTTTTATCAATAATCCGCTAAGTGAATCCAGTATAGCCGAAGTGGTGGTGGCGGTATTAGTCGGGGCCGTAGCAGTAAGGGTTGTAAAGACATAATCGCCGGTGGTAGCTACATATTTTGGTACATACGTGTTTTGAGATTTGACGTAGAAATGATAGGTAGTACCGGCAGTTAATCCGCCAAGTCCCATAGAGCGGCCGGTGGCGAGCGTAGCAACATAAACAGTTGAGCCATAATTAGTATCCAAGCCGTAAAAAACCGCTGAATCCAAGGTTTCGTTAGTAGTCCAAGTAATTATTGCTGATTGGCTGGTAATGTTGGTGATTTGGACATTAGAAATTTCTGGCATTGTTCTGAAACTGTCATATTGGGTCGCCAAATTCCCAGCGGCGTCTCGTGAGTTAATCATGTAAGAATAGTCAGTAGAGCGATATAGCCCGGTCAATGCCACCGAATGATTAGTGACTAATGAGGCGTCGCGTGGAGTTTGGTATATATGTCCAGAAGCCCAAGTACCCCAGTCTAATTGTGAATCTGCCGGCTCATTCGTAGTCCAATTGATTGTCGCGGAATTTGCGGTGACATTTGCATTGTAGGAATAAGTACCAGCTGCGGGAGAAATAACTGGTGCAGTTGTATCTGTGCCAGTTGTTATGGTGGTCGGGGCGGCTGGAGTTGTAGCCGTAACCGAAAGCGATTGTGCCGATACATTCCCTGCCGCGTCGTAGGCGGCAAAAGTGTAGTTATAGGTGGTGCCAGCAGAAAGATTTTGATCGTTATATGACGTAGCGGTAACCGATGTGAGGTAGCTACCATTGCGATAAATTTTGTAACCGGTAACACCAACATTATCTGTAGAAGTTGCCCAAGAAAGATTGATCTGGGTTGATACCGGTGCTGAAATAACAAGCCCAACCGGAACAGAGGGCGGGGTCGTGTCAGTACTGGCTGTGGTAGTGGCAGTGGCGGATACAGCCGGTGTGGCCGGAGTTGCCGGAATCGCGCTTGCGGCGCCCGGAATAGCCGGTGTAGCCGGCTCGGCCGGGATGGCCGGTGTGGCAGTTGCAGTTTGTGGCAGAGTCGGGGGAGTCATAGTCGCGTAAGGCATAGTCGGAGTAGTTGAGGTGGCCATTTGTCTTCCGCCTTTGGCGAGACTCGCCTCGGGCGGTTGTATCCCGGGCGCCATCAGTAACCCCGGCGGTATCATACCCGAGGGCGCGCCTTGTTGAATCAAACCTTGAACTACGCCTTGGCCCAGTTCTCTAAACTTGGCGATGGTTTTAGGGCCGACTGTGCCCACGGCTTCAACGTTGTTTTTCTTCTGCCAGCGTCTAACAGCTTCAGCAGTTTTAGGTCCATAGAATCCTGTGGCTAAACCTTCGGGATAGATTTCTTTATCACGCGCCAAAAATTCTTGGAGTTTTCTCACATCGTCACCGCGCGCGCCTAGCGACAATGATCGGGTGAAGTCCGGCAGTTCAGATTCGGAAATGGGGGAAACGGGAGAAACGGGAGAAAGGGGTGGAGCTTGGATGCCAGTCTCGGTTTTTAATTCGGTAACCTCTTTCTGAAGGGCTTGAACCTGGCTCAATAGTTGTTGAATCTGTTTTTGGAGTTGGGCTATGAGCGTAGTTTGATCAACTGACTGCGCTAGTGCAAAATTGGCGTAGCCAAAACCGCCTAATGTTACCAAGGCGATAACAACTGATATTTTGAAAAGCTTAATTTTTGGCGACATCAAAAATATATTACGGTTATATTCCCAACAAGCCTCGCAGGATAATCTCCATAGCTTTCAGCTGATTTATCATTTGGTCGTAAACCGAGGCCGAAGGTGTTGAGCTCACACAAGCCGAAGTCGAACTGTTCCAATACTGTCCGCTGGGACAATCAGTGGTTGTTGTGGCTACACAAGCCGTGCCGTTCCAGTATTGTCCCGAGGAGCAAGATGAGGAAGGTGATGTGACGGCTGTGCAGGCCGAACCATTCCACCACTGTCCGCTAGGACAACTGGTGGATGTGGTAGATGAGGTTACGCAAGCACTGCCACTCCAATACTGGCCGCTGGGGCAGGAAGTGTTGGTACTTGTCTGAGGCGAACTCCAACAACCGCTGTTATACCAATACCAGCCGGAAGACGCGCAGACTGCTGAATCATAACAATTGCTTGGAGTGCTACAACCAGAAGAAGAAGTGCTGGTTGTTACGCAAGCCGTGCCGTTCCAATATTGGCCACTAGTGCAGACAGTGGCCGTGCTGGACGTGGTTGATGAAGACGAACTGCAACCGGTAGCGGGTGTGGCGGAACAAGTATACAACGTGCCGTTGGCGGTGCGGTAATTTGTCATATTGGTATCAAAGCAGGTGCTGTCGGAACCCATAGTGTGCCAGCCGGAACCGTATTGAGAACAGGAACCAGTTGAGGTGGTGGTTGTGGTGGTTTGAGTTGAACTGGTAGATGATTGACAACTCGCTGTTGTAGCCGTATCTCCTCGCTTGGCCGATTTGCTCATAGGGCCATCGCAGAAAACAGAATTGCTGGCCGAATCACTATACATCCAATGGCAACCATCACCCAGCAAAGCTATGAGACCGCTGTCGCAACTATAGGAACCGGTTGAAGTGGTGGATGTGCCCGGTGTTTCGTCGTTATCGGCACTACTGTAACATCCAGTGTCGTTGGGGTAATCAATCAAACCGTCGCTATCGTTATCACGCCCATCCGAGCATTGGGTTGTGGTAGTTGTTCCGGAGCAACCTGTGGCTGGAGTGGTGGAGCAAGAGTAAAGTGTGCCGTTGGCGGTGCGGTAATTTGTCATATTGGTATCAAAGCAGGTGCTGTCGGAACCCATAGTGTGCCAGCCGGAACCGTATTGAGAACAACTGGTGGTCGTAGTGGTAGGGACATCTTCCGAAGTGTCTTCTCGAGCATAGCAACCAGTGTCTGAAGGATAATCAATCAAACCGTCGCCGTCGTTATCGCGGCCATCGGAGCAGGCGTAACCTGATGATGTAGTGCTGGTAGTAACGCAAGCCGCGCCGTCAAAATACTGGGTGGATGTGCAAGACGAAGCCAAGCGACATTTTTCAGCGCTGGGCATGCCAAAATCAACACTGGACGAAGTTCCAGCATTAGGTAACCAAATATTGGCTCCACTAGACACATTAACGCAGGATGATTTTAATTGATCAATTCTGGCCGTGTCAGCATCGGTTCTAATCCACGATCTCAAACCCAAAGAATTCCACACTTGTTCTTTCTGGCCGGCGGGCGCTGTCGTGGTTGTGGTGGTTGAAGCGGTTCCAGAACAGTCCGGAATACCAAAGTTTTGCCAATTGGCGGCAGAACTATCGCCAGCGTTGAGCTTCCAAGCAAACTGACTCTTGTTTATGGTTAAACATTGAGCTTGGATCGGCGCCAGATAATTGGCATATTCGGCATCGGTTCGATTTAGAATAGAAGATGTTGCAGTTTGCCCATCCCTAAAATTCCAAGTACGTTGTATCCAATTTGAGTTGGTTGTAGTAGTTGTTTGATAAACAATGCCAAACTTGGTTTCGCATTCCGATGCCACGCCTTGGCCGGTGCCCGGGCCGTTGGCATAGCAGTAAGATCGGGCGTCGGCCGACGAGTAGATAATTTTACCGTTGCTAAATTTGTAGGGGAAAACCGGGCCGGTGGTTGTGGTGGTGGTCTGCGCCGGCGCGTTTAATTCTACGCTGGATTTAGCGCCGGAACGACAGTCGGCCATGACAACTTTGATTGGGAAAGATGATTTTTCAAGCGTGAGTATGGATGATGTTGCCTCGGCGCGGCAACTCGGGTAACCCAGATACACC
>ORJL010205170.1_pt1 | contig 21208 bp, 21 predicted proteins | sample 1779941 | NCBI WGS metagenome assembly ORJL01 (sample SAMEA104232317, study PRJEB22302) | groundwater metagenome | biome: forest; feature: aquifer; material: groundwater | place: USA | collected 2011-08-07 | depth 5.8 m
ATATTCAATCGTTTTTTGCGCATACCATAGCCGCTCCTCAGGTCTTTCAAGCTTATCCAAAAGAGCTATGTTACTGCGCCATGGTATTTGTGCAATGACCCGTTGCACAATTGCTCTATCCGTCCAAGCCTCTGCAAAAGCACGCATATATTTAAGATTGCGAGGAGAAAATCCTTTCATGTCCGGAAACTCTTTTCTTAAATCAATTGAAAGCCGGTCGATAATTTTAGCGCCCCAGCCTTCTTTCTCTTGCTTTTTAAGTATAGCATTGCCAATATCCCAATACAGGTTAACTAAAGCGGCATTACTGGCTAAAACAACCCTTAAGCGCTCTTGGCGAATTCGAGATTTAAGGGCGCCAAAAAATGAAGCATAGCTTTTAGGAACAACGGCAACAGGCGATCCAACAGGAAACCCAACTTCTGGCTTATTATTTCCAAAAAAAACGCGCTCATGCGATTGTTTCATAGTATTTTCTCCCAATCATAAGATTCCCCAACATCCCCCGGCGCCTCTAATTTCAGTTGGTGACAATTTGTCACCGACTCACTGCCCTCTTTTTTTAACCTTTCTTTCAGCTTATTCCAGTATTTTCTTGCGGTTTGAAAATCTTTCTGCTGGATTAAAACGCCAATAATATCCACCACCGAAAAAAACCATGTTTCGGATTTTTCATCGTAAATTCTACGAATTTTAAAGTCTTCAAAAACAGCTAATGTGTTTTTCATCTTTGATTTCGTTCTCAACAATCTCTACATAACGGCTAAATTAAGATGTTATTACTTTATCCCTTTTAACGCCTCGTTGATTCTCACCAACCCCTTGTCGAGATCAAAATGCCCTCGTTCGCCCGGGGTTAATACGTCAAATAATTCATTTTCAATCCGTGAACGCATATCCTTAATCTCGTGATCGGAGCGCCCGAGATTAACGCGGTATTTTGCTAAATCCGGATCCCCGCCGTCCTCCTCAATCTTTTTCTTAAAAAGCTCGATCACGTCCCTGTCCGCGAGGTTGAATTTATTGCGCAGGATAAAATCAAGGTCATAAAAATCGCGCGGGACGATTATCTTCCTTAAAGCCGCGGCCCGGAGTTTTTCGCTCACGATCTCTTTTAAGGATAAACAATTCACCTTGCCCGCGTCAAATAACGGTTCGCCGGTAAAGGGGTGCAAAAAATTGTGTTGGACCTGGCGCTTCTCCGTCACGTGGATCGGATTGTACCTGAGGCCGATTTCAAATTTAATTTTTGCTTCGACCTGGCGTAAAGCGGATTGATAAACAAAATAATAGACATACTGCTTGGATTCGTTGCGTCCCGGATTGCCGGAAGTATCAATCTTTATGTTGAATGGCTCCACAAATTTTTCTATATTATCCTTCACCGGCTGGATACACTTGCGTCTTTCGCCGCGCGTCGCTTCGTACTGCGGGAGCTTCATAGTAAAATTAAGATCTTCACTCAAACGATAATACGCGTAATAAATTTTATTTAAACATGTCCCTCCTTTAAAAATGAGGCCTTCGGAAAGCTCGTGCACCCGGGAGAGAATCAATGTTAAATAATAATCTTTTTCCAATAGAGGCAATAAAAATTCTTTCTTCCTGGACGCTCGTTCAAGGGTTTTTATAAATTCTTCTTTATTTTCGTGAATCATGAAGCCCTCTTTTTTAGGGCGTCAGGGGAAGGATGGACGATGGCTCGCCATTTTTTATTGAGTGTCCCTTTACGCGATCCAGTCAATGAACTCAGCGCGGTTTTCTCGACACTTTTCATAAGGGGGCTAAGGACAGTATCGGCAATGCCGAAATCCTCAAGAAGCAAACCAACGCGTTTTCTGGTCGTGATATTGGGAAACCGCGCGGCGCAGATAACGAGCTTCTTGATATCACATTTCTTCTCTTCAACAACTTGTTTGAAAATCTGGATGGCACTATGGACGCCTCCAACCGGTTTATTAAAATAGAGAAGATCAATGAGCGTCCTCTCTTTAGAGCTAACGAGGACATCCGTATTTTTTACTTTAATAATTTCCTGGCCATAGACGCGGGTTTCCGGAATCTTTATGAACTTATAGCAGATGCCGCAAATTATTCTTTCCATGCGTAAAGTTGTATTAAGAACATAAACGGTCTGAAAAAGTTGTTCCGAAAAACCGTAGTAATTAAACATGGTTGAATAACCAACATAATAATTCTTTTTTGGGAAAAAAAGCGGAGGAATAAGCAGTTCGTCAATCCCTGTCCCTTCCGGGCCGGCTTCCAGCGGGGAAAAGGCATAGACGCCGCGCTTGATGGGGGTCAGAATTTTTTTCCTTTTGAGCCTGAAAACAACCTGTTTTCGGTCATCCGGGGCGAGTTTAAATAGTTGATCGAGATCCTCCGCAGTGACGATCAATTTCTTCTCGTAGGTTAAGCGGGCGACGATATTAGTCTCAATCGGGCCTAAAGTTGTTGATGTATTATTAGGTATCATAGGTTATCTAATGAATAACTTTCATTATCTTTATTTACATACCCACTTTACCACATCATTCTCTCTTGTCAACAGAAAACTGAATCTACCTGCCTAAGAAGTTTTCAACCTTCCCCTGCTCTTTTTCTCATCCCTCCTTGAACTGCCTGGATGAGGGCGGAGTTGTTTTTTACCTGTCTGTTTCTTTAAAATTTCCATCTTTTTTAAGACATGCAAACGTATTTTTTTCTCCGGAATGCGCCTTATCCACCGGTGAGCCTTTTGAAAACTAAAGTCCGCTGAGAAATGTAATTCCGGAAAATATCCGAATTGTTTTTTCTTGCGGCTCGATAGATATAAACTATCAATCAAGGCCTTTTCCGGGCTGGCCATAAGCACACTTCCCTCCCCCTGATACCAGTCAAATCCATCAAAGAAAGCCGGGGCAATTTGGTGAATAGAAAAAGTCCCGACGCTGGTGCGAATGGTGTTGGTATGCGAAGTTGAAGCCAGGGTAATCACCTGCGGGATCTGTTCGACAATGCCATGCAGATGAAGCGCGGTAATAAAGGAAACGTAAACGCGTTGACGGGGAAATAAACAGGGAATAACTTCCAGAGGGGACAGCGGGCGTGTTCCCGGTTCCGCCCATACCCCGCGGTAAATTTTCATGAGCAGGCCTTGCCGCGTCAAGCGATTGAGGCTCTGGACAATGGTGGATGTCGATTTCCCGGAGATAGTTTTAAGTTCATGGGTGGTAAAAATAGGCCTCCCTATTTTTTTGATAAAAACCATAATATTCTGAGGGCTCAACGGTTTCATTTTAGAATTCTTCCAAAAAATGGATTGTTTTAAGTTTGATTTCATCCCATACGCCGGGTGACGAATAGGCTTTTTGATCTTCCAAGCCCAGATAGGCCACAACGGTGTCGCGAAATTGCGGGAATTCTACCAGAAAAATATGGTCACGGGCTGTTTTAATAATCGTTTTATCCAGTCCCATATTTTTTCGCTCTGATACCTCATATTGAGAACTAAGGACAAAGAGATCGAATATGTCTCGGGCTTGTAAAACTGACCTTAAGGCCAGGGCCTGAATCTTTTGAGCAATCGCTGAGGCTGGGTTATAATGCGAAACAAGCAAAGGCGCCATTTTATAAAAACGCGCAATTTGCGTGGAGACCGGTTCAACCAGGGCGGACCCTTTCATCCCTCTTCTGGAAAACTCTATTTTTGCAAGATAGGCACTCGCTTTCGCTCGTGCACTATCTTCCCTTCGGGCCCCATAGTTTTGCAGAGCAAAACTAAGCATGGGGGTCACATTGAAATTTTTGTGCCTATCTTGTCCCCCGCGCTTGCTTTCGCCAGAAAGCAGCGGGGAATTGAAATTTCGTTTTTGAAATTTCAATGTGATAAAAAGATCTTCCCCTCCCGAAGTTAAAAGGTGAATTTTAAAACGCTGGGTGGTGGGCGTTTGCTTGGCCTTGTCCATATTCGGAGGCACAACGCTTTCGATCCCAAAAGATTTAAGACTGTCAGAGAATCCACGGGCTGAGAGGATTTCCATAACTATCTTTTTGACCTTTTCAACCCTTATCCCTTGAAGATCAATGTCCATATCCTCTGAGTAACGGATGCTTTGAAAAAAAAGCCTTAAGTTTACCCCGCCCTTGAGAACATAATATTGGGCCTCTACTTTTCGGCTGAACCAGCGAAGAAATTCCAGGTGAAAAATCTCCCGTATTTGCAGGGATGAGTAAATGGCATTCTTCATATTATGAAGTATAGCTTATTTATAACTAAATTTCAACTCATAATTGAAATAAATTAATTTTCTCGCTTAAGATAGAGACAGGCTAAGGGCGGGATGGTCAGAGATAGAGAATGCGGCCGGCCGTGGAAGGGAATTTCATCCGCGCTTCTCCCTCCTAAATTTCCCATACCGCTGCCCCCGTATTCTCTGGCGTCACTGTTAAAAATCTCCTTCCAGAAACCATTAAAGGGCACGCCGGCTCTGTATTCATATTGCGGGGTCGGAGTAAAATTACAAACCACGACAATGGGCTCCTGACTTTGACGGCTTTTGCGCAGAAAACTTAAAATGCCATGTTCGGCGTCACTGCCGTCAATCCATTCAAATCCCGAAGACTCAAAATCACATTCGTAAAGGGAAGCCTCTTGTTTATAAATACTATTTAAGTCCTTGAGTGTTTTTTGAATTTGCTGATGACGGTCATGTTGAAGTAAATGCCAATCTAAACTTTGTTCATGCGTCCATTCACCCCATTGAGCCAATTCACTTCCCATAAAAAGTAATTTCTTGCCCGGATGGGCGTACATGTAGCTGTACAAAAGGCGCAGATTGGCAAATTTCTGCCAGTCATCGCCGGGCATTTTTCCAATCAGCGATCCTTTCCCGTGAACTACTTCATCGTGGGACAAGGATAAAATAAAATTTTCCGTAAAGGCGTAAAGCATACTAAAGGTTAAGTCATTCTGATGGTATTTTCGGTAAACAGGATCCTTCTTAAAATATTCCAGAGTATCGTGCATCCAGCCCATATTCCATTTCATGCCAAAGCCCAGGCCGCCGTCAAATGTTGGGCGCGAGACTTTCGTCCAGGCGGTTGACTCTTCCGCGATCATCTGAATATCCGGATAATTCTCATACACGACTTCATTAAGGCGCCTCAAGAAAGCAATCGATTCTAAATTATCGCGGCCGCCGAAAATATTCGGATACCACTGCCCTTCTTCGCGCGAATAATCCAGATAAAGCATCGAGGCCACGGCGTCGACGCGCAGGCCATCGACGTGATATTTATCCAGCCAAAATAGAGCGCTCGATATTAAGAATTCCTTAACTTCCTGACGGCCATTATTAAAAATGTAACAATTCCAATCCGGGTGATATCCTTTTTGCGGATCCGCGTGTTCATAAAGATGCGTGCCATCGAAATTCGCTAACCCATGATCATCGGATGGGAAATGCGACGGGACCCAGTCTAAGATGACCCCAATCCCATTTTGGTGGCAGCAATCAATCAGAAACATGAAATCCTGTGGATTCCCATAACGATTCGTCGGGGCAAAATAACCGAGCGTCTGATATCCCCACGAGCCGTAAAAGGGATGTTCCATAATGGGCATGAGTTCAATGTGCGTAAATCCCATGTCCTTAACATAATCCACCAGAGATTTTGCCATCTCGCGATAGGTGAGGAATCGATTCCCCTCTGTAACCCGCCGCCAGGAACCCAAGTGAACTTCATAAATGGACATCGGCGACGCGTGGGAATTCTTCTGATGACGAGAACTCATCCAATCTTGATCCTTCCACTCGTAATCTAAATCCCAGATAATGGAAGCTGTTTTCGGAGGGATTTCAGAGTAAGAAGCAAAAGGATCTTTCTTGTCAACCTGATGATGCTGCTTGGAGATAATATGAAATTTATAAAGACTGCCCTTGCCTACTCCAGGGACAAATCCTTCCCAAATTCCTGAGCTGTCCCAGCGAACGCCCAAGGGATGGGCATGCTTGTTCCAGCCATTAAAATCTCCGATGACCGAAACTTTTTCGGCATTAGGCGCCCAGAGCGCAAAATAAGTGCCTTCGACACCCTCTCTTATTAACGGATGCGCCCCGAACTTATCATATAAGCGAAAATGGCTTCCCTCTTTGAAAAGATAAACATCGTGGTGGGTGATTAAACTGATGTGGTGAAAAATATTTTCTTTTTTGGATTCCATACAGGCGGCCTTTTTCATAATTTATTTCTTAAATTTTTTCTTTAGGGTCGATCTTTTTCAATTTGGATTTACGCGCGTCCTTTTCATCATAAATTTCACCGAACAGTTCTTCCAGGACATCCTCCATCGTGACAATCCCGACATTCTTTTTATTAGAATCCTGGACGATAAAAAGATGCTGTTGGTAAGCCTGAAATTTTTCTAACAAGGCATCCGCCTTGGTAAGCCAGGGGACAATAATGGGCGGAGCCATAAACTCTTTAACGCAGGCCTTAAGGTTATTTTTGGCGATGTGCTGCAAAAGGATACTCTGCTGAACAATCCCCACAATATCCAGAGGGTGTTGATCGTAAACCGCAATGCGGCTGAAATGAGAATTAATAATATCCTCTCTGGCCTCTTCCAGAGTCTTATGCGCCGATAAAGCCGCGATCTTCTCCAGCGGTTTCATAATTTGAGCGGCATAGACATCGTTTAATTTAAAGACACGGTTGCATAAAAGTTCTTCATCCATTTCCACGGTCCCCGCGTCTCGCCCTAACTTCAACATGATTTTGATTTCATCCTCCGAGACCCGCGGAGCTGCCCTGTATATTTTTAACGAGGGGTGTGTGGCGATTAACTGAATAAGCGGGCGAAAAATCCATAATAAAAATCTTAAAGGCTTGGCTATTAATAACGCCACAACAACCTTATAACGCTCTCCTAAAGTTTTAGGAATAATTTCCCCAAATACAATGATTAAAAAAGTAAAGGCCGCCGATATCCATCCCAGCCAGTGGCTTCCAAACGCCAGAGAAACACGCTGTCCCACATAAATAGAACCAATAATGTTAATGGAATTATTAGCGATGACGATAAAGGCAATGGCAACAGGAAGATTTTCTTTAAGATATAGCAGGTCTTTGGCGTTTTTGCGTTTTTCTTCGCACAAAATACGCGCCCTGACTAAAGGCAAACTTAGAAGCGCTGCCTCTGTCAAAGAACATAAAAAAGACGCGATCAAAATACTGAAAGCAAGAATAAGAATACTGATCATAGGATTAAATTATTATACCTATCTTGAATAAATTTGTAACTAAAACTTATTGGCCATTCCTTCTAAAAAGAAAATTTAAGCTTCTGCATGTCTTTGATATTAATCTCCGGGTTAGGCCGGTAAAGATAGTACCCCTGACCGGCATCGACATTAAGCTCCGCGACAACTTTAAGAATATTCGCTGTCTCTATTCCTTCGGCCACTGTCAAAATATTATTTTCTTTACAGAAATTAACCAAAAATTTAACAATGCTTTTTTTAAACGGATCTCTATCTAATTGGTTGATAATATGGTGGTCGATTTTAACCACCTCCGGCTTTATCTCAACGATGGATTCCAGGCTCGCGTATCCCCCGCCGACATCATCGACCGCGAATTTGAACCCAAAATCCTTAAAATAGCCAATATGCTGGTAAAACAGTTTAAAATCAGAAATCATCGAGCGCTCGGTGATTTCCAAAAAGACGTTGGCGATTTTAATTTTTCTCCCCTCAAAAAGATTTCTAATCTTGACAAAATCGGAGCGTTCAATGAGGTAAGGATTGCAATTAAAAAATAATTTTTCTTCCCTTAACCGCGGCAGGGCGTATTCCAGGGCCTTTTCCCACGCCAGAAGCTCAAGCTCTTGATAACAGCCGAATTTTATCGCCGCCCTAAAAAGCTGCTCGGGATCCGCCAATCGACTTTGAGTTTTTCCACGCGTTAAGACCTCAAAACCAAACAACCGCAAAGGCTTTAAAAGGAAAATCGGCTGAAAAAAGGGCGTAATTAATCCGTTGTCAATCATTCTTCTAAGTTCATAGACGGTGGCTTCTTCTTCCTTGGAAATGCCGCCCCCCTCCAAAAGATTCGCCTGCCTTCTCATAATCGCTTCCATGCGCGCGATCAGCTCCTCGTAATCAAATGGTTTTTTCAAATAATCATCCGCGCCTAAATAAAGGGCCTCGACCGCGTCCTCGCTAAGCAGTTTACTGCCCACCATAATCACGGGGATATGGGAAGTCATTTGATTTTCCTTTAACTGGCGGCAGACCTCGAAACCATTTTGATCCGGAAGCATCACATCCAAGAGAATTAAATCGGTATCCCGGGAAACAAGCTCAAAGGCATCTTGCGCCGAATGCGCTATCTTTACCAGATACCCCCGCGTTTCCAAAAGCATGCACAGGGATTTGCTGCTCGCGATTTCATTATCGATAATAAAAATTTGCTTTTTATGGTTCGGGTCTACCATCATAGAATTTTAGTATAGGAATTTGAAAAATTCCAACACGTTATAAAATAGTGCGCGAAGCGCCTATTTTACTTTCTCAAGAAGCGAATTGGGTTTACGAATATATTCCGCGAAAAAAAACTCTAAAGAATTCTCTTTTAAAATAGGCGAACGTGAACTCTCTTTAAAATCCTTTTTAAAATTTGGGAAAAAAGTATCGCAATCAAAATTTTTCCGCACATGCGTGGCGTAGATTCTTTGACATTCTGGATAGGCAATCGCCTGATTAAAAATCTGTCCTCCGCCAATGACAAAAATTTCTCCTGACTGGTTTTCCAGCCGTTGAAAAATGGCCTTAAAATGATTCCCCTTAAACACAGCTTCAGGCAATTTAAATTCTTTATCCCTCGTTAAAACAACATTGATTCTCTCTGGCAAAGGACGAAATTTTTCGGGTAAAGATTCCCAGGTCTTACGACCCATAATTACGACATTCTTTTTTCGCGCACCATCCGTTTTTGTGGTCACCTCTTTAAAATGCTTTAAGTCCGCCGGCAAATGCCAGGGAAGCTGGCCATTTTTTCCAATGCCTCTGTTTGAGTCCATCGCCACAACTATGTTAAAAGAAGGATTCATACGGCAATGGGAAATTTAATAAATGGATCACACTGATAATTCATAAGCTCGATGTCTTCAAAAGTCATTTCCAGGACTTTCTTCTTAGCCAATCTTAATTGAGGTAAAGGTTTTGGGTGACGTTGTAATTGTGTCTTTAATCCTTCCACATGATTTAAATAAATATGGGCATCGCCTAGCGTGTGGACAAAGACTCCGGGAATCAGATTACATTCTTGCGCTATCATCGATAAAAGTAAAGCGTAACTCGCGATATTAAAAGGAACCCCCAGCGCCACATCCGCGGAGCGCTGATACAGCTGGCAATCCAATCGATTTTTGACAACGTAGAATTGAAAAAAAGCGTGACAGGGCGGCAAGGCCATTTTATCTAAGTCCGCCACGTTCCAGGCGCTGACGATAATCCGACGGGAGTTGGGATTTTTCTTGATCGTGTCGATCGCCATCTGAATTTGGTCAACATACTCCTTACGAAAATTTTTGCCTTCTTTATCCTGAACGAATTTTTCCCACTTACGCCATTGATAACCGTAAATAGGTCCCAACTCGCCCTTCTCATCAGCCCAGGCATTCCAAATCGGCGTGTATTGCTTAAGGCCGTCATTGATGTTCGTGGATCCTTTTAAAAACCATAAAAGCTCGCGGACAACCGCGTCAAAAAGAACTTTCTTCGTGGTCAACAGAGGGAATCCTTCTCTTAAATCATACCTTGCCTGATAGCCGAAGATAGACAGCGTCCCCGTGCCGGTTCGATCTTCCTTGCCTTCCCCATTTTGTAAAATATACTTAACGAGCTCAAGATATTGTTTCATGATCGGTGTTATCCCTGCCACATCTTTTCCTTGTATTCTCTCATCATCCGCTGCGTATTAAAAAAAGCGCTGCGTTCCACACAGTGAATCATTTTGTCTATCCAGGGGCTTACGGCATTAATCTTTCCATCTTTGTATGTTTCATAATACAATTTTATCACCTGCTCAAGAGTGCTGTACAGAGCCTGGGAATCTTCATCGAGGCGTAAAACTTTTTCACTGCCGATATCCGGGCCCGAATGCTCATATCCAAAAATCCAACCCAAATCATCGCCTTTAGCTTCGACAACCCATCCATCGAGCGTGGTCAACTGAAGCACACCATTGAGGATCGCCTTCATCCCGCTTGTCCCTGACGCCTCAAAAGGAGGCAAGGGATTATTGAGCCAGACATCGACGGAATTGGTTAGAAGTTTACCGAAATAGGTATCATAATTTTCCAGGATCAGAACCTTTACAAAATCTTTATGGTGATTAAGCTCATCAATGTGTTCCAAAATCTTTTCAATATGCGCCGAACCAATATCGTCATTGGGATGAGCCTTACCGGCTAAAACAATTTGCAGCGGCCCGATATCGTAGGCCAGGCGAAGGATTTGTTGGATATTATGAAAAATAAGCGCCGGCCTTTTGTAACCCGCGATGCGCCGGGCCCAGCCGATGGTTAAAACATCTTCGCGTAATTGCCAGGGTTTAAGAATTTCTATTAAATTGCGTTTATTGGTTTGATGGGCTTCAAAAATATTTTTACGAAATTCTTGATTGGCTTTGAGCTGACGGACATTGGCTAAATTTTCCGGCGTTTTCCTCCAATCTCCTAAGGTATCAAAATGGCTGTCGAATAAATGAGCAAAACTTTCGGAAACCCAGGTATGCGTGTGGACACCATTGGTAATCGCCCTAATTTTAGAAGCAAAGTGGGGAAATTGCATACGCATAATCTCGCCGTGCTTTTGAGCCACCGCGTTCACCTTATTACAAAAATGCAGGCATATATGGGTAAGATTAATTTGATGGGATTCTGGTGTTTCCTTCCCTAACAATTCGGAAGCCTGCGCGTACTCATCTTTGAGAATCTTTTTAACGTCATCAATATTAAATCGATCATGCCCAGCAGCGACAGGCGTGTGACAGGTATAAACGAACCGGTCATGGTACTCCTCCATTTGGGATTTATCTTGAAGAGTCACATAACGTTCCACGATGGCAAAAGCCGCATGCCCCTCATTTAAATGATAATAGTCGATCGTGTATCCTAAAGCATCAAGGGCCTTCATCCCTCCGATTCCTAAAAGGACGCGCTGATATAATTTCCAGCGGATGTCATCGCTGCGATAGAGCTGGTCCGTCAGCTTCTTGAAGAAATCATTATTTTGGGGAAGATTCGAATCCAGAAGAATTAATGGACACACCCTTGTTTTATCGTAACTGTAGACATAATATTTCCATAAGCGCAAATGAAGCGGGCCCTCTTTGGTCTCAATCGTGATAATGTGTTTAAGAGGAATTAATCCTGGATAACTTAACGGATTCCACATGAGCTCCTCGGGGATTTGTCCATGCTTATACCAGAAATTCTGCTTAAAATATCCCTTGTTCCATAAAATGCCTATCCCTACGAAAGGAAATCCTAAGTCCGCGGAACTTTTAATGGCGTCCCCTGCCAGAACGCCCAATCCTCCGCCGTAAATGGGGATATCGAGCATCTTATCAATACGCACTTTAAAAAGATAATCCCTCAGCCAATCGTTGGAGAAGACCTGGTGGGTATCAAACTGATTCTGAGCGCCGATAGGCTTTTTAAGCTGGAAAGAATTATAAATGCTCGGGGCCAGGCCATATTCCATGGAAAAGTAAGCGATATTTTTGGCTTCTTTGGAAAGAAGATTATTTTCAGCGGCTAAAATAGACGCGAGGGGAAATCCAAAATAAAATTTCTTATTAATCTCTCCTTTATAATTCTCATCGAAGAAATCAATAGAAGAAATAAAATCTTCGTATTCCATATGTGCGTTACGATTTGCCAAAAAAACTCCTTGTGAATTTAATGCGAAGTACCTTGTCTTTTAGACCATAATTCCCTCAAAAGGCCGTTGCGCAGATCATAAATCCAGGCATGGATAGTTAATGCCTGTCCTTTTTTCCACGCATCCTGCACAATGGTTGTCTGGGTAATATTTTTTGCTTGTTCGAGCGCGTTTAATTCGCACAAACGATTAAATCGCTTCTGCTTGTCTTTGATGGCAGTAAGAACTTTTTTGTGTTTATTTTTAACATCCACAATATGCTTAAGCCAATTATCAATCAACCCCAGCCTGGTTGATTCAAAAGCGGCTCTGACCCCGCCACAGCCATAATGCCCGCAAACGATAACACTCTTGACCTTCAGCACTTCAACCGCGTATTGCAGGACTGATAAACAATTGAGATCGGTATGAACGACGATATTGGCAACATTGCGGTGGACAAAAAGCTCTCCGGGCAGAAGCCCGGTAATTTCATTAGCCGGCACCCGGCTGTCTGAACAGCCGATCCATAAAAATTTTGGGTTCTGCAAGCGGGATAATTTTATGAAAAATTGAGGATTTTTTTTCTTGATAGTTTTCGCCCATTGCCTATTATTATCAAATAAGACTTTTAATTCCTGCATAATTTCGCTCCTAACTTACTTTGGAACTTGAATGATTTTTTCATAATCCTCGAGGCCGCCGTCCCGCATACAACATTCGATGATTTTTCTGCCCGTTAAATCTAAATCGGGTTCATTTAAATAAAACACGATTTCTTTTTTAAAAAAATTCGTAAGAATCCGCGCTCCCTGATCATAGGTTTCATCCCCCACTTCTTCTTGTGTATTCACCTGCAAAAATTCCCGATTGATAAAAAAGCCTTCCACTTGCATCGAATGGATAGCGTAGCCTAATAAGGAACACCGTGCGGGTTCAATTTGATTAGGCTTAAATTTCGCGCTTCCCCTCCTGGATAAATATTCCCGCGCGATCCACTGCGGCATAAATCCAACCTTCCAAACTCCAATGTGCTGATTGGGAGATAGAGAATATCGCGTTCTCAGTGTATTTAATATCTGGCGAAGAAGAAGATTGGCTTGATCCACGCGGCGACCGGTCGCAAAAGGCCAGTAGGATCCAACTCCTTCACTGCTCATCTCCCCGGCCTCGGTAATGCTTGGATTGTCGTGTCCCCTGGGTGAGACCAATCGCCATAACCAGGCGAGAGCGGGAGGCAAAATATGCAGCATGCCCATAATGCCATACGTTGGTTTTTCTTTCGTGCAGGGAGGCGTTCTTACGCCAAAACTTCTGACGTTCACCTCAACAGGGTCGTTGATAATTCCGGGAACAATTCGGCGAGGCAAAATGACACGGGGATTGGGGCAAGGCTGCCCTGGCTTGTCCAGCGCGTGTTCCCAAATCAAACAGGTTGCATTTGCAACAGAGTAGAGATTCAAGAAAACAAGCGGTTCAGGGGGATTGGTGCACAGTTCCTCCAGATAACGATCAACGCCATAATGCGTAATGTGATTAACGCGAACGAACCATCCTTCTTCAGCGTCTTTAATGACCAAACGGTCGCCTCCATTCTGAATCGATAGATGGCACAAGGCCATATCATCTGTTACCGGGCTTAATGTGCATCCTTGAAACAGAGGGATATACCTTTTTTTTCCTGTCAGAATATTCTCTCCGATGAGTAATCGCCCGTCTGGTTCTCGGTGAGGATATTGAAGCATCTCACTTTTCCCGCCTCCGCTCGCGCCTTCATGCATCATAACAAATTCATTATCATAAGGAGTCGTGACAAGAACTGCCGATCCGTGAGCCGTCACCCAGCCTTCTTTTTCTCCGAGGTTAATCAGAGCCCCATAAATTCCTTTCTTAGCACTCGGCCCGGGGTAAAGGTTTAAAGAATACACTTCATGGCAGCCCTCTACCCGGTTATGAACCACGATTTGTTTCCCTTGACAATACGTATGCCGAAACGGCGGCGCCAGAAAAATTAATATTCGTGGAGTAAAATTATCAATAATCTCCTCAGCAGGAATCATTCCCTGCAGTTCAGCCAACGCCGCGGCAAAAAACGCCGCATTTAATGGCCCTATAAGGAGCGCCTGATAATTCAAATCTTTACTTCCGGCATAAAAAGGAAGCACTATTAAATCTTGCTTTTTCAGCCAATCAAATACTTCTTTTTGAAACGATTTAAATGGAATATTAAACCGCTCCTCAAACTTTGGCTTATCGGAAGGATATTGATCGGCGACAATCAAAGTGTCCGGATCTCGCCGCCTCATATACGGTTCTGGATAATTTACCGCGACACCATTTTTGCATCTGACAACCGTTGCCTCAAGGATTTCACCTTTACCGGGCACATCATATTTAACCTCAAAATAATCAGCCCCCTTTTTCCCGAAAGACATATCCATTAAATCTGATTTATTTTTAGGGATAGAAATAGACGGAGCGCGGCTCAAAATTTCTTGAACAGAGGCAGAAAGTTTTAATTGCTCTATAATACTGCTGATGTTTCCCATAAATTATCCCCGTTGTTCAAAGCAAACTCCTTAATACTTGTAGATTACGGATGTATTATAGCAAAGGTTTTGTTTAAAGCTATGGTTGGGTGAGATATTTTCGATATTCTTCGCTCTCAGAACGTTTAATATCTTTATTGGTTTCTTGAGTGACAATCAGGCTCGCGTAGCCTTTGTTAAGACGGTTGGTCAGCGCTATTCCCTCGACAGGGCCTAACACACATAAAGCCGTGGATAAGGCATCCGCCTCAATGGCGGTAGGTGTGATGATCGTAGCACTGATGACTTCTTTTTGAGGAAACCCTGTCATTGGATTAATAATATGAGACCAGCGCTCATTTTGGATCGTATAATATTTTTCGTAGTGACCGGAAGTGGCGACCGCCGCATCTGTAAGTTCAACAACGTCCATGATTTTAGAACGATCCCGGGGATCAAGGATGCCTATTCGCCATGGACGGCCCTGGCAATTATGCCCACCCGCGTAAATATCACCGCCGATATCAATATAAAAATTAACAATTCCATGACGGCGAAAGATTTCAGCGGCCTCATCGATCGCGAAACCCGCGGCAATGCCTCCCAAATCTATTTTGATGAAAGGCTGATCAAACGCAATCGTATCTTCCCCCATAAACCGAATATGCTTACTGCCAACAAATTCTTTAACCCTGGCTAATTCTTCTTTAACCGGCCATTGATTTTTTCGTTCACTCTCTTTCCATAATTGGATTAAAGGATAGACAGTAATGTCAAAGGCGCCTTGAGTAAGATTGTTAAAATAAACAGATTTTTCTAAAACCTGGTAAGTCGTGGAGGTTATTTTAACTGACTCTCCCTTAGATTCATTAATCTGAGTGACATCACTTTGGGAATCAAAGACATTCATCCGCCAGGCGACATCTTCTAATTCTTTCCAAACCTCGCTGTAAGCGGCTTCTAGCCTTTCTTTATTATTTTCGTCAACGCAGACATCAATAGAGGCCGTTGTTCCCATCATGGCCTGGGCCTCTCGATACTTTTCCATTTTAGACTTGGGCTGCTGACAGCCCATCAACAAAAAAGAGACCAAAAAGAAAATAAGAGTTAAGCTCTTAGCGTTGGTAGATCCCACTTCGGCCGCCTTCCTTGTAAAGTAATTGAACATCAGAAATAACCATCCCCTGGCCTGCCCATTTCATCATATCGTAGACCGTTAGCGCCGCAACACTAACAGCCACTAAAGCCTCCATTTCTACACCTGTCTTTCCCTGACAAATGACTTCCGCTTTTATGACCACAGAACATTCTTTACGATTGAGAGAGAGACTCACGTTTACTTTATTTAAATTTAAGGGATGGCACAAAGGAATAATCTGCGGAGTATTTTTAGCGGCCATAATTCCTGCCACTTTGGCCGTCTCAAGAACATCCCCTTTAGGCGACCCTTCCTTGACAAGAAGACCAAAGGCCTTCTTACTCATCCTAATTTGCGCAGAGGCAATGGCCACACGCCTGGTAATATTTTTTTCACTAATATCAACCATTCCCTCTTGCATCTTCTTCTTTATCTTAACCACTTTTCCCTCCCGTTAATATTCATCCCATTTGTGAGTCTTCACCTTCGCCCGTATGCGTTTTTTTTCTGAACGCTCATGCTTTAACTGTAAAATTTTTTCTTTTAAAAATACCGGTTTTTTACGATTTTTACGTTTTTCTTTTTGAACCGCCTGAATATGTCTTCTTTGAATTTCTTTTTGCTTGGCTTCTATCTTATCTAAAAGCAGACAACGCGCGTAATAACGATTACGCTGCTGCGAACGTTCCCTTTGATATTTAACTTGTACGCCCGTTGGAACATGCTCCAAGAACACACACGTCGCCACTTTATTAACATTTTGTCCGCCCGGCCCCGAAGAACGAATAAAAGATTCTCTGATAGCGGCTTCAGAGACATTCATCCGCCGCATACGATCTTTAAGAGCTTTTTCCTTTTCTGAAGATATTCCTAAATAGGGCATATTTTTATTGGCTAATAAATTTTCTTAATCCTTACAATATACTTTCCTCCTATTTCCTTGAGTACCTCAAGCGTGTAAAAAGGATCCATTTCCCGAAGCCGTTCTAAATCCTTGACATCTCCTTTTTTGACGATGCCATAAATCGGCGAATGGCCTTTAAGAAAACCTAAAAGCAGATGGTCAGCGTTCAAGAAGGGTATCGGGTGAGGGCTAAAAAAACCTTTTCCATTAATATCCATGACGGCTACTTCTCTGTCCGTATAGTAACGCACGGCCCGCGCGTAAAATTTACTCGATAAAACAATTCCCTTAGATGAATCTATTTTTTTAAATTCCTGTATAATTCCCTGACAGGACACCCATGGCTCGATATATCCTTTGGCAAAAAATAACGTAATTAATAAACTCACGGTCACTCCCATAGGAGCAAAGGTCAGCGCGGTATACTTTTTGCCTCGAATAAAAATAAGGATCATAACCGTTAACAAGATCATTAAAAAACAAAAAATATAAACGGGGGTTTTATTGACCGCGTAATCAGTGTATATTCCGCTCGCCACTAAAGAAGCGGCCGCGAGCCCGATGAAAATAAAAGGCAGGCAGTATCCCCAAACTTGTATAGTTTTTATTTTTATCCCCTGAGATATTTTCTCCAGGGATTGATCCAAATAAAAAGCCAACAAAATAGCCATGGCAGGGAATACGGGGAAAATATAACTGGCTAATTTAGAATGGGCCGGCTGGACACAAATAAAAATTCCTAATATCCATATAAAAAGGAAGACATTGGGATCGCGCTGAATGGTTCTTCTTCGATAATGCTGACACGCGCCAACGATCGCTGGAAAAATAAAAAAACTCCACGGAAACATGCCCATGGCCATGGTGAGAGGATAAAAAAACCAGGTATCGCATCTGGCATGTTCGGCCTCAAAAATACGGCGGATATGAACATTCTTAAAATATTCATCCAGAAAAAATTGGCCATACCGTGAATACATCAGAATATGCCACGGCAGAGCTATCGCGAGAAACAGTAAAATCCCAATAATGGCTGCTTTATCTTTTAAAAAAATAAAATCTTTTTTATACCAGAGAAAAAGAAAGATGATAAGCCAGGGAAAAGTGATCCCCAGCACCCCTTTGGTGAGGACCGCTATGGCTGAAAAAATCAGAGAGAGAATAATCCCCTCTTTCTTATGTTCCCGATAACGGTATCCCCAATAAAAAAATCCCAGAGAAATGACCACCCAGATGGAAAAAACCATGTCTGTTAAGACGGCTCGAGAAAGGGCTAGATAAATAAAGCTGGACATTAAAATAAGCGATGCCCAAAAGGAAGTTCTCTTACGCTCAAAAAGCATAAAAGTAATCCAATATGTAACAAGCGCTCCCAGGATTCCAAAAAAGGCGGGCCAGAATCTGGCGACAAAAGGGCTGGCGCCAAACCATTTAACCGCAAGAGCCAGGAGCCAGTAAAAAAGAATGGGCTTTTCAAATTGCGGGGCATCAAAGATAAGCGGAGTGAGCCAGCTTTTATGGGCGACCATCTCTTTGGCCGTCTGCGTATAAAAAACTTCATCGGGATGCGTTAAGCTGACTATGCCATTGCCGAACATGAGAAAAAAATAACCACAGGCCAGTAAAATAGAAATTAATTTCCAGTGCGGCGTTTTAAAAAAATAATTACTTTCCATTGAGCATTTCCTTCATAGAGACAAACTCAAACCCTTTTTTCCTTAATAATTTTGCCAATAACGAAATACTTTTGACGGTCTGCAGGCGGTCTCCTCCTTCCGTTGTCCAGATGTTTCCACTGTCGTGAAAAAGGAGAATATCTCCGTTTCTGATATTTCTTGAAATAAACTGGCTGATCCAGCGGTGATTAAACGAAACCCAGTCTTTAGAATTCAGCGACCAGAGAATGGTCTTATAACCTAAAGATTTTATTTTTTCTTTGATTTTAGTATTAATCCAGGCTTTCGGCGGGCGAAAATATTGCGTGGTTTCTCCGGTAATCTCTCGAATCACGTGTTCGGTATACTTTATTTCCTCTTCTATCTCCTCGGGCGTGTAATATAAAACAACGCTGTGCGCGTAACCGTGATTGCCGATGGTGTGCCCTTCCCTCACCACGCGTTTGGCTACTTGCGGATATTTCTGCACATGGTGGCCGATCATAAAAAAAGTGGCTGGAATATTAAACTTTTTTAATTCATCTAGAATGCGAGGCGTCCAGACTGGAGATGGCCCGTCGTCAAAGGTCAGGGCCACTTTTTTATGATTGGTTTTAACCCGATAGATGGTCCCCCGGCGGGTTAAAATGGCTTGATCAAAAAAGACACAGAAAGAGACGACTCCAATGACGCTAAGGAACAACAGTAAAAAAACAAAATTGAACATTGCCTATTTCTTCCCTTGATTAGCAACGGCGGCCGCGGCTTTTTCAATTTCCTGAGGGTCTCCCAGATAATAATGCTTGAGCGGCTTTAAATTGTTATCAAGTTCGTAGACAAGAGGAATGCCCGTAGGGATATTAAGCTGAACAATCTCGTCATCGGAGATTTTATCCAGATGCTTAACCAGAGCGCGCAGGCTATTACCGTGAGCGGCGATGAGAACTTTTTTTCCTTTTTTTATCTCAGGAGAAATCACCTCCTGCCAAAAGGGGAGGAACCGTTTTACGGTCAAATCGAGACTTTCGGTTAAGGGGAGATCTTTTTCGGATAAATCTTTATACCGCGGGTCATGGCCGGGATAACGGGAATCTTTTTTCTCTAAAACTGGCGGGCAGATATTGTAACTGCGGCGCCAAATCTTCACCTGTTCCTCTCCGTATTTTTGGGCCATCTCGGATTTATTTAATCCCTGAAGCGCGCCGTAATGGCGTTCATTAAGCCGCCACGAACGCTCGACGGGAATCCACATCAAATCCATTTCATCCAAAACAATCCAGAGGGTCCGAATAGCGCGCTTGAGCACGGAGGTAAAGGCTAGATCAAAAGTGTATCCTTCCCTTTTCAAGACTTGACCAGCTTTTTGTGCCTCCTGCCGTCCTTTCTCGGATAAGTCAACATCGGTCCAGCCCGTGAAACGATTCTCTTTATTCCACACACTTTCCCCGTGGCGTAGAAGAACTAATTTTAGGTGACTCATTCTTTCTATACCTCTTGAAATTATAATTTCGATGCTAATTTATCGAATTCTTCAACGCTAACGGCAGGATAGGTAGTAAAAGAAATCCCCGTTAACAGGGTGAGCGCCAGAGAAGCCTTCATCGCCGTCTCCAGCTTCGGGAAGTCAACAATAAAGAGAAGATCAAATCCCCCTAAAATGGCGTACATGGAAATCACTTTACCTCCAAGATCCTTAATTAAATTAACCGATTTCTCGGTGCGATTAGGACTTATGTCTGTAATCGATTCTTGGGAATATTTGCCCATCATTAAACATCTGGTCATGACGCCCTCCTTGGTAAGTTGTTATCATTTAACCTGCCATTTTAAGCAACGGTAATTTCTCTGGAAAGATAAACGTCTTGAATAATATTCAAGAGCTTAACCCCATCCTTCATCGGCTTCTGAAAGGCTTTGCGCCCGGAAATCAAACCACTGCCTCCCGCCCTTTTGTTAATGACGGCCGTCTTAGCGGCTTCGGCAAAATCATTTTCTCCGGAAGCGCCCCCGGAATTAATTAAGCCAATTTTCCCCATGTAGCAATTGGCGACTTGATAACGGCAAAGATCAATCGGATGATCTGAACTTAACTTTTCATAAACATATTTATGGGTCTTGCCGAATTTGAGGGCATTATATCCGCCATTATTTTCGGGAAGTTTTTGTTTAATAATATCAGCTTCAATGGTGACTCCCAAATGATTCGCCTGGCCGGTTAAATCCGCCGAGACATGATAATCTTTATCGCCCTGTTTAAAGGCGTTATTTCTTAAATAGCACCAAAGGACGGTAAATAATCCTAATTTGTGGGCGTGTTTAAAGGCCAGAGAGATTTCCTGAATCTGACGGCCGGCTTCGTCGCTGCCAAAATAAATGGTGGCTCCGACTCCCGCCGCGCCCATATCAAAGGCCTGCTCGACGTCGGCAAAAAGTTTTTGATCGTGTTTATTGGGGTAAGTTATAAGTTCGTTGTGATTAAATTTAAGAATGAAAGGAATTTTGTGGGCGTATTTACGAGAACAGAGGCCCAGAACGCCTAACGTGGAGGCCACCGCGTTACATCCGCCTTCAACGGCTAATTTGACAATATTTTCTGGATCAAAATAAGAGGGATTAGGCGCAAAAGAGGCCCCGGCGGAATGCTCAATGCCCTGATCCACGGGCAGAATGGATAAATATCCCGTGCCGGCTAAACGGCCGTGATGATACAGCCAGCTTAAATGCTTGAGGACATTATTATTGCGGTCGGAATTAATAAAACTGCGGTCAACAAAATCCGGACCTGGCAATGTCAAATCTTCTTTAGGAATGGTTTTACATTTGTGGTCTAATAAACTCTTCGCTTCACTGCCTAATAAATCTGTAATATTGCTCATCGTAACTGCTCTCCTTTGCCGACGTTTTCTTTCACCAAATGGAATTATGGCCTGCCCTGGCGGTCAGGCCAGGGAAGTCGGCATTTCGCTTTGTTGCACAAGGCTCAATCATCTTTATCATGAGGCTCAAATCTACGCCTCTTCCCGCAAAAATGAAATATCATTATATTATCCAACTCCTTTAGAAAAGCAAGC
>ORJL011674472.1_pt1 | contig 21207 bp, 13 predicted proteins | sample 1779941 | NCBI WGS metagenome assembly ORJL01 (sample SAMEA104232317, study PRJEB22302) | groundwater metagenome | biome: forest; feature: aquifer; material: groundwater | place: USA | collected 2011-08-07 | depth 5.8 m
CGCTCGATGATCCGCCCGAACCACCGCGAGACGTCCCCCTGCACCGCCTTGAAGCGCTCGTCGAAGGCCCGGTTCCTCTCGGCCTCGAGCGACTCCTGCAGCCCCTCCGCGAGGCCCAGGAGGGCCTGCGCGCGGCACTCTTGCGCCTGCAGCTCTCGATATTCGGGACGCTCCGCGAACGCCTCCAGCCGCTGGATCGCGCCGAGGGCATCCTGGAATCGCCTGACGATCGACAGGCACTCGAGGTCCCCGCGGACCTTCCGCACGTCCTGCGCCCGTTCTTCTGTGCGCCGTCCCAGCTCGGCGAGATCCCGTTCGACCGCCTCGAGGAGGCCCTGCAGGACGCGCCCCAGGTCCTCTCCGGGGTCGACGCGCGCGCCGCCGACCTCGCCCGCGCGTCTCCGCAGCTCCTGCTCGCGCGCGTCGCGCCGCTGCCGCTCCGCGAGGAGGCGGGCGTGCCTCTCTCCCAGCGCGCGCACCGCCGCGAGGTCGCGCTCCGCCTGCTCCCTCTCCGCGCGGAGGGGTCCGATCCCCGACCGCTCAAGGGCCTGCTTCAGGTGCCCCCGCAGATGCCCGAGGTCAACCGGCCCCTGGCTGCAGACGGGACAGGCGATGGGCCCCGTGCCCGGGGAGAGCTTCTCGAAATACGCGAGTGCGCGATCGAGCACCTCCCCCTGCGCGTCCGCCAGCGCGATCTCGTTGCGGAGCCGTTCGATCCTCTCTTGAAGGACCTGCGCCTTGACCTTCAGCGCGTCTTCGCTCCCCTCCGCGGCCAGCGTCCCCTCCTCCGCGCGGATGTGCGCGAGGTCCTTGTGCACGTCCGCGAGCTCCGCCTGGAGGCGCGCGATTGCGAGCTGACGGAGGTTCAGGTCCTTCTGGCGAGCCATGTCCGGATGGGCCGATTCCACCTGGACCAGCAGATCGCGGACCGCTCGCTCGAAGGCCGCCAGGTCCTCGGGGAGCGCCGGCGCGGCCAGCCCGTGGCGCTCGCAGAGGTCGGCGATCGACTCGCCGGTCCTCTTCGCGAGGCCCCGCGCCGCGTCGGTCGAGGCGGCGTCGACGCCGGGGACCGCCGTCGCGGCCTGTCTTCCCATCTCCTCGACCTCGCTTCGTTTCATGGCGACCTGCCCGACGATCTGGTCGTCCAGGCGCCTGCGTATCCCCTCGATCGCCTCCACGCCCTTCTTCGCGGCCCTGGCGCAGTCCCGCAGGACGGTGTCGAGCTCGTGGAAGGCGCCCAGGCCGACGAGGTCCAGGAACAGCCGCCCGCGGTCCTTCGGGTCGAGCGAGACGGGTCCTCGCAGCAGCTCCTGGGGGAGGAAGACGGAGGAGAGGAACGAGTCGATCGTCAGGCCGAGCGCAGCGAGCGGGTCGCTCCCCGCAACGCTCCCCTTCACCTCGCAGCGGTTCTTCTGCGAGGCACGATGGACGGTCAGCCGCCGCGCGCCGTCCAGGAGGAGGAGGGAGACGCTGCAGCCGGCGGCCCCCTCGTGAACGACCTCCCAGCCCTTGCGCTCGGGGATTTCGGCGAGCCCCACCTTCTTCTGGGCGATCGCCTTTCCCGCCAGGCCCCATGCGATGGCGTTGAGGGTGGAGCTCTTGCCCGAGCCGTTCGGGCCTCCGATGATGACGAGCCCGCGGTCGAGCGGGACCACGTGCTCGCCTTCGAACCCGCGGAAGGAGTCGATCCGAAGCTCGGCGACGCGATAGGCCATCAGGGTCTCCGCACCCGTTCCTCGAGGGCCTGGCGCAGGGCTTCGGCCCGACGGAGCGCGTCCTCGGATTCCTTCGCGAAGAAGGCGGGCAGGGAATTCGGGCCCTGCTGCATCGCCTTCAGCAGGCGATTCCTCTGCTCCTGCGCTGCAGGGTCCTCGGCCCCGGGGAGGGCAGCCAGCAAGCGGCGAAGGACCTCGGAGGCGTCGTCCATCTGTCACCTCAAGAAGAGGAAGGTGGGGTCACCGCCACGGGAGCGCCCGCGTCGAGCGGATAGACACCAGCGTCCGGGACAACCTCCCGAAGAAGCGCGACGGTCTCGGGATGACAGGTGAAGATCAGCACCTGGTGCTCCCTTGCGAAGTCGCCGAGCACACCCGCCATCGCCCGTGCCCGAATCGTATCGAAGTTGACGAGGACGTCGTCCATCACCACGGGCAACGCGACCTTTTTCCGCGCGAACTCCCGGATCAGGCCGAGCCGCAGACAGACGTAGAGCTGCTCGACGGTTCCGCGGCTCAACTGCTCGGGACGCTTCCGTCGATCCGACGAATCCAGGATCCCGAGCGTCTCCCCGTCTTCCTCGAGGACGATCTTCACGTAGGCGGAGCCCGTGACCGCGTTGAAGGCGGTGGACGCCTCCGCCAGGACCTGCGGCTGACGAGTCTTCATAATCGTCGAGAGCGCGCCCTTGATGAGCTCCTGCGCGATCGCGGCGACGTGCCAGTCGCGGAGGGCCTTCTCCCGTGCCACCCGCGCCTGCCCCAACTCGAGGTCGATCTCGGGAATCGTGCCCGATGACTCCAGGTCCTTCCGCTTGTTCTTGACCCCTCCGAGGTCGCTGTAGAGTTTCTTCAACTCCTCTTCGATCTCACGCGCGCGGATCTCGTTCTTCGCGTCCTCCTGTTCCCACTCCTGCTTCCGGCCTTCCCGCAGATCCGCGGTGCAACGGGCGACTTCGGACTCACCGCCGAGGATCTCCGCGAGCCTCCGTCTTGCCTTCCGGACATCCTCCCGGAGCGTCTGCCTCTTGCGGAAGACTCCAAGACGGCGGCGAAACTCCTGCTCGTCCGCGGCTCCCCCCGCCGCGTAGAGGGCATCGCGCTGTTTCTCCAGGGCGACGACCCTGTCGCGGGCGCTTCGAAGACGCGCGTCGATCGAGCGGAGCTCTTCCCTGATCGCCTCGATTCTCGTCATGCGCTCGCGATGATCCCGGGAGTGGCGGTAGAGAGCCAGGAAGGCATCGACGAGAGGGGCGCCTACGCCCGCCGCGGCGTTCGCCCGCGCCAACAATCCCCTGCACCCCGCCTCCCAGGCGTCGACCTGTCCCCGAAACTGCCGTGCGCGCGTATCCAGGTCCCTCCGGGCGGCGATCAATCCGCGGATCCGCACGATCTCCTGGAGTAGCTGGACCACCAAGTCCGGCTTCAATGCCGCCGGCAGCCCCCGTCTCTGCTTCCAGCCCTCCCAGGCCGCCTGTGCCTGCCGGGAGGCCGCGTCGCGCTCCTCGACCTGCTCCTGCTGGAGCCTCGCTGCTTGGGCCGCACGCCGTTCCCTCTCCACTGCGTGGGTCAGGTCCGAGCCCCGGCCCTCCCACCGCGCCAGCTCTGCGCGCATCCGCTGCACACGGGTCGCCACCTGCTCGAGGTTCGCCTCCGTGACCTGCTTCCCCTTGAGCCCGAGCGCCGCGGCGGCCTTCACGATCCGGGCCTGGGTTTCCCGGCGCTCGACATCGAGCTTCGCCTTCTCCCCATCGATGTCGGTCATCCTCTTCCTGGCCTGCTCGAGCCTCTCGATCGCACGCGCCCGACGGTGCGCCGCGTCACGAATCGAGAACGCCAGATAGCGCGCGAGCCCACCGGTCAGGGATGCCAGGAGAAACAGCGCCCCGGCCCCCAGGGGCTGCCCCTTGAGCCCGGCCGCGGCGGTGGCCAGCAGGAACGCCGCGGCGATCGCACCCACCCAGTACGGGGAGGCGGCCGGCGGACACCACGAGTCCTCAGGCCCCGCATCCCGCGCCGAGGCCTCCGCATCGTCGCGTCGCGCCTTCAGCGCGGTCAGCTTGTCGCCCAGGGAGCGGAAGGCGCGGAAACCGTCCCTTGCCTTGCGGATGGCCGCATCCGCCGTGCTGAACGCGAAGACCGAGCGGTAGAGCGCCGCGGTCGCTCCGCCGAGGAGGTCCTCCAACTCCTCGGAAGGAGCTGCCTGTCCGTCCCGCAGGATGGTGCAGGAGGTTCCCTTCTTCCGCCTTCCCTCTCCGATCCGCTCGATCGTGGTTCCCGCGCCGGCGTGATCGAGGAAGACCCGCCCTCCGTACCTCCCCCCCGCCTGGGGCGGGTAGTAGATTTCGCGGTCCTGGGCCCCCTCGAACCCGAACAGGGCCCACCGCAGGAAGGCGAGAAGCGTGCTCTTTCCGGCCTCATTCCGCCCGAGGAACACGGAGAGCCCTGGCGACAGGGGACGCACCTCGTGGTGGGCGAGGATGCCGAACCCCTCGATGCTCCAGCCGTCGAGCCTCATTCGCCGCCGTCCTCCAGAAGCTCGAGGGCCCGCAGCAAGGCCTCTTCCACGATTTCGGCAGACTTTCCTCCCGCGGGATCCGGGAGCGCCCTCTGCAGGGCCTTCTCCAGATGTGTCTCGGCCCACTTGGCGTAGGCGGCCGGGCTCTCGCGCAGCGCATCGGCCGCGCGGAGGACCTCCGCGGAGAAGTCGCTTGCTCTCTTGCGAATCGCCCCCATGTCGATGGCGGGACGCGTGCCGTCCTGGAGGCTCTCCCACCACAGGAACGGCTGCGCGTCGGCGGAGTCCTTCCGGAGCGCGGCCAGGAGCCCGTCGACGGCATCCAGAGGGCGGAGCTGATCGTGGACGGGGCCGCCTCCGGTGAGGAAGACCCTCACGAGCAGTCCGCGTCCTTCATGCTCGGCGCGGAGCCGCGCGGCCTGGTCGTGGAGGGTGTCCACCAGCGCGGCCAGGTCCCCGATCTCTCCGACGGGGATCTTGAGCTCGGTGAAACGGACTCGGTCCAGGGGCGCAAATTCGACGTCCGTCACCTGCCCATTCTCGACCTCGACGACGACTGCGCCCTTCGCCCCTTGCTCGATCGGACTCCGTCCCTGGAGATTCCCCGGGTAGACGACCCAGGGATTCCCTTCCAGGAGATTCTGGCGTCTGTGCACGTGCCCGAGGGCCCAGTATCCCATCCCCTTCGCCCGCAGGTCGTCGAGCGCGCAAGGAGAGTAGCGACCGTGTTCGGCGTTGTCTCCGACGTTGCAATGGAGAAGTCCGATGTTCAGGCCCGGCGCTGAAGCACGCGGGAACCGGAGCGCCAAGTTCTCGGTGACCTCGTTGCGGTCGTAGCTGATCCCGTGGACCGTGGCCAGCAGCTTCCCGTCGCGCTGGACCGGCAGGGAGGCGACCTGGGCGGGGGGTAACTCGTGGAACCTCGTCGGCAAGTCGCGGAGGTGGGACCAGCCTCCTGTGTAGTCGTGGTTTCCGCGCACCACGAAGACCTCGATCCCGCGCTCGCAGATCTTCCGGACGCCCTTGAGGAACGCGATCTGCGCACGCACGCCGCGCTCGGTCCCGTCGTAGATGTCCCCTGCGAGCAGCAGGAACTCGGCGTGACGGTCGATGGCAAGCTCGATGAGCGCCTCGAAGGCGCTGAGCGAGGCTTCCTTGAGCGCCTGGGCGACGCGTTCGTCGGCCTTCGCGATCCCTTCGAAGGGGGTGTCGAGGTGCAGGTCGGCGGCGTGGACGAAGCGGAACTTCACGGCCAAGTACGACTCCGACGGGCCGGCGGCGGGGATGGCGTCAGGCTACGTGTCCCCGGCCGTGGCGTCAATGGCACCGGGGTTTCACTTTACGGGCGTCGGTCCCGGTACCGTCACGCAGGGCATCCGGATCGGTCGCGGCCGTCGTCACGAGAGGACCGCGCGCACCCAGCTCGGACCACGGACGTAGACCAAGCCCAACTCGCGGACCCGGAAGCCGGCGCCCTCGAGGATCTTCCGATAGGCGTGGAGCTGGACGGCGTACTTGTCGAGGCCCGGGATGTCCCCCTCGACGGCGACCCTCGCCCCTGCCTTGAAGTCGAGGATCACGACCTCGCGCCCTGGCATCTCCACGACCAGGTCCGCCCGACCACGCCAGATCACCTGCCCGTCCGCGCCGACGAGCGGCCATTCGAAGTGCAGCTTGTGACTGAGGAGATCCCGGAACCCCGGGAGTCCGTCCCGCAGCGTCAGGCCGAGCGCGACGAGCCACTCCGCGAGGCGTGGGTCCGACGCGGACCAGCGGTCCGCGAGGTAGTTGAGCGCGGCCTCGGTGGACGGCTCACCCCGGAAGCCCCACCGCTCGAGCCACCCGTGCACCACGTCGCCCCACACGGTCTCGTCCACGTCGGCGAATTCCGGAATGGCGGGGAGCGGTGGCGCACCGCCTCCCGTGACGACCCTGGCCCTCCCGCGGAAGTCCTCCACGACGCCCTTGAAGTCGATCTGCGCGTCGTCCGGGGAACTCGCGCGCGCCAGCACGCGCCCCTCCGTCGGCGCCCACGCTGCCTGGAACGTCCCCGAGCGACCCATGCGTCCGCGCTCCGGAGGCTTCGGCTTCCGGCACTTCCCATCGTCTGGCGCAACCATCGCCACGGCGCCCGGCGGGACGCCGCTCGATGCAAGCGCCTCGCGAACGGCCACGACGAATGACCCCTTCGCCTTCCCCGCGAGCCCGAACGTGACGCTCCGCTTCGCGCGTGTGAATCCCACGTAGAACAACCTGAGGCCTTCCTCCTGCGCCTCCGCCTTCCCGAGCGCCCGGGCAACCACGGCGATCGGGTCCCAGGCGCGCCGCAGCCCTCCTTCGGGATCAAACCGGACGCCGAGGAATCGCTTTCCTCCCGGATTTCCGGTCCCGCAGCAATTCGCGTCCTCAAGTCCCGATCCCCCGGTCCTCTCGATCTGCAGGAGGGCCACATGATCGAACTCGCGACCTTTTGCACCGAAGACCGTTGTGATGGTCACGACCCTGGACCCACGGTGCATCTGGACAACGGGCAGGTCAGCCGCCGCATCGTCCGCAGCGCCCTGCAGGCGGTCGATGACTGCGAGCGGATCAACGCCCTCAGACTCCCAGTCGCGTACGAGATCCAATAGGATGTCGAGTTGCGCCAGCCCCACGTCGGACTCCCCCTCGGGGGCCGCCTGGATCAGAGGCCGCCACCACAGGGAGGCCACCAACCACTCCAGCACATCCGCCGAGGACTCGCGGCCCAGGCGACCCCGCGCCTCGCGGAGGAGGGGGAGGGCGCGCTCCAGGCGCGCTTGCTCGCCTGCATCCAGGTTTTCCAGGCGGACCTCCGGGTTGAACACGCGGGAGAAGGGGCCACCTTCCCGCAGGAGGAGGAGCCCGCGGTCCGAGACCCCGATGGATGGGTGCTTCAGGACCCCGGCCATGGTGATGTCGTTTGTGGGATCGACGAGCACCTGCAGGAAGATCCGCAGGTCGAGCGCCGGGCGCGAGGAAAGCAGGGTGCGGTCCCCGGTGACCTGCGCCTGGACCCCGTGCACTGTCAGGATGTCGGCCGCCCGTACGGCCTCGACCCAGGATCGGATCAGCACGGCCGCCGTTTCGCCCTTGTACTCCCTCCAACGCTCCTCGATACGCATTGCGAATTCCGCAAGGACATGCGGTGTCATGTCCACGGACTCCTCGGAGGTCACGACCCTCACCGGTGCTGGCGACGAACTCTCCGTCAGCAAGCCCTCCTCGGCGCCCCGCCCCGCCTCCACCTCTTCGAGGGACTCGACCCCGCACCTTCCGCCCTTCTCGAGGGCGTCGAACATGGCCCGCTGGGTCGCAACCAGGAGCTTCGAGGATCGGTAGTTGGTCCTCAGCGGCGCATGCGTGCCAATCCTGTCCGCATCCTCCACGAGCCGGTTCCAGCCGCACGGGTCGGCCCCCCGGAAGCGATAGATCGACTGGCGGGAGTCGCCCACGAAGAACTTGCGGATGGGATCCACGTCGCGGCGCATGGCGTAGAATGCGCGGTAGAAATCGAGTTGCTGGGGATTCGTGTCCTGCAACTCGTCGACCATGAGGACCTCGTAGCGCCGCGCGAGATCATCGGGAGGGGAATCGCTGCACAAGGTGGTGGCGGCGAGGAGCAGCTCGTCGTAGCCGAGACGTCCCTCCCTCGCGATCGCCCGCAGCGCGCGATCGCGCGCGGCAGCCGCGAGTGCCGCGAGCGCGATCCGGAGCCGGTCCGCGCGCTCGACGCTCGCGTCGTCCAGGAACCCCTCCAGGGCCTTCCTGCACCTGCTCCACTCCACCCTGCACGAACCCCTGACCTCGAGGGCCTGGAGGGCTTGCACGGTCGCCGCGTCCCGCTCCCGGATCGCCTCCCTGTTCCCCATGACACACAAGAGGGCCAGCAGGGCGGCCGGAGGCCTCCCCTGAGGCTGTCGGATCCAGGCCCCGGCCCGCTCGACGATTCGCTCCGTCCCCTTGGACTTCCCGGTGTCGAGCCAATCCTCGGCCCGATTTTCGATCCGGGGGGTGATCGCCCGCCCGAGCGCGTCGAGGAGCTTCCCTGCCGACGGGTCCGCCGCGACCGAGTGGCGCGCGAGCATGGCCACGTCCTCGATCGCTTCGCCGAGGCTCATCTCCTCGAGCAGGAGTCGCGCGTCGGGGGAAAGCGCCTCCATCTCCTCCCGTGCGGCTGCCTCGTAGAACGGCGTGGAGTCGGCCCCGCCCTCGATCGGCCCGTCGATGTGGATGGGGGACCCGTTGCCCAGGAGGAAGTGCGCGTGGAGCTGGAATTCCTGCACCAGCGTCAGGGTGAACGCATCGACGGTCGAAACCGGAGCAGAGTCGAGGGCCTGAAGCGATTCGAGGGCCTTCTCGCGAGACGGAAGGACGTCCTTGTAGAGTCCCAGGAGCTCCCGCTGCCATGGCGTGCGTTCCGCATCGGGCGACAGGACGCCCCGGAGGGTTTCCGCGAGGCGATCGAGCAACTCCGCGGCCGCCTTGCGCGTGAAGGTGATCGCGACGATCTTCTCGATGCGATGAGCGCCCAGGTGCCTGAGGTAGTGGTGGAGGAGCAGCGTCGTCTTGCCCGAGCCTGCCGGCGCGGTCACGACCTCGGTCCCGGGATCAAACGGATCCCTCTGGCTCATCCGACCTCCTCCGCGCTCTCGACCTCGGGGGACGAGTACTGTGGGCGGAGCCGGCAGATCTCCTGGAAGTCACAATAGGTGCCGAACGGCTTGAGCAGCGGGCAGCCCTGGGGGTGCGGGATGAGAGGATAGGATCCGTCGCGCGCGTGGTCCAAGAGGGCGCCAAGGACCTTGTGGACACGCTCCCGGTCGGTCTCGCCGAATGCGACCTCCTTCATGTCCAAGGCACGGACGCCATCCCGCTCGATGGCCTCCACGCGGAGGGGACGGCCGTCCTTGCGCGTCAGCAGGTGCTGGGCCCCTTCAAGAACGATGGCGTAGAAGGCGAGCTGCGGATCGAGGAGGTTGTCGAGCAGTTTTGCCGGGACTCCCTTCGTCCGCCCGGTCTTGTAGTCGATGACCTTGCACGGGGAGACGGCGAGTCCCGGGGTGCCCTGGCGTTGCGCGATGGCGTCGATCGATCCGCTCACAGCGATCTTCGACCTGCCCATCTGGAGGAATGTCGGTTCCTTGCCACCCGGAAGGCCAAAGGCCAGTTCGGCGGCGACAATCTCCATGTCTCCGTCAGGCGCGAAGCCGACCCCGGTGAGCCGTTCGCGCGCTGTGGCGCAGAGGGCCTCCAATTTCGCGCGCGGGACGGGCTGGGACATGGCTTCGCTGATGATGGAAACATTCTTGGGGGCGATGCCATCGAACAGGCCGGAATCAAGGAGGATCCCTCCGATGTCTCCGCCGTGTCGTCCGAGTGACCCCAACAGATTCCCTTGGAAGTCGTCCCTCGGCGTCGGCTTCAGGCCCGGACAGAGGGCGTCAACAGAGGCCGTCAGGAACTCCGACTCCTCCAGGTCCTCGAGGGCCGCCCCCCGCGCCTCCTCCTCCGCTTCCTCCAGCGAGATGATCCGCCTCTCGAGGTAGTGCGCCCAGTGCCGCTGCCAGCGCGATCGCACGCCCTGGCGGGCCAGGGAGATCGGGGGTGTGTCGGAACCCGCGGGACGATCCTTCACCTCTTCTTCGACTGCTGCTTCGGTCGCGCGCTCCAGGCGCTTCATCGCTTCGCGGCGGGCCAGGTCCAGATGCGCTTGCGGGACCACCAGGCGGACCCCTTGGAGGCCCTGCTGCAGGGCCCGGTGGACGGCGGTCCCCACCTCCTTGGCGTCGAGGTCCTCCTTCACATCCTCCTGCGGCCGAAGGCCGAGGACGGAACGACAGAAGGCCCGGTAGAGACAGTTCGTGAAGTGACCGAGGCGGCTTGCCGACAGGGTGAAGCCCTGCGGCAGGCCGTCTCCCCCGGTCGTCGCCCCTGACTTCCCCAGAAAGGGGAGCAGGTCGTCGGGGATCCGGAGCAGGTCCTTCCGGACGTAGTCGAGCAGGCTGCCGGTCTCCTCGGCCGGGGTCCCCTCAGGGTGCGGTTCCCCGACCGTTGCGCCCCGTCTCGCCCATTCAGCGTCGACCTGCGTGCAGAAGTCGTCACGCTCCGGCAGGCCGATCCCCAGGACCTGGCAGTCTGCGCGCTCGGGAAGTTCGAACGAGAGACCGTAGCTGGCATCGAGGAGGTGTTCATCGAGGGTCAGATCCAGGTCCACGGGCCGGGACACTCGCCGCCCGGTCGCGTCCGTTTCGGCGACGATGGCGAGGGTTCGTCGGGCCCTGGTGCTCGCCCAGCGGGCGATGGCTAGCCGCTCTTGGATCATCTCGAGCGGCGGAGGAATGCCGAGCAGCCTCTGGTCCATGGGCGTGAAGAATGGATCCGGGGCGGGGGCATGGGCAATCCCCTTGCCGTGGACGTCGAGCAGGAGGAGCAGGTCGGCACCGCGCCCGTCGTAGGATGCATAGGGAAGGACCTGCACGCCATCGTCGACCCGGCCGCTCGCGAGGGCGTCGCCGAGGGCCTCGGCGTAGGAGTCCGGATCGGCAGGGGGGGACCCCTCCGCGGAGAGGCGCCCCCGGACCCCCCTGCCGAGTCGGTCGTCCTTCGGGTCGGAGAGCTCGACATCGGACAGGAACCTCGCCATGTCCCCCAGGCGTCCCCCGCCTCGCGCGTTCTCGGCGAGGGCCTGGACCAGGGCGAGGAGGACCTGCGCGGAGGCCAGGCGATTGGCCGCCGACGCCTTGCTCTCTTCGTCCGCCGCTTTCAATTTCCGGTCCCTCTGGCGTTCGATCTCACCGAGCGCGGCGATCCATTCGTCCAGCGTGGCGCGGACCCGACGGCAGGAGAGGATCATGTCACGCACATGACGGACGGACGCGCGGGGGCGCTCGCCTCCGTCGCCCTTGACGCGCCTGCTCTTCGGCGCTGTGCGCGCGAGGACGGGGTCGGTGCAGAGGCGAATGAGGTTGCGGGCTTCCAGCGGCTCCCGCCCCTGGGAGGCGAATACCGGGAGGAGCGGCGTGAGGATCGACACGAGGGAGTGCCGCGTGAGCGGGAGCGCGCCGTCCGCGGCGGACGTGATCCCGTTGCGTCGAAGGGCGGCGCGGACCCGGTCGCCCGTGGCTTCGCTGGCGACGAGGACGAGGATGCTGCTGCCCGCTGCCGCGCCCGCGGCCTTGACTGCGGCCGCGCGGGCCTCGGCGGCCGTGTCCGGAAGGCGGAGCGCCTCAATCGGGACGCGCGCGATCCCCGTGGGATCCCCCGCGTCGATCAGCGTCGCGCCAAGCCTGGCCAGGAGGGCCCGATCGGCCCGGGGAAACCCACCGAGAAACGAGAACTCTCCGGGGGCGAACCCGACGGCGAGGCAGCGCGCGGCGGCCTTGGGTGCCGAGAGGAGTCGTCTCATCCCCTCCAGGCTCGCGGGCCGCCCCCAGCCCGCATCGAGCAGGGCGCGGAGCTCCGGGCGCAGGTTCTCGAGCGTCACGGAGGCTGCTGCTGCTTCGTGGACGAGGCCCATGCGCGTCCGGAGCTCGCGGGTCAGTCCAGGACGCTCCCGAAGAAGCTCCCGCCAGGGGTGCCCGTCGGGGAGCACATCGCCGTCCGTTGAGGTAGGTGCTGCTTTCAGGGGTCTCGGGGCCGCCGCGGCGACTAGGCCGCGAATCGTCGTGACCTGGAGGTCAGCGAAGCCGGCGCGTCTGCCCTGCGTTGCCTCCTCGGCAAGACGGCGATAGACGGCCCGCACGGTCGCCCCGGTGCGGCACACGACGAGCAAGGGAGCGCCTTCCGCCGCCGCTGCCGCCACGCCATCAAGCCAACTCGCCATCCATGCACCTCGATGTCGTTCGATGCCGCCGCGTGGGCGAGATCCTCTCGCCGCCGCGCATCAGGCGTCAAGAGTATTGCTCGCTATCGCCGCGCAGATGATCGAATCTGGGCCCTCCTCGCTTCTACGAGGCCGAGGCATTCACCTGACACCGAGAATTCCGGATATCCCGAGTCACGAGCGAGGCAGCCGCCCGTAGGACAAGGGGTAGAACGAATCGAGGGATGGGATGCGCAAGAAGAAGCCCGATATCGACGAGCTGGTGCGGCGCGCGACCGCGGGGCGAAGGCCCGATGCGGCCCGCATGTTCCGCCCGTCCCAGGCGTACGCACTCCTCAACGACCCCTTCTGCCTGTGGTGCGACTACCACGCCCCGAAGAGCGGGGCCGTCGACGAGACGACCCGCTTCGAGAAGCTCCGCATGGGCTGGGGATCGCAGTACGAGACCCAATGGGTGAAGGAGAACCACGCCGACGCCGTCCACATCGATGTCCCCTGGGGGATCCTGGCCCTCCGCGCAACCCTCCAGGCCATGATCGACGGCGCGCCCGCCATCCACGGGGCCCACCTCTGGGACCTCGGCCACGAAACCTACGGCATCGCGGACCTCCTCGTGCGACTCGAGGACGCCTCATCCGACCTCGGCCCCTACTACGAAGTGACCGAGGTGAAGCGATCGCGCGAGGCCAGGGACTACCACATCGTCCAGGCCGGGGCCTACAACCGCGCCCTCGCGCGGATCCAGAGGCATAGCGCTAGCGCCGTCCAGATCGCCCTCAAGGACGGAGTCCGGGGCATCGACGCGGGAGGCGCCGAGGCGGAGCTGGACAAGGCCCTCGCCCTGTGGAAGGACATCCGCGACGGCCGCCTCAAGCCCGACCTCCCCGCGTACGATGAGGCCTCCTCTCCGTGGCGCCTCTACGCGAACAAGCTCCTCAAGAGGCGAGGCGACCTGACCCTCTGCCCGATGTTCAGCGCCTCCGCGCGCAACAAGCTGACGCGCCGCCTGGGCGTCAAGCGGGTCAAGGACCTGGAGGACCACGACCTCGCCGACTTCCAGGAGGCCCTCGGGCCGATCGCGGGTCGTCACACCTGGTATCGCTACGAGGCCCACCGATCGGGGCGACCCGTGCTCGCCGACGGCGAGACGCTGTCGATCCCCCGGGGGAAGAGGAACCTCTACTTCGACTTCGAAACCGCCGGCGGCGAGCACCCGACGGTTCCCCCGCACGCCTACATGATCGGCGTGTACGACCTGGAGCAAGCGAAGTACGTCTCGTTCGTCGCTAAGGGACCCCAGGACGAGGAGAGGATGACGCGCGAGTTCCTCGCCTACGTGGGGCCGCCCAAGGACGTCTGCCTCTACCACTGGACGTCCTACGAGCTGGGCGTCCTGGCGGACCTCTCGGAGCGGCATCCCGCCCTCGCGCGCCCGATCGGGCGGGTGCGCGAGGCGTGCGTCGACCTCAAGAAGTGCGTCGACAAGAGGGTCTTCTTCGGGACGCGCACCTACTCGATCAAGGAGGTCGCGCCGTTCCTCGGCTTCCATTGGCGCCAGGAGGACGTGGACGCGATGGAGTCCATGGTGCTCTACTGGGAGTGGCTCGAGGACGGCGACGAGACAAAGATCGCCAAGGTGATCTGTTACAACGAGGACGACTGCCGCGCCATGGACCACGTCCACCGCGCGCTGGCGGGCCTCGAACGAGGGGGGGGTCGCACATGAGCGCGAAGGCGACGGTCAGCGTCTGGGCCAGGGACATGAGGTTCCTGCGCGCCGCGAAGACCGTGCTGCAGAAGTACAAGATCCGCCGCGCGCCCCGCGGCGCGGACCGCATGGCGCGGTTCGACATCGAGGGCGGGCAGGCCCCCTACGTCGTGACGGTCGACCCCGAGTGGGAGGCCGACCCCACCTGCACCTGCCCCGACGCCGCGCAGATGGGGAAGGCGCTCAACTCCGGGTACTGCAAGCACGTCATCGCCGTCCTGCTCCAGGAGGACGGCCTGCGGTGCCAGCTCCTCGAGCTGTTCCTGTAGGAGGGGTCATGGTCAAGGCGAAGAAGGAGACGGGCCCGCCCGTGGGCGCGGCCATCCCCGAGGGATACACCTACGAGGAGCTGCGTCCACTCATCGGCACGACGCTCGGCGCGGGGATCTCGGTCCTCCTGCGCGGGCACCCGGGCGTGGGGAAGTCGACGCTCGCGAAGGAGCTGTCGGACTCGATGTCGCTCGAGATGATCGACATCCGTCTCGCGCAGCGCGACCCGGCGGACCTGTGCGGGGTCTACTTCCCCGACCGCGATCGCAAGGTCCTCGACCTCTTCCCGCCCGAGTGGGTCAGGCGCGCCTGCGAACGCCCCTGCTTCGTCTTCCTCGACGAGATCAACGCCGCCGTGACGAAGCTCCACCAGGCGGTGGCCTACCAGATCGTCCTCGAGCATCGCGTGGGCCCCTTCGCGTTCCACGAGAAGACCGTGGTCATGGCGGCGGGGAACCTCGAGGAGGACAACGCGATCGTCACCTCGCTCTCCTCGGCGCTCTGCAACCGCTTCGCGCACTACATCCATCGCGTCGACGCGAAGTCGTGGCTGGAGTGGGGCGCGCGGGAGGGGATCGCGCCTGCGATCCTCGCCTACGTGGGGCGGTTCGGCGACGAGGCGCTCTACCGGAACTCGGGCGACCTCGCCTTCCCGACGCCTCGGAGCTGGCACATGGCGAGTCGGGTCCTCGAGAAGGCGGACCCGCCGGACCGGAAGCGGGTCGTGGCGGCGTGCGTGGGGATCGAGGCGGCCGAGAAGTTCTTCGACTACCTGCGCATCTACCACCAGGTGGACGCGGCGGCGATCGTGCGGAGGGGGGAGGCGGTCGATTTCCGCAAGGGGGACAACGCGGACCCGTCGTTCATCTACGCGGCGATCTTCGCGGTTGCGGCGTACGTGACGAACGAGATCGAGGTCGAGGAGGCGCACCTCCCGAACGTCGTGAAGTTCCTGCGGTCCGCGGGGCTCGACCCCGAGTTCAAGTTCCTGTTTCTCAGGCAGGTGAGGCGCGGGAAGGAGGAGTTGCACCGGCGGCTGCGACGCCTCGCGACCTACCGCGCGCTCGCGGAGGAGCTGGTGGACCTCCGCAAGGAGCTCTACCTGTGACGCGGGCGAAGGACCCGGAGACGGAGGAGCTGCTGCGGCGCGAGGGGGATCGCGTCTCGATGCTGCGGATGCAAATGTTGGAGAGCCACCCGTTCTGGGGGTATCTGCTGCTGCAGTTCCGGATGATCCCGTGCCTGGAGCTGCCGACGTTCGCGGCGACGGACTGCGTGAGGCGGATCTGGTACAACCCGCGCTTCACGCGGCACCTGACGGCGCAGCAGCTCGGGTTCGTGCTCGCGCACGAGGTGGGGCACCAGGTGCTGCTGACGGTCGAGCGATGCGTCGGGCGGAACCTGCACCTCTGGAACTGCGCGACGGACTACGCGATCAACCGGATCGTGGCGCAGATCAAGAAGCCCGGCTTCCACGAGGAGAAGATGTACCACGTGCCGGAGGCGACGATCCCCGAGCTTGGGAAGGTCCGGCCGCTCCTCGACGCGCGCTTCGAGGAGATGATCGCGGAGCAGATCTACGAGGTCCTCGCGAAGGAGGAGCTGGAGGCGCCGCGGGTCGTGACGCTGCGGCTGTGCGACTCGACTGCGGAGGGGGAGGACGCGGAGGAGATCGGGCGGATCGACCTGCCCGACGTGGCGGACCATCACGGGGGGATTGACGTGCACATCCCGGTCGACATCTCCCCCGAGCAGGCGGAGGAGCTTCGCGAGCGGCTGCGGGCGGCGGTAGAGACGTGGCGGCGGAGCGCGCAGCGAGGCGACCTCCCGGGCGGGTACGAGCGGGAGCTGTTTGGCCCGATGCGCGCGGTGGTCCCGTGGCAGCGGGTGTTCCGCAACTTCCTCGGCCAGGCGACGGCGACGGACGACTACTCGCTGACGAGGCCGAACAAGCGATACCTGGAGCAGGACCTGGTGGTGCCTGGCCACCACTCGGAGCGGATCGGGATGATCGTGGTGGCGCTGGACACGTCGGGGAGCATGTCGAAGGAGCAGATCTCGGAGCTCGTGGCGGAGCTGACTCCGCTCTCCGCGATGGCCGAGGAGGTGATCCTGATCGTCGCGGACGCGAAGGTGCATGAGGTCGTCTCCCTCGACGAGCTGCCTCGCTGGCTGGATGCTGCGAAGGCGCGTGGCGGCGGCGGGACGGACCATCGGCCTGTGTTCAAGTACATCGAGGAGCACCGTCTCGCGCCCGAGGTCCTCATCGGCCTGACGGACCTATACAGCGCGTTTCCCAAGCTCGCCCCCCGCTTCCCCGTCGTCTGGGTGGTCCCCCCCGACCATGGCGAGGCGCCATGGGGAAGGGTGATCGAGTTGGAGTGAATGAGGAGGGCGAGTCGCGAGGCTTGCGCACCAACGACGCGGGCCTATGATCTCCTCGCGTCCTGACCGTGTCCCACAATGCTACGGAGCCGAACAGAATCCCTTGACTCTGCTTCTTGATGACCGTACCACGCTTGATTGCTGATTCACGCAGAGCCTCCACAAACCTGGAGAGTCTCAATGCCGATCCTTGTTCGCGGAATTGCGCAGAAGTCTCTCAAAGAACTCTTCGGTTGGATTGATGCGCACGACCTCGCGCTCCCGGAGCTGCAAAGGCCGAGCGTGTGGGGCGACAGCAAGATCCCGCGTCTGCTCTCCTCGATCTACAACGACTACCCCTTCGGAATCCTCCTCGTCTGGACGCCCAAGCCCGAAGAACGGATCAAGTGCAGACCCTTCGCTGTCCAGGACGGAGCGGCCTATGACCGCGAACACCAGTCGGCTCACTATCTAGTGGACGGACAACAGCGCCTGACGTCGCTGTACAAGGCTCTCCACAATCGAGAGGAACCAGAGGTCCAGGTCCTTTTCAACATCAAGGACGAACGGTTCGAGCTAGCAAACAAGAGGCTCTCAAAGAAGGACGGCTGGTACCCGGTCGGGCATCTGCTGACCAAGAACACCCGCGAGCGGAACAGCTTCATGGACGAGCATCGCGCTCTCGGCGATCCCTACATCGAGAGCCTCTTCAAGAAGCTGGACCGACTTCAGCCAGAAAACGTCCAGATGTCACTCTACAACGTCGAGGAGAAACCATACTGCGAGGTGGCGGAGATCTTTGAACGCATCAATCTCGGCACGCCCGTCAAGAAAAGTCAGATCGCTCTGGGAAAGCTGTCCACGATCGCGCCGGGCGTGGTCCAGCAGGTCGAGGACTATCTCCAGAGAATGCGGCCGAAGCACGGCAACGAGTTTGATCTCGACCTGTTCATGATGACCCTTGCGGTCACCACTACGGAGCACGCCGATTTGGATGCCTTGGCCGACAGGTACGGCATCGGCGATGCAAAGGGCCCTGCTTCGAAAGCGAACATGGCCAGGAAGGTGCTCTCCCAAGACCTGAACCGTGCGTTCGTGGCTCTGGATGCGGCGTTCGCCTTTTCGGACGAGTACTTGCACATCGACACGATGAAGTACTTCCCGTCCGAGCGGACGCTGATGGGACTCGCGTTCCTGCAGTCGAAGCGACCGGGGTTGCTCAAGGCCCCCGTGATCGCGAACAAGACGGCGTTCTGGGCAGCGAGCGCGCTGCTCTGCAAGCGGCACGGCGACATGAGGGAGCTGAATGCCGATATTCGTCAGATCCGTGACGAGGGAACCGACGAATCCGTCGTGGACGCTCTGTTGAGTAACAACACGGCGGGAGACCCTTTCCATCAGATCCAGAAGTTGCTCGACTTCGAGTCGCCGATCGATCGGAACAACAGGCTATTTGGGTTCGTGTACGCTCTCGAGCGATGGAAGGGCGGGGTGTCGTGGATCACGACCGGCTTTCAGATTCGCACGACCGGCAACAAGGAGGAGGCCCTCCACGAGCACCATGTCTATCCGAAGGCCCAAGTAGAGCGGGAGAAGAACCCGGAAGGGAAGGCTTGGAAGGAAGAGTGGATCTCCGACATTGCCAACCTCACCTTCCTTCTTGACAAAGACAACATCAAGCTTGCGGATCCTGACATCAGCTATCTCAAGCGCTACCTTCCCTACTTGGGACCGCACATGGTTGACGATCGCAAGGACCAGGACTACGGCGACTCGGACTACTTGCGATTCCTGAAGGATCGACGCACCCGCATCCACGCAGAGCTTCTGAAGTTCGTGCGTTCTCTGAAGGACGGGGCGGGCGCATAGCCTGAGAGTGGACCTGACACCTCCAGCCAGGGCCATCTGCCTGTCTCCGATTGCTGCTGGTGGACTCGTCGCTCCACTCTCGGATCGTCGACGAGACGAGTCGCGGGGACATCGCATCCCAACAGAGAGTGTCGAGGAAGGTCCACCTCTTCAGACGGATGGCCGACCGACAAGCGCGCACCGTCGCAAGTCGCCTAACCGCGTGACAAGTCCACGGGGAAGCGTAGAATCCCAGCCTTCCCGCGTCGCGAGGTGGGACATGGCCAAGATGATCCCCGAGACGTGCCCACCGGACACGGCGAGCAAGGCCGAGCGCGACCTCTTCGCGGCGCTCAAGGAGCGCCTCTCCGACGCCTACACCGTCATCCACTCCCTCCCGTGGCTTCGCGACGAGGCCCGAGGGCTCCGTGAAGGCGAGTGCGACTTCCTCGTCTTCCACCCGCGCAACGGGCTCCTCGCCATCGAGGCCAAGACAGGCCTCGTCGCCTTCGAGAACGGCAGGGGGATCGAGGAGAAGCCGGGGGGCCGCCCGGGCAGCCCCGACAAGGACCCCTTCCGCCAGGCCGAGAACAGCATCCATACCATCGTCAAAGACCACGTCGCCCCAGCGCTCGGGCTGGTCGGCACCATCCCCATCCCCTTCGGCCACGCCGTCGCACTCCCCGATGTCCAGAAGCTCTCCGGCAAGCTCGCCATCCACATGCGCCCCGAGCTCCTCCTCGTCGCCATGGACCTCAAGACCCTCCAGTCGCGGATCGAGGCCATCCTCAAGCGTTATGGCAACCCGCCGCGAGAAGGCCTCTCCGCGGAACAGGCCCGAAAGGCCATGGATGCGATCCTCCCCGTTTTCCGCGTCATCCGCTGCCTCGGGTCCCAGCTCCAACAGCAGGAGGAAGGGCTCGTCCGCCTGACCAACTCCCAGTGGGCCGTGCTCGAGTCCATGGCCGAATACCCGCGACTCAAGATCGATGGCTGCGCCGGGTCGGGCAAGACCCTCCTCGCATGCCGCAAGGCCCTCGGGGAGCGCCTGACCGAGGAGATGCGCCCCCACGCCGCGCGCGTCGAGGCTACCCGCTTCCATAGCCTCTGCATGCGCGCCGCGCAGACAGCCAAGCTCGACTTCACCGTGCCCAAGGAAGAAGGCGATGTGAGCCAGTTCTGGGAGGAGACCGCGCCGCAGCTCCTCCAGCAGGCCCTCGAGAAGCTCAACCCCGACCGCTGGCGCTTCGACGCCCTCATCGTCGACGAGGGACAGGACTTCGCGACCTCCTGGTGGAAGCCCCTCCTCAGCCTGCTGCGCGACCCCAAGGAGGGAGTCGTCTACATCTTCTTCGACCCGCAGCAGGACCTCTACGGCCGCCAACAGGACATCCCCATCCCCGGCCCGCCCGTCCGACTCCGGTTCAACTGCCGCAACACCCAGCGCATCGCCGAGGTCGTGCAGAAGCTCGGCAAGGTCAAGGCGAAGCCCGCCCCCGAGTGCGTCGAGGGAGACCCCGTCACCGAGCACACCTGCGACTCCGACGAGGCCGAGCGCGCGACCGTCGCCCGCGTCATCGAACATCCGCTTGACCGACTCCGCGCCGCGGGGTACGGTTCCTGCAGGCGCGACAAGCGAATCGGAGGTTCACCCTCGTGGCTCATCCCGTTCGATTCCGGATCAGTTTCCCCCCCATGACGGCGAAGGAGATCGCCAAGGCCCTCCGGATGAAGCCCTCCGAGATGAGAGTGGCGGAGGCCCTGGTCGAGAGACTGCTCGCAGGCCCCAGGAGTCCGCGGAAGAAGAAGGCCCGCGCGGCGAGCGCTTCCATCAAGTCCGCGTAGAAGGGGCCCGAATGAAGCGCGTCGGCGTCCGCGAGCGGTCCGTCTTCATCAACGTCCCATTCGACTCGGAATACGAGCCGCTCTACCTCGCGCAGATTGCGGGACTCATCGGCCTCGGCTTCCTCCCCCGCTGCGTGCTCGAGATCCCCTCAGCGGGGAAGGCGATCCGCCTGGATCGCATCCTCCAGTGCATCCGGGCGTGCAAGTACTCCCTCCACGACCTCTCTCGGTGCGGCGTTGATCCCAAGTCGCGGTGCGCACGGTTCAACATGCCATTCGAGCTCGGTCTCGCGGTCGCTGCGCAGTCCGTCGACCGTGACCACAAGTGGGTCCTCTTCGAGTCGAAGTCGTTTCGCCTCCAGAAGTCCCTGAGCGACCTGAATGGGTTCGACCCACACATCCATCGGGGAACGCCCGTGGGCGTCCTTCATGCCCTCCGGAATGCCTTTCAGCGGGATCGGGGCCGTCCCAACCTGGACGACCTGCGTGCGTTGTTGCGCGTCGTAAACGGAATGGCTCGGGATTTAAAGGCCCGCAGCAGGTCCAAGTCCCTCTACGACGCATCGTCCTTCCGCGAGCTGGTTCGGGCGGCCAGCCTGGTCGCCGACAGGCGATACCGCCCTATGTGGAGCCGGGGGAGAGGGCCTCGTCCATGAAACACCCGCGCAGCGCGACGCTCCCCGTCCCGAACGTCAAGGAGACCCCGCGGTGATCTCGCGAGGGGGAGTCCATGGCCGCGACCCGTTGACGCTCGGCCTCTCGCTCATGCACGCCGTCCGCAACCAGGCCCTCTCGGCGCAACAGCTCGCCGAGCGCGCCGACGTCACGCCCGACCACGTCCGCCGCGTCATGCAACGCCTCGAGGATGCGGGCTGGGTCGAGAAGGCCGGCGACGGCCTCCACCGCTGGAGGGCGACGAAGGACCTCCCCACGCCGGTCAAGCTGACGAAGCGCGAGCGGCGCGCCCCCCCCGACCCCCCCGCCCCCGCCCCCCCCCCCCGCCCCCCCCACGGCGCCGGCGGCGTGGGGGGGCCCC
>ORJL010062522.1_pt1 | contig 21202 bp, 13 predicted proteins | sample 1779941 | NCBI WGS metagenome assembly ORJL01 (sample SAMEA104232317, study PRJEB22302) | groundwater metagenome | biome: forest; feature: aquifer; material: groundwater | place: USA | collected 2011-08-07 | depth 5.8 m
ACAACGAACGCAAGCGGCGGCTATACAATTTCCGGCATTACGGGCGCGGGACAAAACGATATCTTTACTATATACATAGGAGGCACCGCGGCAACGGATGACAACGCGACATATAACGCAGTCACGGTCACTAAGATAAATGCCGCAGGCAATCTAACAGGCATTGATCTTGTCACGAGCCGCATCATCTTGCGTCACGAAACGGGAATTACTTCACTTGCCAACACCGATCTTGCCGGTTGGGATAAAGACAATGACGCTGATATTAAATTTACTTCAAACGCGGGTGCGTTTGTTTCAGACAATACCGAAGAATTACACGTATGGACAGGGAAAAGTTGGATCCCAGCAGGAACCGTAACTACAAGCGCAACCGCAACTCAATCCGGCACAGGAGGCGATCTGCATATAGATACTTCTGCTGTCTTGAATGTTGCCGCTAACGCACTCTCTGTTGGAGGCGACTACAATAACGCGGGTACTTTCACCAAGTTAGCGGGTCAGACCACAACCTTTACTGCCACGGGAGCCTCATTTACCATTGCTCCTGGTTCAAGCAATTTTGAACATATTATATTCAACGGAGTTTCAGGCGGTTGGTCATTTACCGCAATAACTACTATTGATGGTGATCTGACGGTCACCAACGGAACACTTTCCGGCACTTCCAGTATTACAGTTAGCGGAGGCGATGTTACTGGCGCAGGAGATATCAACTTAACAGCTGGTATATTCACTTTAGCCGGTACAGGAACAATAGGCAGCAATACAGCATGGGACTTCAATGATATGGTTTTCAATGGCACTACCACACGAACTGCCACAACCACAGGAGCAATTGTCGCCGCAGGTTCTGTTACTGGTTCAGGTTCACTTGATCTTTCCGCAACAACAAATACATTTGAACAAAGAGTATCTGCCAGTAAAAATTTCGGCACGTCTTCGGGCACCAATAACTGGACATTTAATAATCTTACCTTCTCAAACAGCCATGCAAGCGCCGCAATTACCATCAGTCCTCCAGTGAATGCCTCAGCAGGCTCAATAATTGTTTCAGGAACATTACAGATCGGCAAAGCAACTGATGCTGTCGGTGCCAATACCACATTCGATAACGAAACGGCAAACGATAGAATATTAGATATTGATGGCTCAATAGACATCACAAGCAAAGGCGTTCTTCAAGCCTCCTCAACCGCTCTTTTCACAGTCGCCGGCAACTGGACACGCAATGGAACATTCACCCCAGGTTTGGGAACCGTAACCTTCAATTGTCTTTCAGCTTCTTGTCCAACCTCACTTATTGGTCAGTCCACAACTTTCTACAGCGTTTCATTTGTTAACACCCCGGCAGGAGCAGCTAAGGCAGTTAACTTTGCAGACGCCTCAACTCTTACCACAAGCGCAGGAGGCGTTTTGACCATTACCGGAACCGCAGGAAACCTCATCACCCTGAACTCCAGTACTGGAGGAGAGGCAGCAGGTCCCAACTGGAATATTACCCACAATGCCACTGCTACAGAGAGTGTCAATTTTGTTACGGTTAAAAATTCAACCTGTGCCGCGTCTTCAAACATAGATACTTCAAATTCCAGCGGCGTTGACGCGGATATTTGTTGGATATTTGGCAACTCAATTCTTACCCAACGCGCATATATCTTTGAAGACGATGACGGAACGAACGTTAACAATAGCAATTCTCAAATCGCTTACAACACAGCACGCACCGGAGTCCGCAAAGGCGAGAGATTAAATATCCGCGTACAGATAGATAATACAGGCCCCGCTCCAGCTTCAGCCCAGACATATGACCTTCAAGTCTGTAACTTTACAGACACTGCTTGTGACATCCCCGCGGAATGGGTAATTGTTTCAAATGCTTCAGGAGATATCCGCGCAGGCCAAGGTCTTGCCGGCGGATCGGGCGACGATTTGTCGGTTTCTGGAGCTGATCGCGTGGCTAATACCACAGCTTCGGGTTCAGATTGTGTTCAAGCTGGACCAACTTTTGATGCGGTAGCAAATACTTCTGAATGGTATGAGAATACCGGAGTTTCAAATTCAATTATCATAACCAACAACAAATGTATTGAGATGTCTTACGCCGTACATACCGCCAACTCAACACTCAACAAAGAATATCGTTTCCGTATAGTTAAAACCTCTGGTGCCACAGTATTAGACGGATATTCTCAATATCCCGCCTTAACCATTACTTCCGCCGAAGACCAAAGATATTACAAGAACACTGCGGGAACCATTGCTAACTCAGACGCACAAAACAGCAACACAACATATTACTTTGATAACAAAGGATATGCCACAAGTATTGCCACAGATGACTCAAGTTTTGACCCGATTACTTCAAGCGCTAACGTTCCTGTATTTGCCTTTGTCAAAAAATTCACTTCAACCACTGAATACCCGGATATCCGTGCCATAATCCAGTCAACAGTTGCCGCCTCAACCCGTAATATTCTCTTGCAAGTATATTGTTTCGGCGGAGTAAATTGTACCGGAGGTGTAAATACCTGGGAAACAGTAACTACCAACTCAACCTTAGCCGCAGACACTGACGGAGAATTAAACAGCTCTGCCTGGAGTCCTGTGAGCGCTACAAAATCTGACTATTACGAAACAGGAGGTTCTTGTGGTGCAGCATGCTGGACATACTTCCGTCTTTATCAGACTTCAGGAGCACAAACTTTGAAAGTAGATTGGGTAGGACAGCCTCTGTATCGCTCAAGCACACAAATTATTTCTCAGACCTTCGATACTAACGCAGTTAATGGCGCCGGTTATCACTCAATAATATGGAAGGGGACTAAACCCGCGGGAACAAACGTGAAGATACAGCTCGCCAATTCAAATTGTGCTAATGGTGGTACTGGTGGTGGTTGTACTGGCGCATGGGGCGCGACAGGTTCTGATTATTTTGCTGACAACGGGACAACTTGCGCCATAACTAATTACTACACCGCCGCTGCTAATGTCTCCCAAAGATTAAATAAATGTAGTACCCAGTTCAACAACAAAAGATATTTCCGCTACAAAGTTATACTTGAGGCCAGTTTAACGCGCGACTTAATACCTACAGTTGAAGATGTATCAGTTAACTGGACCCCGTAATATTTTGAAATACGAAGCATTAAATCCGAAATCCGAAATCTATTCGATTTTGATCATCGGTCTGTTTTCTTTTACGTTAGTCGTTTTGTTTTTATTGTTTCCAGTTAAACAAGTTAGCGCGGCTCTTCCAACGTTTGTAGGATGCAGTGCTTCAGCTGTAGGTAATGCTGCCGCCATCACACCAACTCTTCCTGCAAGCATTCAAACAAATGATATCCTGTTGCTTTTCTTAGAAACCGCTAATCAAGCAATCACTATTCCTACACCAAATGGCGGAACATGGACTCAAGTAACAGACTCACCGCAAGGAACAGGAACCGCAGGCGGAACTACCGCAACCAGACTCACAATGTTTTGGTCACGATATAACGGCACGCAAGGAAACCCCACAACATCTGACTCAGGCGACCATCAACTCGGAACAATATGTGCTTTTCGTGGAGTTATAACTTCCGGTGATCCATGGGATGTTACAAGCGGAAATATAGATGCAACTTCAGATAATAGTCTTTCGGCAACAGGAGACACAACAACGGTAGCAGATACTTTCGTGGTCGTTGCATCCGCTCTTATGGATGATGCGCAGAATTTTGGCGCGACTTGGACCAATGTTGACTTTGCAAATATTACTGTTCAACAGAATGTTACTACGACAGCGGGTAACGACGCGCGACTGGGAGTTGTTACCGGACAAAAAGCTTCAATTGGTTCATACGCGGCAACCACAAATACTCTTACAGCAAATTCAGTTAAGGGTATGATGACAATTGCTTTGAAGCCTATAAGCGGCACGTTTTATCGTTCAAGTGCCTATGTTATTTCTCAAACATTTGATACTAATGCGGTGAACGGTGTTGGGTATGCTTCGCTAATTTGGGGAGGAATTAAACCGACAGGAACAAATGTGAAGATACAGCTTGCTACTTCAAACTGTGCTAACGGAGCAACTAACGTGCCAATCTGTAATTCCGGCGCATGGGGAACAGGCGGTTCTGATTACTATGCGGACAACGGAATAACATGCGCTATAACTAACTACTACACTCCTGCTCCGAATGTCTTGCAGAAAATTAATAAATGTAATTCTCAATTCAATAACAAGAGATACTTTAGATATAAAATTATATTGGAGGCTAACTCGGGCCTAGATAAAACCCCGCAGGTTGACGATATTTTTATAGTTTGGATTCCCTAGGACATAAAAATTGATCTAATTAACCTAATTATTCTAATTTATCTAAATAATGCCTAATTCTCAAAATCCCAAATACGACTTAGAAGAAAGAACAGCTAAATTTGGAGAAGAAATTATCAAATTCGCAAAAAAGATTCCATTTAATCCCGTTACATCCCGTCTTATTCCGCAGTTAGTAGCTGCTGGTACAAGTGTAGGAGCTAATTATTCCGAAGCCGATGACGCGGAAAGCAAACAGGATTTTAGGCATAAAATAGGTATATGTAAGAAAGAATCCAGAGAATCAAAACATTTCTTAAGAATGATTGTGGTTGCGGTCCCAGAATCAAAGGAAGAAGCCGGGCTATTATGGCAAGAGGCAAAAGAATTAAATCTTATTTTTAACGCTATATATAAAAAAGTTAAATAAATTTTAGCATTTAAAATTTAGGATTTGATTAGGTTAATTAGAAATTAGTACTTAGGAATTTTAAGGTATGTTATTTTTTAGAAAAAAGGGGTTCACCCCCACACCAAACGAGAGCATGCAAGGATATTCTAAAAATACTCCGTTCAATAATAATTTGAATAAAAATACCAAAAATTGCAGTTTGGTGAGGGGGTCATCACTTTTGGAAATGGTGATTTATATTACGATTTCTTCGGTTGTAATTATCGTTTTAATTAGTTTGCTCACGATTTTAATTAGTACGTGGAATAGAAGCGTTTCGCCTGCCGAAGTAAGGCAGAACGCCTCTTTTGTTGTCACCAGAATAACAGAAAGAATTAGAGTAGCAAGCGCAATAATTGGCGTTTATCCCGCAGACACGCTTGATCTAGCTATCAACGGAAAGACCGCACGCTTTAATGTTAACGCGGGTATTGTTGAATTTGATGACGATATATCTGACGCATCTCCTGCGGGTAGTATAACAAGCGCTTCTGTGAATGTAAGTAAATGTTCCGGGGAAAGCTCTTATTTTATAAAGATTTCTAACCCTCCTTTAGCTCTTGAATCGGTACGTTTTTGCTTAAAAATAAGCTATAATAGTAATGGTGACCCCGCTAAGGATTTTTCTCAGGAAATAAGAACAACCGTATCGTTGCGCTAGCTTAGTAGTTAGTAGTTAGTAGATAGGATTTTTCCTAACTATCAATTACTGCTACTGAATTTAAGTAATGTTCCTAAGCGTTAAACTTCTTTTAATACGCAAGAAACACCAATCCGGCGTAGCCATGCTCGCCATGGTTATTGTGGTTGTTTCTATTCTTGCTTTAATAGGTATTTCAATTGCCACAACAAGTTTTTTTGAAGTATTAAGTGGCGCAAGTGAAGTTAAATCTGAAGAAGCTTTACGTGTTGCTGAAGCCGGAACACAAGATGCGCTTGCTCAATTATCGCAGAATATAGATTTTTTGTGTACTGGCGCCGGAGCATCATGTACTCTAACAGCTAATTGTACGGTGGACGCGGGCACAGATGGTTACGCTTTGGTTGTGGGCGGAGGAACCGCATGTATTAAAGTTTCTAATCCGGCCAGCTGTCCGGACGCTGCACAGACAATAAAAGTGAGGGGAGTTGTAAGTACTAAGATTAGAAAAATTCAGATTACATATGATTTAGACTGCAACGGAGCAATTACACAAACTGCGTGGACCGAATTAACCTCATGAAATCAATAGAGATAAATTGAAATTATGGAAATAAATTGCAGGTAATTTCTACTAATTTCTATCAAGCTCAACAAATTTAAGTTTTCTAATGAAATTTTCTCTCTCAAAAACTAAAAAGGAAGAAAAGAAACAAGGCGAGCATAAATCTGAAAAATCCGGCAAAAATTCTTCTGGTAAGACGGTAATTAAAAATAAGGCAGGTTTACAACTACCTGCAATTTTTTCTTTATTGAAAAGTCGTCATCCTGTTGCGGGTTTGGCCGTCGTAGATAATATTTTATACGGAATTACTCTTCAGCAGACAAAAAATTCTCCGAAACCCACAATTGTTTTAAGTGCTAACGTTCCATTGAGTGCCGATACTATTGTTGGCGGACGGGTAAATAATCCTGAAGCTCTAGCGGCCGCATTTTCAAAGATACGAGCAAAATTGAAAACACCTTTTTGTATTTTTGCTATGCCCGGAGAAGCATGGTGGTCTAAGTTGTTCTTTTTTCCGGCATCATTAACAAATAAGCAATTTGAAGAATCAATGGCTTTTCATAGGTCCTTGGATCTTCCTTGGGAGTCACAAGACGTTTATGCGGATTGGGAAGAAATATCAATAGAAGAAGCAGATAAGAGAGCCGCTCTTATTGTTGCCACAAAAAGCAGTACCGCAGAATCATTTCTTGGTTGTCTTAGAAAAGCCGGCTGGACTGTTTTAGCTGTTGAGCCAGCTGCTTTAAGTATGATAAGGGCTATTGCATATTTTGAAACTGAAATGCCTGCTATGGTTTTGGGGTTTGATGGATCCGTTATTGAGGAAATGATCATATGGAAAGGTAAAATGCATTTTGGAAGAGCTTTTAAAATCACAAATAATAATATTGAAACACTGAATAAAGATATCGAATTAGAATTACAACGTTTAAATGCGTATGCGTCTTGCGAACCGCTTGGCATGCCAAAACCAACGAACTTATTTTTTATCGGCTCTTTTCCGCCGGACACTATCAGTAGATCCATGCAAGTTGCTTCTTCTTTGGGTCTTTCTTCCAAAATATTTGCGACGGCCGCGATGCCATGGGGGACCGCGTTGCGGGGCCTGGTACCATTAAGCAAAGACGCTTTTATTTCATTAATGCCTTTGGGTACCGAAGAAGCATATTCCCGAAGAAGAGCTTCTTTGTTTGTGGAACTTGCTACTAACTTCGCTCTTCTTGTTGCGTTTATTTTATTTATAACTTTTGGAGGCGCTCTATTATTTATCCGTAATCAATATCAAGATATTTTAAAACGTTCGGCTAATTTACAGGGAAGCGCGGCTCAACTTTCTTCAACAATTGCCGCCGCGCAAGAATTTAATGAGGTTTCCGCAAACGCCGCAAGTATTGCTTCTCATACTCCCAGATGGGATTTGGTATATCAGAAAATAATACTTTCGGCTTCTGGAATATCGGGTTTGAAAATAAACGAGATCACTCTTAACGCTTCAGGAACCATCCAAATAATAGGTAGTATTACAGAGTCTCAGGATTTAATTTCATTCCGCAATGCATTGCAAAATAACGATTTGGGTAGAGATATACGCATTCCGCCAAATCTGTTCGAAAGTGATGCTTTGGGTGAATTTACTTTGAATTTTGTCTTGCCCGATACACAAATTTTATATTTACCCTAACCAGGTAGTGAAAATTCGACTGCGATTATGACAAAAGAAACCCTAATACTTTCAATAAAGAATTTAAGCCCGCTATTTATAGCACGGATAGTTGCTTTATTTATATTTATTTTAATAATATTTTTTCTCAAAGGACAGATTACCGATTTAACTAAAAAAACAACTCTTACTCTGACGAATATTTCAACTCAAACAAGCCTTATTAATCAAGCAGCACAACTTAAGCAACAGTACAACGATTATTATCCCTTATTGTCTAAGATTCACGCGCTTCTTCCCGGCCAGGATAATTTACCTAATTTTGTTTCTGCTGTTGAAGCGGCCGGAAGAAGAGCGGGTATGGATTTTACAACAATTAAATTTGCAGGCGAACCCATACAATCTTCTACAGTTACGACCGCAAAAGAAATAGCAATAGTCTTGAATTCCGGAGGAACCGCAATAGAATTTGAGGCATTATTTAAAGAATTAGCTTCGATTCCTTATTTTATGAATTTGACAGCTATAAACATTGATTCTCAGGGGGGGCTTGAGGGAACTGCCTTACTGCAAGCGAATGGAACGCTGTTTCTTAAATAGATAGTTCAGGAATATTTAATTTATTACTATGCCCAGTAATACATCTTCCAGTTTAATAATACTTATAAAATCTAAATGATCAGTTTTTATGAAAATTATTCAAGGGGCTAATTATTTCAATAAAACCGGTGACAAACGCTGCGCGTTTGTCGCTGGAAGTTGATATACTGGGTATGGAACAAAAAAAAGAAGTAAAAATTGATAAAGCAGAACTCCAAAATCTTATTTATCCGATAATGTTCGGCGTTGTTATGGTTATTTCATTAATTATTTTTAGTGTATCTTTACGATTTTTATTAAAACATATAAGCAAAGTTTTATTTATGGACGAAAAAGCCAATAACGGCAATACAATAAGATTTCAGGATGAAAATATTAAGACTCTTAAAAGATATCTTCCAGATGCGCCTCAATAATAAAAATAAATAGTTAAAGGCATGCCCAATCGTTCCATTAAGCGTATTTTTATTTTGCTAGTTGTTGTCATTGTAGCCGGCGGCAGCTTTTTTTTGTATTGGCAAACTAAAAATAAAATAGAGCCAAGCTGCTTCGATAATATCCAAAACCAGAATGAAACAGGAGTTGATTGCGGGGGTTCGTGTGTAAGTTGTCAGGGCAAACCGGAATCATTACAAATGGAACCGGCTATTCTTATACCCTCAGAAAATAACCGATTTGACGTTGCTTTCAAAATAACAAATCCCAACACTAATTTTGGAGCAAGCGCGATCGAATATTCTGTAGAAATTTTTGCCGTTGACGGCACAAAACTCTCTTCTCGTTTTGATACAACATTTATTCTTCCGGCGGGTTTACGTACAGGGAACACTTCACAAAAATGGATAATTGAACACGGCTTAAAAGGGGAGCCGGGTGCTGAAGTTAAAATTGTTTTTAAAAATATTACTTGGGAGGCGATAAAAGATAATTTTGACGCGCCACGCTTGGTTATATTGGATAGAGTTTATACTGTATTAGTTAATTCTCCTGAGTTTGCAGAGGCTAAAGGAGTTTTAAAAAATGATTCTCCATATAATTTTGATATGATTGAAATGCAGGTTTTGTTATTTGGAGAAGACGATGAACTATTGGCGGTAAGGCGCACTGAAACCCGTACATTACGCGCGGATGAAAGCAGAGAGTTTCGTGTATCTTGGCGAACGCCTCTTGAAAAAGTTAGCAGAGTTGAAATGAACGCATATACTAATGTATTTTTGAACGAAAATTTTATAAATAATTACGGCACTCGTGAGAGATTTCAGGAATTAAATCCAGTAATCCGCTGATGAAATCCTAAGCACGAAGCACGAAATTCGAAACAAATTCTAATTTTCAAAATTCTAAATATCGAAACATGTTTGTGGTTTGGGATTTGAGATTTAGGTATTGTTTCGTATTTCGATATTCGGATTTCGAATTTAAAATCCGAGCATCTTTACGAATTTTGCCCATAAGGTATAACGTATTCATGTTTAGGTATTTAAAGTCTTTCGATCTTCTGTTAGTCGGTTCAGTAATGAGCCTTTTTATTTTTGGCTTGGCAACAATGTTTTTTACGGCTCAAGATAATCAACTTATTAGATTACAGCTTATTAAACAAATATTTTTTGGCGTTTCGGGTATATTGATATTCTTCCTTTTAGCTTCTTTTGACCTAAGGTTTTTACGCACAAGATCTGTTTGGGTAATGTTTATATATATAGTTGGAATTATAAGCCTTTTGGGCGTTTTGCTGGTTGGCGTTAAGGTTAGAGGAGCATCAAGTTGGTTTCATGTCGGACCGTTTACAATAGAGCCTGTTGAATTTGTAAAAATATCAATTATTCTTTTGCTTGGTAAATATTTCTCGTTTAGGCATGCTGAATTGCAACAAGTCAGACATGTCTTTATATCGGGAGCATATGTTGGAATTCCGGTTTTAATCGCTCTTCTTCAGCCGGATCTTGGAGCTGCAGTAGTATTGTTTTCAATTTGGTTTGGTATTTTGCTATTGCTTGAGTTACCAAAAAAACAAGTTATTTTTCTTTCTGTTTGCGGATTGCTTATTTTTCTTTTGGGTTGGTTTGCTTTTTTGGCTCCATATCAAAAAGGTCGTCTTACATCTTTTGCTTCGGCTACTGATCCGCAGGGCGGAGGATACCATACTCGTCAAGCAATAGTGGCTATTGGTTCCGGCGGATTGTTCGGGAAAAAATTATCCGAACCCACTCAAGCCAGCCAAAATTTTCTACCTGAAAGCACCACTGATTTTATTTTCGCGGCATCAGTCGAAAGATTCGGATTACTTGGAGCAACAATAATATTGTTTGGATTTGCGATTTTATTTTGGAGAATATTGCGCGTTGCTTATTTTGCCAGTAATAATTTTATTAGAGCGGTTGCCGCCGGATGCGCTTTACTATTTTTTGCTCATGCAACAATACATATCGGAATGAATTTGGGACTTTTGCCTGTTACCGGATTGCCGTTACCGTTTGTTTCATATGGCGGCTCACACATCATCTCCGGATTTATAATTTTGGGTATTCTTGAAAGTTTAAAGCGCCATCAGGCGAGTTTGCAATTGGATCCCGCCTATTCTGATGTGTTCAGCAGCTAATATTTAAATTATAGAATATAAAATTGATTGTTATTAATAATTAGTTGATACTTTATGGGTAATACTTATATCCTTATAAATAAACGAAAAATAGCCATTCCAGTAGGACCAAAAGATGATCCTATAGATGGACTTGACAAGGTTTTTGATAGGGGTATAATGCCCCCCGCGTATCAAAAAGACATTTTTGTGCAATGTAACCCCGATTCGTCTCCGCTTTCTTGTGATATTGCACGCGCTATTATTTCTACTATACGTTTTGCATGCGCATCTTAATCTGGTAGTAAGCTTTTCACGCACTACAACAGAGCTTTAACAAATAAAGCATTCATATCATGCATAGCGCATAAATTTTCATTTATATAATTAACCTCAAGGCTAAAAAGTTAAAGGGCTTGGGGCTATTTTTGTTGTACAGCACAAATTTTCAAAGTTTAAGAGATAAGATAAAAATAAATTTAAATTTTAAGCAACAAGATCAAATATTCTATTAGTGTAGGTTGGATATTCTATTTTGTTTCTTGAATCTTATTTTACATGTCAAGTTCGACAGAGCAAAAAGTTTTTACAAAATACAATCGTGAACAAATTCCGCTGCCGAATCTTATTTCTTTGCAGCTTGAATCATACAAATGGTTCTGGGATGTAGGCTTGCGCGAACTTTTCGATGAAGTTTCTCCGATCAGGGATTTTTCCGGAAAAGATTTGGAATTATATTTTTTGGATTATACTCTTGAAGAGCCGCGCTGGAATGAAAACGAAGCTCGTCTTCATAACGCAAGTTATGAATCAACATTGCGTGTTAAATTACGTTTAGTAAATAAAAAGACCGGCGAAGTAAAAGAACAATCGGCTTATTTGGGTGAATTTCCGTTAATGACACCACGAGGAACGTTTATTGTGAACGGAGTTGAGCGCGTAGTTATCTCACAGTTAATACGTTCTCCCGGCGCATTTTTTACCTTACAGCAAACACGAGGCTGGCGGCTTTTTGGTTCTAAAATCATTCCCAATCGAGGAGCTTGGCTTGAATTTGATACTGATGTTAACGGGGTAATCGGGGTAAAAATTGACAGGAAGCGACGCGCCCCGGTAAGTGTTTTATTGAGAGCTTTCGGTCTTGAAGATAATGAGCAAATTAAGGCTAAATTTAAGGATGTTGATACCGGTCCGATTAAATATATTGATGAAACTTTAAAGCGGGATTTATCTAAAGACAAAGGAGAGGCTCTGCTTGAGATATATAAACGTATCCGTCCTGGGGATTTAGCTACTATAGATAACGCACGACAATTGATCGAAGCAATGTTTTTTAATTTTGACCGTTACGATCTGTCCTCTGTTGGACGATGGAAAATGGAAGAGCGCTTAACCGGTGAGGGACCCAAGGTTATTTCTAAAGCTGCACGGGTATTGTCTGTAGATGATATTGTCCGAATTGTGAGCGAAATAATTAAAATGAATAATGATCCACAGGCTAAACCCGATGAAATAGATCATTTAGGCAACAGACGCATACGTGCTTTCGGTGAACTTTTGCAAAACCGGTTACGTATAGGTTTGGTGCGAATGGAAAGAATAATCAAAGATCGTATGTCTACTTTAGATATTTATACTTTGACACCGGTTCAATTGTTAAATTCTCGTCCCCTGATGGCTATTGTGCGCGAATTTTTTACTTCTTCGCAACTTTCGCAATTTATGGATAATGAAAATCCTTTGGCTGAATTGGAACATAAGAGACGATTATCTGCTATGGGTCCGGGAGGTTTGACCCGCGAAAGAGCCGGACTTGATGTACGTGATGTGCAGCCCAGTCATTACGGAAGAATTTGTCCTATTGAAAGTCCTGAAGGTCCAAATATCGGTTTAGTAGGACACCTAGCTAGTTTTGCTAGGTTGAATCCATACGGTTTTATTGAAACTCCTTACGTTAAGGTGCTTAAGAATAAAGTTACTTCTGAAATTGTGTGGCTTGACGCGAGTCAGGAACAAAAATTCGTAATTGCTCATGGTGGAGTCGAAATAGATAATAGCGGCAAAATTAAATATGAGCGAGTTGAAGCCAGAGTTCACGGTGAACCTTCTCAGGTGCATCGTGCAGAGGTTCAATTGATAGATGTTGCTCCTCAGCAAGCAGTCAGTATTGCCACAGCGCTTATTCCTTTTTTGGAGCACGATGACGCGACGCGCGCGATGATGGGTTCAAACATGCAACGACAGGCAGTTCCGTGTATTGTGCCGGACCCGCCTTTAGTAGGTACGGGCTTTGAATCGCGAACAGCGGTAGATTCCGGACAAGTTATAATTGCAGAAGAAGATGGAGTTGTTAATTCGGTTGATGCCGCGCATATTACTATCCAGCAAAAAGGTCCTGGCCGGACAGGCAAAACGGGTAAGGCCGGACAGAAAACGTATGATCTTAAAGTTTTCATGCGCTCAAATCAATATACGGCCATTACACAAAAACCTAGAGTGAATGTAGGACAGCGCGTTAAAAAAGGCGATGTTTTAAGTGACGGCCCCGCTATTGGTAACGGCGAGTTAGCTTTGGGACAGAATCTTTTAGTTGCTTTCTTGCCATGGCGTGGTGGTAATTATGAAGACGCGATTGTTATATCAGAACGAGTTGTACAGCAGGATAGGTTTACCTCAGCGCATATCGAAGATTTTATTTGTGATGTCCGCGATACTAAACTAGGTCCTGAAATTACCACGCCCGATATTCCAAATGTTGGTGAAGACAGGTTACGTAATTTGGATGAAGAAGGAATAGTTCATATAGGAGCTGAAGTTGGTCCCGGCGATATTCTTGTCGGTAAGATTTCTCCAAAAGGTGAAGCTGATCTTACGGCAGAAGAGCGCTTGTTGCGCGCTATATTCGGAGAGAAAGCACGGGACGTTAAAGATACGTCACTGCGTTTGCCTCACGGTAAACGAGGAAGAATTGTTGGTATAAAGGTTTTTTCGCGTGAACAAGGAGACAAGCTTCCACCGGGAGTTATACGTTCGGTGCAGGTTGAAGTAGCGCAGTTACGCAAAGCATCAATTGGAGATAAATTAGCAGGTCGTCACGGAAACAAAGGCGTTATATCAAAAATTCTCCCGGTTGAAGATATGCCTTTCTTAGAAGACGGAACCCCTGTTGATATTGTTTTGAATCCATTGGGCGTGCTTTCACGTATGAATATCGGTCAAATACTTGAGACGCATTTGGGTTTGGCGGCTCATAAATTAGGTTTTTATGCGAAAACTCCGGCACTTGCAGGCGCAACCGAAGACGATATAAGACGAGAACTTAAAAGAGCCGGTTTACCTGAAAGCGGTAAACTTACTTTATTCGATGGTTATACGGGACAAGCATTCCCCAAACCGGTTACAGTTGGCTACATATATATGATGAAGCTAATTCATATGGTTGAAGATAAAATTCACATGCGTTCCATAGGTCCATATTCGTTAATTACTCAGCAACCATTAGGAGGCAAAGCCCAATTTGGCGGTCAGCGTTTTGGTGAAATGGAAGTGTGGGCGCTTGAAGGCTATGGTTCATCCCATACGTTGCAAGAAATGCTAACAATTAAATCAGATGACGTTTTGGGTCGTTCTGCCGCGTATGAATCAATAATCCGCAATCAACCGATTAAGAGTCCGAATATTCCCGCATCCTTTAACGTTTTAGTTGCTGAATTAAAAGCCTTGGGTCTTGGAGTAGAACTTCTTGGCGTCCAATTGGCTCCTCCTGAAGAAAAAGAAGAGCGATAAATTATTTTAGTTTTAAATTTTAATTTCAATATGGATATTTCCACAAAAGTAGCAGATTTTTCGGGATTAGCTTTACGTATTGCCTCACCTGATGACATAAGTACATGGTCTCATGGGGAGGTGTTGAAGCCCGAAACAATAAATTATCGCACTCAACGTCCCGAAAAAGACGGTCTTTTCTGCGAGCGAATTTTTGGTCCCGAGAAAGATTGGGAATGTTATTGTGGAAAATATAAGCGCATACGTTACAAAGGTATTATTTGTGACAAATGCGGAGTAGAAGTTACGCGTTCATCTGTAAGAAGAGAAAGATTTGGTCATATTTCTCTTGCTGTTCCGGTAGCTCATATTTGGTTTTTACGCGGCGTGCCTTCACGTATAGGTATGGCTTTGGATTTATCGGTGCAACAACTTGAACGTGTTATTTATTTTAATGGTTATATTGTAACTAAAATCTATCCGGAAGCACGCGAAGCCGTTTTAAATTCTATTGAAAACGAAATGAAACAAAGGACGCGGGAAGCCAAAACTAAGCAGAATAAAGCTGCGGTTAAATCCGCGTACGATAAAGCAAAAGCTGAAGTCGGACGCTTGATTAGATATCAAGTTTTAAGTGAAACAGAATATTTTGATCTTTCTTTGCGTTATGCCGAAGTTTTCGAGGCCGGCTCGGGCGCTGAGGTTATTCGTAAGTTAATGGTCGCGCTTGATTTGTCGGAAACGTCTAAAGAGATCAGTAAAAAGGTTGAGAATTCCGTAGGATTAGTAAAAAGAAAATATCTTCGTCAGCTTAGATTTTATAGAGGCTTGATGAAAGCAAGAATGCGTCCCGAATGGATGATAATGACTGATTTACCTGTTTTGCCTCCGGATTTGCGTCCAATGGTTCAATTAGACGGGGGAAGATACGCTACGAGCGATCTTAACGATCTTTATCGTCGTGTTATCAACCGCAATAATCGTCTTAAGCACCTACAAGAAATTAATGCTCCGGAAGTAATTCAACGTAACGAAAAAAGAATGTTGCAGGAAGCTGTTGACGCTTTAATAGATAACTCAATTAGAAAAGGTCACGGAGCGCAGGCCGCAGCTTTGAGGCGTCCGCTTAAGTCGTTGGCAGACATGCTTAAAGGCAAACAAGGAAGATTCCGTCAGAATTTATTGGGTAAACGCGTGGACTATTCAGGTCGTTCTGTTATTGTCGTAGGTCCACAATTGGCAATGGATGAGTGCGGCATCCCAAAGAAAATGGCGTTGGAGTTATTTAAGCCATTCGTTATCGCCGTACTTTTGCGTGATGAGGTTGCATTTAATATCCGAGGCGCCTCGCGGTTAATTGAGGAAACTCCTGATATAGTATGGGCCGCTTTGGAAGAGGTAATTCAAGGAAAATATGTTTTGTTAAATCGCGCTCCCACCCTGCACCGACTTGGTATTCAGGCATTTAAACCTATACTTATTGAAGGTGAAGCTATTCAAATACATCCTTTGGTTTGTCCTGCGTTTAACGCGGATTTTGATGGAGATCAGATGGCTGTTCACGTTCCTTTGGGACAAGAGGCTCAGTGGGAAGCTCATGAGCTTATGCGCGCCTCGCGCAATCTTTTAAAACCCGCTAATGGAGCACCGATAGCAGTGCCACGCCACGACATAGTTTTAGGTTCTTATTGGGCTACACGTATAGTTGAAGGCAGTAGGGGCGAAGGAAAACGTTTTTCAGATATTGACGAAGCAAAATTAGCGCTTGAATTCGGATATATTGAAATGAACAGCAAAATAATTTTGCCTATAGCAAAACCTGTAATTGAAGACGTGATGTCGGGTTTTGTTAATATGTCAGCTCAAGCAGGACCTTCTCGTAAGACCGCTCAGGAAGAAATAAAATATATTGAAACCAACATAGGACGTGCGATATTTAATGAACAGCTTCCGCAAGAGTTTCCTTATATAAATACAATTTTGAATTCTCGGACGCTTGAGAAGATTACCGCTGAAATATTTTTGCGTTATGATATTAAGATTTCAGCTGAAATTCTGGATGTTATTAAGGATTTTGGATTTGAATATTCGACGCAATCCGGTATTACTTTCGGTATGGACGACCTTAAGGTTCCGGAAGAAAAACCGGCAATTTTAGAAAAGGCGCATAAAGAAGTTGAAGTTATTGAAGGACAATACCAGCAAGGTCTTTTAATTGAACAGGAAAGACGGATACGTATTATTGAGGTTTGGACAAGGGTTAAGAATGAATTAGCCAAACTGATCCCAAAAACATTGGATCCTGCGGGCTCTTTGTTCGCTATTGTAGATTCCGGTTCACGTGGTTCCTGGTCGCAGCCTACACAGATGGCAGGCATGAAGGGTTTGGTTATTAACCCGGCCGGACAGATCATGGAATTGCCGATAACCTCTTCATTTAAAGAAGGTTTTAACGTTCTTGAATATTTTATTTCTACTCACGGCGCTCGGAAAGGAGCTTCAGATACGGCTTTGCGCACAGCTACTGCCGGTTATTTAACCCGCAGACTTGTCGACGTTGCCCAGGCAATAATTGTTTCAGAATATGATTGTAAATCAATAAAAGGAGTGTCGCTTTATCTTAAGGATTCTGAAGAAACAGGACAAAATTTTGCTTCACGTCTGCTTGGACGAACAGCGCTCGCCGATATAACAGCAGGCAATAAAATTCTGGTTAAGAAAAATGAGATAATGAATAATCTAGTCGCGCAGCAGATTGTTGCTGCCGGAATCAGCGAAGTTGTTGTGCGAAGCGCGACAACTTGTAAAACCGTGCGTGGAATTTGTCAGTTGTGTTATGGATGGGATCTTGGCCGTAATGAATTGGTTGCAATGGGAGACGCGGTAGGTATTATTGCGGCCCAAGCTATCGGTGAGCCCGGAACACAATTAACAATGCGTACGTTCCATACCGGCGGTGTCGCGGGCGGTGGAGATATTACTCAGGGTTTGCCGCGAGTTGAAGAAATTTTTGAGGCTAGACCACCAAAAGGAGAAGCAATTTTGGCTGAAGAGGAAGGTTTGGTTAAAGAAATTGTTGAAGATCAGGGCGAACGTGTAATAGTAATCGAGCACGCAGTTAATACAAATAAAACTAAGAGTTCCGGTAAGGTAAGTACTGCCCGGGCAAGTAAAACAAAAAAAGAAAAGAAATCTTATCGTATTTCACGTGGACGTCCAATTATAGTATCTCCGGGGCAGAAGATTGAAGCCGGCGCGCCGCTTACTGAAGGTAGTATTAACCTTAAAGAATTATTCCGTTTTGCCGGGACGCAGGAAACACAGCGAAGGATCATTAAAGAAGTTCAACGTATTTACGTTACTGAAGGCGTTAATATTAATGATAAGCATATCGAACTTATAGTTCGTCAGATGTTTGCCCGTGTACGTATAAAAGAAGAAGAAGATACCGAGTTTACTCCGGGAGAAATTGTTGAGAAGTCACGATTCGAGCAGGAAAATAAACGAATTAAAGAACTTGGTAAGAAACCGGCCATAGCTCAGCAAATGCTTCTTGGTATAACAAAGTCATCTTTGACCACCGAAAGTTTCCTTGCCGCCGCGTCCTTCCAAGAAACCTCACGCGTGCTTATTCGGGCAGCTGTTGATGGTTTAGTAGATAATTTACGAGGCTTAAAGGAAAACGTTATTATCGGTAAACTTATTCCTGCAGGAACAGGTTATAGAAAAGATTTCGTACCAAGAGAATCCTCGGAAGGAATTATAAAGGTTGAAGAAACGACTCAAAAGTAAGACAAGAAATAAAAGCCGTTTTGATTGGAATATTTTATGCGGCAGTCCCTTTTGTGACTGCCGCATCTGATTGTATAATGTATATATGCCAGGTATGTCAAAAAAGAAAGATAAAAACAGGCTAAAAGAGAAATACTTAGAAAGAAGATCACAGCGATCTAAGAAGAATAAATTGGATCTTCATCCCGTTACAAAGAAATGGATAGCGGGTGTTTTGTTTGTAAGCTTAGCCATAATAATGTTTTTGGGGTTTTTGAATTCAGCAGGACCAATAGGGAAGTTTATCACTACTAACTCCTCAAAACTTTTTGGATGGACAGCTCCAATTTTTCCGATAATTTTTTTGGTAATAGGCGTTGTACTTTTTCGGGCAAAAGACAGAACGGTTTGGGCTTCTAATCTTTTAGGAAGCACTTTTTTCGTACTTGGTCTTGCGGCAGTATTAAATATTGTGGGACAAGAAGGAACTCAACGTGGCGGTATTATAGGTTACTGGGTTTCTTTTCTGCCTTTGCGAGGTTTTGGAACCGTAGCCTCAGTGATATTCTTTGGCGCGATAGTTATTATCGGACTTTTAATGTTATTTAATTATCCGGCTTCTTTAGTCGGACAAACCGAAGAGAACGAAGAGGTCGAGGAAGGAACGAACAAATTAAAATTTATATTTGGTCTTATGGCCTCTCCTTTTTCGCGGTTGAAAAAAAGTGCAATCTCTTTACCAAGACCATCGTTACCCCAGGATTTTGGTGCCTCTTCCGCTCCTAATTTTAAAATTCATAAACTTGAAGATGATCTTTCGGAAGTTTCAGCTGAGAGAAAACAAGAATCATCAGTAAGTGGTGGAGAGAAAGAAATGATTGTCCGGCCGATAAAATTGTCGACTCCCTATCAGATGCCGCCGCTTAGTCTTTTGGATGAAGATAAGGGAAAGCCCACAAGCGGTGATATTAAGGCAATTATGCATATCATTAAGCGAACCCTTTCTAATTTCGGCATTGAAGTAGAAATGGGGGAGGTTTCAGTCGGACCAACTGTTACGCAATATACACTTAAGCCGGCCGAAGGAATAAAACTTTCGCGTATTACGGGACTTTATAATGATTTATCGCTTGCCTTAGCCGCACATCCTATAAGAATTGAAGCTCCAATTCCGGGAAGATCTTTGGTGGGAATTGAAGTTCCAAATCACGCGGTTGCGTTGGTGCGTTTGCGTAATCTTTTGGAGAGCGAGCAATTTCAAGGAAGCCAATATCGTCTAAATTTTGCTATTGGTCGTGATGTTGCCGGAAATCCCGCATTTGCGGCAATTGAAAAAATGCCCCATCTTTTAATAGCCGGCGCTACAGGTACCGGAAAAACTATTGCTTTGAACTCGTTGTTGATGAGTTTGTTATATCGGAATCCTCCTTCAATGATGCGTCTGCTACTGATAGATCCCAAGCGTGTAGAATTTCCTGTTTATAATGGCATACCGCATCTTTTAGCTCCGGTTATAGTGGACGCGCAAAAGACTATAAATGCTCTACGATGGGCCGTTCGCGAAATGGAAAGACGTTTTGATGTTTTAGCCGGGGATAAATCCAGAGACATCGGGTTATATAACAGAGAATTGAAGCGCGGTCAGGATCCTATGCCTTATATTGTTATTGTTATTGATGAGCTTGCGGATTTAATGGCCGCACGCGGTAAGGAAGTTGAAGCTGTTGTTGTGCGTTTGGCTCAGATGGCTCGGGCTGTAGGGATACATTTGGTGGTTGCAACACAACGACCTTCAGTTGAAGTTATTACCGGTCTAATTAAGGCAAATATTACTAGTCGTATGGCGTTCCAAGTTGCGTCGCAAATAGATTCCCGTACTATCGTAGATAACTCCGGAGCAGAAAAACTATTGGGTAACGGAGATATGTTATTTATGTCCGCGGAATCAACCAAACCGAAACGTATACAAGGATCTTATATTTCAGAGAAAGAAGTGAAACGAGTAGTGGATTTTCTTAAAAAGAATTCAGAACCCGAATACGATAATTCTATAATAGAACCCTTGCAGAATACAGAAAGTGAATTTGGAGAGGGCGGAGAAGATTCATTTGGCGATGAAGATCCATTATATGAAGAAGCAAAACGTTTGGTTATTCAAGCTAAAAAAGCATCAGCTTCTTATCTTCAGCGACGTCTTAGAATAGGTTATGCGCGCGCAGCACGCTTGCTGGATATATTAGAAGAGCGCGGGGTTATAGGTCCGGGCGACGGCGCCAAACCCAGAGAAATTCTTATTGCCGGCTCACCCGTGCAGATTGATGAAAACGAAGTAGATGAAGACGGTTATATCGGCAGAATATCTTTGTAAAATAAATTTTATTTAAAAAATAAAATGTAAAATTTAAAACAGGCGTATTTTTTACTACTGTTTTTAGTTTTTCATTTTTAATTAAATTTTATGGCTAAACAAAAAATAGACGGCAAAACCGAAGGTCTTTCTGTACGAGATCAAAAAATTAAAACACTTGAAGGAACGGTTTCGGATATAAGAGAAAGATTTGGTGAAGGCGCAATCATGAAACTCGGAGATGTCAGAAGAGTGGACGTAGACGTGATTCCAACCGGCTCTATTGCTTTGGATATGGCTTTGGGTGTTAATGGCGTTCCGCGTGGCCGCGTTATAGAGCTTTTTGGTCCTGAATCTTCAGGTAAAACCACTCTGGCATTGCATATAGTAGCTGAAGCTCAAAAAGGCGGGGGATTAGCCGCATATGTTGATGCTGAGCACGCTTTGGATCCCGATTATGCCAAGAAAATTGGCGTTAAAATTGATGATCTTTTGATATCTCAGCCCGATAACGGTGAACAA
>ORJL010064081.1_pt1 | contig 21195 bp, 13 predicted proteins | sample 1779941 | NCBI WGS metagenome assembly ORJL01 (sample SAMEA104232317, study PRJEB22302) | groundwater metagenome | biome: forest; feature: aquifer; material: groundwater | place: USA | collected 2011-08-07 | depth 5.8 m
GGCGGACGTGTGGCGGTCCAGGAGTTCCTGCTCGCGGAGGGGAAGACCTCCCCGCCCGGTCCGGTCTTCTTCTCCGTCCACATGGTGGCGGTGACCGAGGGGGGACGTGCCTACACGGCCCGGGAGATCGCGGCGATGATGAAGGCGGCGGGATTCAGGAATATCTCCGCCGATCGCCCGGACCCGCGCGGCGTCGGGATCCTGCGGGCTTTCCGGTAGCCTGGCGGCGCGCCCCCGGGAAGGGGCATCCTCCACCCGCGGAAAAGAAAAGCCTCTCCGATGCCGGAGAGGCTTTGGATCTCATGGTGGGCGCTACAGGAAAGTAGTCGAACTGCCGCTCAAATCCCTTTCGAAGTGGACCTGGTGGAGGGGAAGACCGACTTCAAATACATGAAGGTCGCTGAAAAAGCCCTCGAACTTCATGGGCTTGGAATGACTTACAGGGCCATTGCCGTGCAACTTGGCGTGGATCATTACACGGCTCGCAAAGCCGTTCGTTGGGCGGAGGCCATTCGGGACGGCAAGAAGTCCGCACCTCGGTAGTCACGGATTCGTCCGCACAACCAGATAGGCATTGCCTCTTTTCCGAGGATGGCCGGGAGGTCCTGAAAACCCTTCCGGCCGTCGTTTTTCGGGGGTCAGATCGACCTGCCCGACATCACCGACCCCGAGATACCGCTCGCCGCCGCTTCCGGCGGCCGTTTGCTGGCATTGGAGCCGTTCTTCCATCCTCGCTGTTTGCTGGGGACGCTCCGGTCTTTGGGAGTCACGCGCCCGTTCAGGCGGTCCCGCCCGCCCCGGTAACACTCAGTTCGGTCAAAAGCGTAAAGACCCGGTGAAACCAGGTGACAAGAATGCCAATTTACATGTAATTTGATCATGTTTATTACGGTTGTGCCCGGTGGAAGCCGATGATGCAGCGCTACTGCAGATTGATAGGTCGAGAGACAACATGATGCCCCCTAAGGACCGGGAAGGGGATCGAGTGGACTGGAGTCAATGAATGATGGAAGATCGATGGCTCTCCGTGGATGAGATTGCCGCCTATCTCGGCATCAAGCGGGATACGGTCTACAAGTGGATCGCCGAGAAGCAGATGCCGGCGAATCGGGTGGGCCGCCTGTGGAAATTCCGCAAGAAAGAGGTGGACAAGTGGGTGAAGTCGGGTGGAGCCGACGACGCCAAGAAATATCGAACCAAGCATGGTGCGCGCTGATGAACACAAATGGCGCAAGACAAATACCATTGTCTTTGATCGCTCTCCGCAGCCGTGCGTTGGTCTTGGCCCTCGGGGAGTCCGTCCGTCCGGCTTGGTGGAAAACCGAATTCATGAACGAAACGGGACTGCGTTTTCTGGAGAGGCTCTACCCGCGCACTTCATTTCAAGCAGCCGTCCATGCAGCCGGAAGAGCTGCCTGTGATGTCCATGATCGGGCGGTCGGCCGTGTCGGCGTGTACCACCTTTTCCGGCTTCCCGAATCCCTGGAGGCCGAGATGAACCGGATTCCGCCCGACTTCGACGTGGAGTTCGTCTCCCGGTTCCGCGCGGGCCTCGGTCATCCGGATAAGCTGATGGAATTGCTCGCCTCACTGTGCAGCGGGGCGGCGGGAACGGACGTTGCTCCCGGAGCGAAGCGGATCGGAACTGACAAGGATTTGATGACCGCGGATGGTTTCGAGAAAACGGCTGCGGTCTACCTGCATGCTTTTGCTCACGGGAAGGCCGGTTTTCCGTATTTCGCGGGGGACCAAAGCGGGGGCCGCGGATGACGATGACGATACATCGTGATGTGCAGAGCAAGTATTCGACCGCTATAAGCAAGGGCGCGGGAATGATCGAGGAGACGCGGCGTCTGCTCAAACACTGGCGTCCTGGTGAGCCGCTTGATGATTTCACACGTAGGGTCCAGAAAGAGGGGCTGCTCGGCAACTCGACGGCCTACAGGACCCGCGACGTGGTCAGGAGGGTGTTCGCACCGCGCTTCCTGAGGCCGACCGATAAGCCCGGGCGAATCCTGCAGCGGGTCCTTTCGTCCGGCATGCCCGGTCGGGCTTTCACCGAGCTGTTGTTCGTGTTCACCGCGAGACAGGACCCTTTGGTCTACGACTTCACGGTTTGTGGGTATTGGCCCGCCGTCCGGCGGGGAAGACCCGTGCTGGATACGGACCCCATGATCTCCTTCCTGTCTGAAGCTCACTACGACGGACGACTGGACAACCAGTGGTCGGAGAAGGTGTCGGTGCGCATCGCCCGTTGCGTTCTCGGGCTCTTGCGGGATGTCGGTTTCCTCCGCGAGGTGGTCCGCGGCCGCAGGGAAATCGTCAATTACCGTATCTCCGACGAGGGGGCCGCGGTGCTTGCGCGGGAGCTTCATGAATCAGGTGTCACAGATTCCTCTCTCTGTAATCATCCCGACTGGGGGCTGTTCGGAATGACGCCTTCGGAGGTCGTGGAAAGACTGGACGGGCTTGGTGAACATCGAGGGGTAATCGTGCAGCGTGCCGGTTCGGTCGTGCATTTCACCTGGGTCGTCAAATCAATCGAGGAGTTGATCGATGTACTCGCTCGATAATGCCTTCAACGAACTGATCGAAAAAATCCGCGATCCGGACGCTCTCAACCCGGCCAAGAGCGACCCGGTCTTCTATTTCGCCTATCCGCCGGAACTGATGCTCGACCTCAAGAAGCATCTTCCGCGCTGGACGTCCAAGATACGGGAGGCTGGGTTTGAAGTCCGCCGAGTCTCTCTCGCCGACATCCTCTGGGACACCGTCGATAAGTCCGGGAGATGGGACAATTGGCTTGAACTCGAGGCTGAAGCCGACGCGGATGACATCAACGAAGCCGTGCGCGACGTTCTCCGCCAAGGGAATGCTCTAATCGACCGGGTGGCGGAAGTCCTCGAGTCGGTTCCTGAAGGCACGGTGGTGCTGCTTACCGAAGCGGAACTGCTTCATCCCTATTTCCGGACTCGGACTATCGAGAGCCGGCTGCACGACAAGGTCAAGACGCCCACGGTGATCTTTTACCCCGGCAGACGTTCCGGTCAATACGGGTTGCATTTCCTTGATTTCTACCCGGTCGACGGCAACTACCGGTCAACGTTGCTCGGAGGTCTTTGATGAACGAAACGATTCGACAAGTATTCTCGCTCCGGCGCCCCATCGATCGCGCCATAGAGAAAGTCATCGACTATTACGCGCAGGAGGAGGATCGCCTGGCGCGCGAGGTCGCCGAATATGAGGTCACGGATAACATCGAATCCTGCTTCCGTAAATTCCTCGACGTCTTTGGTGAAGGCGTCCGGGGCGGGCGGGTGACCGAGGTCGGTATCTGGGTTTCCGGCTTCTATGGCAGCGGCAAAAGCTCTTTCACTAAGTATCTCGGTGCGTCCCTCGATCCGGCGCGGTCGGTTCAGTGCAAGCCCTTCCTCGACCTCCTGTGCGACCGGTTCCCACGCAACGAAATTCCGGCCGCCCTGCGCACCGTCTCCAAGAAACACCCGACGGCTGTGGTGCTGCTCGATCTCGGTGCCGAACAGCTCGCCGAGAGCGCCGCCGCTCCCGTCTCCACCGTGCTCTATTGGAAGGTGCTGCAGTGGGCGGGATTCTCCAAGGAGAAGAAGACTGCGCAGCTCGAGTTCACCCTCGACCGGCGCGGCAGGTACGACGACTTCAAGCGGAAATACAAAGAGCGCTACAAGGGGGAATGGAACGAAATCCACAACGATCCGCTGATCGGCGTGGCCCGAGCCGCGGAGATCGTGCCGGAGGTCCTGTCGAAGGATTTCCCGACGCCGGAGAGCTTCCGCGGCCTTCGGTTCGAGGAAGCCCGTGACGTGCGCGACCTGGCGCGCGAAATCATCGACATCTGCAGGCGAAAGACTGGCCACGAAAACATTCTGCTCCTGGTCGACGAGGCCGGTCAGTACGTCGCGCCTCGCGGCGAACTGATCCTCAACCTCGACGGTTTGGCGCGCAACCTCAAGGAACTCGGTAAGGGAAAGGTCTGGATCGCCGCCACTGGACAGCAGACCTTGAGCGAGATCGTCGAAAAGGCCGCCCACAACTCCGCCGAACTGAATAAGCTGAGGGACCGCTTCCCGATTTCCATCCATCTCGATGCGAGCGACATCCGCGAGATCACCCACCGCCGGTTGCTCGACAAATCCGAAGAGGGACGGAAGAAACTGGATGCCCTGTTCAAGGAGCACGGTCAATCCACGGTTACGCACACCCGTCTCAGCGGTACGGCGCTGTTCAAGGGCGACCCTAACTCTGGGACATTCACGCGGCTCTATCCGTTCCTGCCCCAGCACTTTGACCTTCTGCTGGAACTCATCCGGACCCTCGCCCGTTCCACGGGCGGCATCGGCCTGCGTTCGGCTATCCGGGTCATACAAGACGTGCTGGTGGATAAGAGCCGTGTGCTCGGCGCGGAAGCCGTTAAGCTGGCCGACCGGGAGATAGGCTCCTTGGCCTGCGTGGACGACTTCTATGACACTCTGCGTGCCGACATCGCCAAGGTTCTGCCCCACGTCATCGGCGGTGTGGACAAGACAGTCAAGATCTTCGGGGGGGACTCCATGGAGGTGCGGGTCGCCAAGGCGGTCGCCGCTCTTCAGCCGGTGGAGACCTTTCCCCGCACGGCGGAAAACATCGCCGCGCTGTTGTACCGGAAAGTCGGCTTGTCCGCGTTGCTCGACCAGGTGCGGGAAACCCTGCGCAGGCTCACCTCCGAGAAGGAATGCGGCCTCATCGAGGACCCGCAGGCGGGCGGTTATGTGTTTTTGAGCGACGCCGTCAAGCCGTACCGCGACAAGCGCAACAGCTATGCGCCGACATCCGGCGAATGCGCCCGGGCAAGGATCGACGTCCTCAAGCAGGGCACCGCCGATCACTGCATGTTCCGGGTCCAACCCTCCGCTAGGCTGGAGAACATCAAGGAAGTAAGGTCGTCCGTAAAGCTCGGACGCACGCCGGTCGTCGGTGGTTCCGAGGATGTGGAACTCCGTTTGGAGTTCGTCGCCCCGGCTCTTTGGGACGACAAGAGAAATGAGTTCCTGGTCTCCACCAACGCCCAGGTGGAACTAAAGAACACGGTTCTCCTCCTGGTCAGAAACGACGACACGGTCGAGGATCTTCTGCCCGAGATCGTGCGATCTGAGAAGGTATTCGGCGACGTGGACGAACGGTGCGCCGACCATGTCGTCGCCCAGTACCTCCGCGCCGAAAGGCGGGCCGCCGAGCACAGCCGTGAGCGGGTCGCCGCCGCCATGGAAAAGGCGATGATGGATGGCGTCTTCATATTCCGCGGCAAACCGACTCCTGCCCGCGAAGCCGGTGAAACGCTGGACACTTCGGTGCGAAGTATCCTCTCCTCGGCCATCAAGGAAGTCTTTCCGCATTACCACCTGGCCCCGGTCCGGCCGTCCACCGACGCAGCTGCCAAATTCCTCGGCGTGGAGCGTATGGACCGGATCACCAAGGACCTCGATCCCCTCGGCCTCGTCGTCAAGAGCAAGGGCGCGCCCCGGGTGGACACCGCCGCGCCGGTGCTGGCCGAGGTGCTCAGGGTGTTCCAGACCAAGTCCGCCGAGTCCGGTTCCGGAAGGCTTCAGGGCTCTTACCTGCAGGACTTCTTTTCCGCGCCGCTCTACGGCTGGACCAAGGATACCGTGCGATACCTCTTTGCGGCCCTCTTGCGGGCCGGGGAGATCGAATACCATGTCCCCGGTGCCGGAGGACCGGTGCGCACCGCCGGGCCCCAGGCTGTTGAGGCGGTCAAGAGCACGGTCTCGTTTAACCGGATCGGCATATCGCCGCGTAACGCGAAGCTGCCGCCCGAAGCCTTGGACAGGGCCGCTCGGCGGCTGGAGACCCTCTTCGGCGACGAAGTCCTGCCGCTGGAAGACCACATCAGTCGTTCCGTTCGGCGGCACGTCCCCGACCTGCTGGAGAAGCACGGATCGCTGCCCGACCGGCTGCGTCTGCTGAGCCTGCCTGGCGAGAGCCGCTCTCGGCGTTTGCAGGCGGACGCCGCGGACCTGCTCAAAGGCGATGCAGGAGGCGCGGCCGCAGTCCTGGGCGGCGTTGAATGCGCGCTGCCGGGCGAAATCACCTGGGCTAAAGCCGTCTTCGAAGCGATGGAATCTGGCGCTGAGGCGGACGTGCGCAACGCCCGGTCGGTGCTGGATTCGACGGGGGATTTGGAGCGACTCTTCCCCGGTTCCACGAACGACCTCCTGAGCCTCGAGGACAGGGCCGCCGCCGAGGAGGTGCTCTCTTCGGAACGGTTCCACGAGCGGCTCCCCGAGTTGCGCGGCGTGGTCCGCGGCGTGACGGACCGGACGGAAAAACGGTACGCGGACGAGCGGGCTGCATATGAAGACGACTTAAAAAAGGCTCTTGGCGGGTTGGAGGCGGAGCTTGACTGGACGAAGCTCCTCGACGAAGACCGCGAGGAGATCGCCGCCAAGCTCTCCTGTGATTTGCCGTTGACCTCCGAAGACGGCGACCCGGTGCGGCTGCTTCAGACCCTCCTCGTGCGGAAGCGCACGCTGCCGGGGCTGATTGAAGAGCTGAAAGGCGAAATAAACCGCAGACGGCCCGCGGAACCCGCGCCCGAGCTCGGCGACAACGGCAGTTCGGAACCCGCTGGAGAAAAGGTCGTCGAGGTGGATGCTCTTGTCCAGCCGACATTGATCTCCTCGACGGCGGACTTGGATAAGTGGCTGGCATCCATTCGGGAGAAGGTGGCCGATCTGTTGAAATTGCACAAGCGGATACGGTTCAAGGGGCGCAGATGAGTTTCGACAAGGACACACGCAATTTGCTGGCCAAAACGATCACCGCGTGCAGACGCGGGCTGATCGAGGACGTCACCGACCAGCTCCGCGGCGTCTTCGGTCTCCACCCGGACGGCACCGTGCTGCCGCTCGATAAGCTGATGCACCTGTCGCCTGATCAAAACTCGGCGGCCCGGCGCCTGCGCGAGCTCCTCGACCATTACACCGGCGGCGCGGCGGGAAAAGAGTCGGACCGCCGCAAGGCCGCCTACGAGCGGATGACGTTGGAAATATCGTTCACAGTACTCAACCGTTTAGCCGCCCTGCGTCTGTGCGAGGAACGCGGCCTGGTGGTCGAATGCGTGCAGAAAGGTATGTCCTCGGACGGCTTCCAGATGTTCGAGCGTATCTCCGGCGGGGCGCTTGGCCCGCGATACGACACGTACCGCATCTTCCTGGAGTGCATGTTCGACGAACTGGCTCTCGACCTAGGCGTACTGTTCGACCGGATGACGCCCCAGTCCGCCGTCTTCCCAACCGTGCGGTGCATGGAAGACGTCCTCGCCGAGCTGAACAAGGCGGAGCTGAAGCACCTTTGGACCGAGGACGAGACCATCGGCTGGGTCTACCAATATTTTAACCCGCCCGAAGAGCGAAAAGCCATGAGGGAGGCTTCCCAGGTTCCGCGGAACAGCCGGGAATTGGCCGTCCGAAACCAGTTCTTCACCCCAAGGTATGTGGTCGAGTTCCTCACCGACAACACCCTCGGCCGCATCTGGTACGAGATGCGCAAGGGCGACACCGGACTCAAGGAGGAGTGCCACTACCTCGTCCGCCGACCGCACGAGGTCTTCTTCGCACCGGGGGAAAAGCCTCTTGCCGACCCGGAGACCGAAACGGAACTTTCCCGGGAAGAAATGCTCAGGAAACCAGTTCACATCGAGCATCGGCCCAAGAAGGACCCACGCGACCTGCGGGTGCTCGACCCGGCCTGCGGTTCGGGCCACTTCCTACTTTATGCCTTCGACCTGTTGGAGCGAATCTATGAAGAGGCATGGGCGGACCCAGAAAGCCCGAAGTCGGAAGTCACGGGCCGTACGTTGCGCGAAGACTTCAAAACTCTCGACAACTTGCGGCGGACCGCGCCACAGCTGATCGTCGAGCACAACCTCCACGGCATCGACATCGACCCCCGTGCGGTGCAAATCGCCGCGCTGGCCCTCTGGCTGCGAGCGCAGAAGACCTGGAAGAACCTCGGCCTCAAGGCCGCCGAGCGGCCGCAGGTCTACAAATCCAACATCGTCACCGCCGAGACCATGCCGGGCGAGGAAGACATGCGCCGGGAGTTCACCGCCGGAATCAAACCGCGGGTGCTGGGGCAGCTTGTGGATGTGGTGTTCGAGAAGATGAAGCTCGCTGGGGAGGCGGGCTCGCTCCTCAAGATTGAGGAGGAGATCACGGACGCCGTCGCCGAGGCCGGAAAACAGTGGCGGGAAGGCCCCAAACCCGATCTGCAGCTTCTGTTCCCCGGTATGTCTGACCTGCGGTTCAAGCAGCAGGAACTGCGCTTCGATGTGAAGGGAGTCACCGACGAGCGGTTCTGGGAGCAGGCGGAGGACCGGATCCTGGAAGCCCTGAAAGAATACGCGGAACGGGCGGAAAACGGACATGCGATCCGCCGCAGGCTCTTCGCAGAGGACGCCGCCCGGGGATTCGCTTTCATCGACCTGTGCCGTAAGCGTTACGACACAGTGCTGATGAATCCGCCGTTCGGGCTTGGCAGTAAGGCGAGCGAGAAGTATCTAAACGCTGGATATATCGGTTCTGGAGCTTCGGAGGTATGCGCGAGCTTCTATTCAAGAGTGGTTGAATTGTTGCATGACGGTTCTTTCTTCGGAGCCATCTCCTCACGCACGTTCTATTATCTACACTCCTTGAAGGATTGGAGATGTAAAGAAGGGTTCGCCAAGTCGACGCTGCGCTATTGGGTTGATCTTGGGCAAGGCATCCTTGACGATGCCGTGAACGAAACAGCGGCATATGTTGTGTCCAAAGGCCGAATTGAAAAGCATCTCTCATCCTTTGGAATGTATCATCGTGACAACGATAAAGAAGCTGCTATGTCGGCATTCGTGAGTAACGGATACGGCAATTTCTTCAGACCGCTTACCTCTTTTGAAAAGCTGCCTGATAAGCCTCTATGCTATTGGGTAAGCAATTCCTTTATCCGGAATCTTTCATCGCTGAAGGCCTTCGGAGATGAAATCGCGGATGTTCAAATGGGGCTTGCTCCCAGAGATGAATTCCGCTTCTCGCGCCTCTGGTGGGAGGTAAAATCAAATCATACTGGTAGGAATCGAAACTGGGTGCCCTATGCGAAAGGCGGGGAACTTTCTCCTTACTATTCCGACGTGGAACTCCTGCTCGGGGCAAAGAACGACCTGGAGGAAATCAAGGCCGCATTAAACCAGAAGTACCCTTACCTGAAGGGGAACCTGAGCTGGGTTCTCCATCCGGAAAACAGCTACTTTCAACCCGGATTGACTTTCGGGCAGCGCACGACCTTCCTGCGCGTCAGTGTTCTTCCAGCAGGCGGCTATTTCAGCGTTGCCGGGAAGGGTATATTTGGTCACGCCCTCAGCAATAAAGTACTTCTTCAACTAATCAACACCCCATCCTGCCAGTATCTGGTTTCTCTGCGAAGAGAGAGGCTTGAATTGGATCCGCAATACCAAGAAGGCGACGTGGCGCGAATGCCCTGGCCTGATATTCCATCGGAGTCGGCACATGCACTTGAACAGACTGGCCTTGAAAGCGCCGAGAAAGTGAGGCGCATAGCCTCGTTTGACGAAGTCGACCATTCGTTTGTGCATCTGAGAAATTACAAAGAAGTCGCGGATGCACGCGCTCAGGCTCAGAACGTCATTGAACTGAGTGAAAAAGAGGCGGACATATCTTTCAGTAGTCTTCTCGGTCTTGATGAACAGGATCGTTGGTTTATTGATCGAGAGATCCTTCCGCGATGGCATTCGCGAAGTACAGCGAACTGGTATGCCCCTGCTGATATAGATCGTCTTCAGTATATGGTTGGGCTTGTCTTCGGCCGCTGGGATGTCCGCATCGCCTTGGACCCATCGCTCGCGCCGAAGTTGCCCGACCCCTTCGACCCGTTGCCGGTCTGTCCGCCGGGGATGCTGGTCGGTCCGGACGGGTTGCCTGCCGAACCGAATCGCATCGTCAGCGAGGAGTGGCTGCGCGCACGGCCGGATGCGAACACCTTGCCGCCGGAAGGAGCGGTAAAAAGCCCGACCATCCATGACGACACCTACCTACTCCGCGTTTCTTGGGACGGCATCCTGGTGGACGACCCTGGATTCAACGGTAATCAGCCGCACCGGGACGACGTCGTCCGCCGCGTGCGCGATGTCTTGGACCTGATCTGGAAGGACAAAGCCCACGAGATCGAGCAGGAGGCCTACGACATCCTCGGCGTCTCCGATCTGCGCGATTATTTCCGCAAGCCCACGGGGTTCTTCCAGGATCACTTGAAGCGCTACTCCAAGAGCCGGCGCAAGGCCCCGATCTATTGGCCGCTCTCGACCGTTTCCGGGTCGTACACGATTTGGCTCTATTACCACCGTCTGACCGACCAGACTCTCTACGCCGCGGTCAACAAGTACGTAGAACCCAAGATTGCCGACATCGAGCGCGTGATTGCCCGCATCGAAGACGATCTGAAGGCCGCCTCCGGCCGGGATGCGACGCGGCTGACCGACCGGCTGAACGAGACTCGCACGTTTCTTGGTGAGTTGCGGGACCAACGCGAGGAGTTGCTCCGCATCGCGGCGCTGCCCTACAAGCCGGACCTCAACGACGGCGTCATCATTAACGCCGCGCCGTTTCACAAACTCTTCCGCCTACGTCACTGGGCCAAGGATACGGAGGACTGCTGGACGAAACTTGAGAAAGGCGACTACGACTGGGCGCACCTGGCGTACACCATTTGGCCGGACCGGGTCGGGGAGGCCTGTAAGACCGACCGCTCCATCGCCATCGCTCATGGGCTGGAAGACCTTTGTGAGGTCGAAGCCGGGAAAGCGCGGATAAAAATAGGCCGTAAGAGCAAATCATAAGCCAAAGGAGAATCTCGGATGCACAGTGTAAACAAGATCAAAATAGCGGGATTCCGAAGACTGCGCGAGATCGAGATTGAGATGCGCCCTTTGATGGTATTGATCGGCGCCAACGGGGTTGGCAAGTCCTCGATTCTTGATGCGGTGTCTCTTCTATCGGCGTCGGCAGCGGGAACGATGAACAAGACATTAAATAGTATTGGTGGCGTGGTCGAGGTCTGCACGCGAGGGCAAGCTAAGAAGATAATGCTCGATGCAATAATGGAGTGCCCCGGCTACAAACCGCTGCAATACCAACTGGAAATAGAAGCAAAAGGGCAGGGATATGGCATCCCGATGGAGAGGTTGTCGCAGGTGCGGGAAAGAAAACACTCAGGACCTTTCAAGCATATTGAATCGACCTACGATGATATCAGATATTTCGATATCGACACCAATCGTCTTGTCCGGCCTGATTGGGAGCATAACCCGCTGGAGTCTTCCTTGTCGCAGGTCCCGAAGATGTTCAAACAGCCCGAGGAGCTGCGACGCACGTTAAGTTCCGTGACGCAATACCATGTACTGGATGTGGGACCACGCGCTTCAGTGAAGCTTCCGCAACAATTGAAGCCAGCTCCGTTACCCGGAGCAGACGGGGAAGATCTTGTTCCGTTTCTCTATAACCTTCGCGAAAGCGACCGTGATCGCTACGAAGCCATCGAAGACACGTTACGGTCTGCCTTTCCTGGTTTTGAGGGCCTCAATTTCCCATCGGCGGCGGCAGGGATGCTCTCATTGACTTGGAAAGAACAACACTTCCGAGATCCTATCTATTTGCACCAGCTTTCCGAAGGTACATTGCGGTTCCTGTGGCTGATCTCTCTGCTGAAAAGCCCGAACCTTTCAATCGTCACCATGATTGACGAGCCGGAGGTCAGTCTCCATCCCGAGTTGCTGAGCCTGTTGGCCGATTTGATGAGAGAAACGGCCAAGAGAACCCAGATCATCGTTGCCACACACTCCGATCGATTGATTCATTTCCTCGAACCTAGCGAAGTAGTCGTGATGGATATCGGCGAAGACGGTTGCGCCCAGGGGCAATGGGCCGACACGATGGACCTCGATAAATGGCTGAAGGAATACAGTCTTGATGAGGTTTGGCGGATGGGGCGAATGGGGGGGCGGGCGTGAAGATCTCCATCATAGTCGAGGGCAAAACAGAGAAAGCATTCATGCCTTATCTGCGGGAGTACCTGAAACACCGCCTTCCCGGAGGCATGCCGAAACTGGACACCTTTCCGTATGACGGGCGGATTCCCAAGGAAGATAAATTGAGGCGTGTGGTGGTGAACTTATTGTCCGACCCTCGGGCTGCAGATCATGTGATCGCGCTGACCGATATATACACCGGAACCAACCCGCCTGATTTTCAGGATGCTGCGGACGCAAAAACCAAGATGCGGCAATGGGTCGGAAACGAGCCGCGTTTTCATCCTCACGCCGCACAGTACGATTTCGAAGCGTGGTTGCTACCGTATTGGTCGACGATCCAGAAACTAGCGAACCACAATAAGACAGCGCCCGCAGGAAGCCCTGAGACGGTGAATCACAGCAATCCGCCCGCTTACCGGATCAAAGATATTTTCCGGATCGGTAGATGCCGTGACAGCTACGTCAAACCTCGCGATGCCGGTCGAATCCTCAAGGATAACGACTTGTCGACGGCGATAAATCAGTGTGTCGAATTGAAATCTCTTGTAAATACAATCCTCTCCGTTTCGGGAGGGACGGCCATAGTATGATCCTTTTTTCAAAACTGCATGCTGCCCACTATCCGCCGCCGACCGCCAGGGAAGCCGCCCGATGAAGTTCACTTCGTTCCTGCACAAGAAGCTGGTCGACCTTCTCAACGACCGCCGCATCGTGGTCTGGTACGACGCCGAGGGGGATTTCGAGGTGTTCGCCTCAGCGTTCAATGCGCCGAACTGCGACGTGATGTCCGCCGATGCGTCCGTACTCAAGACCCGCCGCCAGGCCGACGAGGTTTACCGGCAGATCAACGAGTCGGAGAACCCCGCCGAGCGGGACCGCTGCCTGCTCATATACATCCTACGTCGCCGCGGGGCGACCGATGATGAGAAGATGCGGGACCCCTTCGAAGTCTACGCGATGGCGGGGGCGGCCTTCGGCCACACCGAGGATCAGAAGATCGAATCGCTCGCCCGCCAAGCCATGCCGCAGAAAGCCGAGGAAATCACCCGGCTATTCTGCGAGGGGAAACCGACCGTTGCCCTGCTGGACGGACTCGAACAAGTGCGGCATTGGCCGCTCTTGAACGAGGTGTTCCGTACCGAGACACCGGCAGATGTCATTGCACTTGCCCTGTGCGATACGGCCAAGGCGAAGAAGGTGGACGAAAATCAGGGGTGCATCCAAGAACTGCTGCGGCTCCTCGAATCGGCGGTGGGTTTCATGCCCGCTTCCGGGGCGCGCAAGTGGAAGACGTCCCGGTCGAAGGCCGCCGAGTACGTGCTCTTCAGTGAGTTTCTTTTCGATTTACCGGAGGTGGCTCCAGACTCCCTCAGCGCGGTACCACACGCAAGAGGTGAGGCGAAGTCTATCATCTACGCGGCGTGCGATCGGATGCGGGCGGACTCAAACCTGCGCGAATTCTACACAGAACTGGCACAGAAGGTCGAAAACGATTTGTGTTTACCCGACCTCATCCCCAGAAATTCCGGCTTGGGCGGACGCGATACCTTCCCCTTCGAGGAATATCGTCTGCTCTGCCGTACGGTTGACCATGTTATTGCCGGAGATCCCGCTGCGGCCCGTACCGTGATCAAAAACAGGAGGCAGTCCATATGGCGGTTGGACCCGCAGAGATCGCCGGCATGGACGGTCCTCGATCGAGCGGCTTCGCTGATCGAATCGTCTGATGTAATTTCAGGTGAACTGAGCGGCAAGAGAGATCTCGCCGGTCTGGTAAAGGCCTATACAGCAGGCGGATGGTCCGACCTCGATCGCGCCTCCCGGCTGTTCGAATCCGCTCTGACCGCCTGCACCGATGAAGACATCATCCCTCCGGTCGTGGAACTTTGCCGACGCCGGTACCGTGAGGCCGTTGTAACCCTGCAGGACGCTATCCTCGCCGCGGTTCAGGCGGAGGGATGGCCTCCGGATGGAGTGCCGAGACAGACCCGCATATTCGACGATCATGTCGCCCCGTTGATGGAACGTCGCGAGAGAACAGTGCTCTTCATGGTGGATTCGTTGCGCTACGAAATGGGGCGCGATTTGGGCGAAGCCTTGGCCGGAACGGGGGAGGTTGAGATCAGCCACGCTGCGGGCGTTGTTCCTACAGTGACCGGTTTCGGCATGGCGGCCCTCATGCCAGGCGCAGACGGCATGCTCCGGCTAGTCGGGAAAGACGGCGGCTTGGTCCCGGCTCTCGGCACTCGCCCGTTGAAGACATCCGCGGATAGGATGAAGTTTCTAGCCGAAACGTACGGTGACCGTTTCTTCGAGACCACCTTGGACGAACTACTCGGCTCACCGAAGAAGGTTTCCGCGAATGTGAAGAACGCGGAGCTCTTCGTGGTGCGGACCCAGGACCCGGACACCGTGGCGGAAAACCTCGGAGCCTGGCGTGCGCGGCGGTACCTCTCGGACGTGATCGGAGACATCGCGACCGCGGTCCGCTGGGTGGTGTCCCAAGGGTTCAACCGCGTCGTGATCAGCGCCGACCACGGCCACATGATGCTGCCGGAAATCCTGGCGGGCGATGTGGTTCAGACTCCGCCCGGCGGCTGGTTGGAGAACAAGCGCCGCTGCCGGTTGGGTTCGGGTCTTTCCGGGGCTGCTGGAACCATCACTTTGAAGGCATGCCACGTGGGGATTCAAGGCGACGTGCAGGAAGTCTGTCTGCCCATCGGGTTCCGCGTGTTCTCGGAGGGCGAGGGCTACTTCCACGGCGGATTGAGCCTGCAGGAAGCGGTGGTGCCGGTGGTCGTGTTCCGGGCCGGACGGGAAAAGCCGCGCGCCTCCGGAAAGCCGGAGATCGACATCCGCTATCGTTCGGACAAGTTCACCAGCCGGGTCATCGGACTGAAATTCCACCTGCAGGGCGACATGTTCGCCACGGCCGCCTCGGTGCGGATCGAGGCCTACGACGGCGCGGAAGCCAAGGCGAAGGTCGTAGGCGAAGCCGCCGACTGCGAGGCGCGGGACGAGAAGACCCGTGAAGTGACTTTACAAGCGAACAAAGAAACGCCTGTACCTGTGTTGGTCGACCCGGATTTCGACGGGGCGGAGATCGAAATCCGTGTGAGCGATCCCCGGACCCGAGTGGTGTGGGCGAAGCGAAAGCTGAAAAACGCGATGCTCGATTAAGGAGCGAGGAATGCAACAGGACGACCTGGACAAGAAAGCAACGGGCGTATTCGCCGGGAAGGTGGTGCGGAAGGACCTCCTGCACCAGATCAAAGGCGGCGAGAACGTACCGTCCTACGTGCTTGAGTATCTGCTGGGCAAGTACTGCGCCTCGGACAACGATGAGGAGATCCGCATCGGCGTGGACGCCGTCAAGGAAACCCTGACGACGAACTATTTCCGCCACGACGAGGCGAACAAGGCTCAGTCCATGGTCGAACAGAAAGGCAGACACCGGTTCATCGACCGCGTCGAGGTCCGCTTTCTCCCGAGCGAGAACAAGTATTGGGCATCCATGGACCACTTTGGCTACGCTAAAATACACATCGCCGAAGAGTTCTACCGCCGTTATGAACGCCTTCTTGAGGGCGGCATCTGGGCCATCATCGACGTGGAGTTCAGGCTGTCCGAGGAGGGCAAGAAAGACAGTCCATTCCACATCGTCGACCTGAAGCCCATCCAACTCGCCCGGTTCGATCTGGATGAGTACCTGGAAGGCCGACGTGTCCTGAGCAGGGACGAATGGATCGACCTCCTCCTCCGGAGCGTCGGGCTCGAGCCACTGCGCATGGGGCGGCGGCTGAAGATTCTGCTGCTCACCCGGCTCATCCCCTTCGTCGAGAAGAACTACAATTTCATCGAGCTCGGCCCGCGCGGCACTGGGAAATCCTATGCGTTCAGCGAGATGTCCCCTTACTGCATGCTGCTCTCCGGCGGCAAGGCGAGCACGGCGAACCTGTTCTACAACAATGCCCGCCGTCAGGTCGGCCTCGTCGGTCACTGGGATGTCGTGGCCTTCGACGAAATCGGGGGAATGAAAATCACCGACCCGGATGCGGTCCAGATCATGAAGGACTACATGGCCAACGGTCGGTTCAGCCGCGGAATCACCCAAGTGCTGGCGGACGCATCCCTCGTATTCATCGGCAATCTGAACCAGCCGGTGGAGAGCTTGGTCAAGAACTCAGCCACGGACCTGTTCCAACCGTTGCCGAAAGAGTTCGACCTGGCGCTCTTGGATCGGATGCACTTCTACCTGCCGGGATGGGAGGTCCCCAAGAACTCGAAGGACATGCTGACGGTCCGTTACGGGTTCGTCACCGACTACCTGGCCGAGGCATTCCGCGCGCTCAGAAAGCAGAACCGCTTCGACGAGGTGGAACGGGTCTTCCGATTCGGATCGCATGTCGAAGGGCGGGACGCAACAGCCGCCAGGAAGACTGTGAGCGGCCTGCTCAAAATCCTACACCCAGGCGGCGGGTGGATGAAAGAGGAACTTACCGAGTACGTAGAACTCGCATTGGAGGGACGCAGGCGCGTCAAGGAGCAGCTCAAGAAGCGCGGGTCATTCGAGTTTTACAAGACAAGTTTCTCTTACATTGATCTCGAGAACGATATGGAGCGGTCTGTAGGCGTGCCTGAGCAAGGGGGGGCGGGTGTAATCTCGCAAGACCCTCTTCCGCCCGGCACGGTCTACACGGCCGCGGTGGATTCCGAGGCCAAGGTGGCGCTGTTTCGGATCGAAGTCACATTGATGGCGGGCACGGGCAAACTGCGGACTCCTACCGGCCTTGAGAAATCGCTGAAAGAATCCCTGAACCGGGCCTTCAGTTATCTGCAGAACGTCAAGGACAAGCTTGGTCTTACCCAGATCCTGGCGCAGAAGGACATATACGCCGAGGCCGTGGACCTCTCCGGCGGCCGCATCGAGTGTCCCTGCGGCGTGGCGTTTTTTGCCGCCATCATCTCCGCGGTCCGTAACCGCCAGGTGCAGGCCGGAACGGTCATCCTCGGCGACCTGACCATCCAAGGCAACATCAAGGGCCCGGCCTCGATCACCGAACCCCTGCAGTTGGTCCTGGAGGCTGGAGCCTTCCGTGCCCTTGTACCGGTTTCGAACAAGACGCAGTTCGCCGGACTGCCGGAGGACGTAATCGAACGCTTGGACGTAGTGTTTTTCGGCGACGTGGATCGCGCGGTTTTGAAAACGCTGGAGATGTGACGGATGGTTCACGGGGCGGTGGAATTCAAAGGAATGACCGGCATCCCCAACGGGACGCACTGCTCCCGTTCCGTTCCAACCGCTGGCAGTTCATCGGTAAGTAACCTCCTGAAGGCGTTTACCGGAGCGCCCGTTCGAACAAAGGGAGGTTCTTCCGATGAAAGGTAAATCGAAACGAGGTCAAGGGCATTCACCCAACGGCGACGGCAAACCCATGGCTGTCGATCTGTTCTGCGGCTGCGGCGGGCTGACCGTCGGACTGAAGAAGGCCGGATTTCGGGTTCTCGGCGCGGTGGACGTCGATCCTCTGTCCGTGAAGACCTATAAAGCGAATCATCATGGCGTTGAAGTGTGGGAGATGGACATCCGGGATCTGGAGCCTGCCGAACTGCTTGAGAAGTGCGGCCTCAACGAAGGGGAGCTCGATCTTCTGGCCGGATGTCCGCCGTGCCAGGGTTTCTCGACGATGCGCACTCTGAACGGGGCCGTCCCCGTCGACGACCCGCGCAACGACCTGTTGCTGGAGTTTCAGCGATTTGTGGAGGGGCTCCGCCCTCGTGCCGTGATGATGGAAAACGTGCCGGGGTTAGCGGACGACGAGCGGTTCGCCTCCTTCTGCAAGAAGATGAAGAAGCTCGGATACCTCGGTGACCGCTGCGTACTGAACGCGGCGGAGTACGGCGTGCCGCAACGAAGGCGCAGGTTGATCTACCTGGCGGGTATGGGCATAGAGATTCCATTCGGCGACAAGGTCCGCAGGCAGAAAACGGTGAAGGCCTGCATAGGCGGGTTGCCGAAGGCAGGCGAGAGCGGTGATCCCGTGCACGACATGCCGGAACGCCGGACTCCGAAGGTCATGGAGATCATCCGACGTATCCCCAGGAACGGTGGGAGTCGCACGGACCTGCCGGAGAAATACCAGCTCGAGTGCCATAAGCGATGCACCGGCTTCAATGACGTCTACGGACGCATGGCCTGGAATGCTGTGGCCCCGACGATCACCGGAGGGTGCTTCAATCCCTCTAAAGGGAGATTTCTGCACCCGGAGGAGAACCGAGCGATCACCATGCGCGAGGCGGCCCTTCTGCAGGGCTTCCCACGCTCGTACAAGTTTCCGGCCACCGACAACAAATCCGCCGTGGCCTTGATGATCGGCAATGCCCTGCCGCCTCCTTTCATCGCCGCCCACGGCAAGAGCATCCGGCGTGTCCTGCAGAACAACAGCGAAACGTGACCATCGACAAGAGGGATTGATCAACCATGAGCATCGACCATGTCTTGAGAAACGAGCTGACGCCGGAACAATACGCAGCGGTGGTTGATCCCGCGGGAGAAGTCCTGTGTCTGGCGTGCGCCGGATCGGGTAAGACAAGGACATTCGCTTATAGCCAGGGATTCTCGTCACTTCGTACGCTCAACGGATCCCGGGTGGTCGAAGTGCCGGAAAACGACTGCGCGCGTGCAGCGAGTTCGAACCGGGATAACAGGCAGGAAAGGATCGCGGCCGATGAGGCCGCCCCGGCGAATCGTTATGGCCGACAACCTGACGCCTGAACAACGCAGCTACTGCATGTCCCGCGTGAAGGGAAGGGACACTGGGCTTGAAAAGGCGGTTCGATCCGCAATTCATAAACGGGGGCTCCGGTTCAGGAAGCACAGCCGGAACTTGCCCGGGAGGCCGGATGTCGTCTTCACCGGTGCGAAGCTCGCGGTGTTCATCGACGGCGATTTCTGGCACGGCTACCGGTTCCCTGCGTGGGCGGATTCGCTTCCACCATTCTGGAGGGAGAAGATCCGCAAGAATCGGGAAAGGGATCAAAGGAATTTCGCTAGGCTCCGGAAGATGGGCTGGCGCGTGCTCCGAGTGTGGCAGCACCAGCTTAAATCCGATTTCACAGGGTGCATCTTGCGGATCATCTCGATGCTGAAGGGGTGCGGAACGGAGAAACTTCGGTGACTCTCCGGCGAGAGGTGGATTTTGCCCTCTTATAAGTCGATTGTCGACCGTTTTGTGAAGGAACCGACAGAAGTTGCAATGCGAACGCTCGTTGAATGCACGAAGGCAAGCCCGGTAGGGGATGAGGACATCGCCCATCTAGCAAGACGCCTCGCCGAATCGGGGAATCTGATGACGCTGCCCCCATCCCGCCGGGCTTCCGACGTGGCTTCCACGGGCGGGCCCTCCTCCCTATCAACTCTGCTTTGCCCCCTTTACCTCAGAGTCTTCGGGTGCTGGGTGCCGAAGCTTTCCGTACCGGGAAGACCCGCGGGGGGTATTGACGTGATGGCGCAGATCCCGGGATTTCGAGTGAGGCTGAACCAGGAAGAGATCTACGGTAGCCTTGAAAAATGCGGTTACGCTCATTTCCTCGCGGGCAAAATGCACGCGCCGCTTGACGATGATCTCTTCTCCTACAGACAGAGAGCGGGGGCGCAGGCGATACCGGAGTTAGTCATTGCGAGCCTCCTCGCGAAAAAAGTCGCCGTGGGCCTGTTGCGGGCGGGCCTGGACGTCCGTGTGGCGCCGCACGGCAATTTCGGGGCTACGTGGGAGGAAGCGCGCGAATACGCACGGCGATTCTGCAGGGTCGCCCGACTCCTCGGCATCGAGACGGTATGCTTCCTGACCGACGCGAGGACGCCGTATCAACCTTATATCGGCCGCGGCGAATCGCTCCTTGCGATGGATGATCTGCTCGATGATCGAGCCTGCGACTCCCTATCTCTCCACGCGGAATTGTGTTTCAAGATGGCCCGGGCCGCCGCGTTGGAGGAGAAAGAGACACGTCCGACCAGCGCCGAGCTCAAAGTCCATTTCGCGCGGAACCTCGAAGCGCAAGGCACGGATTACACAGCCTTCAAATCGCAAGTCGAAATTATAAGGGCGGAGAAGCGTTTCGATATCTTTTCTCCCGCCGAGGGGTATCTGTTTTTGGATCTGGAAGAGTTGCGTTCCATACTCGTTGAAATACAGGCTCGTTTTGCCGGGATTGGAAATATTTTCCCCGACCCGTGCGGTGTTATCCTCCTTAAGACGCCTGGTGTATTCGTACGAAAAGGAGAGGCGGTTGCTTCCGCCAGGTTCCCAGAAGAAATAATGATGGAGATCTCTGAACGGCTCGGAGAGCATTTTACTGTTTCCGAGAATGCTCCTCGGAGCAAGGGGATGGAGATAGTGGCGAATGGGTAAGTATTGTTGTTTTACATGCCCATCGAAGGATTACGAGGAATACCGCTTGGAGGATTTATGTCCCCGGTGCGGCCGTCCTTATGGGTTCCCGCTGTCAAACCCACCTACGCAAATCGGCCAATATCGGATAAAGGAACCTCTGCGGCGCGGATTCTATGGTGCTACTTATCGAGCGGAATTTGGTTCCTTGAACCGGCCCTGCGTGTTGAAAGTCAGTTCCAGGGAGATCTATCGGTTTTTCAGTAAGGATTTCGATGCTGAATGTCTTATCCACCAGAAAGTCGCCAAGGATACCGAACATGTCGTCGACATAATCGACGCGATCAATGACGTGGCGGTATCGTTCGGGTCGGTGAAGATACCTTGCCACGTGGCCGTACTGGATTATGTTGAAGGAGACCCCCTGGATGATTTGCTCGGCGAAGGGAAAAAGATTCCCGCCCGGATGATCGCCCAGATCGCCGTTGATTTGCTACGGATGATCGGTGAGTTTGAGAATAAAGGGGTCTACCACAACGATCTCCATTACGGGAACATCCTTGGCCAGCGCCTCGATCAGAGGACGAGGCGGGCGGAGGCGATCGAGGAGAACATACGGGCGATTGCCATCGACATGGGGTCCGTAGCCGACGGCAGGAAGAGCGACGGGGAACTTCGGCTTGGCGACCTGCA
>ORJL011353352.1_pt1 | contig 21179 bp, 8 predicted proteins | sample 1779941 | NCBI WGS metagenome assembly ORJL01 (sample SAMEA104232317, study PRJEB22302) | groundwater metagenome | biome: forest; feature: aquifer; material: groundwater | place: USA | collected 2011-08-07 | depth 5.8 m
AGGGGCTAGTTCTGCGATGGCGGAAATGGCTGAACAAATGAAGGGTATGCCTGAAGAGCAACGTAAGATGGTTGAGGAGATGATGAAGAAGAATCTTCCTTCCGGTGAAGAAAAACATGATTATAAGGTTCAAAAGACGAAGGATGTTCAGACAATCAGCGGTTATAACTGTGTGAAGTATGTTGTCAGCAAAGATAAAGAGGAGTATCTCACTATCTGGACAACGACAGACATTAAGGGAATTGAATCATTGAAAAATGATATGAAGGAATATTATCAGAAAATTGAAAGTTTAACTCCACAATTCGGCAAAGCAATTTCAGAGGGAATGAACAATGTTGATGGATTCCCGATAAAGACAGAGGGCAAAGGGTATTCTTCCGTAGTTACAAAAATTGAAAAACATACAAGCGCGCTTAGTGAATTTGAAGCGCCGAAAGGATACACAAAGGTTAAGGCTGAGTAGTGGCGGCCGCAGAGTCGCCCGTACGGGAATTATTTCATTAATAATAGCTTTTTTGTATCGGTGAAATTTCCTGCTTGTAATTTGTAATAGTAGATACCGGTAGGCAATGAACCAGCATTCCATGAAACGGATTTGAAATAGGGGCTAATTTTTTGTTTATCAGACTTATGAATTCAATTAAAACAATTCATAAATTATTTTTTTATTATTGTCATTTTCCCTTCCTAAATGTATATTTAAGTAGTAAGGTTGGTTCTAAAAGCTACCCGGCTCCACACTGCGCACTCTGCGTGTGTGCAGTGTGTTCAATCCTATTTGATTTGTTGGTTCTGCGAGGACGCAGAACCGAGCGTAAAGGGTTTTTAGAACCTCACATAAGTTTGTTTTATCCTTGCACACTGAAATCATTCAGAATATTCGTCAATCCCATATTGAGGTAACACCATGAAAAAAAATATACTTGTTGCTGTACTCAGTCTCTTATCATTTGTTCTTGTTCTCTTGTTTACATCCAAACAACATACATCCTTGCGTGAACAATCTGACCTTGATGAGAAGAAATCACGTTCGGGTGCATTAGAGGCACTTGATTTTTGGTCGCAGTCACGAGCATATCCCGGTACTGAGATCCCTCGCGATGTGTATTACAAAGAATACAGAAGACAACAGATGCAATTCAAACAGAATCTTCGTTCCATAAATTCTGCCGATATCTGGGAACCGATTGGTCCAGCAGATTTACAAGGACGTTCTCTATGTGTAGTTGTTAATCCGCAAAACTCAAATACTATTTATGTCGGTTCAGCAAGCGGCGGGTTATGGCGTTCACACACTATGGGATTTGACCATGATTGGTTACAAGTTCGACTTGGTTTTCCTGTGCTTGGTGTTTCCTCGATTGTGATTGATCCTGTGGATACGAATACGATGTATATAGGTACGGGAGAAGTATATCGTTATATGGGGGCTGAAGGTGGGCTAACCGTTCGAACAACACGCGGAAGTTATGGCGTTGGCATTCTTAAAACAACTGATGGCGGTGAAACATGGACGAAGAGTTTAGATTGGACATTAAACGCACAAAGCGGTATTCAAAAACTTCTTATGAATCCTCAAAATCGTCGTACAATATGGGCAGGAACCACCGAAGGCTTGTATGTATCACGAGATGGCGGCGCATCATGGACACTTAACTATACAACTTATCTTGTGAATGATATTGTTATGCAAAATAATGATACCAACAAGATTATGATTTCGGTTGGTAATTTTCAGACTGTCGGGTACGGGGTGTATACTACCACGAATGGTGGTGGAGCATGGAATCGCGTAACTACACTTCCTGATTTCACCGGAAAAACTGCATTAGCGATTTATGAATCGAATCCCAATATCGTGTTTGCAAGCGTTGCAGACGATACAACCGGTATAGGTAGTTTATTAAAATCGACAAACTTTGGTTCAACGTGGACTACATTAGGAGGTCATGGTGATTTTGGAGTACAAGGTTGGTATTCTCACGTAGTAGCAGTGCATCCAACGGATATTAATTTAGTTTTTCATGCCTCGGTAGGAATAGCATATTCTGATGATGGCGGCAGTTCATTTAATGGCTCTGCAGGCGGGTATTCCGATAACCATGGTTTAGCATACGACCCACAAAATCCTAATGTACTATATATAGCAAATGATGATGGAGTGTATCGTTCTACCGATTTCGGAAAAAGTTTTACGGATGTGGGTTACGGGATGATGACGGGACAGTTGTATAATGGATTCTCCTGTTCTGCACAGGATTCAAATATCAGTATCGGGCAATCGCAAGACCATATTCCGGGATATATTTATCGCGGTACATTAGATTGGGATAGAAGCGCAACCGATGAAGTAGGTTGGACAGCGATTCATCCGACAAATGATAATATCATGTATGCAAATAACCGCTATGGCGGAGCTGTGTATAGATCGCTTGATCGCGGAAATAATTTTTCATACTTAACCGGATTTTCAGGATTTGGAAGTTGGAATTCACCATTGATTATTTCGCAATCAACTCCTACCGTGTTATATATGGCAAAGGATAAAATATATAAATCCTTGAATTCCGGTTCAAATTGGACAGCAATGAATGGTGGTGCTGTTCTCGATGGTAATCCTGCTATTTCTATGGCTGTTTCACCGAGAAACCCTGACACATTGTTTGTTGGCATGGCTCCGATATTCTCAAGTCCGAAGATTTATCGTTCAACAAATGGAGGAACAAACTGGCAAGATAAAACAGGTTCACTCCCCAATCGTTATCCGATTGATATGGCTATTGATCCATCAAATTCTAACATCGTCTATATTGCCTATGGGGGATTCGGTACAGGCAAAGTATTTAAATCAACCGACTGTGGAAATAATTGGACGAATATCACAGGTACATTACCTGATGTTCCCGCAACAGCTATTGCAATTGATCCATCAAACCCCAATACAATTTATATGGGAAATGATTTTGGTGTTTATTTCTCAACGGATGGTGGTTTTACCTGGAATACGTTTAGCGAAGGTCTACCTGATGCAGTCATTGTATCAGATTTGGTAATTTCTCCATCGAATAATTCCTTAAAGTGTGTTACTCACGGTAATGGTGTGTATGAACGAAAATTATATGTGGGAAATGCACCGACAGCATTCGATTACAAGGCGTTTGCTTTTGTAACGCCCGCGAAGGGTGGTAATATTCAGATAGGGTCATCGATATCTGGAATAAAAGCAACGTTTCGGAGTAACAGCGGTGTAACGCAAACCGATTCATTTGATGTAAAGTTTCTATTAAAGGGTGTTGCAGATTCCTTTGCAGTAACACAACGCATAAAAGGATTAGATGTTGGTGAGTTTACGATGGTAAATTTCCCCGGAGTTTTCATTCCGCGCGATACCGGGACCTATACTATGTTTGCAATTTCATTAGCGACAGATTTAAATCCTGCAAACGATACTCTAAAAAGCACTCTTGAAGTAACACCCGCGCCTTCAATCGGATATTTTAATGTTAGCAAGATATATCAGGTTTACGCAGAGGTGAGTGGTGGTTCACCCGGACCGAAAGGGGATGATTTCCAGAAAGCATTTGCATTACCTTTTGGATTCAAATATGACGGATACACGTACGATTCATTGCAAATCAGCACCAATGGCTGGGTAGAGTTTGGTTCGGGTGCCTCAGGCTCAAGTCGCGGGCTTTCTTCCTCGGGCCAGTTGGGAGCATATTATGTTACCAATTCAAATTTAGGGAATACCGAACGTCCGACAAAAATTATTGCTCCGTGGTGGTTTGATATGGAAAGCGGAGAATCTGGAGGTGGTAATAATATCACGTACCAAACAATTGGTTCTGCGCCGGATAGAATTGTCGTCGTTCAGTTTAAGAATGTTCGTTCATATTATGATCCTTCGATTACAACGTTTCTCAATTTCCAGGTTCGATTATACGAGACATCGAACCAAATTGATGTTTGCTACGGGCCGCTTATCGCAGGGACCACCTTATCGGGTGCGGCAATGGGGATGAAAGATCATATCGGCGGTGATTATCATTATTATGATTTTTCTCAGATGAAATCGGGATTGGAGAACGAAGTGAACACAGGGCTTGATCCGATGAGCGATTGGCCCGGACAAGATAGTTGTTTCAGAATTATCCAGAATGCTGTAAGCGTACAAGTACACTTAAATAAAAATTGGAATCTCGTTTCTGTTCCTGTTACCCGGGAAGATGTATTAGTGAAATCTATTTATCCGACATTTATTGAACAGACAGGATTTTATTTTAATACAAATCCTGCCGGATACCTACCTGCTGATGAATTACAAGAAGGTGTTGGGTATTGGGCAAAATTCCCGACTGAAATGAATATGGTTGTTGTTGGTTCATCACTTTTGAATACAACGTTGCATCTCTCAAAGGGTTGGAATATGGTAGGTGGTATTGATCATCAAATAACAGTACCAAGCGATCCGTTAGTGACATCCGAATTCTTTGGTTATGATAACGGATATACTCCAAGTTCAGTGCTTGAACCCGGTAAAGGTTACTGGGTGCGCGCAAGCGATACATGTTCAGTAGATATTGAAGATGCGCAGAAGTCAGTGGCTAATCGAAATACCATTCTATCAGCAATGTCAACACTCCACCTAAAAGATAACTCCGGTAATGAACAAAAGTTATTTGTTGCAGGAAAGAGTCGACAGATTCAATTAAGTCGGTATGATATGCCTCCACAAGCTCCGGCAGGAATATTTGATGCCCGTTATGCAACAAACAGAATTCTTGAACAAGTAACAGAAAACTCTTACTGTGTTTTTCCGATTCGCATTTCTTCGGTAAAATATCCGTTAACCCTTTCCTTTGAGAATGGTACAGAATCGTTCAATGCATCCATCCTTGTTGGCGATAAAGAATATGTTCTTAAACAGGGAAGCGCTGTAACGATAGAGAACGCGGTTTCAACTTTATCACTTAAAGTGCAACAGGGTGAGGCATTACCCGTTGAATTTGCACTCGAACAGAATTATCCGAATCCGTTTAACCCGAGCACTGTAATCCGTTACTCGTTACCAGTTAGCGGGCATGTTACGTTAACTGTGTATGACGTACTCGGCAGAGAAGTAGCAACTCTTGTAGATGGGATGCAAGATGCGGGATATAAAATGCAAACTTGGGATGCAAGTTCATTAGCAACGGGTGTGTATTTATATAAACTACAAGCAGGAAGTTATACTGATGTTAAGAAAATGGTTCTGGTGAAATAGTGACAAGTATTAACGGGACTCTCTCAAAAAGGTAATATTGCAATTCGGTCTACGCTTGAACGGTGTAGAACCAATTGTAATTTCAGATGATTGGTTTCCTGCTTTCGCAGGAAAGACAAATGGTCGATAGTTTTTGAGATAGTCCCGTTGTATTTTAAATGGATGTAACCAAAGTTTATTTTCATCCGTATACTTAATATTAAAATTATTTTTCGTTCAACATCATTATAATAAAAAATTTATTTCCACTTATGCGAATATCTTTACTTGTTCTTTCAGTTTTTATTTCTACTTCAATGCTCTATGCTCAAAATTGGACACGAGCAGAGGAGTTACCCGCGGCAACAACCATCTCTACCGTTAATCATAATTTATATCTTTACACAATTACCAATGATTCTGTTTATGAAAGCACAAACGGAGGAACTAACTGGGCTCCTACCGCATCCCAGCCTGCTTCCGTATCAAACCTGAATGAAATATTTTCCTATGGCAACATTCTTTACGTTGGGACAAGGACGAATGGTATCGTTCGAAGTACGAATTACGGGCATACGTGGGAAGCATTTAATACGGGTCTTGGAGGGTTATCGAACTATATTATGGAATTCACTGCAATCAGCGATACTGTTTTTGTTGCTACTGATGGAGGAGGAATTTATTACCTGAGGTTATCAAATCCTTCGACATGGCATGTCTATAATGACAGCTTATTTCAATATGGCGCGACAGCAATCATTGCTGTCGACGATATGCTCATAGCGAGTCTTGGTATGTATGTGTTTTCAAGGGAACAGGGTGATCCTTATTGGCGTGTTATATCCATCGATTCAACGACTGAGCAACGACCTGCATTCAAGTTTCACCGTTTCGGCAATTATATTTTTGCGGGTACTGAGCGTGGCGTTTTCCGCGGTACCATAGATGGAAAGAATTGGCGGAAAGTCGGGATTTCATTATTACCGAATCTCAGCGTTGAAACGTTCGCATCATATAAAAATACAATATATGCAGGAGTGCGATTAAATGATGAACATTTTATTTGCACTTCAACAGATTCCGGAACGACCTGGAATGTCTGGACACATGATTATTCTGTGCTGTACGATCTTGTTGTCTTCGAGGATAGAATTTTTGCTTGCAGAGAGGATGGATTATGGTATTTTGATTTAGGGAATCCATCAGACGTTCCGCCGGAAAAAGGGGGAAATTTACCGGATGTATTCTCTCTTGAACAAAATTATCCCAATCCATTTAATCCATCGACTGTGATACGTTTTTCGTTACCGGTTAGTAGTTATGTGACGTTGAAGGTGTTTGATGTTCTTGGTAGGGAAGTAGCAATTCTTGTGGATGGGATGCAAGATGCAGGACTTAAGATGCAATCGTTTGATGCAAGTTCCCTCCCCAGTGGTGTGTACATGTATAAATTACAGGCGGGAAGTTATACTGAAGTTAAGAATATGGCTCTACTGAAATAGAAACCAAAATACTATTAAACGACCCTCAAATCTACCCGGAATTGAGGGTCGTTTTATTTTAAAATGATAAAACGTTGTTTGCCTTTCCTCCTCAAGTTTACCCACAAATATTATAATAATAATTCAACTATTTAATATCGTATTTGAATTTGACACGAAACTTTCTTAATTTTAGTAGTCGTAGTTTATCTTAAATACTCTTACCCTGTCGGAATTATCACTCTCCGGCATATTGAACCACCATCCCAATAGAAGTTACCGGTAGAGACCGGCAAACTTCACATATCAATATTTGTTCATTACAAGTATGGCCTTTTGTTTACACATAAGCCATAGTATTCTGATGTAATAATCTTTATACCGTATTCATATTCTAAGGAACAATATTATGAGAAGCATACTCTTATCGTTTGTCGTTTTATTCTTGATTATGTTCAATGTTGTCTTCGCACAAAATGCAGGTGATTTCCGTTCCGTTTCTTCGGGAGTTTGGAGTGATAGCACAGTGTGGGAAAGGTACGACGGATCAAACTGGTACCCCGCCGAAGACCCTCCGGGTAGTAGTAATGGTATTATTACTCTTGCTGATTCTGTCTCCCTTGAAACAAATCTTCAAATTGATCAACTCGTCATTACTGTTGGTGGAAAGCTCACCGTACAACCTAATGGAATTGTTACCATCCTTAACGGAAGCGGAGATGATTTGACTGTTTCGGGAAGGTTAGTATTATACGGCAGTATGACCTTAAATAATTCCACAACTGTTGCCGGATTCGGAACGATTACAAATCATGACACGATAAACATCTACGATGGTATAACAATTTCTTGTAATATCACGAACAACGGCTATGTACAATTCAATGGTACGACAACCGTTCAGGGATTAGTTACAACAGCGCCGAATAGTATAATTGATATCATATCAGGAGCGAATCACAGATATGCCTTTATAACGTTTGCCACAGGATTTACGAATCACGGATTACTGAGGATGGCAGGATACCGCGACGATTGGGGGAATCCCATTACGGCATCGCTTACACTTTTATCTGATTCTCTTCTTAATGCCTCTGATGGGACAATACAAACGATAGTGGGTCATGGCGCCAATCGTATCATAAATGCTATACTTCATAATGAGGGGAATATTGTTGTTGATCACGTTCTTTCGTTGAATAAAGATTCGGTTCGTCACTCAAATGATGGAGTAATCACGGTTCATGGATCTTACCTTGTTGTCAATGGTAAGAGTTCAACATTTGTTAATGATAGCACACTTACCGTTGATTCAACAGCCTATGTTGAAGTTAACAATGGGAGTACGTTTATCCCCGCGCAGGGAGCTCTTTCAGGAAATGTAAAAATAACTGAAGCTGTGCTTGGCGCGGGTGATATACCAACCACAGCCTTAGTAATTATTCACAATGGTACCACACCATCAGACGCAGTCATCAATAATCATGGTTCCATACTCATCTATGGATATTATACTGTAAACGGTGTTCTTAACACATATCCCGGTAGTAGCATACGTATCGAATCAGGCACACTTAATGATACAGGAATACTTACTGTTGTTCAGGGACTCACAAACCATGGTACGCTGGAAATGATTGCATTTTATGATGGGTGGAGTAATCCTCGAACTGCCTACCTACGTTCAAATAATGTTATCAGAAATGCGCCTGACGGAATAATTCTTACTTCTAAAGGGCAGGGTGCTTCTCGCGATATTGAAGCGCCATTGATTAATGAAGGAATCATTAACGTTAATTATGTACTTCTCCTCAACAAGGCATCAGCAATTGATTCAAATTATGGAACAATAAATATAAACGGCAGTTACTTGAAGATAACAGGGGCATCATCCTCATTTACGAATAAGGGGACGTTGACAATATCTGATAGCTCTTATGTGGATGTGTATAGTGGGCCTATTTTCATTCCGTCAGATGGTACGCTTTCAGGTAAACTAACGATTACTGATGGAGGGTTAGGAACAGGAACGTTATCAAATTCAGTCCAAGTAAGTTTGCATAATGTAACTTCGCCAGCCGATGCGGTTATTAATAATTACGCTCGCATTGTGATACGAGGATACTATACGATGAATGGAATATTGAATACTTATTCTACAAGCAATATTCTTATTGAATCTGGTTCGCTCAATGATACAGGCATCCTTACGGTAGTCAATGGTCTAACGAATAACGGAATCATAGAAATGATTGCCTACTTAGACGGTTGGTCAAACCCGCGAACAGCATTTTTACGCTCGGATAGTCTAATCACAAATACTGCAAATGGAACCATTAGAACTTATAAGGGTGCAGGAGCAGCGCGTGTTATTGAAGCCCCATTTATAAACAATGGCATTATGGATTTAAATTATGGTATAGAGTTTAATAAATCGGGTAAAAATCATATGAATGCCGGTACCATTTTTCTCCGTAGTGGTACGCTGACTATAAATTCCAACAATACATTAACCAACAACGGATTGATAGATTGTGATACGAATGCTATATCCGGTTCAGGAAGTTTTATCCATAACTCCGGTGCGACACTCCAATTGGGTTCAACACTTGGTATTTCAAGTGCAGGGGCAACAGGAAATGTTCAAAACACAGGTACGCGAGAATTTAATTCCGCTGCACATTATATTTACGATGGAGGGAAGTCACAAGTAACAGGGAATGGACTTCCTAACGCATTTGAGAGATTGACAATTTCAAATGATTCGGGTGTTACACTTTCAAAAACTATTACTGTGAACGTGTTGGCTTTAGAAAAGGGAATATTCCATACTTCATCAGATACGATTATCATAGATACTACCGGTAATGTTTACCGTGATTTAGGATGGGTGGAAGGATATTTAGAAAAAATATTTACCGGTATTGATAGCAAATCATTTGAACTTGGTACATCGAATGGATATTCTCCTGTTTCGATTTCCGTAACCGCAGGCGAAGGAAATGTGCTTGCGCGAGCTATTGAAGGGATTCATCCCAACGATTCCGGACTTTCTTTAGGGCGATACTGGCAACTATCAGCTTCAGGGATCACTGCCGATATGACTTTTCATTACCTTGATGAAGATGTGACAGGAAGTGATTCGGATTATGTTATCTGTTCGTATGATACTTCATGGAATGTCCATAGTGGAAGTATTCAACCGGATTCAAACACTGCGACAATAACGGGAGTAACAACATTCAGTGATTGGACATTGCGCAATCTGAACGCTTTACCTGCCGATCTTGATTCGTTTGAGGGAAATGTGATTGCTATGAATAAAGTTGTTCTCGAATGGTCAACATTACGTGAAGTCAATAATAACGGGTTCTACGTTGAAAGAAAATTCGGTGAAGGAAATTATGTCACGATTAGTGAACTTATTCCCGGAGCGGGAACGAGTGAGGAGGAACAGGAATATACTTGGATAGATACTTTTCTCACCGATACCGGTAAATATCAGTACAGACTTAAAATGATGAGTATAAGTGGAAGTATCACATATTACCGTAGTATAACAGTGTATGTAGAATATCCGAACAGTTTGCCCGGTGAAGAAGAATTACCTGTTAGTTTTTCTCTTTCACAGAATTATCCGAATCCGTTTAACCCTGTTACAGTGATTCGTTATTCGTTACCTGTTAGTAGTTATGTGACATTAATAGTGTACGATATTCTTGGCAGAGAAGTAGCAACACTTGTTGATGAGATGCAGGATGCAGGATTTAAGATGCAAATGTTTGATGCGAGTTCACTGCCAAGCGGTGTGTATATGTATAAAATGAAGGCGGGTGATTTTAGTGATGTGAAGAAGTTTGTAGTTATGAAATAGCTCGAACAAAAAATGAAATGGGCTGTCTTAATGGTAATAATTACATCATGTTGAAGTATTAAGACAGCCTGTTATCCAATGCTGTCTGGTTAAGAAATAGGCATTGAGTATTATTTGTGTTTAAATTTATGAAATGCCTCGATTAAACAACATTATTGTATTATTAATCACGAAACCTCTCCTATAGGGGCTGTCTCAAAAGTCGTTTTACCTAAAATGCGTAAAGCAAAACAACAGGAATACGAATCAAATTCACCCTTCGTCTCCGCTCAGGGTGACGGATTGGTTACTTTTGAGACAGCCCCAACATGATAATATGATTTCTAAGTAAAAATATTTTTTGAATATTCTTAACCTGACAGCATTGGCCTGTTATCCCTTGCAGGAGGAATTATTTGTAAAATCGCTTTAATTATTGTAATTTATCAGTAAGAACATTGGTTGATTTTATGAAGGATGAACATAAAATATCAGGTAATCAAAATTGTATCGAGTTTCAAGAAACCCGCAAGCGGATTAATATGCCTGCGGGTTTTTTCATTCATACAACGAAGCATTCTTCTCCTAATTCAAATTATTAAAAATCATCATAAAATATCCGGAGGGATTTTCCATGAATCATTTTTATAAAATACCTTTTTTTGCTTTTGCATTATTATTCCTATCACAATATACAGGAATTGCACAATCGTCTTCCTACAATGATGCAATACCAAAGGTGAACCTTGTCCCGAAACATTCGACGGTGCAATTGAATCCCAACGACAACGTTCCTCCATCAAAACTTCTCAACAATGGAAAACAACATCGTTTACAGGAAAAGAGGATGCATGATGTTGGAAGAAGTCAAATCAATCATTTATACGATTCTTTAAGTACCAGACCTCGCTTCTCTAAGCATATTCAAGAAAAGTATATGACGGTACAAAGTAACCCGGCAATGGGAAGTAATGTATTAACTGATAGTGTTCAGCCTGCATGGTCACGGCTTTATGGAGCGGCGTTGGAATCTGTATCTGATTACCAAAACGATGCTACAGTGGATCAATATGGAAATATCTATGTAACGGGAAACTGTAATAGCTCTGTTTCAAATTGGGATTATCTCACAGTAAAATATGATCATACAGGGAAAGCACAGTGGGTTGCTCGTTATAGTTCACCGGGGTATGGAGAAGATGTGGGGCTATATATTGCTCTTGATAACGCAGGGAATGTCTATGTCTCTGGAATCACATCAAGCAGTAGCGGCGATTATGACTATACAACAATAAAATATAATTCGTTGGGTGTTGAGCAATGGGTGGCACAATACAATGGAACCGGTGATTCTGATGATGTTGTTACCGATATGGCAGTTGATAAAACAGGTAATGTGTACGTAACAGGGGGGAGCTATACGACAGGAAATATCATTCAATTTGTAACGGTGAAATATAACACGACAGGTACGGAACAATGGGTTAGAAGTTATAACGGTAATGAATCTTACATTGGATTACCTTCATCCGTTGCGGTTGATTCAACAGGGAATGTGTTTGTAGCGGCATCTGATCAACATAATCAACCCCGTAGAATAACAACAATAAAATATTCATCTTCAGGTGAAGTGCAATGGAAAGTAATTGATGACAACGATTACTATTCATCGTCATATGGTATTGATATTGTTGTTGATAAGGTAGGCAATAGCTATGTAGCAGGTGTAGGTTACTCAAATACTGCGCACGAATTATTCTTATCAAAATATAATTCACTGGGCGAGTTACAATGGAGAAGTGAGAACGGCAGGGTAAGATATGTTTATACTTCATCCAACATATTAGCTGTTGATAATCTGGGAAATTCCTATATCGTCGGGTGCAGTTTTGTTTCAGATTCAATAACGGCTGGAATACTTGTTAAATACAACTCATCGGGTACGGAGGACTGGGCTGTAAAAGATTATCAGGCAGGATATACCGGAACTCAATTTAAAGGTGTTGCGATTGATAGCACCGGGAATATTTATATTAACGCGTGGAATTACATTTCATACCGTGAGAGTTTTGTCGATGACTTTAATGTCATTAAATACAGCAAAACAGGAGGATACATTTGGCAGAGACCTTATAATAGGGAAGAGCGGAAGTATCATAGTCCGAACACTATCCTTGCTGACAACGTGGGAAATATTGTGCTCTCAGGTTATAGTTATTCACAAGATTCAGATTTTGATTTGACAACAGTGAAATATAATTCATCTGGAACAGAAGTATGGGCGGATAACTATGATTCACCTGTCAATGTATCGGATGATGCACCTAATGCGAGTACAACAGATGCAGTAGGGAATGTGTATGTGACAGGATATTGCCGTACAGCTACAACGCGGATGGATATGCAGACAATAAAATATAATACAGCGGGTGTGCTTCAGTGGGTAGCGCGATATAATGGTCCCGGAAATTATTTTGATCAGGCGAATGATATCGTTGTTGATGGGATGGGTAATGTTTATATAACAGGGTATAGTGCAAATGAGAACATAAATTCTGATTTTACGACAATTAAATACAATTCTGCCGGTGTACAACAATGGATTGCAACGTATAATGGAACCGGAAATTCGGAGGATATAGCTTGGGCGATGGCTTTCGATCAAGCCGGAAATATTATCATCACCGGTTCAAGTATCGGTAACGGAACAGGATATGATATTGTAACAATAAAATATGATCCTGCCGGTCATCGACTGTGGTCTGCGAGGTGCAGTGGTGGATTGACTTCATCTGAAGAATATCCCTTTGCGCTGACAATTGATCGAAATGATAATATTTTTATAACAGGGTATTGTGATAGCGGTGGCACTGAATCTGATTATTTCACAGTAAAATATAATTCTCAAGGAATAGAGCAATGGAGAGCACGTTATGATGGTCCCCAACACTCTTTTGACATGGCGAGGGATCTTGTTGTTGATAGCTATGGAGCAGTTTATGTAACCGGTTTTTGCAGGGTTTCACTGTATGGAGATAAAATAATAACAATTAAATATTCACCTACCGGAGTTCAAGAATGGGTAAGCTTTCACAGTAGTCCCAATTATATGACAAGCAGTGCAAACGCTATTGCAATTGATAGCGCAAATCATATTTATGTCACGGGTAAGAGTTATAGCAATTCCTCATACGATCGTTGTGTAACTATTAGATATGGTATGGATGGAGAAGAGCTATGGGCGAACCATGAAAACTCGCCAAATCCATTAATTATTGTTGAAGGCACAGATATCGTTGTTGATGGTTCTGGCAATGTTTATGTTACAGGATATTGTGTTGGTAGCCCTTCTAGAGAAGATATTGTTACCGTTAAGTATAATTTGTATGGAGAGCGCCAATGGCAAGCCCGTTTTACCGGACCAAATAATTCTGAAGATAAAGCATCTTCCATTTCTCTTGATAAATATGGCAATGTGTATGTTACAGGCACGAGTAGTGAATTTCAAAATTCTTGGTTTGTTACGTTGAAATATCAGGTTTTTAATCCAAAACGGTATTCCATCAGTCAGAATTATCCCAATCCATTCAATGCGGGAACAACGTTTGAGTATAAGCTTACTGTGTCCGGGGTTGTTTCATTAAAAATTTATGATATACTTGGCAGGGAGGTAGCAACGCTTCTTAATGAGCCTAAGCAACCCGGTCTGTATAAACAACACTGGGATGCAGGTTCATTAGCAACCGGTGTGTATTTGTACAGACTGCAAATAGGTGATTTTATTGAAATGAAAAAATTGTTACTGCTTAAATAACGGGTATTTTCTTCGTATTTATTTTCGCCAAATTTGTATCTCTCCGTTTCATTCAGTAATTTGGAAAAACTTTATAAAGACGGGATACATGTTCTCACATATTTACAGCGCAGGCACGTATGGCATCAAGGCGCAAATGGTCGATGTCGAAATTCATCTCCAAAAAGGAACCGGTTCTATCAGTGTTGTCGGGTTGCCCGATAACGCAGTGAAGGAAAGTAAAGACCGCGTTTATGCCGCAATTAAAACTTCCGAATTATATTATCCGGGTGGTAACCGTATCACCATTAATCTTGCCCCCGCAGATCTCAAGAAAGAGGGCTCTGCCTATGATCTCCCCATTGCAATCGGGTTGCTTGCGGCATCCGATCAAATCGAATCGGAAATACTAAAAGATTTTATCGTTCTCGGAGAGCTTGCTCTTGATGGAGCATTACGTCCCGTGCATGGCGTATTGCCTATGGCGTTACTGGCAAAATCGCAAGGGATAAAAGGAATGATTGTTCCAAAAGCAAACGCACGCGAAGCCGCAATGGTTGAGGGAGTAGATGTCTATCCGATGGAGACGTTACTTGAAACGGTGAGTTTTCTTAATGGTGAACATTCCATGCTCACACCGTTTAAAGTGGATATGCGCGAAATATTTTTGGAGAAACAAAAATACCCATCCGATTTTGCCGATGTGAAGGGACAGGAAACTGTCAAACGTTCTTTAGAGGTTGCCGCCGCAGGAGGACATAACATTATCATGATGGGACCTCCGGGTTCAGGGAAAACGATGTTGGCAAAACGTTTGCCAACTATATTGCCGCCAATGACATTTGACGAGGCAATTGAGACAACAAAAATACATTCTGTTTCAGGGTTGCTTCCTCCCGATACAGCCTTAATAGCAACACGCCCATTCCGTTCACCCCACCATACAATTTCTGATAGTGCGCTGGTAGGAGGGGGATCAATTCCACGACCGGGCGAAATATCGCTCTCGCATCATGGGGTATTATTTCTTGATGAACTGCCTGAGTTTGCCCGCAATGTGCTTGAAGTTTTACGCCAGCCGCTCGAAGACGGGCACGTAACAATCAGCCGTTCCAAAATGTCGATAGATTACCCGGCAAATTTTATGCTTGTGTGTGCGATGAATCCATGTCCTTGCGGGTACTATACAGACCCCGCAAAAGAATGTACCTGTAACACAGGACAGATTCAGAAGTACATGGCAAAAATATCGGGACCATTGCTTGATAGAATTGATTTACATATTGAAGTCCCTGCCATTAAATACAAAGAGATGGCAAGTAAGGAAGTAGGGGAGAAATCGGAATCCATTCGGGCGCGGGTAATACAAGCGCGCGAACACCAGATGAAACGCTTTGCCGGAAGAAAGGGTTTGTTTGCAAATGCTGATATGCAATCGAAGGAGATACAAGAATTTTGCAAGATTGATACGGCAGGGGAGGAGTTGCTTAAAATGGCAATCAACAAATTGGGCTTATCCGCCCGTGCTTATGATAGGATATTAAAAGTATCGCGCACTATTGCGGATTTATCAAACTCTCCAAGTATAAGACCTGAGCATTTGAGTGAGGCGATACAGTATAGGACATTGGATAGGAATTTGTGGGCGGGAGGGTGAGGGGGAATTTACTTGCTTTGGTAATGGGATATCAATGGATAAGTCTCTAATCATGACAATTTCTTCTTATCAATCTATTTATAAATATGGAATATATAAATCCACTTAAACAAATATTTGAAAATAAGTTATTTAGGAAGTTCCTTTGGAGTATTAAAATAATTTATCTACTTATTGGAATTGCATTTATCTTTTATTCTTTTAGTGTAAATTCACTTTTATTAAGAATAATATTATTGTACATAGGAAGCATCACCGTATCTTCTGAAATCTTAGGAGTTCTAAATCTGTATCTATATTTTAAAATACCTAGGAAGTATATCAAACGCATATCATTTTCTCTTGGGGCTTGGCTAGTACTTGGACTTTATTTCATCCCAAATGGAATATTTCGGTGGTTTACAATCGGTGGTCCATCTCTCGTTTTTTTTCTTCTGCCTACTCTTTCTGGAATATTATGGCTCTTTCATAATAGATTCCTTCCATGGTCTCTACATAACGATTATGTAAGAGGTTTTAAGGGAACTAACTACAGTCATATGGGTTATGCATTGTTCGAGACAGGTCGAGGTGCAAGATACGGACATCGAATCATGCGAGAACTACGAACTGCTGTTTCTACCTATGGAGGTGAGAACATCTTCTTGTTTTTCTTATCTAAATCATTTAAGCAGTATCCTCATGAATTTGAAAAAATGGTAATCAGCCATACTCCTGCAATAGTTATTTCTATAGATTCTTCAAAAAACCAAAATCCAGAATTTGAAGAAAAAATAAAAGATGTAATTAAATTATCAACTGGTAAAATATACTTCATAATCGTCACTTCTCTGCTAGAAAAATTTCCACCTACGGTAATTGGAAAAGGAATCGAAAAGTTTTCGTTTACATCTTTGAATCAAGAAACAGACCAGACAGAGGTCGCTGACTTTGTATCTAGAATTGTTGACCAGTCATCTCGTGTCCATATCTCTTTAGGGGAATCTGACGCTAATTTAGATTTTAAGATCAAAAAAGTAGTGCAGACTATTGCAAATAGAGGATTGCCTCCGATTTCAAATTGTTACCTCCGTTTTCGATTATCCCAAAGTGATGTTGAACGTTATATGAGTCTATTAGAATGCATAGAAGTCTTAATTAAGATTTCTACAATCTATCTTCTTACTCATCAATGGCGAATTGCTAAACCTAGTGATTCTGAATTAGCCGAGATTTCAAAAAAAATAAAACGACCAGCCCTCGGAGATTGGATCTATCTTCTTAATAAATTTATCAGTAGCTCTTACGATTGTTGTTTTAAAGGCTATATAAGTGACGCTTGGCAAAAGCCGGTTAATGAAGCTCAACAGAGAGTAATAAATGATACAAAAATTTTTGGGTTAGTTCGACAAGGAAATCCACCAAGTAACAATCTCGAGTGGTTAGATTGGTTGCGATGGCTTCGTAATGCAACCAGAGGGCATGGCACAGTTGAGGAAAATCAGGTATCCATTTTATGGCACTCGCTCCATGAGTCTTTTTTATGTATGGTAAATGATTTAGATGCACTAAGCATTGACTCTTTTTTAACGACGGATCCAAAATTAAATGAAAATAGTATGAGAGGTTGGACAAGAGAAATTGATAATAATATTGGTGATGATGAATCTAATTGTAAACCATTTAAACAGGTTTTTATCGTAAATAAACAAGTTGATTTTGATTGTGAGGTTTCATTGTGGCCTTTTGTTACTAAAACGAGTGATTCGTTTCTAATTTGGAACAGTATGAATGGAGGAAATGTTGAATTTATTGATAACAGTTCTGGACGGCTAATTCGAAAGGGAATTAATTCTAATAATTTGTATGAAATTTGGAATCATAACGAGGGGTTGCTTTAATAATAGTTTATCTACATGGGTATTGACTAGAGCCTTAGGATAGTAATCTTTGGAATTGGTGTAGTGATAGTACATCAAAAAGGGAGCTTTATCTTCAAAAAATACTGTATTTCAATAATTTTCACAATGTCTGACAAACGAGTGCTATCTTTTCATAGCATTATCTAAACAATGAATTACTTCTTTGCCATGATGGTAATTATGAATTGTTTCCCCGATAGTTAAGGTCGGGGAACCACCGTGTACAAATTCATGCCTACAAATTATTAGATTTGAATAACATATTTCAATGTCAACTCTTGAAGTAGACAATAAATCGTTGTGCCTTACTGAGAAGATTTTATCAAATTTTTTAAGATATTTATCACCGAATAAACTGATATGACTCCCTCTTAACTCCCCAAACTTTATTCTGCCATTAAGTCTATTGAAATGTTTTTCTACAAAGTCTCCAAAATACTTATTCTTTTTTGCTCCAAAGTCAAAGAAAATATCTTTAATGGCTAATTCATATACAGTTACGGCACTAACGGATAAAAAACCAGCATAGTTTGCTAAGATTAATGGATCAGTTATTGTTCCAATCAAGGTAGTTAAATGCGGGATAAGACTATCTGTTGGAATAAATCTATCTCTATAGGACATACTTAGTCAATCAGTTTCGTTTTTACATATGCAAACCTCTCTTTAACAGTCTTTGCATCTGTTGTTCCCAAACTTGTATAGTCGATAAATTTCTTATCAGTAACTAACTCATCATATCTTTTATTCAAATACGTAGGTAATGAATCAATGTTTTGTAGAATGACACAAAAAACAGAGTCAAAAACAGATGAATTCAATGGTCCACGAACATTAAAAGGTCTTTCTATTAATGTTTCTTTAATTATTTTGGTTGTTCTGACAAAATCAGTTGAAAACTTACTTACATTTTGAAACTCTCCATCTTTATATCTTTTTGCAGTTTTATTTAGAAACTCACTCATGGGTTTATCATATTCTTCTAAATGATAGCACAAACCAAATGCCCTAAGGATTAACTCGATATCTTTTTGATGTTTATCTACGGTTTTTTTGCCGATGATATCTCGCCAGTTTTTATCTTCATTTAATGTTTTCAATATCTTTAGAAAGTCACCACGAAAAACAACATTTCGAATTTCCTGAGATGTTAATGGGGTTCCACCAGTATTAAGCCTTTCAAAGATGTGGTAAATACTAGTATTCTCTTCCTTTGGGGATAATTGACGTATATTGATAGCCCTCAAGACGGAGTTTTCTAATTTCCGTTTGCTAGTTGTATCTAAATTAGAAAATTGTTTATCATGAAAAGGGCTCTTTTTATTCAAGCCAGTTAATCTAAAAGTTTGCCGTTTCCCTCGTGAATTTTCATGACCAAAATATCCCTCAAAAAAATACATTATACTTAATATCCTTTGTTGTCCATCTACAACAAGGTTTTTATTCTCTTTGTCAATATAAAAGAATACAGGTGGAACTGGCAGACCGATTAAAAATGATTCAATAAGTAGTGATGATTGCTTAATAGACCAAACGAATCCTCTTTGAAAATCTGGAATTGTAATATCTTTGTTTTTCCACATCTCGAATAAAACATTTAATGTATTGTCAGACGGATATGCCGCAATATCATACTCTACAAGCACTTCATCGGTTTGCTCGTCTTCTTCTTGTATTTCTAATGATTCAGGTTCTTTTTTTAACATATAAATACGTGTTTATTAAATATTATTGGTATTAAATATATAATTAGAGACTCAACTAAGTATGGTAATATAACAAAGTCTTTGATAATAATAAATAAGGTTGCCTTAGCTTACAATTATAATTCTTCTCGTTTCTGGGCTGTCACGGACCCCATTTCGTGCAGAATAGCATGTGAACCAGAGTGGACAGGGGCTGAATTGAACAGCCATGCAATTTAAAGAGAGACTATCTATTTTTATCGATCTACTTTGCAACTAAACAATAAAAATCTCGTACCTATAAATTTTGGAAAAAATATTATTGCTATATTGATTCCGTTGGTTATCATTGTAAGTTCTTCGAATTATTGAAAGACCGCTATGAAACGTTATTTTTGCAACCTTGTAATTATTTCACAACTCATTTTAGCCATGTTGGTTTTGTCTTGCTCAGGAGAGCGTGTTGTTCTCCCGGGTAAAACTTCCGAAGGACGTATGCGCTTACCTAATGGGTGGTATATTACTCCGGCGGGAAAACAGATTGAAGTGGGGGATGCGCCGCTGAACTTTGATATCGACCCGGATGGCAATTATGTGATTGTAACAAACAACGGTACCGGCAAGCAAACAGTATGTATCGTGGATGTGAAAAGAGGTGAGGTGACGCAATCCATTCCTGTTGAGGCATCATGGCTCGGTATTAAATTTTATAATGACGGAAAGAACTTTGCACTCTCGGGTGGTAACAATAACCGCATATTGCTCTATTCGTTCAATCAGGGAAAAGCAGTGCCGGTTGATAGTATTGTTGTCGGCAAACCGTGGCCCGATGAGGGAATCTGGATGGGTGGCATCTCTATCGATGAGGACGCGCATCTTCTCTACGTAACGGGAAAATACGACAGCACGTTTTATTGTTTCGATCTCGCTACGAAAGAACTCCGCAGGAAAGTCAAGCTACCCGGTATGCCATACACTTGTCTTGTTTCAAAGAAGCATCCGCAGGTCTATCTCTCGCTCTGGAGTAGTTCATCGGTGCAGGTGTTTGATAGCGAATTGAAAACTACGCTCGGTACAATAGCCGTCGGCCCGCATCCCAACGACATGGCGGAATCTCCCGATGGTAAACGGCTCTTTGTTGCGAATGCGAACGAGAACTCCGTTTCGGTTATCGATATCGGTTCCAAGAAAGTCACAGAGACCATCGTTTCATCTCTCTCTCCTGATGCACTGCCGGGCTCAACTCCGAATTCTGTTGCACTGAGTTCAGACGGCAATACGCTTTATATCGCAAACGCGGATAATAACTATATAGCGGTGATGGATGTGTCATCACCGGATCTAAGCAGATCGCTTGGGTTTATCCCTTCCGGATGGTATCCTTCATGCGTGCGGATCAATCATGATAACGGCGATATTATTATTGCAAACCCAAAGGGCACATCGTCGTTTCCCAATCCTAATGGTCCGAGGCCGGGGCGTAGGGCTGAGGATGATCAGTACACTGGCTCAATGTTGAAAGGGACGCTGGAGATCGTGAAACAGCCTTCGCCCAAAGAACTTA